>RCNG010001910.1_pt1 | contig 16131 bp, 17 predicted proteins | sample 2041371 | NCBI WGS metagenome assembly RCNG01 (sample SAMN09708227, study PRJNA481090) | Marine sediment metagenome, whole genome shotgun sequencing project. | biome: marine sediment; feature: ocean; material: sediment; isolation source: Sewage treatment plant 1 marine sediment (STP1) ... | reverse complement strand
GGTTTCGTCCGTGGGCCCACCTGGATTTGAACCAGGGACCTCATCCTTATCAGGGATGCGCTCTAACCAGGCTGAGCTATGGGCCCGCGCGGAGCGGGAACGATAGCAGCCACCGGGTCTACGGCGGTTTGGGGGGTCGGGGTTTGACGGTGTAGGTGTGGCCGAGTCGGCTGGTCCAGGTGATGTCGCCGTTGGGGTGGATGGTGTAGGTCAAGTGGGCCTTGTGCCGGGTGATGTGGTCGAACCGGCAGCCGGGTGCGAGGTCTTCGGTTCGGGTGGTGTGGCATTTGGCCCAGGGGGTGCGGTGGTCGAGGTCGCAGTCGATGGCGGGCATGCGGCATCCGGGGAAGACGCAGGTGGGGTTGCGGGCGATCACCACGCGGCGTTGCGCTGTGGTGGGTCGGCGTTTGGTGGTGCCGGTCGCCATGGGTTGGCCGGTGTCGGAATCGGTGACGGTGTAGACCCATCGCGCGTCGGTCTGTGCTTCGGCGGTTTGTCGGGCGATGTCTGCAATGACGGGTCCGTAGCCGGCCAACTCGCCGGGATGGTCGTTGAGTTGGGTGAGGGTTTCAAGGTCGACGGTGATGTCGACGGTGCCGTGCCGGGGTGATCCATTGCCTCCTCGGCAGAGGTCGAGGAGGACGTCGGTGCGGAGTTGGTCCATGCTGCGCTGCTCACCGTTGGTCTTGAGGCCGCGGGCCATGTGGTTGATGCGGCGCATCAGGGCCGAGGCGCGGTGCGGTGGCAGGTCGTAGGCATAGAGGTTCGCGGTGCCTGCCGGGGTGGGTTCGACGAAGACGCTGCGTTCGTCAACCGCCTGTTCGTAGCGTTGCTTGGCTTGTTCGGGTGCAGTCTGCATGCGGAGGCGTTCGAGGCGGGCCCCGATCTGACCCGTTGTCAACGAGGGGGCCTCGGTCAACACGTGGTCGGCGATGGTTTGTGCGGTGCCGATGGGGAGGTCGATGAGGTTGCGGTCGAAGACCTTCGCCCGACGTACATCAATCACCCCTGCCGCCAACGCGTCGAAGACCTTCGGGAGGCGTTGGCGCATCTCGAGTGCGAACGAGAGTTCGGCGTCGACGGAGCGGCGGGTGAGGTGCAGGGCGCAGCGGATCTCGGCGGCGGCGGATTCAGCGGCGAAGTCCTCGCCGTCTTCTTCGACCAGGACGTCTCTGATTGCGGCCCTGTCGTTGTAGACGGCTGCGGCATAGTGCGACGCGAGACGCTGATGAGCCTGAAGGATCAGGATGCGGCCGTAGCCGGAGAGCTCACGGACATCGATCGCGGAGAGGAACGCCGCCAGGATCGGCCCCGGCTCCATGTCCTCGATCCCCTCGGGGATCCGATCGCCACACACATGGTCTCGATACACCATGGAGACAACGTACAACCCGGCTGTGACACAAAACCAGGCCCACAGCGGAGGAATCTCTGGATTGATCGACGCCCAGACCCGACACGTGATCGCACGCGACCGACACGATCGAGCCGTAGCTGCTCATTGTGGAATAGCCTGAACCTTCCAGCGATTGACGAGGGCCATGGCCAATACACATGTCATCGGGATCTCCGGAAGCCTGCGCTCCGAGTCCTACAACACAGCGCTACTGCGAGCGGCGTTTGAGCGCCTGCCCGAGGGCGTGACCTCCGAGATCGCCAACATCTCGGACATCGCCCTCTACAACGCCGACGACGCTGTCGACGGGCGCCCAGCCTCGGTAGAGGCCCTTCGGACACTGGTGCGGTCGGCCGACGGCATCGTGTTCGCCTCTCCCGAATACAACTGGTCGGTGACTGGGGCGATGAAGAACGCGGTCGACTGGCTCTCCCTCGGGCCCGACTCGCCGCTCGACTTCAAGCCGGCGGCAATTGCCGGTGCCGGGGGCGGTTCCGGTACCGCGCGCTCACAGGAGCACCTTCGTGACATCCTGGCGCACAACAACCTGTGCATCGTCGCCGATCCGCAGGTGATGGTGAGCGGCGCTCGAGAACGCTTCGTAGCCGGCGAACTCGTCGACGACGATGTGAGAAGCGAGCTCGCCTCGATGCTCGAGCGACTCCTCGACGTGATCGAGCGCGCGCGGTCGACCGAACGCCTCGCTCTGCGCGGTTCGATCCTTGTGGTCGGCAGTGATGAGCCTCGTGCCGGCGAAGCGGCGCGGTCCATCGTCGAGATGGGCCACCGCACCCTGCGAGCGATCGCCGCCGTGGACGCAGTGCGGATTCTGTCCCGCCGCGCAATCGCGGGAGTTGCCGTCGATGGCCACCTGAACAAAGAGGCGAAGCAGGCGGTTCGAGCAGGTGCGGATCGTCTCCCGTTCATTGAGTTCGATGCTGCGACAGAAGCGGGTAGAGCGATTGACGCTGCGATTCGCTTCGATATGGGCTCGCAGTAGCCTCTCGCAAGACTGCTTCCCAAGGAGACGCCGTGCGCAACTGGGTCCTGTTCTTCCACATCCTGTCCGTCATCGTCTGGATGGGCGGATCGATCTACGTCGAAGCCCTGATGGCAGCGGCGGGTCGGGACGACGAAGGGAACGGACTGGTCGGCATCTTCCGGCGGGTCGGGGCGACGAACCGGCGACTGTTCAATATTGCAGGCGTCTCGACGATCGTGTTCGGATTCTGGCTGGTCTTCATCGTTCCGGGATGGGAGTTCGAGACCATCTGGGTGACGGTCGGGATCATCGTGGCCGCCATCGCTGTGGTCATCGACCTGTTCTACGCCACCCCCCGCGTCGACCGGATCGAAGCCCTGTCAAACGACACCGAAGCGAACACCGAAGCGATTCCCGGATTGATCCAGCAGGTCCTCATGGCCGGCCACATACGGACCGGGCTGCTGTTCATCGGGGTCATCTTCATGGTCTTCAAGTTCTGACCCGTTCGTCATGGCCGGTTGATCGGTACACTTCCGGCCACGCGGGGACGTAGCTCAGTTGGGAGAGCACCTGGTTTGCAACCAGGGGGTCGTCGGTTCGAGTCCGATCGTCTCCACGCCCGCCAGTGAGGGAGGTCCCGATGGAGACCGCGGTGATCATCGATGCCGTGCGAACGCCCATGGGAAAGCGCAACGGGCTCCTGAAGGACTGGCATCCGGTGGACCTCGCTGCTGAGACCCTCCGAGCGCTCGTCGAGCGCAACAATCTCGACCCCATCCTCGTCGACGACGTGATTATGGGATGCGTCTCGCAGGTCGGCGAGCAGACGTTCAACATCGCTCGCAATGCGGTGCTCGGCGCGAGCTGGCCCGAATCGGTCCCAGGGGTCACCCTCGATCGCCAATGCGGGTCGAGTCAACAGGCCGCCCACTTCGCGGCCCAGGGCGTCATGGCAGGGGTCTACGACGTCGTCGTGGCTGCCGGTGTCGAATCGATGAGCCGCGTCCCTATGGGGATCTCGTTCTCGCAGGGCCCCGGCAAGCCGTTCGGCCCGAAGATGACCGAACGCTACGACCACCAACTTGTGCCGCAGGGCATCTCGGCCGAAATGATCGCCGAACGGTGGTCGCTCCAACGCGAGGATCTCGACCAGATCGCCTACGACTCGCACATGCGGGCTCAGATGGCGACGGACGAGGAGCGCTTCGAGTCGCAGATCATCCCGATCGAGGTGAAGGTCGACGGCCAAACGACCCTGATGACCCTCGACCAGGGAATTCGCCCATCGACCACGCCCGAGGCACTCGCCGGCCTGCGCCCGGCGTTCAAGGAGGAGGGGGTAGTCACGGCAGGGAACTCGTCGCAGATCACCGACGGCGCTGCCGCCGTGCTCATCATGAGCGCGTCGAAGGCAGCCGAACTGGGCTTGGCCCCCCGGGCGACCTTCAAGGGATTCTCTGTTGTCGGGACCGACCCCGTGACCATGCTCACCGGCCCGATCCCATCGACCAGCGACGTGCTCGCTAAGGCTGGACTCACGCTCGACGACATCGGGTTGTTCGAGGTCAACGAGGCTTTCGCCTCGGTTGTCGGTGCCTGGCTCGCGGAGACGGGCGCCGATTGGAACCGGGTGAACGTCAACGGGGGAGCGATCGCCCTCGGCCATCCGCTGGGAGCCTCAGGGGCCCGCCTGATGACCACCCTGCTCCACGAGATGGAGCGCACCGGAACCCGCTACGGGCTCCAAACGATGTGCGAAGGCGGGGGAACGGCCAATGGCACGATCCTCGAGCTCGCCGGATAGCGATGACGATCGCAATCGCCGTCGTCGCCGGTCTCGCGATCTTCATGGGGACCGTCGTGATCGTTCGCATGATCGCCAACGGGCCGCCCCCGGAACCCGATCCCGACACCGTCCACGAGGTCGAAGCCGACTACCGATGCTCGATCTGCGGGATGCGCCTCACCGTCACCCATCGCCAGGATGCCGCGCCCGAGCCGCCGAAGCACTGTCGCGAAGTCATGGACCCAGTCTGAAGCTGGTTCAACGAGCTAGTGCAGGAATTCGCGACTTCCCCCCAGCCTGTGGAAGGAACTGGGGATAACTACATGTGTGTAGTTCGCGATGTACCAAACCGAGGTCGAGGCCCCGCTATCGGTAGTTGAGCGTCATGGCGAAGCCGACGCCGATCATCGCCAGACCGCCGAGCAGGTAGGCGTTGGACGTGCCACCCGGCAGGACACCCATGTAGTTGATGAGAATCACAACGATGCCAACGGCCATGAGCCCGAACATCGTGGCCACGTACCACGTGGGGGACGGGCCCTTCTCCTCGACTTCGGAGACGGCCGGATTCTTCGGCGGGGTCGGACGCTTGTTGGCCTTCTTGCGGCCCTTCGAGACTGGCATGGCACAAAGCGTAGCGACCTGGTGCTCGCTTCCCAACGCCAAGACGGTCGCCGTTGCGTGGTCTCGTCGGTACGCTCCTTGATCATGGACGATGCCGTGGCAACCGCCGAGCCGGACCCAGCATCCCCTTCTACGGGGGCAGTCGCCCGCGCGATCCGCATCGTTGGGTGGACGGCCATCGTTTCGGGGTTCCTGATACTCGGATTCGTTGCCCAGCAACTCTTCGTGACCACATGGTTTGCCGAACAGCACCAGGAAGCGCTGGCGGAGGAGGCGCAGGAGCACTTCGCCTCCACCGATGTCTCTGAGGTCGAGTATGTGCCGTCGGCATCGCACGACGCCACCGAGAATGGCACTGTCAATGCCTCTTCCGGTGAGGACGACCCGAACAACGAAGGCACCAACGACGGAACCGAGCCGCGCACGCTCTTGGTGGAGGAGGCGCCGCCGGAGGGCGAACCAGTCGCTGTTGTGCGGATACCGTCGATCGATCGACTGCAGGAGGGGTGGACGGTCGTCGAAGGGGTGGGAGTTCGCGACCTCAAGAACGGTGCCGGCCACATGCCGGACACGCCCCTGCCGGGTCTCCCAGGGAACGCGGTCATCTCGGGACATCGCACCACCTACGGAGCTCCGTTCCACGAGGTTGACACCCTGGAGGCTGGGGACATCATCGAAGTGGATACCGCCGTCGGAACCCACACCTATGCGGTGCGAGAGTTGCAGATCGTTCGTCCCACCGACGTATGGGTCACTGACCCGCGCGATGGATCCTGGCTCACGCTCACCACGTGCCACCCGAAGTTCTCGTCGAGGCGACGCTTGATCGTCTTCGCCGAACTGGTCGACGGCCCCAACTACGAGGCGATCTACGCATGAAAGAGTGGTTCATCGATCTTCCCGGTCCGATGGTTGCGAAGGTCGTCATTGCCGTCATTGTGGCGCTTGTGTTCTTCATCTACGACTGGATCGGAAACACCCTGCTCGATACCGGGGGAACGATCGGATGAGGGTGCTCGTGCTCGACAACTACGACTCGTTCACCTACAACCTCGTGCAGTACTTCGGCGATCTCGGTGCAGAGCCGATCGTGCTCCGAAACGATGAACTCCCGCCGGATGAGGGAGCCCGGCTGAAGCCCGATCGGCTGGTCATTTCACCTGGGCCGGGTACTCCGGCTGACACCGGCTACTGCATCGACTACCTGGAGACCATCGGAACCGAGGTGCCGACGCTCGGTGTCTGCCTTGGGCACCAGACGATTGTGGCTGCATTCGGTGGACACGTTGAACGGGCGCCCGAGCCGAGGCACGGCAAGACCTCGATGATCACCCACGACGGACGGGGGCTGTTTGCCGGCCTCCCGGATCCTTTCGTTGCCACCCGCTATCACTCGCTCGCCGCCACGACGATTCCGGCCATTCTTGAGGTCACCGCACGGTCCGAAGACGGCGTTGTGCAGGGTGTGCGCCATCGGAACCTGCCCATCGAAGGCGTGCAGTTCCACCCCGAGTCGATCATGACGGCAGTCGGAAGAGACCTGTTGGGGAACTTCCTGGAGTCGCCGGTCGCCATTTCCCGGTAGCCAGTCTGAAGACCGCGCCCGCAGGTTCGGCTTAGGGTCGCTGCAGATTTGCCGATACTCTCGTATGGCTCGACGGGTCTCTTTCCGCCCCTCGGTCGCTGCCGGCGCGTTCGCTCTTGCGGTGGCGCTGTTCGTCGTGCCCGATCCGGTCAACGCTGCTCCGGCGACAGGGAATCCAGATGGGACGGCCCCCGTGCCTCTCGAGGCACAGGCAGTCGATACCACGCACCCAGACCGCATCATCGGCACCGGAACGCCACAGAGCTGTACCCCGGACGCGGTCGTTGCCGCTGTAGCCCTCGGGGGCGTGATTATCTTCGATTGCGGCCCGAACCCCGTGACGATTGCGATGACCCGCACGGCGAAAGTTGTGAACAACACCGGCCCCGAGATCGTGATCGATGGGGGAGGTCTTGTGACTCTCAGCGGCATGGGTCAACGGCGCGTCCTCTACATGAACACGTGCGACCGGGAGCAAGTGTGGACGACAACTCACTGCCAGAACCAGGACCATCCGCGCCTGACCGTCCAGAACCTCACATTCGTTGACGGCAACGCGAAGGGAGAGGATCCGGACGGCGGTGGTGCGATCTTCGTCCGCGGTGGGCGCTTCAAGGTCGTGAATTCGCGATTCTTCCGCAATGTCTGCGACGAGGTAGGTCCAGACGTCGGCGGAGCCGGCGTGCGAGTTTTGAGCCAGTACGCAGGCCTGCCGGTCTACGTCGTCAACACCACCTTTGGAGGAGCCCCGGGATACGGAAACGTGTGCTCGAATGGGGGCGGTATCAGCAGCATCGGCGTCTCGTGGACGCTGATCAACAGTCTGTTCAGCTACAACGATGCGATCGGATGGGGAGCCAACCCGAAGCGATCCGGCACGCCGGGGGGCGGCAGCGGCGGAGCCGTCTACACCGATGGCAATACCTTCACTCTGACGCTGGTCGACACCCGCATGGAGTACAACCATGCAAACGAGGGCGGCGGAGCCATCTTCTTCGTGAGCAACGACCGCAGCGGAGCGCTCACGATCAAGGACTCGATACTGGTCTCAAACCCGAGCGACCGGTTCGAGACACGGGGGTACCCAGGGATGTTCGTGCTGGCCAATGGTCCGCCGCAGGTGGAGAACTCGATCATCACAGACCTGCCTGTGGTCCCCGACGTCTGCCCCGACGGCGAAGCGTGCGACTCGGTCATCTTCCACGACGCCGCGGGGCAATGGCACGCCTGGAGCGCGGTCGCGTCGAGCCGTCTCGAGGATTCGTTCTATTTCGGAGATCCAGACGATGTGGCGTTCACCGGAGATTGGAACTGTGATGGGATCGACACCCCGGGCCTCTACCGGAGGAGCGACGGGGCGGTCTACCTGCGCAACTCAAACACACAGGGTGTCGCCGACATCCGTTTCTACTTCGGAAACCCCGGTGATCTCCCCCTCGCTGGCGATTTTGACGGCGACGGGTGCGATTCACTCTCGATCTATCGACCATCCGAAGCTCGGATCTTCGTCATCAACGAGCTCGGCTCGGACAACGCGGGTCTCGGCGCTGCAGAATCTGACTTCATCTTCGGAAACCCTGGCGACAAGCCGTTTGTTGGCGACTTCGATGGCAACGGCGTCAGCACGATCGGTCTTCACCGCGAGTCCACGGGGCTCGTCTACTTTCGGAATACGTTGACGACCGGTATCGCTGACGCGGAGTTCATCTACGGAGATCCCGGTGATCAGCTCACCGCCGGCGATTGGGACGGCGATGGCGACGACACGGTTGCGGTCTACCGGCCGGGGAACGGCATCTTCTACGTGAAGCTCGAAAACACCCAGGGCAACGCCGATGCTGCCATCGCAGCAGGTGCGAGCTACCGCGGTCTCGCCGCCCACGGCGGGTAGCGAGCTAGTCGGCTATCCGGTAATCCCTATTTGAGCCCTGCAGGATGAGGCCATCCGTTAAAAGGTCTCCGAGGGCGGCGTCCACTTCCACGGCGGAGAAACCGGTCTGCTGGATTAGGTCCTCCGGTCTGGACGGACCCCGGACGAGTGCGCGAACAATCGCGCCTCGCAACTGTCGGGAGGACCCTTCGAACCGTCCCTGGGCCGATGGTGGAACGTATGCCGAAGGACCCGCGCACCAGGCTTCGACGGGGCAGGTCCCGCAGCGAGGACTCTTCGACGTGCACTGTGTCGCGCCGAGGTCCATCATTGCCTGGTTCCAGTCACTGGCCGGATTGCCGAGAGCGGTCCTTGCGGCAACCGACAACGCCGCCCCGTTGAGCGATTCGCCATGCCACCGGCTCAGGACGCGTCGGAGATTCGTGTCGATCGCAGGAACTCGCGCTCCGAACGCGAACGAAGCGATTGCGGCGGCGGTGTAGGGGCCGACGCCCGGGAGGTCCATGAGCGCCTCCGGCGTGGTCGGCCAGCCGTCGGCGTGCACGGTCCTGGCGGTCTCGCGCAGGCGCAGGGCTCGCGAGTTGTATCCCAGCCCCGACCAGGCGTCGAGCACGTCCTGGAGAACCGCAGTGGCGAGGTCGCCGGCGGTCGGAAAGGCCGTGATGAATCGATCGTAGAACGGCACCACTCGCGCCGCCTGCGTCTGTTGCAGCATCACTTCCGACACGAGGATCCGATAGGGGTCGGTCTCGTCGCGCCACGGAAGATCACGTTTTTGGTCGGCGTACCAGGCAAGCAACGCGTCGTTGCGGGCGTCCTCCAACGACTTCGCGATCACGGGGCCGTGGTGGTCGTGGTTGTGGTGGTCGTGGTTGTGGACGTCGTGGTTGTCGACGACGTTGTTGTGGTCGCCGGGGCCGAGCCGAGGAAAAGGCCAACGGACGATCCGTCGTCAACGGCCACGCCGGCGGCGGGGTCCTGATCGACGACCTTGCCGACGAGGTTCGGATCGCCGACTTCGATGTCGCCAAGGAACACGGCGGATAGTCCTGCGTCGGCTGCCGCCGTCTCCGCCTCATTCTGGGTCATTCCGGAGAAGTCGGGGACGTTGACTTTGCGGACCACTCCCACCTTCACGCGAACCTCGGTGCCGGCGTCCACGATCTCGCCCTCGCCCGGTGATTGCTCGGCAACCACCCCGACGAGGCCGCTGTTCGCGCTCACATCAGTCGTGCCATCGTCCACGAGCACGAGATTGGCCTGCTCCGCGAGTTCCGTTGCGCTGCCGAGGCTTCTGCCGACGAAATTCGGCACTGTTGCGGGCTCGGGACCGTCCGACACGAACACGGTGATCGTGTCGTCTCGACCAACCTTCCGGCCGGCCTCCGGTTCGGTGCGAATCGTGAAGCCCTCGGCGATCTCGTCGGAGAACTCCGTTCCAGTGACCACGTTCTGGAAGCCGGCTTGTGCAAGTTCGAGCTGAGCTCCCTCAGCGGACTTGCCGGCGACGTCTGGAACCTCGATGGAGAAAGGACCGTCGGAAATCGTGAGATCCACGAGGGATCCGGCTGCGGCCGGGGTTCCACTCGAAGGACTCTGAGAGATCACGGTGAACTGCGGAATGCTCTCGGTGAGCGTGTATTCAACCCGTCCGACTTCGAAGCCCTGGGCCTCGATGAGGGCCCTGGCCACTTCCTCGGTATCACCCTCGACCTGCGGCACGGTGAACTGCTCCACACCCGCCGACTCGAAGACCGAGACGAACGACCCGCGCTCGACTGCACTGCCGGCTGACGGATCGGTCCGAATCACGACGCCCTGTGGGACGGTGTCGCTGTTCTCGAGGCGGCTGGTCACCTTGAGGTCGAGGTCCTGCAGTGTCTGGAATGCGGTCTCAGCAGGCACCAGTTTGAGGTCGGGCACCACCACCAGGTCGCCGTCGCCTCCGCCTCCGGTGAAGAGTCGGAACAGGATGATCACTCCGACGACGAGCAACGCAAGCAATGCGATCACGGCTGCGACGTACGTGCCTTGCCCCGTTGTGCGGCCTTCGGTCTCATAGGCAACGACCCGCGCCGTCTCGTCCGGGGGCACCGTCGCCGGCGGTGGCACCAGCGCTGTTGCCGCTGCCGCAGCCGCAGCACCGACAATCACGGGTTGGCGGCCCGATAGGAACAGGAGCAGATCCGACCGCATGTCGTTGGCGGTGGGATAGCGGTCGTCGGGGCTCTTCGCGATGGCGGTCTCGTCGATCGCCGAAAGGTCGGCTGGAACGTCGGTGTTGATCTGGTTCGGCGGGGGCGCGTACTCCGAGACGTGTTGATAGGCCACGGCTACGGGGCTCTCGCCCGTGAATGGCGGCTGGGCCGTGAGCATTTCGTAAAGGACGACACCGAGCGAATAGACGTCCGAGCGGCCGTCGGCGGGCAGCCCTTGCGCCTGCTCTGGGCTGAAGTAGGTCGCCGTGCCAATGACGGCACCGGTGCGGGTCAGCTCCTCCGAATCGTCGAGTGCCCTGGCGATACCGAAGTCGGTCACCTTCACGGCGCCGTCGTTGGTGATCATGATGTTGCCGGGCTTGATGTCGCGGTGGATCACACCGGCCTGGTGGGCGACGGTGAGCGCGGCTGCCGCCTCGGCGGCAATCTCCGCGGCGCGTCGGGGGAGAAGCGCCCCTTCGGTCTTCAGGATCTCGCGCAGCGTCCGGCCCTCGATCAACTCCATGACCATGTAGTAGGTCGAGTCTTCTTGGCCCCAGTCGTAGATGGCCACGATGTTCGGGTGGCTCAGGTTCGCTGCAGCTTGCGCCTCACGCTTGAAACGGGTGACGAAGGCCGGATCGGAGGCGAAGTTGACGTGCAGAACCTTGACCGCCACCCGACGGTTGAGGAGGGTGTCTTCGGCCTCGTATACATCGGCCATCCCGCCCCGTGCGAGGTGGGAGACGATGCGATACCGATCTGAGAGAACGCGATCTTGCATGTCGATAAGTGATGGTACCGATGGGTCGGGCTATGGACGGGGAAGTAGCAAGTAGAAAGTAGCAAGAACAGGGCCGAGAACCAGCGGATCGCACGATCGCCGAACCCTCCAAATCGGTCCGTCTTGCTACTTCCTACTTGCGACTACCTCAGATAGCTCTCGAACAGTTTGGCGGCTATTGGGGCGGCGATTGAGCCGCCAGAGGCGGTCTCGCCGGCCGGGCCGCCGTCTTCGAGCACCACGGCGACGGCGATCTGGCGCTCTCCTGGCTCCGGATCGACCGGGGCGAAGCCAATGAACCAGACATCGGGAGCAGATCCGGTCACCTGCGCCGTACCCGTCTTCCCTGCGACGCGAATCCCGGGAACCGCGGCATTGCGTCCGGTCCCGGAAATCACGGCCTGCTCCATGAGATCGGTGAGGATCGCGGCCGTCGCAGGGCTCACGGCGCGACGCCACTGCTCGGGTTCGGTGGTCGACTCGATCTTCCCGTCGTGCGTGAACACATCACCGACGACGTAGGGAACCATGATGTTTCCCTCGTTCGCGACGGCGGCTGCGACGATGCCCATTTGCATTGGGGTTGCGCGCACGTCGCGCTGTCCGAGTGCGTTCTGGGCCACGGCGGGCGGGTCGTCGGCGAAGTCTTGCGGCTCAGGGAACGCCGACGCCAACACTGGGAGGTCGTATGGGATCTCCTGGTTGAAGCCAAAGGCTTCCGCGGTCTCAGCGAGCGCCTCGCCCCCGACCGCCATGCCGAGCTCTGCGAACGTGGTGTTGCACGACCGAACGAATGCATCGGCGAGCGAGACCGAGGTGCCGTCGACGCAGACATCATCGTCGTAGTTGTGGATCGTCGCACTCGTCCCCGGGAGGTCCAACTCCACCGGATCGTCGAATTCGCTCGCCGGCCCGGCTACGCCCGTCTCCAACGCCGCCGCCGTGGTGATGATCTTGAAGCTGGAGCCGGGCGGGTACGTGGTCCCGATCGTGCGATGGAGGAGCGGCTGGGCCGGGTCCTCCTCGAGTTGCTTGCCAGCCAGGCCTGCGTCGGGACCGACCAGCGCATTCGGATCGAATCCGGGAGTGGATGCCGAGGCGAGGACGGCCCCGGTTGCCGGATCGATCGCGATGATTGATCCTCGCTCTCCATCGAGAGCTTCGACGGCCGTGCGCTGGAGTTCCTCGTCGATGGTGAGGCGCAGTCCTCGAGGCCGAGGATCGCCACCCAGGACGGCGTTGAGCAGTCCCGAGATGGTGGAGTCTCGATGGGATACGAGATCGGATTCCCTCGTCCGTTCGAGTCCGCGCGATCCGAAGAGCACCGAGACGTAGCCGACTGTGTGGGCGTTGAGGTGGTCGTCTGGGTAGACCCGTGTGAACGTCTGCGGGTCGATTGGGTTGGGGTCCGAGCGGGCGACGACGGCAGCGTCCGCGGTGACGATCGCTCCGCGTTCTCTCCCGACCCGCCATGTGACGAGGCGCGGGTTCCGCGGGTCGTCGCGGTAGCCGGGGCCGGCGATCGCCTGGATCCAGACGGTTGCCGCTACGAGGACAGCGAATCCGATGATGATGGCCCACGCCATCCTGCGGAGCGGCGCGTTCATGTGCGTTCCTCGTGCGAGACCCGACCGAGCAGCGCCGCAATCATCGCCGACGCGAGCAGCGAAGACCCCCCATAGGACATGAACGGAAGGGTGATGCCGGTGATCGGGAACAGCCGGACGATGCCGGCGATGATGAGGAACGTCTGGAGCCCGAGGAGGATCGTCAGCCCGGCCGCCAAATACTTGCGGAACCGATCCCGGGAGCGCAGCGCAATCCCGAAACCAATGGTGACGAGGAATGCGTACCCCACGATGACGGCGATCGAACCGGCGAGGCCGAGCTCCTCGCCGACCGCGGCGAATACGAAGTCGGTAGCGGCAGCCGGGATCAAGTCGGGGCGGCCGAGCCCGAGACCCGAGCCGGTGAGGCTTCCGCTCCCCATGGCGAAGAGCCCCTGGGCGGTCTGGTAGCCGGAGCCGGCGTAGTCGGCGAAGGGGTCGATCCAGGCCTCGATACGCACCTGGACGTGCGAGAACATCGCGAACGCCGTGATCCCGGCAACGGTTACGAGCACCAGACCCATGCCGAGATAGAAACCCCGCCCTGTTGCCACGTAGAGCATGCCGACGAACAGGCCGAAGAGCAGGAGCGACGCCCCAAGGTCCCGTTGGTATACGAGAACGATGAACGCCACGCCGGCGGCCACGATGACGGGCCCGAGATGACGAGGCTCCGGTATCCGGAACGGCCCGACGGTGCGAGAGACGGTCGACATTGCCTCGGACCGGTCGGCGAGGTAGGAAGCAAGGAAGATCGTGAGGAGAACCTTGGCGACCTCACCCGGTTGGAACGAGAGAGCTCGTGCAGCGAACGGAAGGTCGATCCTCACCCAGAGCCGCGAGCCGTTCACGACCGCCCCGTGCATGGGCCACGACGACGGAAGGAGCGGCAGCATCAAGAGGATCATCGCCGCGGCGAGGAACAGGTAGCGATATCGGCGAAGCACGGCAACGCCAGACGACCGCAGCGCCCAGACGACGGCAGCCCCGACGATGCCCGCTACGACCAGCCACCAGCGTTGGAGCGCAGCCAGTTCGGCGTCGAGGCGGAAGACTTCCACGGTGCCCAGAGCGGTGAGGAACGCCGCGATTGGGAGGATCAACGTGTTCGCGTTCGGCGCCCAGAGGCGGAACGCAATGTGGAGCGATCCGAAGGCCAGGGCGAACGACACGAAGGTGAGCGCCACCGCAGAATCGAGCCAGGACCCGCTCGCGAACTGGACCATGGCGACACCGAGCGACGCGAGGACTGTCCCTGCGAAGATGAACACCGCCTCGGTGTTACGCGTCATGACCTTGCGTCGACGACGGCCACCGTGATGTTGTCGACTCCGCCGGCGGCGTTGGCGGCTTCGATGAGGATCCATACGGTGGCTTCTACGTCGCTCGTCCCCGCGAGGATTGCCGCGATCTCTCGATCGGACAGCATCGCGGTCAAACCGTCGGAGCAGAAGAGCACCCGGTCGCCGATTTCGAGATCCAGGCGTTCGGTGTCGACGGTGACTGGTCCCAGCCCGAGCGATCGGGTGAGGAAGTGGCGTTGGGGGTGGGTGTGGATGTCCTCTGCCTTGAGATGTCCGAGTGCGACGAGTTCGGCCACCACCGTGTGGTCGGTGGTGACTTGGGTGAGTTCCCCGTCGCTGAACCGGTAGCAGCGGCTGTCTCCGACGTGGGCGATGTCGACGGGCTGGTCCTCGCCAAACAGGCCGAGCGTCATGGTGGTTCCCATGCCGGCCAGGTTCTTGTCTTCCCTCACGCGCTCAAGGATCGCTGCATTGGCGGCGCTCAGGCGGGCGTCTACCTCGACGCCATCATCCGGCGGCTGCTCGGTGGCTGCCGCGACGGCCAAGCTGCTTGCGACATTGCCGGCTACGTGGCCACCCATGCCGTCGGCAACACCGATGAGGACCGGACCTTCGCTCGCGCCTGAACTCTCGGGAAATACCGCGTCTTCGTTGCGTTCGCGGATCCGACCCTGGTGGGTCCCGGTCGCCCAGACGTATCTCATCTCACCTCGAGGATGGTCTTGCCGATCTGTACGGTATCGCCCTGGCCGGCCGGAGTCGGTGCGGTGATCCGTCGTCCGTTGACATAGGTTCCGTTGGTGCTTCCGAGGTCGTGGACGAGCGTGCTGCCGTCGTGGCTCTCGACTCTGGCGTGGAATTCGGAAGCGTAGGGGTCGTCAATGACTACGTCCGCGTCTGGGCTTCGCCCGATGGTGTGCCCGGACGGCCGCAGCCGCACGGTCGTGCCGCGTTTCGCGTCGCCTCGCAGCACCACGAGTTCGCGGCCTCCCTTGGTGCGCCGAAGCGACGGGCCGGTACCGATATGGCTGCGGATCGCGAGGGCGACCTGCCACAGAAAGAGGAAGATCAGGATGAGGAAGAGAATCTTCAGCGCGTTGAGAATCAGTGCAGGCATCGCGGTCTCACAAGCGTCGGAACATGAACTCGACGTCGCCCATCATCACCATGTCGCCCGGAACGAGCGTGTGCGGTTCGGTGTCGATGCGATCACCGTTGACGTAGGTGCCGTTTACTGAGGAGAGGTCTGCGATGGCTGCATCTTGGTCGTTTCTGGTGATGATCGCCTGGCGGCGTGAGAATTCGGGGATTGACACGACGATATCGACGTCCATGGCACGGCCGACGATCGAGCGGTTGTCGCAGATCTCGAACGCCAGGGGCGGGGTCGTAGCGATGAGTTGCCCCCATGGTTCGATCGAACCCGGCTCGCTCGTGCCCGAGCAGTCAGCCAAACCTCTTGGCACGGCGCCGTCCTGGACAGCCTCGACGCAGATGGGTCCGTTGATACGCCACGACTGCTCGACGGCGAAGACTTCGATCGCCCCGGCGAGTTCCGACTCGAGGTCGTCGATGTCGATCGCACGGGGGAGGTCGGCTGGGTTGATGCGGATCGACCAGTGGTTGGGGATCTCCATGCCGGCATCACCGCGGGTGGCGACGAAATCGGCCTGGCGGAGGAGCCGGTCTGCCATGTCGACCGGATGCATCTTTCCCCGAAAGACGGCCGCGGTTGCACCGTCGACGAGGCGCTCGAGGCGCCGTTCCATCTCGCGGGCAATTCGCATAGGCCGATTGTATGGGCTCAGACGAGTTCGTTGGCCCATCCAATAGGTCGAGCCGTTCTCTCAGAGGTATTCATGGCCCGTGGTAGCCTTTCGCTCCCGCGGGCGAGTGGCGGAAATGGCAGACGCGCAGGTTTCAGGTATCTGTGAGGTAACACTCGTGGGGGTTCAAGTCCCCCCTCGCCCA
>RCNG010000655.1_pt1 | contig 16137 bp, 18 predicted proteins | sample 2041371 | NCBI WGS metagenome assembly RCNG01 (sample SAMN09708227, study PRJNA481090) | Marine sediment metagenome, whole genome shotgun sequencing project. | biome: marine sediment; feature: ocean; material: sediment; isolation source: Sewage treatment plant 1 marine sediment (STP1) ... | reverse complement strand
AGAACAACTATTGGCTTCAAATGATAGAAAAATCTGACTCAAAACAGCTTTCCCTCGCTACGACTTCTATTCTCGGACAGGCTCCTAGTACTTTTTTCAGGCAAAATTTTTTCTAAGCGGCTAATCAACCCGGATTTTATACGCATCCATATCAATACTCTCAAATTTCCTGCCACTGAGACTCACATAACCTTTATAGCGACTGTCGCCATCACTACTAAATTCAAATTCATACACACGGCACATCTGCATATACCCCCTGGGGTGCCTGCAGAGTCTTAATTTGATCACATCCAGAGTATCATCCAGAAATTGCAGATCCAGTCTATTGCAAGCTGATTTTGCTTCCCGATAAGCCACTTCATAAGCACTGATGGAATTCCACCAGAGCCAGATGATTCCAACAATGACAAAAAAAATAATATAATTAAACATTGGATTCAAATAAACCTCAAAATTCTAACAGAAATTATCTGCAAGTCTAACCCGTGCAACTATAAAAAGAGTTAGCAGAAATTAAAAATTAATTTTTCGTAATAAAACAATTTCCCGGGAACCTGTCAACTGTATCTGCTCCAGCATATTCTATCGTCGCCTATGCGGTTTGTTTTTGCCATAACTATATCAAAGTACGCTACAGTACACTACAGCACAGCACAGTAAATTATATTCTGATTTGAATTCGTAAAAGTTGACTACATGTTGCTTTAAAACAACACTCAAAAAAAACAAAAATAAAGTTCTTTCTCGCAAAATACCGACAAGTCATTGATCGATGCTTTTCATAGTAGAATTTTGCCAACATGTTGTGTATAAACAACGATTATTTGAAAAAATGTCGTTTTTTTGAAAAATAAGTGTTGCATTTTTGATAAACAAGGAATACTATAACTACTATAAATGTAGTATTGCGATAAAAATTGCACAGTAGAAACTGTAAAATATTTATGAAGCAATTAACTTAAGAATTAATTGTTAAAAAATATTTAAGGAAAAGAAAATGAATAAATTAATTGCTGCTGAAATTCTAATTTTTTCCTTGCATTGAAATTTAACGCAAGCTATTCTATATTATGATAAAATTATTTTAAAAAAAGGGAATCGTTATGACGATAAAAAATTTATTTGCTGTGTTAGCTATTGGTTTAGCTATGGGTATTATGTCCACTTCAGCTATTGCTGAAGGTGATGGTTTTGTTGAAGAATACGTCACAAATCCATACGGTGAAGTCTGGAAAAACAGTTATGGCGAATGCTGGCGTGACCGTTTCGCTGATACAGACGTAAAACTGGAAGAGTGTGGCTACGAACAAGCCATGGGCGTTTCTGAAGTAATTGTCACAGATGGCGTAAAAGAAGTTATTGTCACAGACAATCCGCCTGCATGTCCTGATGTCATTGTTCTGAAAAACCTGCATTTTGCCTTTGATAGTGACGTTGTTTCTATGGAAGACAAAGAAAAGCTGGACAGTGCGGTAGCATTTGTTCGCGCAGAGGTTCCTGAAGGTTGCCATAGAACTGCATCTGTCGATGTTATAGGTCACACCGATAGCACGGGTCCTGAAGCTTATAATGATGGACTTTCTCTTAGACGTGCTAACGCCGTAATTGATTACATGCGTACTCAAGATGTACAAGTTGATCTGAACGCCATCGGAAAAGGTGAAAGTGACCCTGTTGCTGATAACTCAACAAAAGAAGGTCGTGCTGAAAACCGTCGTGTTGTTATTGATGTAGATACCAGTAACTAAGTCATTATTGACTTTCGTTTACTTCACTCCGCCAGGGTGTTGTAGCGTCAATATCATCAATAGAAAATAAAAAGCTGTATCGGGAAATCCCGCTACAGCTTTTTTATTTGCCTCTTCACCCATTAGCCTGTCCTGGAATGATCTCCATTTGCCCTTCCGAGAAAACTCTAACTGAACCCGCTTTGGCACTTGCTCAACGCTGGGGATTTAACTTATCAGATGCCCCCAGGGAACCCTATTATCTTCAACTCACCGCCCAACGTCTGCAACTGATTCAAACCGGCAAACATTCATCCGGTCCCATTTATGTTGACTTTGCTTCAGGCCAAACCGCTCACAGACGACGATTTGGCGGTGGAATAGGCCAGATAATTGCCAAAGCCGTTGGCTTGCGCAAAACACCCTGCCCATTGATCCTGGATGCCACTGCCGGCATGGGTAAAGACGCATTTGTATTTGCAAGTCTTGGTGCACGGGTCATATTAATGGAACGCTCCCGCGTTTCCGCTGCTTTATTATGTGATGGATTACAGAGAGCCGCTTTGGAAGAAGATATTGCAGATATTATCGAGCGTATGACATTCGTTTACGGTGATGCACGATTTCTTGGCTGTAGTTTCGCTGAAGGCTCTAATCTAGCTGATGGCTCTAATCACGCTGATGGCTCTACTCTGTTAACCGAAACACCCGATATCATTTATCTGGATCCCATGTTTCCTCATAGAAAAAAATCCGCCCTGGTTAAAAAAGAAATGCTGGCATTTCAAAGCCTCATTGGTGATGACGATGACAGTGACGAATTATTAAATGTCTGCCTGCAACTGGCGAAAAAAAGAGTTGTGGTAAAGCGTCCGATAAAAGCACCCTGGCTGGATAATCACAAACCGTCATTATCCATGAATATGAAAAAGCACCGTTTTGATATCTATCTGATTTGAACGATTCCGGTAAGGTAAGCCATACCTCACCACCCTCTGATTCCTATAGCACCACCTTTTCGAACGCCCTCCTTTGGAACAAACTCAAACAAACAAAATTTTTCAGTTGTATCTTAATTAAGCCTCTATCATTTCATAATCATGGCTAATATCAACAGTTTGAGCCAGCATAATTGAAGCTGAGCAGTATTTAGTTGCGGATAATTCTACGGCACGCTTTACCATTTTTTCTTTTAAATTCTTACCCGTTACTACAAAATGAATATGTATTTTAGTGAATACCTTGGGGTCAGTTTCTGCCCGTTCAGCACTCAGCTCTGCTACGCAATCTGTCACTTCCTGACGTGAGCGTTGTAATATCAGCATAACATCAAATGAAGTACATCCGCCAAGTCCCATCAGCATCATTTCCATAGGTCGAATTCCCATGTTTTTGCCACCCAGATCGGGAGGACCGTCCATTACCACAGCGTGCCCACTGCCGGACTGCCCCATAAACATCATATCTTCAACCCATTTGATTTTCGCTTTCATTGCTTCGACCCTCCATTCACCCTATCACTAAATCCGGTAAAATCAGGCATTATTTCACGATTGTCAGTTCAATATCCACTTTTGATCACTTAACAGGCCTGTTTTATTTAAAATTAAATGTGAAATCACCTGAATAAATATTATTAAAAGCATCACACTTCTCTTTTTTCATGCTATTCTAATATGTACTAAGAGCTGTATAAACGTCTCATAGGGACTTCTTTTTTGTTTTTTAGAATTCAATAAGGATATTAGTGACAGGAGGCGTTTTTTAAATACAGTTTTAAAAAGTCCAACAACAATTACATAAGAATAAGCAGATTGGTATGTCGATAATTAATTTGAAAGAAGAAAATCCGGCAATTACTGAATTTCTGAGTCATTGCCATAAACGCAAATATCCGGCCAAGAAAACCATTATTCATGCAGGTACTGAATCAGATACCTTATATTTCATAGTCAAGGGTTCTGTTTCGGTTTTACTGGAAGATAAAGAGGATCATGAGATTGTTCTCGACTATCTTAATGAGGGGGATTTTTTTGGTGAAATGGGGTTATTTTCCCAACACGCCAACCGCAGTGCCTGGGTTAAAGCAAGAAGTGATTGTGAAATTGCTGAAATAAGCTATATGAAATTCAACGGCCTACGTCAGAATTTACCAGATGTCCTGTTTGAAATTTCTACTCAAGTAGTCAATCGCCTGCGCAAAACCAGCCGTAAAGTTGGTGATCTGGCTTTTCTGGATGTTACCGGTCGTATTGCCGGAACGCTACTGGATCTGGCCAAACAACCCGATGCAATGACTCACCCGGATGGTATGCAAATCAAGATTACCCGCCAGGAATTGGGCAAGATCGTAGGATGTTCCCGTGAAATGGCCGGCAGAGTATTAAAAACTCTGGAAGAACAGGAATTAGTTTATGTAAAAGGTAAAACAATAGTTATCTTCGGCACACGGTAAATGTATGCTGAATATTAAGTTTTAAAAATTTTTACAGGAATAACGAATGATTCTTACAATTGATTATTACTCTGATGTCCTTTGCATCTGGGCATATGCAGCAAAAATAAAAATCGATGAAATGAAAAAGCAATTTGCCGATCAGATTAGCATCAATTACCGTTACTCTCCCCAGTTTGTTGATATGCATACTATGCTAAATAACAACTGGGCCGATAAAGGCGGCCTGCAGGGTTATAACAAAATGATGCATAAACTGAACGAAATGTTTCCTTATGTTGAAGTTCATCCTGAAATTGGTTTAAAAAATCTGCCACACTCGTCTGCATCCTGTCATCAGTTTTTAAAAGCTATTGACCTGCTGGAGCAACGTGAAGAAATCAAATCTGATGATGTGCAAAACACCTTGCTTGAACAAGCCGACTGGCTGATACGACTGGGCTATTTTCGTGATGCTCAGGACGTATCCCATCAGTCAGTCCTTATGTCAATTGCAGAACAATTAAAACTACCTGCAGCGCCACTGGAAACACTGCTCACAAATGGTGAAGCAATGGCTGCAATGGCTTCATGCACAACAGATGATAAGCAAAAATTGATTGAGGGCAGTCCAACGTTTGTACTCAATGAAGGCCGGCAAAGACTTTATGGCAACATTGGCTACCACATTATTGATGCCAATATCAGGGCATTACTGGAAGAACCTGAAGATAAACCCGGCTGGTATTAAATTCCTAGTTTCTTCTGATATCAGAGACGCCCATGAAAAAAATCGTAATAACTTTAATTGTTCTTAGTATCACAATTTTTGCTGCGATCAAAGGGACTACGTGGTATTTAACCCAGCAGTTTGTCGATAATCAAATTGTCCAGGCCAAACCCTTTGTACAAATTTCCTATAAAGATATTAAAACCTCTCTGACCGGTAGTGCGACTGTCACAGGTATAAAAATTTATGTTCCTGCAATAGATGATGCTATTTACATTGAATCCATTCAATTCCTAGCACCGGATTTAATGACGCTTTTAGCTCTGGATAACAAGCTGCAACGAAAACAACTCCCTGAATCATTAAGTCTACTCATCTCAAGTGCCTCCGTGGATTTAAATGGAAATCTCATGGGAATAATGGACAATCCGAATGCTGAGCCCTCTCAACTGGAAGTTTTTTCCACCCTGGGCTGTGGTGATGTTTATCGAATTGGCAGTAAAGCACTGTCACAGATGGGTTACGATCGCATTATTAACGACATAGTATTAAGTTATCAATTTAATCCTCGTAATAAGCTTTTACGCTACACCATTAGAAACAATATCCGGGATATGACACATATTAATCTTTCCGGTGAACTTCATGGTGTAACAGATCTGGACTCATTTTCTAACAACACGGTAAAGCCGGGTAAAACCTCACTGGAGATTGTCGATGATTCTTATATTGAACGAAAAAATCGTTACTGCGCCAATCAGGGAAAACTCAAGATTGAAGAGTATATTAACCAGCACATCAATCAGCTCCAGGAGTATCTGATATCCTATGGTATCAGTCCTGAAGAAGGACTATTCAACGCCTATAAAACCATACTTGAAACATCTGGCTCCATGGTATTTGAGGCCGACCTGAGTCAACTAACCGGTACAACCGAATTTAAGACCTTTGAGCCTAACGATATTATTCAGTTTGTCCATCTGCGTTTTTTTGTTAATGGTAAACGCATCAATGAAATTTCTATTGCTATTGATAAGGACAAGTTGATTGAAACAGCAACCAGTGATGAGATTGATGTGGAAACACCGGATGAAATCAAGAAAAAGCGCGCCATCATTGTTAAAAAATACCATTCAATTTCTGCCGCGGCTTTAGCAAACTTTAATAAATTTCGTGTCAGGATCGAGACCTCAAATGGCAAGCACTACAAAGGGACGATAAACACAAACGATCGCCGCATATATGAAGTGACCACTCGATTGCGTTCAGGTACTATCAGCTATCATATTCCTGTAGATACTATTAACAAGGCTGAAGTATTTTACTAAGGGCAGCCTTAAAAAATAATTCACATTTTTAAGGCTGCCCTAAGCTCCATCGGGATTAAATGTCAGGTGTGCCAGAATATTGTAAATTGCAGAAGTCAGCAGGGTGACTTCTTCAGGTTTGATAATATAGGGCGGCATAATATAGACCAGTTTATTGAACGGTCTAATCCATACGCCGTATTCCACAAAATCGGCCTGCATGGTTTTCATGTCAACCGGCTGTTTCAGTTCTACCACTCCGATAGCCCCTTTGACACGAACATCTCTGACAATAGCCAATTCCTGACAAGGACTCAACTCTGTTTGTAATTGCGTTTCAAGCTGTTTAATTTGTGTCTGCCAGGATGATGCCAGCAATAAATCAATACTGGCACTGGCAACCTGACAGGCCAGCGGGTTCGCCATAAAGGTTGGTCCGTGCATTAAAACGCCTGCACCATCAGCACTAATCCCCTGCACCACTTTACCCGTGGTCATGGTTGCCGCCAGGGTCATGTAACCACCAGTCAATGCTTTACCCAGGCACAGTATATCCGGCTCTATTTTGGCCTGCTCATAAGCAAACAGCGTACCTGTCCGGGCAAAACCGGTAGCAATTTCATCCAGTATTAATAAGACCCTATATTCATCACATAAAACTCTGAGCTGTTGCAGATATTGGCTGCAGTAAAAACGCATGCCCCCGGCTCCCTGAACCAGGGGCTCTATAATCACCGCCGCAATTTCAGCTTGATGCGCCTGTAACAGCTTTTCCAGTGCATTGATATTACTGGAACCATCACTGGAACATTCAGGAGGCGGGGCAAAATATTGCTGCGGCAAGACTCCCCGGAACATGCTGTGCATACCGTTGACTGGATCGCACACCGACATGCCCCCCAGGGTATCGCCATGATAACCGTTACGCACAGTCAGTAATTTTTGTTTGTCTTTGAAACCTTGAGCATACCAGTACTGGATAGCCATTTTAATGGCAACTTCTACTGCAACTGAACCGGAATCAGCAAAAAACACATGCTGTAATGGTGCAGCCGTTATATCGACCAGTTTTTTTGCCAGTGTTACTGCAGGCAAATGAGTTAAGCCGCCAAACATGACATGCGACATGGACTGGATTTGCTGTTCAATAGCAGCATTTAATACGGGGTGGTTATAGCCATGAATAGCCGCCCACCAGGATGACATGCCATCAACAAGTTCCCGGCCATCAGCCAGCCTTAACCTGACGCCGTGAGCCGATTCAACCGGGTAGGCCGGTAAGGGATCGGTCATGCTGGTATAGGGATGCCAGATATGATCGCGATCATAATCCAGCCATTCGGAAGGTGTCAGAAATGGCATTAGCTAAAACCTGAAAGAACTGCCGATCTGAAAAAACAGTTCGGCCAGTTTCTCTCCTGGCCGCTCAGAGCGCATAAAGGATTCACCGACCAGAAAGGCATGCACCTGATGCGCACGCATTAATGCCACGTCCTCAGGAGAATGGATGGCGCTTTCTGTGACAACAATCCGATCGTCCGGTATTTTGCCCAGCAAACCAATTGTGGTATCCAGTGTGGTTTCAAAGGTTCTCAGATTACGGTTATTGATGCCTATTAATCGAGTCGACAGTTTTAATGCCCGATCCAGTTCTTGCTGATCATGTACTTCCACCAGAACATCCAGATCCAGTTCATGAGCGAGAGCAGAAAATTCACTCAACTGGATATCACTCAGACAGGCAACGATCAATAAAATTGCATCAGCACCGATTAACCGCGCCTCAAAGATCTGGTAAGGATCAACCACAAAATCTTTGCGCAAAACCGGTAATTGGCAGGCATTGCGAGCTTGTTGCAGATAAGCATCATTGCCCTGAAAAAAATCAACATCGGTCAGGACTGACAAACAGGCTGCACCGCCCTGTTCATAGGATTTGGCAATTTCAGAAGGAATAAAATTTTCCCGGATCAGGCCCTTGCTAGGTGAGGCTTTTTTAATTTCTGCAATCACAGCGGATTGACCGGAGTTTATTTTATTTTCAATGGATTTTACAAAACCACGGGTGTCAGCAATGCCCTCCAGATCATCAATAACAGACTGTAAAGGCTTAGTGGTGCAACGAGCGTCCACTTCTTCACGTTTACGCTGTAAAATTTTGACTAATATATCAGGTGCATTAGCTTTACTCATATTGTTTCCAAATGGCTGTTTATTAGATTTAGCTCTCAAATGACTGACTCAGACTGACTAATTGTTCCATTTTTTCTTTGGCTGCTCCAGATGAAATGGCCTGACGGGCTAGTTCCACCCCATCTTCCAGTGTCTGGCTCAATCCTGCACAATAAATAGCTGCTCCGGAATTCAGCAGAACAATGTCTCTGGCAGCACCCGGTTTATCCTCCAGGACACCTTGAACCATGGCCAGGGATTGTTCAGCACTGCTGACAGTAATGTCTTCAATACGCCCACGGGTCATAGCAAATTGCTCAGGTATTATAGTATATTGCGTCAATTCACCGCCCTTTAATTCACACACCGAAGTTTCATCAGCCATACTGATTTCATCCATGCCATCGGCTGAATGCACTACCATCACATGCTCACTGCCCAGGTTTTTTAGCACTTCTGCCAGTGGCTCCAGCCATTTTTTATCAAACACACCAAGCAGTTGATTGACCGCACCAGCAGGATTAGTCAATGGTCCCAGTAAATTGAACATCGTTCTGATGCCCATTTCCTTGCGTGGCCCAATGGCATGTTTCATCGCATTATGGTGCAACGGCGCAAACATAAAACCAATTGCCAGCTCCTGAATACATTGCTCTACCTGATGAGAACTGAGATTAAGATTGATGCCGGCAGCTTCCAGAATATCAGCACTGCCGGAGGTACTGCTCACAGAACGATTACCGTGCTTGGCAACCGTTCCCCCTGCTGCTGCAACAACAAAACAGGATGTTGTGGAGACATTAAAAGTATGCAGACCGTCACCGCCAGTGCCGACAATATCAATCACATGCTGGCCATCAACCTTGACCGGAGTGACCAGTTCACGCATCACACTGGCAGAAGCCGTAAGCTCATCAACGGTTTCTCCTTTCATTCGCAAAGCAACCAGTAATGCTGCAATTTGCGCTGATGTGGTTTCACCCGTCATGATCTGGCGCATGACGCTTTCCATATCGAGAATTTTGATATCCTGATATTCGACTGCGTTTGCAATGGCTGTTTTGATATCCATAATTTTACCTTTTGAATTACTTACCTGGCTCTATAGTATCTAAAAAAGTCTGTAGCATCTTATGACCATGCTGACTCAGGATGGATTCCGGGTGGAATTGTACTCCTTCTATTGCCAGCTCTTTATGTTTGACACCCATGATTTCATCCATGCTGCCATCCTCATTTTCTGTCCAGGCCGTGATCTCCAGACAATCCGGAAGCGTGTCTTTTTCAATCACCAGCGAATGATAGCGGGTTGCTTCAAAAGGTGATTCCAGTCCTTGAAAGACCCCTTTGTTATTATGATGCATCATAGATGTTTTGCCATGCATAATTTTTCTGGCATGGATGATTTTTCCACCAAACGCCTGGCCAATACTCTGATGCCCCAGGCACACACCCAGTATAGGCAGCTTGCCAGCAAAGTATTTGATGGCTTCAATTGAGATACCCGCCTCATTGGGCGTGCAGGGTCCCGGTGAAATCATTATATGATCAGGAGCCATTTTTTCAATTTCTGCCACGCTGATTTCATCATTGCGGAAGACTTTGACATCCGCTTTCAGTTCACCCAGATACTGCACCAGATTATAAGTAAAGGAGTCATAATTATCGACCATAAGCAGCATCTTATTGATCCTCCCCGCACTGACTGTTGACGCTTGAATCCAGTCCGCATTCAGCCATGGCCACCGCCCGGAAAACTCCGCGTCCCTTGTTCATGGTCTCATCCCACTCATTACGGGGTACTGAATCGGCCACAATACCGGCACCCGCCTGAATATGCAATTGTTTGTTCTTGATAACGGCTGTACGAATAGCTATGGCAGTATCCATATTTCCAGACCAGGAAATATAGCCTACAGCACCGGAGTAAATCCCCCGTTTCACCGGTTCCAGTTCATTAATAATTTCCATGGCACGAATTTTTGGTGCACCACTCACTGTTCCGGCAGGGAAAGTGGCTTTCAAGGCATCCATGGTGGTCATTTTTTTGTTTAGCACACCTTCCACATTAGAGACTATGTGCATAACATGGGAATAACGCTCAATATTCATTTTATCGGTCAGTTTTACACTGCCAATTTCTGACACCCGACCTGCATCATTGCGCCCCAGATCGATCAACATGAGATGCTCAGCCAGTTCCTTGGGGTCAGACAGCAAGTCCTGCTCCAATTGTTTATCTTCTTCGTCAGTATGCCCTCTTGGACGAGTTCCGGCAATAGGACGCACCGTGATCTTGCCGTCTTCCACACGGGTGAGAATTTCCGGTGAAGATCCGACAATATGAAACTCATCCAGATCCAGGAAATACATATAGGGAGATGGATTTAAACTACGCAATGCGCGGTACAAATCCAGAGGAGGAGCATTAAAAGGTATGGACAGCCGTTGCGAGATCACCACCTGCATGGCATCCCCGGCAACAATATAATCCTTGATACGTGCCACCGCTTTTTCAAATCCCTGCTGAGTAAAACCGGAAACAAAATCAGTTTCCTTCACTCTGATCACCTGGCCAGGCTGCTGATAAGCTGTATCGGATTGCCGCAATCGCCGGGTCAGCTCCTCCAGACGTTGAGTTGCCTGCTGCCAGGCCAGTTCAACATCACTGTGCGCCTGATCCAGGTGGGCATGAACTATAAGAAACAGTTTTCCGCTCAGGTTATCAAACACCAGAACTTCTTCTGAAACCATAAGCAAAATATCCGGTGTCCCGAGCGGATCATCTTTTGCCATATTTTTTAATCTGGGTTCAATATAACCAATGGTTTCATAACCAAAGTAGCCTACCAGTCCGCCGGTAAAACGCGGCAGATTTGACTGCTGTGAAAGATGCTCCGGGATATTGTATTGCTGCTGATAATCTTCAATCCAGGCCAGGGGATCAGCATGAGTCAGTTGTTCGATCAACTGACCATCATGAGAGATCTGGATCTGTTCATTCGTGACCTTGATTATGGTTTTACAGGGTAATCCAATAATAGAATATCGGCCCCATTTTTCTCCGCCCTGAACCGATTCCAGTAAATAGGAATAGGGACCTTCAGCCAGCTTTAAGTAAGCACTCAGGGGAGTATCCAGATCAGCGAGCACTTCATAAACCACCGGAATCCGGTTATATCCTTCTCCGGCAAGTTTAATAAATTGTTCTTTGGTAACAATAGACATGGTAATCACTTAATAAATAACAAATGAATCGGGTGTTGCATAAGCCTGACCCGGACGAGCAGGATAAAGACTTTCACGGCAATAACTTTCCTAAAGTCCTAACCCGGACGAGCTGGATAAGTCTCTTAGCCCTAAAGTTGTCAGCTTATAAGCACTACTCTCTGACAGGTTCGTTGCAGAACCACCAACGTTCTTTCATTTGTTTCTTATTAAGTAATTGCATATTATTGTTCTTTGGTTTTTTCTTTGATCTGCTTTTTGGGATTTATTATTATTTGTTTGAACAAATCAGGATAAAGGATTACAGCAAATCTTTCAGCTCTGCCATGGAATCGATTACCACATCCGGATTTGATTCACGAATATCCACACCGTGATTATAACCATAACTCATACAAATAATCTGAAAACCTGCTGCCCGGGCCGCTTTCACATCACTAATGGAATCGCCCAGCATTAATGAATCTTCTGCTGTGACGCCCAGCTTTTCTGCTGAATATAATAAGGGTAATGGATCGGGCTTTTTCTTTTCCAGTGTATCACCACTGACTATAGATGCAAAGTAATCGAAAATCCCCAAATCTTTTAACAGGGGATGAGTAAATATTTCAGCCTTATTGGTGACACAGCCCAGTTTATAGCCAGAACTTTTCAGATAATCAATACCTTCTTTAACTCCCGGGTAAAGACAACTTCGTTTGGAGGTATTCTCTTTATACAAGTCCATAAAAATAGGGTAAGCCTTGTCAAATAAGGCCTCATCCGGTTCACCATCCAGTTGTCCAATCAGTGCCCGGCGCACCAGGCGTTCAACACCATTACCCACCCAGTGACGAACCTCAGCTTCACCGTGGGGTGACATATCAAGTGCTGTTAACATTTCATCAACGCAATAAGCAAGATCCGGTACACTGTCAACCAGAGTGCCGTCAACATCGATAAGCACCATTTTCGGTTTTTTTATCATAATTCAATTCTTACCTGGCTACTTTTACTTACCAGCTTTCGCTAGTTCAGCGCGCATCTGATCAATAGTGGCTTTGTAATCTTCCGTATTGAAAATCGCAGAACCAGCAACAAACATATCAGCACCGGCTTCAGCAATTTCAGCGATATTGTTTACTTTAACACCGCCATCAATTTCCAGACGAATATCATAGCCGCTATCATCAATCAATTTGCGGGCTTCACGCAACTTGTTTAAGGTTTCAGGAATAAAACTCTGACCACCAAAGCCGGGATTCACTGACATCATCAGGATCACGTCTACCTTGTCCATAACATGTTTCAAACAGGACAGTGGGGTCGCCGGATTAAACACCAGACCGGATTTACAACCTGATTCACGGATCAATGACAGACTGCGATCAATATGTTCTGATGCTTCAGGGTGAAAAGTAATATAACTTGCACCGGCTTTAGCAAACTCAGGGATGATTTGGTCAACTGGCTTGACCATCAGATGAACATCAATGTCCTGTTTGATGCCATGGTTTCTCAATGCTTCACAAACCAGAGGCCCAATCGTCAAAACCGGTACATAGTGGTTGTCCATAACATCAAAGTGAATAACATCAGCGCCACTGTCCAGAACATTGACACATTCTTCGCCCAGTCGAGCGAAATCAGCTGATAAAATAGATGGTGCAATCAAAGACTTTGCCATGACAAATCCTCATAAAATTAATAAACTATGGGTCAGCCCCGGCGCAATCAGCTACCCGGTTTCTGACCCCATCGAAAAATTAAACGACTATTTTAAACGATAACCATGAACATTACAGCATTTAATCGATTCCGCATACCACAAATCAGGCTTTTCTCGCCGATAACATGTCTTATACTCATAGTTTTTCTTATGCCAGGCATGGTAATTGACATTCATGCGGAAACCATAGCTGCGGCGAATTCAGCCCGTGAAAAGCACTGGGCCGAACAATTACGGGATACTATTGTCATTGGCGAAGCCATTGATCTGCCAATAACAGAGTCAACAGGTGGTAAAAACACTTTTTTTGCCATTTTTACTGCCGAGACCACAGCCACTCCCAGAGGCGCAATAGTGCTCATGCATGGCGCAGGAGTACATCCAGACTGGGGTGACGTCATTCACCCCCTGCGAACTGAATTACCGGATAAAGGCTGGGCAACACTTTCTATTCAGTTACCGCTGACATCCCCCGAAAATGATCAAGATCAAGAGCAGGATAAAAAAGAAGCCGCAAGTAAAAAGCAGCTTATTGAAGCATCTGTTGCCAGGATAGACGCTGCAATCAGCTTCCTCAAATCCAGATCCTATCAGCAGATAGTACTCATATCTCACAGCTTTGGTTCTCTGATGGCGCTTAATTTTTTGCAATTGAAAATGGCAGCAGAAACTGGAGATACGCCGCCTGTAAAAGGTGCTGTTTTGCTTGGCACACCTTCATCTGGAACATCACTCCCGCTGAACAGTCCGTCCATGATTGAGAAAATTACTCTTCCTCTATTGGATCTCTATGGCAGTGCAGACCGGGACAATGTTCTGCGTTCCGCAAAAGCCCGCAAAACCGCAGCCCATAAAGCGGGCAATCAGCGCTATAGACAAGCGAAAATTATTGGCGCCAATCACTTTTACAATGGCCTGAATGATGAATTGCTCACCTATGTCTCTGGATGGTTAAGCAAAAACATTTCCAATGCCCGGCAAAAGTAGCAGACGTTTTTTGTATAATCAGATGTTGTTTAAAAGCGTATTTCGCTATAATGTGTACTTTGAGAGTCTGAGGTACTATCCGATTCATCTGAATCTGCTGGTCATATTGCCAGGAGCCTGTCCGTGAACAGGCTATCTTAATTACTGTTTAATTGCTGTTTATTCCGGGATTTTTTATGAGTTATTCTCTAGTGTTCACACTTCATTTAATAGCCGCAGTGATCTGGGTCGGCGGAATGTTTTTTGCCCATATGATCCTCAGACCTTCAGCCATTGAAATACTGGAACCGCCGCAACGATTAGCTCTTTGGCTGGCCGTTTTTGGACGTTTTTTCTTCTGGGTGTGGATTGCCATCATTACCATTCTGCTCACAGGCTACTGGATGATTTTTGATATGTTTGTCGGCCTGACGGGCTTTACAGTGACCTATATACAGGTAATGCATATTATTGGTCTGGTGATGGTTGTTATCTTTAGCTTTATTTTCTTTGTTCCCTACCAAAAATTCAAAGCAGCAGTGGCTGCTCAACAATTCCCTGCTGGCGGTGAACAGATCAACAAAATACGTCAACTGGTTACCACCAATCTGCTACTGGGTCTGCTCACGATCATCGTTGCCAGTGCTGGAAAATACGTTAACCTATAAGCCTGTTTTTAACTCTGTCTTTTACGTGAGTCCCTAATCAATTCGTAAGCGGCTTTTATTTGTTGTGTTTTTTCAGTTGCCATTTCAATCATTTCTTCGGGTAACCCTCTGGAGACCAGTTTATCAGGATGATGCTGGTTCATTAAACGACGATAGGCTTTTTTAATTTCAGCATCATTAGATGACCTGGGCACAGCCAATATCTCATAAGCTTCTTTAAGCAAATCGGCGCTGCTCTTTTGCGCTTCGGCATGCCCATAATAATTACGATGACCACCCAGACCAAGATTGGAACGCACCAGGGTGCTCAATTGTTCTATATGGCGAGCTGAAAATCCCAGACTCCGGGCAATTTTATCGATAATAACCTGTTCAGCAGGATCCATGCGACCATCTGCATAAGCAGCATGGAGTTGTATTTCCAGAAACATCTGCAATAACGTGGTACGCCGGTGTGCAGCCTGTTTAAATTGCAGAAGCACCCCATCCAGATCAAAAGCGGATTTTTTCCCCTGGTTAAACAACTCAATTGCAGCACGTTTTTGCTCAACATCCAGCTTCATGTGATCCATGATTTGCCTGGCCATGGCAATTTCATCTTCACTGACCCGCCCATCTGCCTTGGCAATGTGCCCCATAACTGAAAAAGTGGCAGAAAAGAATGCCGCCTGCGTCACTTCATGATTGTCATCCAGTCCCTGCTGCATTGGCTTATCAACCAGTTTGTGTCCCAGCACACTGCCAATAAGTAAACCTAATGGTCCCCCCATGGAAAAGCCAACCGCACCACCCAGGAATTTGCCCCACCAACTCATACAATTTTCCTTATAAACTATCTACGAAACTGATTTCAAGCTTGAAATCATAACAAAAACAAATAAATTATTGAATTTTATGTTGCTTTGATCTTAAATAAACATTTAACCTAGAATAATCAGTTGAAACGTAGTGAGAGTGTTCAAGGTGCTGAAGATTCATGACTTTACAAGTTATTTTGACTTTATTCGTAGTCATCCTACGGGTGAAGTCAAAATGTTTTGGAAAGTCATGAAGATTCAGTGCATTTAGTACTTTAGAACTTGTTCGTAAAAGTACTTATCTTAAGATGGGCATTCGTAATAGGTTCAACTGATTATTCTAGGTTAAGCCTGAACCCGGACAATAGAACCATGCCTACAGCAGCTTGCCTTTTTT
>RCNG010000653.1_pt1 | contig 16143 bp, 13 predicted proteins | sample 2041371 | NCBI WGS metagenome assembly RCNG01 (sample SAMN09708227, study PRJNA481090) | Marine sediment metagenome, whole genome shotgun sequencing project. | biome: marine sediment; feature: ocean; material: sediment; isolation source: Sewage treatment plant 1 marine sediment (STP1) ... | reverse complement strand
GCCCGGATCATGCATGGTCCGCCGATGTCGATGTTGCCGCGGGCCTGCTCCGGCGTGACGTCGGCTTTGGCAATGGTCTCTTTGAACGGGTAGAGATTCACCACCACCATGTCGATGGGTACGCCCCCGGTTCGTTCCAGATCGGACTGGTGCGCATCATTGTAGGTTTCGGTGAGAAGCCCCAGGTAGATCTTGAAATCCAGGGTTTTCACCAGTCCGCCCTGAGTCTCCGGCTGGCCGGTATAGTCGGCCACCTGAGTGAGGCAGCTGTCAGCTTTTTCGCCCAGTATCTCCCGAATTCGGGCAAAGGTGCCGCCGGTGGAAAAGATCCGTATGCCGGGGTTGATCGCCAGCATCCGGGGGACAAAGGTCTCCAGCCCACTCTTGTCGGAAACGCTGATCAGCACGTGGTTCACGCGGACCCGGTCGTCAATTTTCTCTACCTTGTTCATGGTCATATCGATCCACCTTTTGTGAAGTTGTGAAACGTTCTGATTCAGACGGTTTCGTAAAAGGTCCGAGATCAAGGTTTGCGAACCCCGAGAATACCGCTATCGCGGGTGCCGTAGGCAGCGTACTTGTTGTACGCCGCAGTGACGAGGGGTGAAGCGTAACGCAGATATTTATCCGCCTCAGGCGGATCGGACCTTTTACGAAACCGTCACCTTTCTCCTTCGTATTCTTCCATGAACCGGTCGAAAAATCCGGCCATGAACCGGTGTCGTTCGTCGGCCAGACGCCGGCCCGTGACGGTAAGTATGCGGTCCCTGATTTTGCAGAGTTTCACTACGTATTCGCGGTATCCCGTGTCGTCGATGGAGTAGGCCGGTGCCCGGGCCACGTCCATCTCCGGGCTGTGCAGTCTGGCGCCCAGTTCGCCGGCAAACAAGAAGGCCCGGGCCACGCCCACGGCACCGATGGCATCCAGCTTGTCCGCATCGAACAGCACCCTGGCCTCCACGGTAAGGGGATTGTCGCCCCGGCGAAACCGGTGGGCGGCGATGCAGTGGATGATGTTCTCCCTGCGTTCGCCGGCCAGGGGGCAGGCTGCCAGCATCTCCCGGGCCATGGCGGCGCCTTTTTCCGCGTGGCAGAGTCTACCGTTGGCCCGGTCCTGGTGCCCACGGCCGATGTCGTGGAGGTAGGCGGCAGCTTCCGTAACCAGCAGGTCCGCCCCTTCGGCTGCACCGATGCGTCGGCAAAGCCGGTGCACCCTCAAGGTGTGGTCCCAGTCGTGGCTCCCTTTGGCCTGCGAGAAGTGTGCCCGGGCCTGTTCCCGGATGTATGCCAGGAGTGGGGTCACGGACTCGGTCATGATCCGTGCATCGCCGGAATGGGCGTGTACGGCGCACACGCGGACAATCGACCCACCCGGGCGCTTTTCAAAATCGCCCGGATCGCATGACGATCCGCAATCGCTTTTTCTTCTCGTCTCATTCGATGGACATGATGCCTTCCCACCGCTGGTATTCAGTGTCTGTGGGCAACCCTTTCGATTCCAGCAGGCGGATGATTTCCGGGTCGTTGAACCGCAGGTAAGGGTTGACGGCCCGTTCATCGTCCAGGGTGGAGGTCACATGGTGCCTGTCGTAGCGGTCGGCGTAGGCATCGATGGCAGCGTTGTCCGGAGTCAAGTGCCGGGCAAAGGCCAGTGATGCCGTCACATAATCGTGGCCGGCATAGATGCGGGTGGTCCCGGGGTAGCTCATGATGAGATGGATGGACCGGTAAAAGGCCTTCAAGTCACCGGAGAAGCAATTGCCCACCGTGCCGTTGAACAGGGTATCGCCGGTGACCAGACAATCATCGGCGGCAAAAACCACTGAATCCGAGGTGTGGCCCGGGGTCAGGCGGACGGTCACTGTCTCGCCCTCCAGGATGAGGGCGTCGCCATCGGCGTACCGGCGATGGTCGAGGTGAGCGGCCTTTGCTGCTTTCGCCAGCTGCCGAGTGCCGGAGGTATGGTCGCCGTGGCCATGGGTGTTGGTGACGGTCTCCAGTGTCAGGCCCTTTTGCCGGACAAAAGCCATGATTTCATCCACGGCGCCGCCGTCGATGGCCAGCGCACGGGTGCTCGCATACAGGAGGTATCCCAGATTGTCACCGCCATAAAAAAATTGCTTGATTTTCAATGGGCTGATTTCCGCCGTGGGTTTATGCCGGAGCAGAATTGGATTCTGCATTGATATCGATATATTAAACTGCGAGTCCAGGCAACAAAAAAAGCGTTCTCGGTCGTCTGCGGGTCAATGTCTGGGCGGTGGCCGCCAAAGCGAGCGATGATTGAAGAATTGATCCACTTTACTCCACCTTGTTGACGGTTGGGTTGATTTGTGTTTAACTTTCAAAAATTATTAGAAAAATAATACATTTTAAAAATGTTTTTTTTCTTGACTATTCAGTGATTTTGTACTTTTATCCAAGAAGAGTGGATCAAAGTGGATAATATTGGTGAATAATGTTTCGGGGAAGCTCCTTTCATACCATTGACCCAAAAGGGCGGATTATCATTCCGACACGGTTTCGGGATGTGATCAAGGCCAGCGGAATCGACAGCATCATGATCACCCGCATGGACCGCTGCCTTTTTGCCTACACCCACGATCAATGGGGCAAGCTGGAACAGAAAATACTCGATCTGCCCGAAAAAAGCGAGGCCATGCGTCGATTTCAGCGCACATTTATCGGCGGGGCCCATGACTGCAAGTGTGACGCCCAGGGGCGGGTGTTGGTTCCGCCTTTTCTGAAGCAGTATTCCAAACTGGACAAGGAGATCGTCCTGGTTGGTGTAACGGCCCGTTTTGAGATCTGGTCGCGGGAAAACTGGGATCAGGAAAACGAATTGATGGAAAAGGATATGCGCGACGACCAGGTTCGGCGCGAGATCGCCCAGCTGGGGATTTAGCCCATGTCTGACTATCATGTCACCGCCATGCTCGAAGAAGCGGTGGACATGCTTGCTTGCCGGCCGGGCAAGATCATCGTGGACGGCACACTGGGCGGCTCCGGCCACGCCCGGCGAATCTGCGAACAGATCAGCCCTGACGGCGTTTTTATCGGTATCGACCAGGACAAGGACGCCATTGACCGGGCCCGCAGGGTCCTTCCCGCCGACGAACGCCGGATTCATATCGTTCACGGCAATTTTGCAGACCTGCCGTCGTTTCTTTCTCAACTGGGCATCGGTGCCGTGGATGGTATTCTCATTGACATCGGGCTTTCCCTTCATCAGATCGAGGCCAGCGGCCGCGGTTTCAGTTTTAATCGGGATGAACCCCTGGACATGCGCATGGATGTCCGGTCTGACGTTACGGCGGCCGACCTGCTGGCATCCATGGATGAACGGGAACTGGCGCAGACGTTCAGCCGTTACGGTGAAGAACGCTGGGCCGTGCGGATCGCCCGGCATCTGGTCGCGCAGCGCAAGACGCTTCCGGTGACCACCAGTGGCCAGCTGGCCCGCCTGGTGTCGGAAGCGGTTCCGGCCGCCGCGGCGCGCAAACAGAAGATCCATCCCGCCACCCGGGTTTTCATGGCTCTGCGTATCGCCGTGAACCGGGAACTCGAGGTGCTGGATCAATTTCTGGAAACGGCAGTGGATCTGCTTAATCCGGGAGGCCGCCTGTGTGTGCTCTCCTTTCACTCCCTGGAAGACCGGATGGTCAAACACCGGTTCCGGACCATGGAGCGCCCGTGCACCTGCCCGTCGACGTTTCCCCAGTGTGCGTGTGGACGTCAGGCAAGGGTGCGGTTGCTGACGCGCAAGGTGCTGCGTCCCACCGATGCAGAGATCCGGAAAAATCCCATGGCCCGCAGTACGCGTTTTAGAGCCGTGGAAGCGGTGTGATGGCAGCAGCGAGCCAAACCAGTAGCCCCAAGACGGAAAACAGAGGCCGGGTGGGGCAGGGCAGCAGCCGAAACCGGAGGCTGAGGCCGCCGAGGAAAACCATGACCGGCCTCTGGATCGTTTTGATGGTTTTGTTTTTTGTGGAGGCCCTGTTTTACGCCTGGTGCCGCGTTCAGTGCGTCAATGCCGGATACGGCATCGACAGGGAAAACAATCGGCACCAAGCACTGCTCAAGGAGCGGAATACCCAGAGAATTGAATTGGCCCGGCTCAAATCGCCGGAGCGGATCGAAACCATTGCCCGGACCCGTTTGGGACTGGTCATGCCGGATGCGCAACAGACGGTGACACTTCCATGACAACATCGGCAACCACACGGACACGGCTGCGGACCGGAATCGTAGGTGCGCTTTTTCTGACGGCCCTTCTGGCCATCAGTGCGCAGGCGATCCGGCTGCATGTATTCGAGGGCGCATGGCTTTCCGAGCGGGCGGCCCGTGAGTACGAAGGTGCCATGGTGGTTCAGGGCAAACGGGGCGCCATTACCGATCGCAACGGCAGCCCGCTGGCTGTGAGCATCGACAGTCCGTCAATAGCCGCCTATCCCCGCCAGATGGCCGATCGCCAGGCGGCGGCCAGGCAGCTGGCCAAAGCCCTGAATAAGCCGCAACGGGACGTGTTCAAGAAGCTGGATCCGAAGCGCTCCTTCGTGTGGCTCAAGCGCCAGGCCACGCCTCGCCAGGCCGAAACGGTTCAGGCGCTGGGAATCAAGGGGGTCGACTTTATCAGCGAGCACAGCCGCTACTATCCCAACAAGACGCTTGCGGCTCAGCTGGTGGGGTTTTCCGGCATCGACGGCCACGGCCTGGAAGGAATGGAGTTCTATTTTGATTCCACCCTGAAGGGAGGGGAACAGGAAATCACCATTCTCAAGGATGCCCTGGGGCGTCGGTTTGAGGGTGCCGGGATGCCGGCAACCCTGGCCGGGGGGCATAATGTGGTGCTGACCATCGACCGCACGATCCAGCACATTGCCCAGAAAGCCCTGGAGGCCTCCGTTACCGAGTATGCCGCCCAATCGGGCATGGCCATCGTCATGGCGCCGTCCACCGGTGAGGTGCTCGCCCTGGCGCACTACCCGTTTTTCAACCCCAACAGTTACAGATCTTTCGAGCGTGAGTTGTGGCGAAACCGGGCGGTCACCGATCCGTTCGAGCCCGGTTCCACCATGAAGATGTTCAGCGCGGCAGCTGCCATCGACAGCGGCGTCTGTTCGCCGTCCACCATCTTTTACTGTGAAAACGGGGAATACCGGATCGGCAGGAACACCATCCACGACACCAAATCCCACGGGTGGCTGTCTTTACAGCAGATTGTCAAGTACTCGAGCAACATCGGATCGGTAAAAATAGCGGAAAAGCTTGGGCCCCGTCAGCTTCATGCGTATTTGAACGCTTTCGGCTTCGGGCGGCGCTCCGGCATCACCTGCCCCGGTGAAACTGCCGGCAGCCTCAGCCCGTTCAAGTCCTGGTCCGCCATCGATGCGGGGGCCATCTCATTTGGGCAGGGCGTCTCGGTGTCTGCGATCCAGTTGATTGCGGCAGCATCGGCCATTGCCAACGACGGACTGCTCATGAAACCGATGCTGGTCAAGGAAATTACGGGTCGAAACGGAGAGACGGTGAAACGTTTTTCTCCCGAACCGGTTCGGCGGGTGGTTTCTTCCCGCACGGCCGCCACGGTGCGGCGAATCCTTAAAACCGTGATTACCGAGGGTGGTACCGGGGTGAATGCGGCCCTTGAGGGGTACTCCGTGTGCGGCAAAACCGGCACCGCCCAGAAGATCGACAGCAGCGGCACCTACGCGAAGGGGCGGTATCTATCCTCTTTCGTGGGGCTTGCCCCGGCCGATCAACCGGAACTGGCCATCCTGGTGCTTCTGGACGAGCCAACGGTCCAGACCTACGGCGGCATCGTGGCGGCACCTGCCTTCCGCCAGATCGCACTGGAAACGTTGAGCTATCTCAATATCCCGCCGGGACCCGATGCGGATCGACTGCGGGTATCCCGGGGAAACAGGGCTGAAGGATGAAGCTTTCATTGCTTACGGATCAGTTGAGCGTCGAAGCGACAACCGGTGCCCACCCGTCCCTGGATCCCGATGTTACCGCCGTCTGCTACGATTCACGCAAAGTGACCCCGGGGGCTGTGTTTGTAGCCATCGAGGGGTTTGACGCAGACGGCCATCGCTTTATCCCGGAGGCCGTCAAGCAGGGTGCAGTGGCTGTGATCTGCCGCACGCCAGTGACGGCCGACGCGGTGGTGATCCGCGTGGCGGATCCCCGGGCGGCACTGGCTCAGTTGTCATGCCGGTTCTACGGCCAGCCGGCAGACCGGCTGACGCTGGTGGGGGTGACCGGCACCAGCGGCAAGACCACTGTCACCTACCTGGTGGAGCAAATCCTGGAGAAGGCCGGTCATCGACCGGGTGTGGTGGGGACGATCAACACCCGCTATGCCGGCCAGGTGTTCTCGAATCCGGTTACCACGCCCGAATCCCTCGAGCTTCAGGAGATGCTTCGGCAAATGACAGACAGCGGGACCACTCATGTTGTCATGGAGGTCTCGTCCCATTCTCTGGATCTGCATCGCGTAGACGGCTGTCGCTACGATGTGGCGGTCTTCACCAATCTGTCCCATGACCACCTGGATCATCACGGCACCATGGACCGCTATTGGCGCAGCAAAAAACGGCTGTTCATCGACTATCTGAAACCGGCGGACAGCGGTAATCCGGTTCGCGCCGTGGTCAATGCAGACGATCCCAGAGGAAGAGAACTGGCCGCGGCCCTCGGGCCCATGGTCCTGAGAACCGCTGTATACGGAGACGGCGACATTGTTCCACTGGGCGTGGTTCGTGATCTGGCGGGCATTCGTGGCAGCATCGTCACGACGAATGGCGAGATTCCCTTCGATTCGCCGCTTGTGGGGGATTTTAACCTTGGGAACATTCTCAGCGCCGCCGGTGCGGCACTGGCCTTGGGGATTCCAACGGCAGCGATTGCCGCGGGTATCGATGCCACCGGATGTGTGCCCGGACGGCTGGAGCGGATCCTGGAAGGGGGTGAACGGTTCATTTTCGTGGATTATTCCCACAAGCCGGACGCGCTGGAAAACGCCATCTCGGCCCTGCGGGCGCTCACGGCGGGACGCCTGATCACCGTTTTCGGATGCGGAGGGGATCGGGATCACTCCAAACGACCGGTAATGGGAGAAATTGCCGCCCGGCTGAGCGACCTTACCGTGGTCACCTCGGACAACCCCCGATCGGAGGATCCGCTTACGATTATTGCCCAGATAGAGGCAGGGGTACGCGAGGTTTGCACCCGGCGATTGTCGGCCGATGCATTGACGGCCGGGTGGCAGGAAAAAGGCTATCTGGTGGAATCGGACCGGCGAGCGGCCATTGCCTTGGCCATCGCGGCGGCCCATGCGGGCGATGCCGTGCTGATTGCCGGCAAAGGACACGAAACCTATCAGATCCTGGCCGGCGAAACCATCCATTTCGACGACCGGGAAGTGGCCCGCCAGGTGCTGGCGACCATAAACGAGGCCGGAGCATAATACCATGAGGCCATTTGGGTGGACTGCTGAACAGGTGCTGACGGCAACCGGCGGATCCCAGATTTCAGGATCGGCGGACATGGCCTTTGCCGGCATCGGTATCGATTCGCGAACGATCGATCCGGATGGCTTGTTTGTGGCCATTGCCGGTGAATCCCACGACGGGCACCGTTTTGTGGCCGATGTGCTGGATCGCGGCGTCAAGGGCGTGGTGGTGGCCGACGACCAGGTGGCCAACCTGCCCATGGCGCGAATGGCTGCCGCCAGCATGGTCTGTATCGCGGTGACCGACACCACCCGGGCCCTGCACGCGATGGCCCGCTTCAACCGCAACCGGGGAAACCTCAAGGTGCTGGCCATCACCGGATCCAACGGTAAAACGTCGACCCGCATGCTCATGGACCAGGTGATATCCAAAACGTTCTCGACCCTGAGCACCAGTGGCAACCTGAACAATCACATCGGCCTGCCCCTGACGCTGTTCAGGCTGGCACCGGGGCACCAGGCCGCCGTGCTGGAACTGGGCATGAACCATGCCGGCGAAATCAGCCACCTGGGCCGCATCTGCGAGCCGGATGTGGGCGTGATCACCAATGTGGGGCCGGCCCATTTAGAAGGGTTGGGCACCATCGAAAACGTCGCCCGGGCCAAAGGGGAACTGCTCCACACCATCCGCCCCGGTGGCACGGCCATTCTCAACGCCGATGATTCGCGTGTTGCGGCTCTGGCTGCCAGCGTGGATCGTCCGGTGATTTTATTCGGCAGTGCCGGCGCGGCGCAGGTTCGGGCAGACGATGTCCGCCTGACCGAAGCGGGCATGGCCTTTACCCTGACCACTCCGTCGGGTTGCCGGCCGGTGACCCTGGCCACCCCGGCGCGGGTGATGGTGTCCAACGCCCTTGCTGCAGCGGCCGCCGGCGTGGTTATGGGCGTCCCACTGGACCTTATCCAGGCGGGGCTGGAAGCATTTACTCCCCAGGCCGGGCGCATGGGTATACGAGTGCTTGGCGGGGGTATTCGCCTGGTGGACGATACTTACAACGCCAACCCCGACTCCATGGTTTCGGCCATCGAGACCCTGGCGTTGATACATCGCAACCGTCGCACCATTGCCGTGCTCGGCGACATGCTGGAGTTGGGACCGCAATCGGCGGACCTGCACCGGCACATCGGGCGGGCTGCCGGTGATGCCCGGCTTGATCGGCTGTATGTCGCCGGCAATTTCGCCGCCGCTGTGGCCGACGGCGCCATGGCCCGGCAGATGACAGCGGACCGGATCTTTTGCGGAACCAAGGCTGCGATCATCGAGCAGTTGAAACACGAACTTCAAGCCGGCGACCTGATCCTGGTGAAAGGGTCCCGCGGCATGGCCATGGAAGCGGTGGTCGAGGCTATCGTCAGCTGGGCGGACAAACGATGATGACGAGATTCGTAAAACATCCGATATCGGCGTTACGCTTCATCCCTCGTCACTGCGGCGTACCGTCAGTACGCTGCCTTCGGCACCCGCGAAAGCGGTATTCTCGGGATTCGCAAGCCTTGATCTCGGACCTTTTACGAACCCGCGGGAAAGAGGACTTTTTAGGCTTTCATGAAATGATGAAATTGGCAGATCGGCAAACCGACTTACAGGGGCACGACGCCAACAGATGATCTATCACCTGCTATATCCGCTGCATACGACCTTTGCAGCCTTCAACGTGTTCCGGTACATCACCTTCCGGACCATCTACGCCAGCCTGACGGCCTTTTTGATCTGTTTTCTGCTTGGGCCCTGGGTGATCCGGCGCCTTTCCATGATGCAGGTGGGGCAGTTCATCCGGGAGGACGGGCCCAAGGACCACTACAAAAAGGCCGGCACACCCACCATGGGCGGCGTGCTGATCATTTTTTCGGTAGCTGGTTCCACCCTGCTGTGGACCGACCTGACCAACCGTTATGTGTGGATCGCCCTGCTGGCCACCCTGGGTTTCGGCGCCATTGGTTTTGCCGACGACTACCTGATGCAGGTGAAAAAGCGCAACCTGGGTTTGACGGTCCGCCAGAAGTTGCTTCTGCAGGTCCTTCTGGCATTGCTGGTTGGATTCCTGGCATACATGGTGCCCGAATTCTCAACCAAACTCAGCGTGCCTTTTTTCAAGCGGCTGACCCCGGACCCGGGATGGGGATACATTTTTTTCGCTGCCCTGGTCATCGTGGGGGCGTCAAACGCCGTAAACCTGACCGACGGACTGGACGGCCTGGCCATTGGGCCGGTGATCATCGCCGCCGTCACCTATATGATTTTTGCCTACGTTGCCGGTCATGCGCGCATCGCTGACTACCTGCAGATCGCCCCGGTGGCGGGATGCGGGGAGATCACGGTTTACTGCGGCGCGCTGGCCGGCGCCGGATTGGGGTTCTTGTGGTTCAACGCATACCCGGCCCAGTTGTTCATGGGTGATGTGGGCTCACTATCCATGGGGGCGTCGCTGGGCACCGTTGCCGTGATCACCAAGCAGGAGATTCTGCTGGCGCTGGTGGGCGGTCTGTTTGTCATCGAGGCCCTCTCCGTGATCTTTCAGGTGGCTTTTTTCAAGATGACCAAGGGGCGCCGCATTTTTCGAATGGCGCCCATCCACCATCACTTTGAACTGAAAGGGTGGCCGGAACCGAAGGTGATCGTGCGATTTTGGATCATCGCCATTGCCCTGGCATTGATATCCATGAGTACATTGAAATTGCGATAGCAAATAACTATTCGAAATAAATATAAAATAACAATATTCAAAAACCAAATAACAAATAAATCACAATGACAAAAATTCCAAATTCCAAACCTCATGATCTCGAAGAAAGGTCATTCCAGTTTGAGATTTGGATATTGCAATTTGGAATTTATTTGGAATTTGGTGCTTGTTATTTATAAAAAATTAGATGTGTTCAGCTATGTCTGAGAAAAGGTTGGGGCACCCTTTGGATCTTCGAAACAAACGCATCGTGGTGGTGGGCCTGGGTCGGTCCGGGGTGGCAACAGCCCGGTTCCTTGTCAACCAGGGTGCCCGGGTAACGGTGACCGATCGTGCGCCGGCCGAAACTCTGAAAGCCCCAGTCGCGGCGCTGGAGGGATTAAACGTCCAAATGAAGCTGGGTGGGCATGATGCGCTGGATTTTGAAACCGCCGATCTGGTGGTGCTGAGTCCCGGTGTGCCTCACACCCTGCCGATGCTGGAACCGGCCTGGGCCAAAGGAACCCCGGTTATCGGAGAAATGGAACTGGCCGCCGGGTACATCACCGAGCCGATTCTGGCGGTGACCGGCACCAATGGAAAAACCACGACAACTGAACTGGTAGGGAACATGCTAAGAAAAAGCGGAAAGAACGTGTTTGTGGGAGGAAACATCGGCACACCGCTCATTGCATACGCGGACGGTGCAGATGCCCGGGCCGATGTGGTGGTGGCCGAAGTGAGCAGTTTCCAACTGGACACCATTATCGATTTCAGGCCGGATACCGCCGTGGTGCTCAACATCACCGACGATCATCTGGACCGGTATCCGACTTTTTCAGCCTACGCGGATTCCAAGTGGCGGATATTCGAAAACCAGCGGCCCAGCGATGTGGCGGTGCTCAACGCCATGGATGCCACGGTGGCCGCCATGATCAACAACCGTCCCCCCAATGCCTGCCAGAAACTCTATTCGGATGGGGCCATCGCTAAGGGGGCACAGATACTAAAGGATAAGATCCTTCTGATCGATGCGGACCGGCAGACGGGTAGTTTCACCTTGGACAAGTCCGGTCTCATCGGGCCCCACAACCGGGAAAACACGGCTGCCGCCTGTTTGGCCGCCCGTGAACAGGGCGCCTCTGATGGAGGCATCCAGCAGGCCATCGACGAATTCCAGGGGCTTTCCCACCGTCTGGAAACGGTGGGGCGGGTGCGCGGTGTGCGTTTTGTCAACGACTCCAAGGCCACCAACGTGGATGCGGTGAACCGGGCGCTGGAGTGCTTCGACGCGCCGGTGATCCTGATCATGGGGGGGCAGAACAAGAAGGGGGACTTCACCGGTCTCAAATCCCAGGTGCGCCGCCGGGTCAAAACCCTGGTGGCCATGGGGGAAGCCAAAGACGAGATCGTTACCGCCCTGGCCGGGGACCCGGAAAAGGGAATCCTTGAGGCCGGGTCTATGCAAGAGGCGGTTGAAAAGGCCTTCGGTGCGGCTGTTGACGGGGAAATCGTACTGCTTTCTCCCGCCTGTGCCAGTTTCGATATGTTTGACAACTATTCCCAGCGGGGTAACCGTTTTCGGGAAATCGTGGAAAGGCTGGGATGACCGCAACTGCCAAGCGAAACGGGGTTCAACCGTTGGTCTACGACCTGGGGCTGCTGTTTCCCGTTTTGCTGCTGGTGGGCATGGGTATCGTCATGGTTTACAGTGCCAGTTCCGCCCTGGCCATTAAGAAGTTTGGCAGCGGTTATTTCTTTTTGCAAAAACAGGCCATGTTTTCCCTGATCGGCATTGTGGTGCTGGTGGTCTTCAGTTACATCCCGTTCCGCCTGTACCGTGTGCTCGTTTATCCCGTTCTGGCGGCGGCCATCGCGATGCTGGTGGCGGTGGTCTTCTCCGGATTGGGCGTGACGGCCGGCGGATCCGCCCGGTGGCTGCAACTCGGGCCGGTCCAGTTTCAGCCGTCAGAACTGGCTCGATTGGCCCTGGTCATCTACATGGCTTACTCCATGAGCAAGAAAGGTGAACAACTGCGGGATTTTTACGTCGGATTTTTGCCCCATTTTCTGGTTCTGGGTCTCTTTACGGGGTTGCTGCTGGTTCAGCCCGATTTTGGGTCGATAGTGATTTTTGCCGCATTGACCTGGATCATGCTGTTTGTCGGCGGATGCCGCATCACCCACCTGCTGTCGGTGGTTGTGGTGCTGGCGCCCATGGCCTGGCTGTTCATGACCCAAGCCGAATACCGGGTCAAGCGGCTGATGAGCTTTATGGATCCCTGGCAATACCCGGCGGACGAGGGATACCAGATCGTCCATTCGCTGATGGCATTCGGCACCGGGGGAATCACCGGCGCGGGCATCGGCAAGGGATATCAGAAACTGTTCTATCTTCCCGAACCACACACGGATTTCATCTTTTCCGTGGTGGGGGAAGAACTGGGACTCATCGGGGTCATGACCGTGATTCTGCTATACGGCATCATGCTCATGCGGGGTATCCGCATCGCCCGCCATGCACAGGATCGCTTCGGCTCCCTGCTGGCCATGGGCATCACGGTGACCCTGGGCCTTCAGGTCTGCATCAACATGGGGGTGGCGCTTGGAATGCTGCCCACCAAAGGGTTGACCCTTCCCTTTCTCAGCTACGGCGGGACGAGCCTGCTGATCAACATGGCGGCGGTGGGGATCATGATGAATATCGGAGCGCGGGATGCACGATGCTGAACCCGAAAAGGCCTGGCGGCCGCTCAAGGTGGTCGTTGCCGGTGGCGGCACCGGCGGGCACCTGTTTCCCGGAATTGCCATTGCAGGGGAGTTTGCCGTGAGAAATCCGCAAAGCCGGATCCTCTTCGTGGGTGCCGGTCGGCCATTCGAGAAAGACGCCCTGGCCCGGGCCGGTTATCCCCAGCGAACCATCGCCATCGAGGGGATCAAGGGAAGAGGATGGTGGGCAAAGGCGCGTGCGGCCATGAAAATTCCCGGCGCCCTGTTCCGATCGGCGGGCATTCTGGCCGAGGTGCAGGCGGACCTGGTGGTCGGGGTGGGCGGTTACGCTGCCGGACCGGTGGCGCTGACCGCCTGGATAAAAAACATCCCGGTGGTCCTGTGTGAGCAGAATACCCTGCCCGGCATCACCAACCGGATGCTTTTTCCGATAGCCAAACGGGTTTATGTCAGTTTCGAAAATACCCGTGGAAAGATCGATCCATTGAAGAAACGCATCACCGGCAACCCGATACGCCAGCAGATTCTGGACGCATCGACTCATGAAGCAAAAGAGAAAAACACATTCACGATCCTGATCGTCGGCGGAAGCCAGGGGGCCCATGCCATCAACCTGGCGGTCATGGATGCCTTGCCGCGCCTTCGGCAGCATCGGAAAATCCATGTGGTCCACCAGACCGGTGCCAAGGATCAGGATCAGGTCGCCGATGCATATGCGAAGGCAGGGATGAACGCAGAAGTAAAGGCATTTTTTCATGATATGGCATCACGTTACAGCCGGGCGGATCTGGTTGTCTGCAGAGCCGGCGCCACCACCGTGGCCGAGTTGACCGCACTGGGAAAACCGGCACTGTTCATTCCCTATCCCTTTGCGGCGGACAACCATCAGGAACATAACGCCCGGGCCCTGGTTGACAAGGGTGCGGCAGAAATGGTGCTCGAACGGGAACTGACCGGGGTGGACCTGGCGCGGCGTCTGGACGCCTGGGCCGACGCACCCGATCTGCTGGCGACAATGGCATCAACGTCCAGAATGCTGGGGAAACCGGACGCCGCCCGATCCATCGTGGATGACTGTTACCAGTTGGTGGAAAGATAACCATGTATCTGAAAAAATACCATATCCATTTTGTGGGCATTGGCGGTATCGGCATGAGCGGCATCGCCGAACTGCTTCTCAACCTGGGCTATCGGGTTTCGGGCTCCGACGTGAAGGCCTCGGACATTACGGCCAACCTGGCGCGGTTGGGCGGCATCATCCACATCGGTCACCGGGCTGAGCAGATCGTCGACGCCGATGTGGTCGTGGTCTCTTCGGCTATCGACAGGCAAAACCCGGAAGTGTCCGCCGCCCGGCAGGCCGCCATTCCGGTGATTCCCCGGGCCGAGATGCTGGCTGAACTGATGCGGCTCAAATACAGCGTGGCCATTGCCGGCGCCCATGGCAAGACCTCCACCACCTCACTTGTGGCCAACGTGCTGGCCGGCGGGGGCCTGGACCCCACGGTGGTCATCGGCGGCAAGCTCAAGAGCATCGGCCGCAACGCGGTGCTGGGTCAGGGTGACTTTATCGTGGCCGAGGCCGACGAGAGCGACGGCTCTTTTCTCAAGTTCTCTCCGGCCATTGCCGTGGTCACCAACATCGACCGGGAGCACATGGACTTTTACGCGGACCTGGATGCGATAAAAACGGTTTTCCTCAGTTTTATCGACCGGATCCCTTTTTACGGCCTGGCCGTGCTCTGCCTGGACAACGAGCCGCTCCAGGGCCTCCTCCCCCATATCAAGAAACGGCTGACCACATACGGGCGGAGCACCCAGGCCGATTACCAGGCGCGGAACATCAGCTTCGGTGAGATGAAAAGCCGGTTTACGGTCATCCATCGGGGCGACAACCTGGGCGAGTTTGTTTTGGCCATGCCGGGTATGCACAATGTGTCCAACGCCCTGGCTGCCATCGTCGTGGGCATGGAACTGGACATTCCCCTGGCATCCATCAAGCGGTCCCTGGAGACCGCCGAAGGCGTGCAGCGCCGGTTGGAGATCAAGGGTGAGGTCGATGGCGTTACCGTGGTGGACGACTACGGCCATCATCCCACCGAGATCGAGGTGACCCTCGAGGCAGTCAAAGAGAACTGGCCGGACCGCCGCAAGGTTGTGGTTTTCCAACCTCACCGCTACACGCGTACCCGTGCCCTGCTGCAAGAATTCACCCGCTCATTCAACAACAGCGATGTACTGGTGGTGCTGCCCATTTATGCCGCCAGCGAAGCGCCCATCGCGGGTGTCAGCGGCGAGGCGCTGGGCGAATGTATCCGCGCCCATGGGCACCGGAACGTGATCTGCCTGAACGGTCTTGCGGAATGCGTCGCTCATCTTGAGAAAAACCTGGCATCCGGCGATCTGCTGCTCACCTTAGGCGCCGGAGATGTCTACCGGGTGGGAGAAATGGTGTTGGAACGGATGTCTGTGGACTGAGGTCGAAGGTCGGAGGACTGAGGACGGAGGTCGGAGGACAGAGGACTGAGGACGGAGGTCGGAGGACAGAGGACAGAGGTCGGAGGACAGAGGACTGAGGACAGAGAACAGAGAACAGAGGACGGAGACCAGAGACCAGAGACCAGAGAGCAGAGAGCAGAGAGCAGAGAGCAGAGAGCAGAAAGCGGAAAGCGGAACCCAGAACCCAGAACCCAGAACCCAGAACCATGCCCTTCACCATCCAGGAAAAACCCGACGGCTTAATCTTTAAAGTACGCGTCCAACCCCGGTCGTCCAAAAACCAGGTTGTGGGTGTGTACGGCGATGCGTTGAAGATCAACCTCACTGCACCTCCCGTGGACAATGCCGCCAATAAAGCCTGCGGGGTATTTCTGGCGGGGCTGTTGTCTGTGGCCAAATCATCGGTGGCGATCGTCTCCGGTCACACTGGGCGGAACAAACAGGTTATGGTTCATTGTCAGAAGGATGGTGGCGAACGGGAATCAATCAAAAAGGCAATCATATCCTGGGCAAAAACATAGTGTCCTAAATTCGTTAGCATTGTACCATAATCATTTAAGTTATCAGCAAAACCTTTTGTAGGTTTTTCAGATATTTTATCGAATATAGTTATTCCCTGATTATAAAATGAATCTGCAAGCTGATAGTTCCCGATCCAATCATAACATAATCCAAGCTGATGAGAACTGATAGCAACTTCTTTGCTATTTAAACCAAATAAAATTTTATTTGATT
>RCNG010000652.1_pt1 | contig 16146 bp, 22 predicted proteins | sample 2041371 | NCBI WGS metagenome assembly RCNG01 (sample SAMN09708227, study PRJNA481090) | Marine sediment metagenome, whole genome shotgun sequencing project. | biome: marine sediment; feature: ocean; material: sediment; isolation source: Sewage treatment plant 1 marine sediment (STP1) ... | reverse complement strand
GATGCTCATCTACCACTTCCTGGTGAAGCTCTGCGGGTTCACTCACCTTGACGAAGTGGTGACAGGCGGGCCGACGCGGACCTTCCAGAGCGGGCACGAGGCGACCGCCTCCGACGGCGTTCTGGTCGCGACTGACCTCACCTTCAAGTCGGCGTCGAACCCTTGGGTCGTCGGCGACGTCGGGAAGTTCATCGTCGTCCTCGACGCGACCAACCCAGAGAACTGCGGCATCTACGAGATCGTGACCTACGTCAGCCCAGGAGTGGTGGCGGTCAACTTCTATGTTGTGGCGGGGACTTTCCCGACTGCCGCGACCGGCCTCACGTGGTGGATGTTCGACACCAACAACGCGAGCTACACGCCGACCGCCTTCGGTGACTACTTCGTCTTGCGCTCGCCCCACGCGACCTACCCGTTCGAGATGAAGTTCGAGTCGTTGAATGTTACAAACAACTATATCGGCGCTGTCATAGAAGTCTCGCCCAACTCCGGGGCTTGGACCGCAGGCGCGACGCACGCTTGGGCTTCTGGGGCGCGAGTTCTCTACTACTACACCGGGACCGGCACTTCACAGTGGATGTTTCTTGATCGGTACAACACCGAGCCGCACTCGCGTTGGTATATGACGGCTGACACGGACGGGTCCTTCGTCTTCATGTGGACCGACCGCGGTGCGGCTGGAACTAGCGTCATGGCAAGTATGATCGCGCTCGCCGATCCTCTCGAAACGACGCCGCCAAGGTCCGCTAACGAGCGGCTGATCATCGGCGGTTACGTCGGTAGCGCTGGATCCAACACGGTTGATCGTGGTGACGACAATGGCGGGCTCGGGCTCGCTGTGGCCTGGGAGGACTACGGCAATCAGAGGCGCTATCTCCGACTAATGGCGCTGATCCAAGAGGGCACCTCTACCGACTACTTCTCGCGGAACATAGGGGTCAACGCGCGGACCGGCGAGCGTGACGCGCTTCCGTTAATGTACTCGATGGAGCCGGAGGGCGTGACGGACCTTAATCGGTTCTCGCCGCACTCGAAGATCCCGATCACAAACATCGCTATGGGGACTGCCGTCGCTGTCGGGATCCTGAGTAGCTTCGACAGCGACGACTGGTACCACGTTAAAAACGGGATCGTGATCCCGTGGAACGGACTGCCGCAAGCATGATCGTCACACCGCTACTGGTGCCGTTGGAGGACCTGGAGGCGCGCACTCAGCAGGACGAGATCCCGCTCGAGCCTACGGCTGACGTCTACACAACGGAGGACGCTCCGCTTGTTCCGCCGTTCTCGCCGCCTGGATAACCGATGATCGTAACGACGACACTCGCGCTAGGATACCTCGCGACGATAGCCCAACCGGCGCAGGAGCCGCTCATCGCTTCGCCACTATTGGTGCCTGCGGTCGAGGACCTTGCGACCTACTCGCAGTGGGATTTGTTCCCGATCGATTCGTCCCCACCGGCGATCGACCCGGAGTACGCGGAGGGCGTTGACCAGAACTGCGTCGAGCCGATCGGCTTCACTGAGATCACCTTCCTTCCGCCACCGCCACCGCCACCGCCACCAATCGTGGTGCTGTCGGTGGACCTGTCGGTGATCTCCTCAGTCGGCGGCGAGCTCCTCACCATCACCGGGACCTTCCCGATCGACCAGACGGTGCAGGTCCACATGGGCCCCCTCGGCACCATCGAGGATCCCCTCTGCTACGGCGGCCAGGGCCTGGGCTACGAGGTGTTGAGCCTGGACGGGACCACGATCCAGTTCACCGCGCCGCCGCTGACCAAGGGCGACATCGGGATCGTCGTGACGATCGGGGTCTACGCTACCGAGCTCCCCGTGGGGACGCTCAAGGCGGTAGAGCGCAACTGGCCCGGCAAGCTCCACCGAGCTCGAGCTAACTTCCCGCCCTGGGAGGCCGTTGGCGGCCGCAAGCTCGGAGAGGAGGGCCTGGAGTAATGCCTTTCACCTACCATCTAGCAACCCGAACCACGTCACCCTGCTACTACGTCCGCATCACAGGCACCGCTGCTGCGCCGGTCATTGAGGCACAGGTCGCTATCGAGGCATCAGGTGGGGCGCACGGTATTTTCAGCACAGACGGAGGGGCCACGCTGTGGGTTGTTGGTACTCAAACGCTCATGACCTGCCATCGTAGCGTGGACGACGGGGCGACCTGGGAGGATAAGCAGACCGACGTTTATCGCCCAGCAGCGCACGTCCCACAATGCTGGTGTGTGGGCGGGTTCCAGGACGATCCCTCGGTCTGTCTTAGCTCGGCCCCCTCATTCGGTGGCGCGGGCTGGTGCAAGCTGAACGAGACTAACCAGCTATTTGAGTTGAAGCAGGCTGCCGGTGATCGGACCTATTCGATCTGGGCTGATGAGTTCACGGGTATCATGTACGCCATCGACGGGTTTTATCCCGCGACCTTCAGCAGACTTTGGTACAGCTCTGATCGCGGGGCGTCTTGGACTGCTGACGCTACGGTCCCCTTTCTCGATTTTGCCGCCGCACAGGACGTTGTGACTGATCCGCGCAACGGGCGGATATATATCGCTGCCCCTTCCGGCTTCCCAGATCCAACAGGCGTAACCGTTTTCCGATCTGAAGCTGTGGGTGGTCCGTGGACCAAGGAATTTATCCTGGTCGGCACCCTCCAACAGGGCTATGGCCGTGAGCTGTGTTGCGACGAAACCGGCGCGGTATGGTTGCGCGTCCTCAACGGCGGCACCGGGCATCAGGTTTATCGGCGCGATCCAGGCACAGGCACCTGGGCGCTATCGCTGCAAGGTACTACAGGTGCTTGCGGCTGCCTGTGGGTGATCGACAGCGAGAACGTCTTGGCCAGCATAGCCGGACGTTTGCACTTCTATGACGGGACCATCTGGCACAGCTATCAGACGTTAACCGATCTTGGGTTGGGCTTCATAGGGGAGTTCAACGGCATGTGGGCCCCCAATCCGCCGTCCATTGCTTCGGTAGTCGGGCCTGTCAGTACCAAAGGCGGGGAGCTGCTGACCGCGGTCCTGAGCAACGCTGCGGGCCTGGCTGGCTTGCCCATGGCGGCCTACTTCGGCCCGCTGGGGACGACGGCGGATCCGGGGTGCTACTTCGGCCAGGGGCTCGGCTACACGGGCGCCAGCGCAGACGGTCTGACGGTCCAGGTGACCGCGCCCCCCACGGCCAAGACCGCCGCGGCCAAGCTGACCATCGTGGTGGACGGCAACACGCTGGTCAGTCCGGCGATCAACGTCGTGGAGCGCAACTGGCCTGGCGCTCTGCACCAAATGAGGCGAAACTTCTCGCCCTGGGCGGCTATGGGAGCTCGCCGACTTGATTCGGAGGACTTGGAATAATGGCTGACAACCCGCTCAAGGCAATAGCAGACGCCATCGCCGAGGAGGACAACGAGATCGGGGGGCAGTTGATCACCCGGCTCCGGGAGTCCCACCGCTACGGCAGCAACGCCGGCGAGCTCGCGGCCGCTGATCCAGACCGCCTGGTGCTCAAGGCCGACCTGTTCCGCGCCGGCGACGTTGGCCACCTGGTGGACCTGCTCGAGGCGGACACCCCCACGGGCAACGAGGGCACCTACGAGATTGGGACCTACGTTGACGCCAAGAACGTGGACCTGCTCAACCTGGACGGGACGCCGGCGGTGTTCGTCAACGAGGACCCGGTGCAGTGGCGCTTCGCCAGCTTGCGGGTCGAGAGCACCTACCAGTTCCCCGAGCGGGACCACAAACAGCAGGTCTACGTCGGCACCGAGGTTGACCCGCTCCCCTACGCCGCGATCGATCAGACGGTGGGCGCCCAGCAGATCCTCGGCCTGGGCGAGCACCGATTCGACCGCCTGGGCGCCACGCTGGGCCCCGGCGATCCCCAGGTGGTGCTGGCACGCCAGGAGTTTTTCACGGCCGCGGACGTGGGGAAGGCCCTGTGGATCCTCCCGCTGGCCACCCCCAACGGCAACGAGGGCCCGCGGGTGATCAGCGTCTTCACCAACACGCGCCAGGTCAGCTTCACGGGCCCGGCCATCGTAGCCAATGAGGACGAAGCGCGCTACGTGGTCAAGACCTACTCCGGCAAGGGCTACCTGACGACCACCCAGAGGATGCTCGCCGAGGTGGTGGACGGAAGCGAGAGCTACAGCGGGATCGATCTGCTACGGCGCAGCCTACTGGTGGACCTGGCGGTGGAGGAGGAGCTCGACCGCATCGCGCGCCGCTTCGGCCTGATCCGGCCGCGGTCCCTGGTGGATGACGAGATCTGGCGCAACGTGGTGATGGCCAGGGCCTACCTGGCAGCCAGCCCGGTCTACTCGCTCGAGCTCATGCTCGACGCGCTCTACCCCCAGGGCGGGTGGGCGGTGATCGAGGATCTGACCCTCGAGGCGCTGGACGGGCGGCCGCGCCACGCCAACGAGGTGTTCATTACGATCCCGGACCTCGAGCCCGGGACCGAGTTTGAGGGCCGCACCTTCCTGACAGGGCCGGAAGCGGCCGCGTCCACCAGCACCACCTCGGCCACGGTGGCCGAGACACCCATCACGGTGATCTCGGTCAAGCTGGGACCAATCGAGCTCGCCCTGGACATGGATCTGCTTCCAACGGCCGACTCACCGCCCTGGACCTACGTCGCAGAGGGCGTAGGCGCCGAGGGCACCTTCTTTGCCGTGACCGCAGCCGGCCAGCGATGGAACCCGGAAGCACCACCGTTCACGACCAACTACTTGCAGCACCTGGCAGACAACCCGGGCAACAACTCAGGCCGCTACAGCCTGACCGTGCCCGAGCTCGCCACCCTGCCCCGGTCCCAGCGCTGGGAGCTCGAGGGCTACTTCCAGAAGACGACGGTGACCACCTTCAACGGATACCCCTGGCACCTACGGGTACGGGACGGCGAGATCGACGCCACAATGGACTGGGACGATGACGATATCCGACTCAACGGTGTGACAATCTCCGTCGGATCCCTCACCGGGTCTGCGGCCTGGCACCACTTCCGGGTGGAGCGCCGCGCCGCCGAGGTGCAGGCCTACCTTGATCACGTCCTGATAGCCCGGATCCCTGTGAGCGCGTTCACTCCGGACGCCAACACCGACGCATCATTCGGGCACCTTTCGCAAGCGGCCGCCCAGAACTGGACGGCGCGGTGGGATAACGTCCACTTCCTCGCCAACGGCACGCGCAACTACTGGAACCTGGCACGGGATGACGGCGTGCTGGCTGGCACCCCCTCGGACGTGTTGAGCTCGGCCGCGGCCCTGTTCGTGACCCCAGCCGACACCGGAAAGTACATCTGGCTCGAGGCGGTCAACAACGAGAACTGGGGCCTGTGGGGAACCACCTACACGGCGGCCGGTCAGCTCACCCTGGCCGGGATCCCCCGGGTCGGAGGAATCCGGGTCTACACCGGCGCCGGCGGCGAGCAGTTGATCGAGCTCACCGACCCTCTGCTACACGCGCGCCACCTGGGCAAGGACATCATCATCACCGGGAGCGTCATCGGCAACAACCGGACGGTGACCCTGCTGGGCATGTTCGACCCGCTGAACGGTGAGGTGAGCCAGCCGGCGGCCGCCTTCATCGACGAAGACGAGCTCAACTGGGAGTTCGACACCGAGTTTGTGGCCGAGTCCACCATCCCCTGGGAGCTCGTGGAAACGGGCACCAACGTCGCCGCCGCCCTGACGCTCCGGGAAGCCCTGCCCAACAGCCCCACCGCGCTCGAGGTCCAGTACACCAAGGTGCTGAGCGCCGAGGTGCTCCGCAACGAGTTCGTGCAGAACCTGGGGAGCTCGCCAGACCAGTATTACCCCTTCTACCTGCTCGACGTGGACGAAGGGATCCAGTCACTTATCGAATTGGTCACGGCCGCCGGGGTAATCCCTCGGTTTACCCAGCCTGACTAGGAGGACGTGCAATGGGACTCGACCTGATCAGATGGAAAGCCAACGAGCGGGTAGGCCTGCCGGACCAGGACGCCATGAGCGACCTTGTTCTCGAGGAGATGATCCGCAGCAACCGGGACATGATACTTCCAGACGGTCTGGAGCCGGTGATCTTCGACGGGTTTGATCTGATCGGCTTCACGCCCACGGTGAGCTCGACGGCACAGCTCAACTACGGCCGCGGGATCATGAAGCTCCAGAAGGACCAGGAGCTCCACCACGGCTTCCTGCTGGGGCTCCAGTATCCGCTCAACTACACCCTGGACTTCACGCTGGCCGGCAACGACACCTACAACGTCTACGTCCGGGCGGTCTACACCGACGCGACGTTTGAAAACAGGGTGTTTTGGAATCCTGGCACCGGGTCCGAGTTCGTGGACTACACATCGACCAGGCGGGTCGTGACCTGGGAAACGACGTACATCAGCTCCACCGGCGCCGCCCCGGGCGCAGAGTGGATGTTGGTCCACCAGGTGGTGGTGACCGGCGGCGTGATCCAGTCCACGGTGGACAAGCGCATCATGTTCTTTGAGGGCCGCCCAGAGGGCAACTACCCCCAGGACTGGGGCGATGGCGCCGACGATCGCAACGTCGATCGCCAGGCCTACGGCGTCAAGGAATTCTCGACCTGGGCCAACGCGGTCCGCCGGCAGTTGTCCGATATCATCGGCACGCCGGCGGGGACCTCGCACTGGTGGTTTCAGGTGCCGTCGATCGAGCTCGAGAGCCTGGCCCTGGAGCACTACAGCGAGGCGGATAGCCTCACCCACGCGGGCAAGCACAAGCAGGTGACATTCGGCGGGATCGTGACGCCCAACTTCTGGGTCCTGGGCAGCGGATCCGCCAACGCATTTTCGGTGCTTGGCCAGGACCAGGCCGACAGCGCGGCCCTCCTGTGTGACTTCAATGACATAACCGGCCTGTCCTACGTTGACTACCTCACCCGCGGCCTCGGCAACGAGATGACCAACGGGGACGTGCACCACCGGATGGTCGGTGACGTTTCAGGCACCCTGGACTTCGATGAGCAGTACAAGCGCGTCGGGGCCACCGAGCACCGCAAAGACATCTACATGGCGGGCAACTGGGCGTTTGAAATGTCCAACGGGGCCGCCGTCGCGCTTCCAGGCTTCCACGCCCGGGAGGGTGTCATCACCTCCAAGGACGGCTTTCGCCTGTTTGCGCCGAGGCAGTGCCAGAGCCTGATCGTGCCGCTCCAGTACCTGGTGACCGACGGCGGTGTGTCCTGGGTCCATGACCAGGGCGGCGGCGCCTTTGAGAACAACGCGACCAGGTTGAACAGCCAGTCCATCGCCTCGGCAACGTGCCAGCACGAAATCACGCTCCCCCACAACGCCGTGATCAACTCGATCTTCGTGCTTTGGGCCCAGACAAGCACCACCGCCCAGGATCTGCGGCTCTACGCCCAGAAGCATCGGATCGGGACACTGAGCCTGGGGGCCGTGGGCGGCGGAACGGGCGCCCCTTCCACGTTCGTCAACCTCAAGGCCACCAACAACTACATCCAGATCGGGATCCTGGGGTCGAGCCCTCACCGGGAGCTCTCTTGGTTTGATTGCTCCTCGGCCGCGGCGGCCTCTCGGACGTTCGACGCCACCCAGGACAAGCTGATCATCACGCTCCTCGCGCCGAATTCGACCATCGACGCCAGCGTGTACTGGATCTCGGTCAACTACGACCTGGACTACGTGACGCCCCCGCTGGTCTAACCTGCCCCGCTGGTCCAACTCCTTCCAATCGTGGTACAACCTACTCCTCAACAGCAAGGAGCGGGCACTCATGGACCAGACCCCAGAAGGCAACATCCACTTCCTCGACGGCGTAGGAAAGCTCGGCCTGGGCGTGGACAAGGACAGCCACGAGATCATTTTGATGCACCGGACGCCCCTGGGCGTGGTGAGCTCGGAGCTATCCAAGGAGCAGGCGCTACAGCTTGGGATCGCGTTGGTCCGCTACAGCGGAAAGACGTTTCGGTTCGCACAATCCCCGGTGGTGGGTCCACCGCCGGAGTCAAGACAGGAGGATGGACATGCGGAAGTTAGCAGTGACACTGGCGGTGGTGGTGGGGATCAGCCTGATGGCGGCGAGCTTGGCGGACGCCCAGCCGGAGCCCAAGGAGCCTGCGACCAAGGCGTCCGTGGCGGCCCCGAAGACCCCAACAACTCCCCCGGCTAGTCAGCCGGCCAAGGCGCCGGTAGAGCCCAAGGACGTGGGCGAGGCTATCGAGCTCGGAAAGCAGGCGGTGGAGGCCGCCAAGGGTGGCCTGTGGTGGTATTTCTCTGCCCTGGCGATCATGGTGCTGATGTTCCTGGCCAAGTTCATCGGGATCAAGATGGGGTGGTAGCCCAAGCTTGGAAGGTGGCGCTATGTGATCGTCCCCGTCCTGTCCATCGTGGCGGCCTTGCTTGCAGCCTTCCAGGGGGGTGTGACCCTGGCTGTGGCGATCGGTGTGCTCGGCTCGAGCATGGCCACCGGAAAGATCCAGGAGCTATGGGAGCATGGCTTCCTAAACAAGCCCAGGGCGAGCTCGAACTAGCCCAGGTTGTCAGAATCCGACAAGCTGGAGGTAGTCCATGCGAGCAAGACCCTTTGAGGATCGACTGTGGGAGAAGGTCCAGAAGGGGCCCGGCTGCTGGGAGTGGACGGGGAGCCTGGACACGCACGGGTATGGTCAACTGGCCGTTCACCGTGTTGCCCAGCGGGTCCACCGGCTGGTCTGGGCGGTGACCCACGGCGATCCGGGGAAGCTCCACGTCCTCCATACCTGCGACAACCGGAAGTGCTGCAACCCTGACCACCTGTTCCTGGGAACCAACGCGGACAACGTGCGGGACAGGGTGGAGAAGGGCCGCCAGCCCCAGGGCGAGACGCACCACATGGCCAAGTATACGGACGCCGACCTGCGGGAGATGAAGCGACTCCGGGAATCCGGGCTGACGCTCCTGGCCGTCGGGGATCGGTTTGGCGCGTCGTCCGGCTATGTGTGTGACGTGCTGAAAGGAAATAAGAGATGGGCTACGCGATTGTAGGAGGGATCGGCCTACTTGTTGGGATCGGTCTACTTGTGTGGGGATTACGAGAGCGCAGCAAACGGCACGAGGCCGAGCGGGCCATGGACAGGGCCCTCGCCGGCGAGGTGGCGGCCCTCGCCCTGGCGGAAGCCAACGCCGGCGCCTGTGGCCTGCTCCAGGGCCAGCTTGACCGGCTCGAGCTCCAGGTGACAGCCCAGCGGGGGAGGTTAGCCGAGCTCCGCAAGCTGGTGGCCGACAAGGCCCCCATGCCGCTGATCAAGGAGTGGATCGACAAAGAGGGCGAGGGAGGGGAGATCTGATGTTGTCACGGAACATCCCGATCTTTTTTCTGGCCCTGTTTGTTCCGGGGTGCTGCTGGCTCGCGAAAAGGGACTGCTTCCCGCCCTGCCCTCCACCGCGCCACACCGTGGTCCAGGTCGAGCGGACGTGTGAGCTCCCACCCAAGATCACGCTCGAGGCCTTCAAGCGCACCGAGCAGGGCTGCCCCGCCGAGCTCGCCTGCTACGACCGCGACAACACGGCCAAGATCGCCAAGCGGCTCGCGGACATGAAGGACTGGATCCTCGAGGTCCGCCGGCGCTGCGCCCCCGCGCCGAGCTCCCAGCCCACCAGCAGGCCAACAGGCGGATCGACAGGCGGATCGACAATCCGCCCATAATCCGCCCATAATCCGGGCGTGACCCGGGTGTTGACCCGGGTGTTGACCCGGGTGTTGACCTGGAACTTGACACCCCGCCCCGCCGTCCTGTAGAAACGATGGAGCAGCCGCTTTCGGGTGGCAGGAGATCCCAGGTGGTGACCGATGTACAGGGCCACCACTAAACTTGAGGCTCAAAAGGCCTGATCGCTTTTCCGCTCCCACGGGATCTCCGGCGGTCAGGCCCTTTTTTTTGAGGAGGTCCCATGGCTGACAAGCCGATTCTCCGAGGGCTGGACAGCCCCGAGCACCTTAAAGCATGGATGGAGGCCGCCGGCCGCGAGTTTTTGATCTTGCGGGTAGCCGACATCCTGGACATGACCGCCGACTCCCAGCGCCTCGGCCTGGAGTGGATCGCCCTGGCCTGTGGCGGCGAGGCGGCCACGGGCCTAGAGGGCACCGAGCTCCGCAGCCACATCCAGGGTGCTGGCATCAACGGCTACATCCGGGTGCCGCGGGACGGGATTTGCGCGCTGTCGATGGACGATCTCCACGTGATCCAGGGGTGGCTTTCAGCCTACCGCGAAGTGCGCCTGGGCAAGGGTGAGCCCAGCCGGACAGACCAATGCGGACTCTGCAAGGGCCGCGGCGAGGTCGCTGGCGCGCGGTGCCTGGACTGCGGCGGCGAGGGCGCGACCACCACCTTCCTCGAGATCTCCGATGAGGAGGCCGAGCTGTCAGAGGGGCGGGTGCCATGAGGTGGCCGACCCCCAAGGACACCGGATCGCCCAACGCCGCCTGCAACAAATACTTGGGCGCGTGCAGCGGATCTGCACAGGCACCGATCAAACTCATGGTGGAGGTGCCGGGGCAGCGATCCTTCAAAGCCGAGCTCGTGGGATGGGACGCCTACTGCCTGATCTTCCGACTGGAGGACAAGCGCGAGGTGCTCATGTTCAAGGCGCCCGGAACCAAAATCTACCCCGAGTCGGGGTTCCCTAATACACAAGGAGAGAGCACAGATGGGCAACGGAGCGATGGAGAGACTGAAAAACCAAGTAGCAACGACTGACGCGGCCAACACCCCCGGTGGTCAGGCCCTGCTCGAGCAGGGGGCCACGGTCCGCCAGATGCGCCTGGACAACTACCTGACCGCGGTCAGCGTCCAGCAGCCGCGCGACAAGCGCATGGTGATCAAGGAAGTCGAGTTCGAGGCTGAGCTCCTGGGCGAGAAGGCCTACTACTCCTGGACGGCCAAGGGGGCGCTGATTGAGGGCCCGTCGGTCGATCTGGCCATGGTGCTGGTCCGCGAGTGGGGCAACTGCGCCTCGCGTGCAGACCTGGTGGCCGAGACTGATACCCACTTCCTGTTCGATGGGATCTTCATGGACCTCGAGAAGGGGATCACGATCATCCGGCAGTTCAGGCAGGTCAAAGAGAACCGCGGCAAGGGCAAGATGGACGCCGACCGCGCCGAGGACATCGTGTTCCAGATCGGGCAGAGCAAGGGCATGAGGAACGCGATCACCGCGGCCATGCCGGCATGGCTGGTGTCCAAGGCGCTCAAGAAGGCCAAGAGCAGCGCGGCCAAGAGCATGACGCCGGACAAGGTGATCGACGCTTTCGGCAAGTGGGAGGTGGACCAGAAGACCCTCGAGCGCAAGGTGGGCAAGGCCGCCAAGCGCTGGGATGATGTCGAAATGTCCATGCTCCGAGGCATCTACCAGTCGCTCCTGGACGGCATGACCACGCTGGAAAACGAGTTCTCCGACGATGAGGCCGCCGGCGACGTGGCCAAGGCCACCGAGGCCGCGGCGGCCAAGAAGCCAGCGCCGGTCAAGGAGGCAGCGCCGGTCAAGGAGGCAGCGCCGGCCAAGGCAGCGCCGGTCAAGGAGGCAGCGCCAGCGCCGGCCGAGAAGGTGGACCAGGAGACTGGCGAGGTCACCCCCGAGCCCACCAAGGAGGCCGCACCGGCCAAGGAGCCTGACAAGCCCGCCGATCCCCCGGCCGAGGCCGCCCAGGGCGAGCCCACCCCCGCCGGCGCCAAGGCGATCGAGGCGTTCGGTGAGCTCAATGTCACCCGCGCCCAGCTCGAGGCCAAGATGGAGAAGCCCGCCGGCGAGTGGAAGCGCGGCGAGCTCAACAAGCTCAAGGCGATGATCGGGTCGATCAAGTCCGGCGACGTGGCGGCCGAGGATCTCTTTCCGGCCGCCGCCCCCGCCGGCGACGACGACGGGGGTGACTGGGAATGAGCAACGCGGCGCCGGCGCTCCAGGAGGGATTCTGGCCCTGGGAGCTTGATCCGGATTACCAGCCAAATCAGCGGGCATCGGCGCTCTATGGCGCGCGAACGTGCGCCGCTTATATGTTCCTGGGGCAGTCCCAGAAGCTCCGAGCCAAGGAGCACGGCAACGTCTACACCGGTGTTGGCACCATCGGTCACAAGTGGCTCGAGCTCCGGATCCAGATGGGTCCAGAGATCGCGGCCAAGTACCTCCTGGGGAAGCTGGATCAGGTCCCTGACGACTTCCCCCAGGCGCTAGATGAGGTCTGGGAGTGGTTGGGAGAGAGCGGGCATTTGATCCGGGGTGCGGAGTACCTGACAGAGCATGAGGTCGAATTTCAGGCGGGTAGCTGTCTGTTGACCGGCCACATTGATCTGATCCAGGTGCTCCGCACCCTGGGCGTGGTATCGGATTGGAAGTTCTACAACGACCTGTCCTGGCTTCCCCCGATCGAGGAGGATCTCCAGATGTACGCCTACGGTGTGGGCGCGGCGATCCTCTGCCCCGAGCTCGAGCACATCCAAGTCCACCGGGTGGCCTGCTACCACCTCAAGTCGGAGGTGCTCGATCTCGGCCCGGAAACCCTCGCCCTGGCGCGCGAAGCCCTCACCGAGGAGGTTGATAAGATCTGGGCCAACCGGACCACCTTCACCCCTGGGGCGCAATGCCTCACGTGCCTGATCAAGAAGGACTGCCCGGCTTTCGCATCCCACGAGGCCCACCTGGACACCACCGAGATCGTCCCCTACACATCCGGCGAGGTGGACAGCGCCGAGCACGCGATCAAACTCATGATCGCGTGCAAGGTGGTCGAGGGCCGGATCGATGCGGTCAAGGATGCCTGCAAGCGGTGGGTGGAGAGCAACGCCAAGATCGAGGACCCCAGCACCAAGAAGCTGTGGGGGCCATGGTCCAGCAAGAAGGACACGATCATGGACCCGGCCGCCGCCCTGGGCCAGCTTGGCAAGCTGGTGGGTAGCACCACCAAGGCCCTCGCCGCGGCCAAGACCAGCAAGAGCGGGATGGAGGCCGTGATGAAGGATCAGAAGGGCGAGGACGGGAAGGGATTGTTCAAGCCCAAGGAGCGCAAGGACTTCTTTGACAGTCTGCGTGCCAGCGGCGTGATCGAGCGCCGGGAGGGATCCGACAAGTGGGAGTGGAGAAACCCGCCAAAGCCAAAGAAGGCAAAGTAGCTGGAGCCATCGCCGACGGGCTGATCAAGCCCTGGTGGGAGGTGGTGAAGGTCCCCCGATGGCTTCGTGCCGTGGGGGTGCGTAAGGGCTGGATCGAATTTCGACAGCGGTACGACCCCGGACCCGTGATGGCCAGGCTCACTCCAGAGGGCATGGCCATCCGGGACCGGACCTTGGCCGAGCGCGCCGAGCTCGCCGACAAGGAGCGGAAGCGATGATCGTTCGATTTCCTGACGTGCCGGACGTGGACGGGCCCTTGAGCCTGCCCAGGCCGGCGGTGTTCCTGATGGGGAGCTACGACCCGGTGCAGGGCGCCGCGGGGGGCTGGTACGAGGAGGCCGCGCGCTACCTCGAGCGGTACGTCGGCGCGGTGTTCTACGGCGTGTCGGTCGAATTCCGCGAGGATTTCGTGACCTGGTACTTCCACTGGCTCAACCGCTGCGAGGTCGCCGTTATCTGGCTCGACGGCGGGACGTGGAGCCAGTTCGAGGTTGGCGTCCTTCTGGGCCGTGTCGGCGCCATGCGCCGGCGCCCCGAGTTCCTGGTGGGTATCCAGACTGGCAACAACAACCTACGGCGCGCGATCGAGATCGTGTCTGAGAACTACGGCCTTGAGCTCCACATCCACGACGATCTGAAAACCATGCTTCACGCGGCCCGACAGGCCGCAAGGGGAATACGATGAGCAGAGGAGGAATGAGCTACGAACGGTGGCTTTGGGCGCTCGAGGGCGCCGCGCGCTACTTCGCGATGCTGGACATGATGTTCAACAAGGAAAAGAGTGAGGCGGCGACCAGGGTCCTGACGCAGGTCTGCGATGACACCGGGTGCATGGACGCGGCCTGGCTGGCCAAGCTCTACCGCGATGAAAAGGCCCGCTTCGAGGAGTACGCCGCGGCCGCCCCCGAGGCCGGTCAGGCCGGGATCAGCATCCATGTTATGCTGCCCATGGAACGGCTGGGGAGGTTCGGCGATGAAGCGGAAGGAGCGGCACGCCCAGATCCTGGAACATCTTACTGGCTTGAAACCCGACCAGGGCGTGACCGTCCGGTGGGTGGCAAAGCAGATGAGAATGACGGGGCAGCGGGCGCTGGTGAGCAAGGACATCCGGGAGCTCGAGAAGGAGGGCCACGTGATGATCAAGGGAGTTCTGGACGTGATCTCCGAGTCGGTGGGCAACTACCCGCGGAAGCGGACCCAGAAGATCCTTGTGGTCAGACTGAAGGTGGCCAATGAAGGTAATGCGCGTGGTCGAGGTTCAAGATAGCCGACTCAAGCGCTGGGCGGCCGACCTGGGCGAGGCCGAGCTCAGGATGCTTTGTCCCGACCCTCAGAGCAGGTGGGCGCCCTGGGACATCTACCTGAACTGGCTCTTGGTCATGGGCTGGCAGATGAAAGGGGTCCTGGGCAGGCTTGTCTCGATAGATGAGGACCGCAAGGTGCTGATCGCCCTCGAGGGCGAGGGCGCCGCCACCGACCCCCAGCTACCCGATGGCTAAGATCTACACTTTCCCGGCGCCGCCCTGGCATGTCAGGCTGTGGCGCTGGATCACTCGCCAGCCCCCGATGGACACGGGGCGCCGGTTGATGGCAAATATACTGGAGCGGGCACATGGCAAAAAGAAGGTACGCTAGTGGGACATCGGTTGCGGTGTCCAAGTCGCGCGGGCAGATCGACAAGCTCTTGCGCGAGTGGGGCGCAACAGGCGTCCAGTGGACAGACCAGTGGGAGGCCGGCCGCGTGGCGGTGCGATTCTGCTGGATCCGAGAAGAAGATGAGTACATGGCCAGGCTCGATATCAAGCTGCCCACGCGCGAGGATCTCGAGGCGCGCGAGGACATGACCAACCAGCGGACAGGCCGGGTGAGCGAGGCCAGGGTCCGCGACGAGCTCGCCCGGATCGGCACCCAGGAGCACCGGGTCCTGCTGCTTTGGCTCAAGGCCGCCTTCAACGCGATCGAGATCGGGATGGTCGCCGCAGAACAGATCTTCCTGCCCTTCTTTGAGGGCAAGGACGGTAAGACGGTCTGGGAGGCTGCCGAGCCACGGCTGTCCACCTTGAGATCGACCAACGCCGCGGGCCTGCTACCAGCCCACTAGATGGAGTATGAGCTCGTCAGGTTCGGGGAGGGTATCCGCATCAAGAGCGGCCGGGTGTGGTGCGCCAGGTGCCGGATCTTCCTGACCGACAAGCCGATCGACGTGGTGCGCGTCCAGGGCCGCTGGGTCTGCCAGGAGAGCGGGCCCTGCCGGTGGAGGCGACAGCGCGCCCTGGCCGCGAAACAAACAACCTTTGAATGGGGATAGACATGCCAACAGGAGAGCAGAAGTTCTGGGATTTCAAGCAAACCGTGATCGACCTGATCCCGGAGACACCCGAGGGGTTTCTCGAGCTCGAGCCGCTCCACATGGAGGCCTGCCTCCAGGTAGCCGCGATGTACGCGGCGCTGCACATGGACGGGATCGACTTCGCCGCGCACGCGATCGGGGCCTTCAAGGACGCCGAGGATATCATCAACACGCCGCCCCAGGATCTCGACGACGATCCCGCGCCGGCGCTGACCATCATGAGCGGAGGCAAGGAAACCGATGGAACGCGGCAGCCTTGTTGAGCGGGTCCGTCGGTTGCTCGCCCTGGCGGACGCCGACAAGAACCCCAGCCAGAACGAAGCGGAGAACGCGGCGCGGATCGCGACCAAGCTCATGCTCGACAACAAGATCGAGATGGCCGAGGTCAAGCGGGCCGACTTTGACGAGTACATGATCCTTGGCTGCCGGACCGGCCGAAAGAACATACCCCTGTGGCACCGGCGCTTGCTCCAGGTGCTCGCGCGCTTCAATTTCTGCGAGATCATGATCTTCAAGGGCCCCGAGGCCCGGCACAAGTTCGGCGGGACCGTGTTTCTGGTGGGGCACCGGGATGACGCCCAGGTGGTCAGGTTGATCCACGACCACGTGATGAAACAGATCGATCTCCTACGCCAGCGCGCGATCGAGCACCTACACGCCCCCAAGGTCCATATC
>RCNG010000651.1_pt1 | contig 16146 bp, 6 predicted proteins | sample 2041371 | NCBI WGS metagenome assembly RCNG01 (sample SAMN09708227, study PRJNA481090) | Marine sediment metagenome, whole genome shotgun sequencing project. | biome: marine sediment; feature: ocean; material: sediment; isolation source: Sewage treatment plant 1 marine sediment (STP1) ... | reverse complement strand
TGGACTCGTCTTGTCGAGATGGTCGTCATCCGTCTGGTCGCGCTCGACGGAGGCAGCGTGTGGCTGCGGCGCATGGTGGGATTCGAGGGGCGGCCGGCGCCATCTATGCTTCGGCTCTGTCAAAGTAGTCAGGAGAATCAACCTGCTCGGCCCCGGATTTTGGACTCATCGCGGCATGACGTGTGTATCAGTTCTCCTTGGTCGTCTCGGGTTATGCAGCATGCGCTGCAGAGGTTTTTGTCTGTCCGAAGTGGGAGCCATCGCGCCACATCGCAAACAGGATGCCGGCGAGCGTTCGCGCGAAGGCAACCGCTGCGATACGCTTGCCTCGCCGGAGCGCAATTCGGTTGGCCCGTGCGCGAAGCGTTCGACTCGGTCGACCGAGCCCATCACCGCAAGGAGCGGCGCCACCTGCGCTCGGAAGGCTTCGGGCAGCTCGAACTTGCCCACGCGCTCTGAAAACGTGGCGGCTCCGCCGCTGCGGACACGGTCGCCTTGCTACCTCAGCAACGCGCGAATCAAACTGATGTGCCGAGGGCGCGTTTGCACCAGCGCTTCGCGTACCGCCGCCTGGGCTCGAAGCGCACGGCTCGCTTCGGAGCTCCGATGTGCCGGCCGATACGCGCCGAGCGCGCAGGCTTCACAAAGGGCTTGAGCGTCGGTCGGTCTTCACTTTGCTTGCGGCTTCGCTGGGCGTACATCGGCGCGAAGTCCGGGTCGGCGACAATCACTTGATGCTCGCGGTCCTCCAAGCATTGCGCCACCCATTCGCTTTCGGGTGACGACTCGATCAGGATGCGGGCCCTGTCTCGTTTCCCAAGCCAATTCGCAAAGCTCTCGCGGTCGGTGCGGACCCGCCGCTCGATAAGGTGCCCCGTTTCGGTCCGGATGCAGACTCGGCTTGCGTTTTTGTGCACGTCGATTCCAGTATGGCCCATGGCTTGCCTCAACTGCGGCGCTTGACGGCGTTCGTTGTGTGTGGGGCATCGGGCCACCACGTCGTGGTGGCCAGCCGCTTCGTCTCATCTATGCTCTGAACCGCTAAAAAATGGTGGCGACCGGGATTCCCTACCGCAACGTCAAGGGACCGCGGACCCTGTCGATTCGTTGTTTCAAACGCGTCACGACCAGGACACCGCGCGGTGGCTTCGCTCTATCCACGCACGGCCCAGGCCTGCGATCGGCTAGCCTAATGGCCTATACTTCCCGAAGTTCCTGTGAACATTCATGAAATTTGTGGTTGTCGGCTGCATAGATGGGCAAGTATGGTCTGTCGACCACCGAAGTCCGTTTGAGGTGGGTCTGCCCAAGGAGCGGTCAATGCCTAGATCTACCTTTGTCCGACGCTGCGTGAGCTTGGTGCTCGCTGCGGCGATGACTTTTGCGCTCGCATACGTGAACAGTGTTTCAGCGCAACCTTCGTTCGTCACTTTTGAGACGGGACCGGTCCGGCCACTCGCGAAACGCGGCAACGTCTTCGTTGCTGTGAACACGCCGGATAATCGACTCGAGATTTTTCAGGCGCTGAGTGGAGGGCTCGATCCCAGAGGGGGCGTTCCAGTCGGCTTGGAGCCGTGTGCCGTCGCCCTCACGAGCGACGGTAGCCAGGCGTGGGTGGTCAATCACCTCTCTGACAGCGTGAGCATCGTCGACCTCGGTCTCGCCCGTGTGGTTCGGACTCTGCTCGTGGGCGATGAGCCGCGCGACATCGTCATGGCCGACCCCGATGGTGCAGGCCCACTTGCGGAACGTGCATTCATCACGACGGCTCACCGGGGGCAGCACCGAACCCATTCGTCGATCAACGGCGTCACCGGCGCGGGTGACCCAGAGTTGACGACGGAAGGCGTTCCGCGCGCCGATGTGTGGGTCTTCGATACGGACAACCTAGGGGCCGGCGTGGGTGGTATTCCGCTCGAGATCGTGGAGCTGTTTAGTGACACCCCACGCGCGCTCGCAGTCAGCTCCGACGGCAGCAGTGTCTACGCTGCTGCATTTCATTCTGGCAATCAGACCGTCGTCGTGAACGAAGGTCGTGTCTGTGATGGCTTTGGGACGAGCAACTGCAACGGAGATGGCATCACCTCGCCCAATGGGCTCGGCGGGGGTCAGCTGCCCGGCGGCAACCCCGGGCCCGCCACAGACCACAATGGCGAGCAAGCGCCCGAAACGGGCCTAATCGTCCAGTATCACGAGCCGTCGGGCGAGTGGAGAGACGAGGGCAATCGCAACTGGAGCAACGGGATTCGATTCTTCCTGCCGGACTACGACGTGTTCGAGATTGATTCGGCGACGCTCAATGAAACGAACAGTTTCTCCGGCGTCGGCACGATCAACTTCAACATGGTCGTCAATCCCGCCAACGGGAACCTCTACGTTTCCAACACCGACGCGCAGAACCTCACGCGTTTTGAGGGCCCCGGCATTTTCGGCGGCACCACGGTCCAGGGCAATCTGCATCAGGCCCGCATCACCGTCCTTGACGGTAGCAGCGTTACGCCAAGGCACCTCAACAACCACATCAACTACAACGCCCTTCCGGCGCCGGCCGGTACCAAGGCCCACAGCCTTGCCACACCTCTAGAGATGGTGGTGTCTTCGGACGGTGCAACGCTGTACGTCGCGGCGTTCGGATCCAGCAAGGTCGGCGTGATTCCCACTGCCGCTTTGGAGAACGGCACCTTTAGTTCGACCGCCGAAAGCGTAAACTATCTGCCTGTCAGCGGTGGTGGTCCGAGCGGGCTCGTCTTGGACGAACAGTACGAGTTGCTCTACGTGCTGACGCGCTTCGACAACTCGATTTCAGTCATCGACCTACTCACAGACACCGAAGTGAACCACTTCCCGCTCCACAATCCAGAGCCACCACAAGTCGTGACGGGGCGCCCCTTCCTCTACGACGCCTTCAATACCTCGAGCAACGGCGAGGCCTCGTGTTCGAGCTGCCACGTGTTCGGTGACTTCGACAGTTTGTCGTGGGACCTCGGCAATCCCGACGATGATGTGAAGTCCAACACGCAGATCATCAATCTCGAAGCGTTCGTCGGCTTCCTTGGCGGCCAAGACCTGAACGGCACGGGCCAGGTGCGCGACATCCATCCGATGAAGGGCCCGATGACGACGCAGACCCTCCGCGGCATGGTCAATCACGGCCACATGCATTGGCGCGGAGACCGAGGCAGCGGCTTCTGCGGAACCGACTCGCTCGGCGGCCTAGATTCAGACTTGTCATTCAAGAACTTCATCGTCGCGTTCGGCGGCCTCGTCGGGAACGACGACCCGATCAGCGCCGCCGACTGCAACGGTTTCATGCAGCAGTTCACCGACTTCATGCTTGAGGTCACCCTGCCGCCCAACCCGATCCGTAACCTCGACAACTCGCTCAATAGCGCGCAGCAGAACGGCGCTGATTTCTTTGACGGGCCACGGCTCTCGGACGGAAGCCCCCTCCTCCCGGGCGCAGGCTTCACCTGCGAGGGCTGTCATACGCACGACGCGAGCTTGGGCTTCTTCGGCGGCGGCCAATTTGCGAGCTTTGAAAACGAGCCGCAGATCATGAAGGTCCCGCACTTCCGAAACCTCTATCAAAAGGTCGGTATGTTCGGGATGCCGAACGTGTCGTTCAATCAACCGGGCGACGGCAGCCACCAGGGCGACCAGGTGCGTGGCACCGGCTTCTTACACGACGGTAGCACCGACACGCTCTTCCGTTTCTTCACCGCGGATGTCTTCTCGGGAGATCCCGATCCGAGCGCCGGCTTCGACGGCGGTGACCCGCAGCGTCGTGACATGGAGCAGTTCATGCTCGCGTTCGACTCCGACTTGGCGCCGATCGTCGGGCAGCAAGTCACACTGACGAGCACCAACCTGGCGGACGTGATCAACCGCATCACGCTGCTCGAGCAACGCGCTGAAGCTTCGTTTACCTCTGCGCTGCTTGGTGGGGCAGTGAACGAGTGTGACTTGGTCGTACATGGACGCGTCTCGGGACTTCCCCGGAGCTTCCTCTACGACCCCAACGCCAACATGTATGAATGGGACTCGGTCGCCCAGGCAGCCATCACTCCGACGGCTCTTCGCGCGTTCGCGAACGCGGCTAATCAGGAGCTCACTTACACCTGTGTGCCGCCAGGCTCCGGAATGCGCATCGCGTTGGACCGTGATGGAGACGGTGTGTTCAACCGCGATGAAGTGCTCGATGCGACCAATGGCGCGAATCCAGGATCGGTCCCCGGGGCTTGTAACGACGGCATCGACAACGACGGCGACGGCGATATCGACCTTGCGGACAACGGTTGCGCCACTACAGCGCAGGACATCGAGAACCCTCAGTGTGAAGATGGCTACGACAACGACGGCGACGGCCTCGCAGACTTCGGCGGTGACCCCGACTGCGACAGCTACGACGACAATATCGAGCGTGCTTGCAGCATCATTGCGGCAGGCGTCGGCGGCTCCGCCAACGGCATGGCCTGGTTGTTCTTGCCAGCCCTGCTCCTGTGGCGGCGCCGGAGTCGCTAGGACCGACCTCCGACAACAGGTCAACCAAGCCGTTTCGACGGGCGGAAAGCCGATCATCCTCTATTGGGGATGGCCTGAGCGAAGGAAGTACGCTTGAATCCAGGCTGGTCGCACGCGCGACCGACCCGGCCGGAGATGATCCGACGCCCAGTCATTTCCAGTCAGGGCGTGTCCTGGCCGCAGCGAATCAGGCCGGCGAGACCTTACTAAGCGAGTTGCTGGAACTCTATCTCAAGCGCGTTGACCAGTTTAACCCTTCGCGCAACGCCGTCGGTGCTCTCTTAGCCCGTGGGGACTCTCTTAGCCCATGGGGACCATTTTGAGGGCCGATGTCAAAACCAGGCGTTCGTGTCCTTTGGTTCTGCCAAGCACATATGTCCACTTCCAGATGGGGACCATGAGGCGCGGGGCCTGCAGCGGGCAGGGCGTTCGTTTTTCCTATGCTCCCCTCTAGGCGACTAAACGAACCCGATGAATCGGCGCCGTTTCAATAAGGGGACCGCCCCCTTTTTCGACAGAGCCGGGCGATCTCAACGGTTTATCGTTTGTTCGACGGACCGTCGTGGGGTCGCGGGCTGATTGCAAACGTGTCGAAACCGTAGTCTACTCATGACGTCGCGTTCCCCCTTTTGGTGCGCGTAGAGGCCATCATGACGCAGCACCCGAACGCTTCCCGCTGGCGTCAGAGCGGGCGTCGGCGCCGAACACCGTCGGTGATTAGCTCAGCGCTGGTTCTAGTCGCGCTCGCCTTCCTTCCGGGAATCACACAATGCGACCAAGCCACGTGTTACGACGTTGACGAGCAGGGCAACCGAACCGAGTTCGACTGCGTCAGTTGCATTGACATCGACGATGACCCGTGCAGCGCGGATAGCTGGAACCTCCCCCCTGGAAGCACGTGCGCCCTCAGTCAGCGGCCGTTCTTCGAGGACGGTACCGAGTGCGGGGACGACGGCACACCGGGGATCTGCACGAGTGGCATCTGTGAGCCCACACCGTTCCTGGCGGCGGGGTCGGGGTCCACGACATGGCACGCTCCGACGAACCCACCGGGCGGAGGCGTAGAGGGTTCTGCGACCGGCGGTTGTCCCGTCTTCGTCGTTGTCCTCAACACTACCCTCCTCTTCGATACGACGGTCACGCTTCACACCTCGTCGGACGGCGCTGGCAACGTTACGCTCGGATACGAGATTTCGCTCACGAACGCCCTACTACCGGTCATTGCCGACGCGGCAGAGCACGGTGGGATCAGCCTGCCGACGACCTTGAGTGGCGCAGCGCCGAGCCAGGGGATCAATGGGGCCAACCCTAACGGGCTCGGGCAGACGATTCGAAGCAACATCGTTGGTACGGAGCTGATCGTCAGTGTCGCGCGCGGCTCGATTGCCGAGACTACCATCGGTGTCACGCCCACCTCCTTTCAAGACGTCAACATCAATTGGGCGGGAGACCTCCTCTTGGACTTCACTCTACAGGGGTTTCCGCTTTTCTCGATCGGCCAACCCATTTGTGACTTCACGGAGCAAGGCGCCGGCGTAGACCTTCCGATCGGCGGCTGCTCTTCCGATGCTGAATGCGACGACGGCCGAGAATGTACATTCAACCGGTGCGACGAGGACACGAACCGTTGCTTGCCGGCTCTCCCCACGCTGGAAGGCCAGGCCTGTGACCCAGGCACGGGTTCCAACGACGGGCAATGCACGCAAGGCACATGTTTGTTGGCCACCGAGTGCCGCATCGGTGCGACTGTCATCAACGAAGGGGGCGCGTGCACTCCGACGACGGGCTCCAGTGCGGGCACATGCAGCTCGGGCGCTTGCATCTCCGCTGACGAATGCGCTACGAACACCGATTGCTCCGAACTCGACGGGAACGCATGCACGACACCGGTCTGCGACACGTCGGGAGCGCCCTACGTTTGTACCGAAATTGGCGGACCGGCCGACGGAAACCGCTGTGGAAGCTTGTTCGACCTGTGTGATGGTGGAAACTGCGTGCAGGCCCCGGTCGTCGCGGCCGGTAGCGGCTCGACCACGTGGCGTGCGACCACCAGTCCCCCGGGCGGCCTGGATGGTGCGGTTGGGGGCTGCGACTTCGCCTCCCTTTCCCCGACGGACGTCGAGATCACGATGCAAGTCGACTCCGATGGCCTGGGCAACGTCACTGTCGGATACGACTTGACGATGGAGAGCTTCCTCCTGCCGCAAACCGCACCCTTCGCTGTAACGGGGTTCACCAGCGCGGCATCCGTCGAAAACGCCATCACGAGTTTAGACGCAGTCGACCCCATCCTTATCGGCACCACGTCGCCCCTATCGGGCGTGTTGGGCGACTTCCTGTCTGGCAACGTGATCTCTTTCGCAACGCCCGCAGACCTCAGCCCAACGACCGTGGGAGTTGCCGGGAAGCTTGCGACGAGCACCAGCGCGAGCTTCGAGTTGGCGGGAACCTTCGAACTCTCAGTGATTGGGTTCCCAATGGACGAGAGCGTATGCACCTTCGACGTGCAAGGTCTGCCGGTTGTGCTCCCGCTGGTACAACCCTAGAGTCGGCCCGACTACGCCCGGACGTTGACCGCGGGTCGCCAACCTGGTCCTTCGCGGATGTATCTGCTATGTCGGTCGACCGAAACGAAGAGGCTTTTGGAGGATTGATGCGCCGCGCTTCACCCTTCCACTCCCTGCTCGGTGATTGGTGATCAGTTCGATGGCTGCGACGGCACTTCCTGCAATCTTCTTTCTTTCGGGCTGCTCCGCGCTCATCTTCGAGAACCTCTGGTTCTACCAGGCCGGAATCACGTTCGGTAACTCGGTGTGGGCATCGAGTCTCGTGCTGGCGGGCTTCATGGGCGGGCTTGCATTGGGCAACGCGCTGGCGGCACGTCTTCGGCCAGAACGATTCCGTGCCATCCGACTGTACGCGATGCTCGAGCTCGCGATCGGGATCTCAGGCTTCGCGTTGGTCGTCGGGTTACCCTGGTTGACCTCGCTGCTCGCGAGTGTGTTGGGACCCCTGCTATCGTCGCCCTGGGTTGCAAACCCCTTGCGACTTGGGTTTGCGTTCGCGTTGTTGTTGGTCCCGTCGACCGCGATGGGCGCCACCCTACCGGTGATGGTGTCCGCACTCTACCGACGAGATCCCCGGTTCGGCGTCGTGCTCGGCCGACTCTACGGCTGGAACACGCTTGGTGCCGTGGTTGGAGCGTTGGCAGGCGACCTGGTCTTGATCGAATTGCTGGGAGTGCGTGGGACTGGCTTGGCTGCAGGGGGAATCTCGCTCTCGGTGGCCGCACTTGCTTTCGCCTTCTCGAGGCGGTTCGAAAGCGCGCCCGAGCCGCTTGCATCACAAACGCAGGAACGCCCCGCTGCCCTTTCCACAACGGCACGGTGGCTCCTCCTGGCGGCCGCCATTGCGGGCTTCACCCTCCTAGGTCTGGAGGTGGTGTGGTTTCGATTTCTTCTCCATTTCATGTTCGGCAGCAGCCAAACGTTCTCGCTTCTTCTGGCAATCGTCCTCGCCGGCATCGGCCTTGGCGGGCTCTTGGGTGGGTATCTAGCCACCTCCGAAGTTCGGGTACGTCGTTTGCTGGCAGGTGCGGCCGTATTCACGGGGCTCATCTGCATGGTCCTCTATTGGGCCTTCCCGGTTGGGGCGCCGGACTATACCTGGGGCCCGACGTTCTTTCGTGGGCTGTCGCTGATGTTCCCAGTCGCGTTCCTGTCCGGCATTCTGTTCACCTTACTTGGCACGCTTCTAAAGTGTGAAGTCGACAACGAGATGCGCGCCGCCGGCCTCCTGACTTTGGCGAACACGACGGGTGCGGCGGCGGGACCCTTGCTCATAGGATTCGTCCTCTTGCCGACATTCGGGATCGACCGTTGCGTGCAAGTCCTGAGCGGCCTGTATCTAGTGATGGGGGCAGTGATCCTAGTTGCCGGCGCACGTCCGAGTCGCTCCGCCGACCGCATCGTCACGGGTGCGGCCGCCGCCGCGTTGATGGTGATGGTCCTATTCTTCCCTGCCAGCGTCACCCTCGAACACCGGCTGCGACCGGTGATCGAGGCCGTCACGGGCGGAGCCACCGGCGAAGAGATCATCGCCATGCGCGAGGCGGTCACGGAGACGATCGTCTACACGGAAGTAAAAGCCTTCGGTGTGCCGATTTGGTACCGCATGATCACGAACGGCTACTCGATGTCCGGCACGAACATGACCGGGCAGCGCTACATGAAGCTTTTCGTGTACCTGCCGATGGCCCTGAACCCGGATATCAAAACGGCGCTGCTGATCAGCTATGGAGTTGGCAATACGGCGAAGGCCCTCACCGATACAGCCAACCTCGAGTCGATCGACGTGGTGGACATCTCTCGAGACGTGCTCGAGATGAACGAGATCGTTTACCCCAACGAGGGCGAGCTTCCCCTCGACGATCCGCGCGTGGAGGTCCACGTCGAAGACGGGCGGTACTTCTTGCAGACCACCGAGAAGCGCTTCGATCTGATCACCGGCGAACCTCCGCCGCCGAAGATGGCCGGGATCGTCACCCTCTATACCCGCGAGTACTTTTCGTTGGTCTACGATCGTCTCACTGAAGGGGGAATCGTTACCTATTGGCTTCCGGTGCACCACCTCTCGCCGGACGACAGCAAATCGATCATCCGCGCGTTCTGCGACGTGTTCGAGGACTGCACGCTCTGGGGTGGTGCCGCGCTCGACTGGATTCTAGTTGGCAGTCGCAACGCAACCGGCCCCGGCAGCACCGAGCGATTCGTGAGACAGTGGGCCGATCCGGTCATCGGCCCGGACCTCAAGGCCTTGGCGGTCGAGCGGCCCGAACAGCTCGGCGCACTGTTCATGGCGGGCCCGGACGACCTCGATGAGCTAGCAGGCGAAGCCCTTCCTTTGACCGACGACTACCCGAAGCGGCTCTCAGACCAGCGGTTCGATCTGGCAGCCAGCATAGGCGACTATTTGCCGTGGATGGATCAGACGAACACACGCCTTCGGTTCGAGCAGAGCCCTTGGGTCGAGGAGGTTTGGCCGAAAGACCTTCGAAGCGCCACGTCGCCCTACTTCGCCCCGCAGTGGGAGATCAACCGTACGCTCATCGAAAAGCCCCTGGACATGCAGCAGGTCCTTCCGCGAGTCCACGTTTTCCTCACGGGTATGGAGCTTTCGACTTTGCCACTTTGGATGTTGAACAGTCACGAGGCTATCCAGCAAGCCGCCAGGGCCGCTCTCGAAAAAGGCAATACGGACGCAAGGACCTACGAGGAGCTCGGCTTGGGCGCTCTGGCACAAAGAAGGTACAAGCGCGCTCACGATCTGTTCGCCCAAGCCTTGCGGGCAAGTGAGAGCACTCCGCGACTGCAAGCGCTCGGGGTCTACTCGCTTTTCATGGGGAAGGATCCGGCCGGACAGAGGGAGCTGGTTCGGGACTTGGAGCAGGCGGCGTCGGAAGGACAGATGCAACCCTGGATTCCGCCGTTTCTCACGAGCGCGATGACGCCCGAGTAGACCGACGAACCTGACGCGATCGTCCGCCGGCTGCTCGCGGGTATAGGGTAGAGATCGACACACGCCTCGCCCGACTCTCCAATATTGAAATGTCGGGCAGGGCGTGGGTGCAAGCAGGGTGGGAACCGGCCATTTTGGGGTGCGCGGACCGGGAGCGCGCGGAGAATCTGGGGGAACGCCCCCGTGGGAAACGAGGCGGATGGCTCGAGAGGGGTCCGCATTGCCAGCCCGAGTGCACCAGGCTCAGGGACCTGAAAAGCCCGCAAACCGCTTGCGAATCTTGGTGAGGGCGCCGCTCAGGGGCTTGTTTTCGACGATCGATCCCTGGGTCACGCAGCCGTCCTTGTGAAAGGGGCGAGCGCCCAGCGCCACGCCCCCGAAGCGATTCGACACGCGCCCAGCCCGGCTTGGCGTTCAGTTGGCCAGGAAAACGTTGTCGCTGAGCTCGGCGCCGATCGTCGTGTTCCGCCGTATGACGTCAGCGAGCGTCGTGCTTTCGACGTCGGCTCTTTCTTGAACGGATAGCTTGGCCCGGTACCAGTAGCGATCGCCGTCGCGGAGGCTCTTGAATTGCTTCGAGATCACGTGGAAAGCCAATTCGCCGACATGCCCGCCGTTGACCGGGTCTTCGGCGAGCGTCCCTACCCAGAGGTCAATCTCGTCCACGTCGACATACACCGATGCCAAGCGCCCCTGCACGACGGGATCGCTACTGACCTCTGCGAAGGTCGACTTCGTGGCAAGCCCGAGAGCGGCACGGGTCTCGTTGTAGCTGGGCAGACCGTGATCGCGCCCACGCTGGATGTTGAGCGACGCCAAGTCGAATCCACCAGCTCCCGGAGGACCAAAGAGGAAGTCGCGGACGTCGTCCACGAGCTCGGTGTCGATACTCGAGCAGGCCTGGCTCGCCAGGCCGCGCAGAATTGGCTCGATGCCTCCTTCGTTCACCAGCCGATCCGGGCGGAAGAAGGCATCACGAAGCGGGAGATTGCCTTCGGGAATCGTACTGAGGGTGGCATCGAGGCGCAACAAGGTCGGGCTCAAGGCGCTGTGCCCGAAGCGATAGACGGCCGTTGAGAACTCGTTAAAGATCGCCGGGCTCGCGTTCCAAAAGTAGTACTGGTAGGGAGGCAGCGCGTTGGGACCTAGGAGCGCGGGTAAGAACTCGTTGTAAGTGATGACCTGCATCAGCGCCCCGACGATTCGCCGCGCCTCCTGGTAGATCTCTTCGCCGGTGAGCAACGGGTCGTTGGCCGCGATCTCTGCGGCGAGCCGGTTGTGCTCGCGAACGAACAGCGTGTGCATGGCTGTCAAACCGACTTGCTCGTTGGCCCTGACGTCGCCGGCAAGAAACAAGGTCGGATCGGTCCCGCCTGCGTTGGGCAGGCCCGGAGTATTGAACGGAAGCAGATCGCCGGCGCTAGTCAGCAGCCGCCCGGTGCCATCATTGGTACGCAGCGCCGCAGCCCTCACATCATCGGAGCCGTAGACGTTGGAAGCATCGATGAAATGCGTGATCTGGTTCATCTGCTGACGTGGATACGCGAGGTCGTTTCCGGTCCCTGGATGATAGGCAGATCTGTCGAACGCTATCGTTGCGGTCCCGGTGCTCGTCGGATCAAAAGAGGGATCTCCGGTGGGCACTGTAATCGGCATCGGTTCGGCGGGGCCTTGCCCCTCCGTGAGATCGATGTCGTGATCCACGAACTGACCCCACTGCCAGAGGAAATCGCTAGCCCCCAAGGCATTCGGTCCGGGGAGCGTATCGGCGCATAGCGCATTGCTGATTTCGCGCGGCGATGGACGCCCGGCGCCCGCCATCGAGGCAACGGAGTCGCCGTAGTCGGCCGGCGCCATTCGGCGAAGCGTCGTATCGGCCGCACCTAGCGCGAAATGCGTCGTGTGGTTCCCGGTTCCGTCGATGCTGCGGTACCGGCCCGTAGGCTCTTCGGAAGGGTCAGGTGGAGGAACGCTCGCCGGATCGACACTGGCGTTCGGGGAAATCGCGTCCATCACCTCCTGGCAGCTCATCGCCATGGTCGGCAACAGCAGAAGCGCTGCAAGCAGCCGCGTGCACGTTGTCATCCAGTACTGTCTCACGGGTCACGCTCTCCGGGTCGGGCGACAATCTGTATATCGAAGATCCGAGCGACTTGGAAGATGCAATGATCGCCGGGTCGCTGATGTCCGTTTCCGGCCAGCGCGGCAGTCGAAAATGCAGGGAGCCGCTATGTCCGATCGTGCGGATCCTCACACGAAGAGATCCAAGACAAGAGATAAGAGATCCGACCCACGTTGCCCGAAGAGATCCGACCCAAGTTGCCCCAAAAGCGGCGGGCGTCGACGGATTGCGCTGTAGTTTCGTGAAGTGGCGCCCGCCGGTGACCTATTGCGAAACCGCCGGCGCAAAGCCGCCAAGCTCCTAAAATCACGAGACCCCGGCGTGGCACGGCGTTCGCTTCTAGCGACGGTGCATGACCCGACCCCGCATTGTCGATCCGGGCGCCATCTTGGCGCTTTCTCGGCGCACCACCCGCCGCCACTTCCTCCTCTAGGCTCACGCGAGGATACCAGATCGGTCCACGAGGGACCAGGCATCCGAGGCGCGCCAATTTGTTCGTTTGTACCACTGACGACGTGACTTCGGTCTCATGCGCCGGGGGGGGGCCGCATTCGAACCAGCAACCTCATGCGCCCAAAGCAACGCAGTCGGCTCCACGCATCGATTCAAACGGCGTCGTCGACGAGGTTGATGTGGTGCTGCCCTGAGCACCACGAGGGGCGAGCCAGGGGCTCGAATGCACTCGTAGCCCCGATGGGCCAAAAGGTCAGGGTCATCGCTTGACAACGACCCGTATTTCAGGAGACAGATCGCCTCTGGTGGAGGCGAATATGCGACTTGTTAGTTTGGTTCTCGTCATGATGTTTGCGGTCACGCTAAGCGCAGGCTGCAGCGAAAGTGCCTCCAGCCCCGTAACGGGCGGGACCGGCGGCGACGGTGGCACGAGTGGTAACGGTGGGACAGGCGGTGACGCTGGGACGGGCGGTGAGGGTGGATCCGGGGGCAACGCTGCTCCGGCACCCTACGCGGCCAACCTATGCATCGGCGCCAAACAAGCGGCAGCCGGCACCTTCTGCAAGTCCGCGTTTGACGCGTGGGGTGCGTGGGAGACCGACCAAGACACCGATGCACGAGACGCTGCTGTTGCGACCGCCGATGCCGAACTAGTAAACGCGTGGGACGCCGCCGAGACGGACGCAGCACTCGACGACGCCGATTGCTCGGATCTCGCTTTGACATCGACCCAAGCAAGCACCGACATGAACGCTTGGATCTCATCGATCACCGGCTCCATCAACGATGGTCTCGACCTCGGACAAACCGACGAAGCCGAATGTGGGGCTGCTCTGCTTGCAGTGGCCGGTGACGCCTGCGAGGCGGCGCTCGCCGCGGAGAGCGTACACATCGGCGATCTGTTCGTCGACTCGGACGGCTCGACCCTCGAGGCCGCCAAAAGCGCCGCTTCCGCCGCCTTCGTGTCGGCCTGGGCGGACGCGGCCAACGGAAACTGCCCGACCAACGCGACCGATGAGAGTGTCGGCAACCAGCTCGAAAGTCTTACCGGTGAGCTCGTGCTCAATACGATCGTGACCCCGTTGCTGGACGGCACCCAATACACGGCGCTCGAACCAGGGCCGACGGACTACCTAGGACGAACCTACGAACCCCAGTGTATGCAAGGGGATCAGTATCGCTATTTCGCGAGGCGCGGCAGCGTCAACAAGCTCGTGATGTACTACATGGGTGGGGGCGCTTGCTGGGACGGCGTCACCTGCGGCAACTCCATACCCGGGACCCCTACTTGCAATACCTCGGCTGACTTTGACCTGAACGACGGAAACAGAGGCGGCTTCGGAGATCTCACCAACGACGCCAACCCGTTCAAAGACTGGCATACGGTCTTCGTGACGTATTGCAGCTGTGACGTTCATTTTGGGGACGCGACGCAGGACTACCCGGGGGGCGTGACCGTTCAACACAAGGGCTATCACAACGCCAAGGTCGTCGAGAAATGGGCGCGGGAGCATTTCCTCAACCCCGAAGAGGTCTTCGTGACGGGCTCGAGCGCCGGCGCGTACGGTGCATGGTTCAACGCACCCTTGCTGCAAGAAGTCTACTACGAGTCGCAGTTTCACGTGCTTGCCGACGCCGGCAACGGAGTGATCACGACGGACTTCCTGCAGAACGAATTTAGCAACTGGAACTTCGTCGCCAACCTGCCGGACATCCCCGGCGTTGAAGACGCCATCACGACGGGAGACGGGATGCCGGCCTACACAAGGGCGGTCGCCACCTATTTCCCAAGAACCAACTGGGCCCACTACTCGACCATGTTCGACGGAGGTACCGGTGGCCAGACCGGCTTCTACAACATCATGCTGAACGGCGTCCTCAACGCGGTCACCTGGTGGAATGCCAGCTGCGCGTTTGGCGCGAACGCACTCGGACAATCGAAAGCCACCTTCGAAGCAGTCCTTGCCAACAACTACCGGTACTACTTCGGAACCGGATCGAAACACACGATGTTTGGCAACAACAAGGTGTATAGAGACACCACGGGCGGCGTTCCGACAGTCGTCGACTGGGTCGAGGCCATGCTCGCCAGCCGCCCCGGCGCCCCCGCTGATGGTTGGACCAACGTCGAATGCGAAAATTGCGGCCTTCTCCTCGAAGGCACGATTGGCGACGCCAGCGACACCCCTGACCCAAGGCCGAACCCCCTAGTGCCTCCGTTCACGCAACAAGGCGAAGACGTGGTCATCGTCTGCGAGTAACCAAGCCCAAGATCCGACCCCCTTGCAAGTCGCGTGCGTTGACGTGGGCACCGGGGCCTGACCTCGGAGAGCCCTTTTCCCTTTCTACCTTGGAACGGCCTCGCGCCCGGCTCTCGGCGCTGTGGAAGTCGAATCGCGCGGACGTCGCGGGCGAGGCTTGCAATCGACAGACCATGTGTCAAAAAGCCCCCATCGGTCGCCCTTTTGCCCATGTCTGACCCTTCGCCACCATCGCTTTCGATAAGTGAGGCGGAGGCACCTGCGCCTTCGTGGCGCCTTGACACGGTGGGGGTCGGCGGTTCAATCCGGCCCGTGCCTAACCACCTGGAGATGACCCGGTCTTGAGCTCGAGCTACCTATTTCGGTCCGTCGACCGATGACGAACGAAGCGAAAGCGCAAACGGCGCGTGAGGTGCTCGAAGAGCGCGGCGCGCTCGGCAACGACACGGTCGCCGCCCGGGTTGACGGCAAAATTTACGACTTGCACATCCCGGTGCCCGAAGGCGCAGCCGAGGTGAAGGCCATTGGCGCTCATGACCCCGAGGCGCTCGCGATCATTCGGCACTCGAGCGCCCATGTGATGGCCGACGCGGTGCAGCGTCTGTTTCCGGGAACCAAAGTCGCGTTCGGTCCCGCCACCCAGGACGGTTTCTACTACGACTACGCCAGGCCCGACGGGACGTTTTCCGAAGAGGACCTGCGGGCCATCGAAGAGAAGATGGGCGAGATCATCGAAGCCGACAGTCCGTTTCGCCGCGAGGTCGTCACCCGGGACGAAGCGCGCAGCATTCTGCAGTCGCTCGACGAGGGCTTTAAGCTCGAGCACCTCGAGCGGCTCGACGATCCGATTTCGCTCTACCGTCACGGCGACTGGGTCGACCTTTGCGAAGGGCCGCACGTTCCGTCGACCGGTTTCCTAAAGGCGGTGAAGCTCACCAGTGTGGCCGGCGCCTACTGGCGCGGAGATGAGCGCAACCCGATGCTCCAGCGCATCTATGGGACGGCGTTCGCATCGCCCAAGGCCCTCCGCGCGCATCTCAAGCAGCTCGAAGAGGCCAAGAAGCGCGACCACCGCAAGCTCGGCAAGGAGCTGCAGCTTTTCGCGTTCCATCCGCACGCGCCTGCATCGCCCTTTTTCCTCCCGCGTGGCTCCACGATCTACAACCTCCTCGAAGGCTACGTCCGCTCTCTCTACGCGCGCTACGGCTATGAAGAAGTGATCACGCCGCAGATTTTCGACAACGCGCTGTTTCACACCTCGGGGCACTTGCC
>RCNG010000650.1_pt1 | contig 16158 bp, 19 predicted proteins | sample 2041371 | NCBI WGS metagenome assembly RCNG01 (sample SAMN09708227, study PRJNA481090) | Marine sediment metagenome, whole genome shotgun sequencing project. | biome: marine sediment; feature: ocean; material: sediment; isolation source: Sewage treatment plant 1 marine sediment (STP1) ... | reverse complement strand
ATGAGTTTGCTGCAGATAGCGGGTAAATGACCGGAATATTTTTAATCTTCGAGCCCAGGTTAAAGGATTATTGCTTTCCCATTTATCCTGTTTTGCCCAATCCGCCATAATCTCAACGGTCAGCGGCCTTTTGCACTTAAAAGTATCGACATCATAATGAGCAAACTCATTTATTGATTGGCCTGAAGAGCTTAAAATAAATCCCAGACCACGACGTTCATTCAGATAATTATTAGCATGCGTCTGCATTGTGATATATGTTTTCATGATGTGCTCCCAGGCCATGGTAATGCGATTTTAACAAGGTTTCGGCTATCCAGCTTGGCATAGATCATCGTGGTATTTAATGAACGATGTCGAAGAACGTCGGCAACCTCTTTGAGGGAACTGCCTTTTTCAAGCAATCGAGCGGCCATCGTGTGTTTTAATAAATGAACCCGGGTGTATGGCAACCATCCACAACCCAGCATGGATATAAGCCTGGCGTATTGCATGGCGAATAAAATCATAGGTAATAGGTTGCTCTTGATGGAATGCTGCTTACAAACACGGAACGATTATTAATGGTTTTGGGGCGCTCAAATCTCAGATAGTCAGCCAGTGCAGCACCGGTTGCTTCAGGTAAAGGCATTAAATCTTCACGCCGACTTTTGGTCTTTTTCAGAGTAATCGTCCCTGACTGCCAATCAATGTCATCAAGACCAAGCCTGGCAATTTCACTTCCTCTCAACCCCAGATCTAAGGCGCAGTGAACAATGGCTTTTGTTCTCAGATGTGATGGCCCATTATGTTCATCAAGCGATTTTAGCAAGCACTCTACTTCTTTATTACTGAGAGTTTCAGGTAATGAAGAAAGCTGCCAGTTAGCCGGATAGTTTGCTACTCCAATCAAATGGTTTACTTGATCGCCAAGCGTTATACGATAACGAAAATAGCCCCTTAATGCGGAGATGAGCAAACTAAAGTTTCCGGATGTTGTATAGAGCTGCTTTTGCCTGTTTATGAATTGACGAACATCTTCCGGTTTAATCGCTGAAATCACAACAGGAGTAACAGAAAACTGCTCTGTAAGTAACCGCTCAGTTATACAAAGGTATTGACGGCGTGTTTTTTTGGCAAGTCCTTTGACATGATTCATATAACCATCAAAATTCTGTAACTCGTTTTCTACGGGAGTTTTTTCTGTATCTGGATTGTTTGATATTCCATTATTAAGAATATTAATCAAATGAAGAAGTGCTGAATATGTGCCTGAAGCCTAAGGTTTGCTTATGTTGTTACAATTTGACAGGTATTCATCAATAAACGTATGAATTATTTCTTCATTTATATAATCAATATCGAGGTTGGATTGAGTTAACCAATGAGAAAAATGAGCAAAACAATACAAATAATCTTTAATGGTTTCTGAAGAACAGGATCCCTGGATAAAGTATTGTTTATAAGTTTCTATATAAGGGAATAACGGACTATCAAGTAGCCAGGCAGTTGATTGTTGTGAGAATTTCATTGTGATCTCCTGAATGGGTGGATCTTTACTTCAGGATATCAATAAAATTATGTTAAGTTAATGTAAGTTGAATTGTTCAGAAACGTAATTATAAAGCGCCTTACAGTCGATTGTTGATGGTAAACTACACATAACTGGGAACTACACATAAGGGTCGAAAGCCACAATATTAGTTTCCATAACTAAACACATTTTAAAATGATTTGAAATGACTTTCAGGAAATTTAATAACCAATCTCATTTGCTACAGACCATGAGTGAGTGTCTGCGGATTAGTTTACTGGTCATACCGTATTTCAATTATCTCATACTCGGTAGTTCCAGAAGGGGCTGCGACCATAACAATATCATCAACTCGTTTGCCCAATAAAGATTTTGCCATCGGTGAATCGAGAGTGATGTGGCTGCGCTGTGTATCTATTTCATCCGCACCGACGATACGGTGGTTAAATTCTAACCCTTCTTCATTCATTAACGTAACAAAGGCACCAAAAAAAATTCGATCAGTATCGTCAGGGGTTTCGCTAACCACCTTAAGGGAAGGTAATCGTTTTTTTAGATAGCGAATACGACGGTCAATTTCTGCAAGTTGTTTACGTCGATACTGATATTCCGCATTTTCCGATCTATCGCCCTCAGCTGCGGCCGCTGATAAAGCCTTGACAACTTCGGGTCGTTTTTTCTGCCATAAATAGGCATATTCATCCGATAAGGCTTTAAAACCGCCAGCGGTTATGAAAGGGGCGCTGGGCTTGGTTGGTGGGCGATAACGACCCATATATAATTTTCTCCAAAGAACTTAATCACTGGGATAAGGGATTCTAAAAAATAAATTTCTAAGAATTCCTAAACGGTCGCGTTCTATGCTTCAAGTGCATAATTCTGAGTATGAAGCTAATTATGTATTCAAGCAAACAGCATTTAATTAATATTGACAATCTTTTAATAATTCAATGATTTCTAATATATCAGCTTTCAGAACTTTACAATATTGAACAAGTTCAATAGCTCCAATTTGACGTTCTCCTGTTTCAATTTTTCCAACAATAGAGTGATGTACCTGCAATAAATTACCCAATTCTCGTTGGGTTAGATTTGTTTCTTGTCTTCCATCAGTTAACCACTTGCAAAGTAAGTCACTTTCTTTCGTATAAATTGGTTTTTTCATTGCCCCAATATAGGGCGAATAGCTTTTGTCTTGAAAAACGAGACAAAAGTTTTAAATAAAGTTTATAATTTAAATTATTATTATTATTAATTTCATATTTTTGTTCTGGAGATTTTATGAATGATTTACGCAATAAAATAATAAATGATATTGAACAATATGAATCAGAATCTGATGAGAATATTCTTCCAGATGATGAATATTATACTAATGAAAAAGTCTTGGGTGTTTCAAAATATATTATAAATTTAGGTATAGATACAAAAGATGCTGAACTGGCAGGCTATGGTGTATTTCTAAAAAGAACGGTTTCAATAACGATAGAGAAAGAAAATAGAGAAGCTTTATTAAAAACAGCTGATAAATAGATTTGACTTATTGAAAATAGTTTACAGTAAATTATATGCTAAATTAAAATGGGTAAATAATACATAAAATTCAGAATGCATTTTATGTATTATTTAGAGGATTTAAACCATGGGTGATATACAGACGTCAATTATAATTATGTCAATTACTGTATGTGTGGGTTTGCTTGTTTTGTACATTAACAAACACAAAATGCCAGATGAGCCCGAAACTACAACAGAAAAAATTGATGAATTACTGCAAATCTACCGCCAACTCGATAAAAGGATCGCAAAATTAGTCTCGTATCCAGCTCGTCTGGGTTTGGGATAAATTATGGGCGGTTGTTAAGTAAATTGCTTAAATTCATATATAAAATTATGCTTTGATCGTTTAAAAACCCTAAAGCAATCACTATTAATAGTAATATTGTCAGAAAATACCCCTAATTAGTGTATCATAGTGACAATGAACTACCTGGTAGATTAACTGTCTACTTATATTATTGAAATCAGCTTATGATGCCGGTTAAAATTTTTATGTGCAGCCAGCTTTTATTGGGCTAATAGTTTTTTAAAAAAAGCTAAAGGCATTATAAATTAACCCGCTTTTAAGGTTCCATTTATTTAAATTAAATCAAGTTTGAGAAGTTATATATGTTCAGATTCTCTAGGCCTTCTTTTATAACAAAAAGTTTTAAGACAAAAGCTTTCAAGGTGACAGCATTTAAAGCAACATCAAAAACGCTTCTCACTCCATTTTTTGCCACCATCCTGCTGGCTGTTCCAATAGTTGCCAATGCCAAGGTTTACAACGTGGATGATTATATTCATCCGGTTTCACCCGCCAGAGAGCATGCCAAGCTCAGCTTTGTGATTGCCAAGCAATTGCAATACCAGCATTATCGCCAGATGGTTTTGGATGATAAGCTGTCTTCAAAAGTACTTGATGCTTTTATAAAATCTCTGGATCCGAGCCGAACTTTTTTCCTTGCCAGCGATATTAAACAATTTGAAAAATTTCGTTACCAGATTGATAACAACTTCCATCGTGGCGAACTGAAAAATGCCTTTACTACCTTCAATCTTTACCAGAAACGTCATGCTGCACGCCTGGTTTATACACTGAATTTATTAGAAAACAATTTCGACAAGCTGGATTTCAGCAAAGACGAGGAACTGGCTATAGAGCGGGATGAACTGGCCTGGCCTGCTGATGAAAAAGAACAGAACAATCTGGCAAGAAAGCAGTTAAAAAATGTTATTATCAGCTTTAAACTGGCTGGTAAAGAAGATAAAGAAATTCAGGAATTATTGATAAAACGTTATAAAAATCAGCTCAACCGTATTAAACAAACCAATAATGAAGATGCTTTCAGAATTTATATGAATGCTCTGGCAGAATCCTATGATCCTCATACCCAGTATTTTTCTCCCCGGGTATCTGAAAATTTTGACATCCAGATGAGTCTGTCTCTGGAAGGTATTGGAGCCATGCTGCAATCTGAAGATGGCTACACTAAAGTTAAACGTCTGGTTCCTGCAGGTCCCGCCGAAAAAGCAGGACAGCTAAAAGCAGGCGATCGAATTGTCGGTGTTGCTCAGGGTACCAAGGGAGATGTCGTTGATGTGATTGGCTGGCGTCTTGATGATGTTGTACAGCTGATCCGGGGTAAAAAAGGCACCACCGTTCGCCTGGAAGTCATTCCCCAAAAAAGCAAGGATGAACATAAAACCCGAATTATTCTAATTGTCCGTAATACCGTTAAACTGGAAGAACAGGCTGCCAAAAAAGAAATCATAAAACTCACCAGTAATGGCAAAGAACTTAAGCTGGGTGTGATTGATATACCCGCATTTTATATTGACTTTAAGGCCGCACAGGCCGGTGAGCACGATTACAAAAGCACTACCCGCGATGTAAAAAAGCTGGTCAAAGAATTAAATGATGAAAATATTGACGGCCTTATCATCGATCTGCGTAATAATGGCGGCGGCTCTCTGCAGGAAGTCAATACTCTGGTTGGGCTGTTCATAAAATCAGGACCAACGGTTCAGATTAAGGCCGCCGATGGCCGTATAGCGCAATTGAATGATGACAGTGATGAAGTCATTTACCACGGACCGCTAATGGTTCTGGTTAATCGTCTAAGCGCTTCCGCTTCGGAAATTTTTGCCGGCGCAATACAGGACTATAATCGAGGCATTATTATTGGCAACCAGACCTTTGGCAAGGGCACTGTACAGGCCCTGCAAAAACTGGATCAGGGGCAGCTGAAACTAACACACGCCAAATTCTATCGGGTTTCAGGTGACAGCACGCAAAATCTGGGCGTTATCCCCGACCTGATATTCCCCGCGCTCTATGATAAGGAAGATATTGGTGAAAGTTCATTGCCAGAAGCACTGCCCTGGGATCAGGTGAAAAATGTGGAATATCAATTCCAGCCAAGCATGAACCGCCTATTCACGGCATTGAAAAAACAGCATGATAAACGCATCACCTCCAATCCGGATTTTCTCTATATCCAGGAGACAGTTGCACGGATTGACAAAAAGAAATCCAAAAAAATATTGTCTCTGAATTTTAAAAAGCGTTTAAAGGAATATCAGGAATCCCGGCAGGAACAATTAGAAATTGAAAATCGTCGCCGGATTGCCAAAGGTGAAAAACCATTTGAAAACATTAAGGAACTGGATGATGAAGACGATATTCTGGGTCTGAATGAAGATGATGAAGAGGAAGAGGAAGAGAAAGAAGATGGAGATAGCCGCACCCTGCTTCTGGAATCTGCCAATATATTAAAGGATTATATCCAGATAAAACAAAACGAGCTGGTTCACAAATAGATCGAGTTGTTAAATTTCGCCTTGTTTCAGGTGGGTTGCCCCCCCTGAAACAATATAATTTTATACAATTCAATTAATTAGAATACATTGTTTATTTTTTAATCAAATTTTAAAAACAACACTCTGAATTATAATCAAATTAAAAAATAAAGCATTTTTTTCATCAATTTTCTTGCCCATTTCCTTTTCATATCCCATAGTTAAAGAACTGTCGGTTAAAAAACGTAAAATTTTAACTGATGGACGAATACTGATTTATCCTGATAGATTTTTAGAAAATGACTATGAAGGAACTCAATATGTTTCATTACACCAAACTAGATATGTTTTGTAGCGATGTAAAAAAATATGCAGACTCAGATGGTTATGTCCCAGAAGCAACCGATATCATCCAGGATTTTTCCTATCCCGACAAACAATTCAAAAATCTTCAAACCTGGTCTCAACACATTCAGGATTCCGTTCATGCAACCCGCTCAGCTCAACAAAAACTAGTCGCCTGGCGCAACCGCCTGTGAGAGAAATAAGCACTCGGTGTTAATTTGGCCCATCAGGGAATGATCAAGCGATTAATGCATTAATTTTTGCTGTATCCTGTGTTTCAGACACAGGATACATCATTATTTAAAACAGATAAAAACTCTTCACCGTATTTTTCCAGTTTACTGGCTCCGACTCCGCTGATAGAACTCAGCTCATGCAAGGTTAAGGGGTGGGCTGCCACCATTTCCATTAAAGTAGCATCATGAAAAATAATATAGGCTGGTACGCCCTGCTCCTGAGCCAGTTCCTTGCGTTTTAAGCGCAAGGTTTCCCATAATGCTTTATCCGCTGGGTTTCCAGAAAAATCCTGTGTTGTCTGAGTCGATTTTTTGCGTTTAGGTGTCTGCTTTTCTTTGCCGATGTCTTTGCGAAAATAAATACTTTCCTCACCCCGAAGTACGGGACGACTCTCTTCAGTCAGTTTCAGCGAGCCAAAGCCATCCACATCTACGGCAATCAGTCCCCGTGCCATAAGCTGACGATACACCGAACGCCACTGAGTTTCTGAAAGATCCTTGCCGATACCAAAGGTTGAAACCTGATCATGACGAAACTGTTCAATACGCTGCGTCAATTTACCCAACAACACATCAATAAGATAATTCACACCAAATCGCTGACCGGTTCGAAAAATACAGGACAGCGCCTTACGCGCTTCGGTTGTACCTTCCCATTTTTCAACCGGCTCCAGGCAATTATCGCAATTACCGCAGGGTTCCTGCCGCTGTTCGCCAAAATAACTTAATAAGCTGACTCGGCGACAGGTTATGTTTTCACAAAAGCCCAGCATGGCTTCAAGTTTCCGTTGTTCCAGTCGTTTCACCTGTTCTATTGCTTCCGAACTGGACAACATTTGCCGCAGCATAATAACATCCTGCAGGCCATACACCATCCAGGCATCTGCAGGCAGGCCATCACGACCAGAACGGCCGGTTTCCTGATAATAGGACTCAATACTTTTGGGTAAATCCAGATGCGCAACATAACGCACATCTGGTTTATCAATGCCCATACCAAAGGCTACGGTAGCGACAATTACAACCCCCTCTCCCCTTAAGAACTGTTCCTGATGTTTTTGCCTTGTTGGGGCTGTCAGACCAGCATGATAAGGCAGGGCTTTTATTCCCTGTTCCACCAGCCAGGCTGCCGTGTCATCCACTTTTTTTCGACTTAGGCAATAAACTATACCGGCGTCCTGAGGATGTTCTGTACTGATAAAGTGCATCAGCTGCTGCCGGGCATTTTTCTTCTGTTGCACTCGGTAGCGAATATTGGGACGGTCAAAACTACTGATAAACAACTGCGCTTTAACCAGATCCAGACGAAGTATGATTTCATTACGGGTGCTTTCATCGGCGGTTGCCGTCAGGGCAATACGGGGAACCCGGGGAAATTGTTCATGAAGGATTGATAGTTGAATATATTCCGGCCTGAAATCATGTCCCCATTGGGACACGCAATGAGCCTCATCAATAGCGAACAAGGCAATATCGATTTGATGCAGGAGATTAAGTGTGCGTTCCTGGCATAAGCGTTCCGGGGCAATATACAGCAGATCCAGTTCATCGCGTAATAATTGCCCTTCTACTTCCTGCACTTCAGGGAAAGACAGACTGGAATTCAAAAACGCAACAGCAACACCCTGCAGTCTCAGGGCAGCCACCTGATCCTGCATCAGGGCAATCAGTGGAGAAACAACAATGCCGGTACCGGGACGGACAATTGAAGGGATCTGGTAGCAGAGAGATTTTCCACCACCGGTTGGCATCAGAACCAGAGCATCATGCCCTGACACCAGCTGATTGATTACGGTTTCCTGATCGCCACGAAAGGCGCTATAGCCAAAAACTCTTTTTAAAACATCAAGAGCCAAGCCCTCCACAGATGTCTGCATCCATGCCTCTTATTCAGTCAGGATCATCCCGGCAATTACAATGATGCCGGGGGATCTGGAAAACAGGGACAGTCATTTATTTCAACTGCTCATGTAGCAGGTTAAGAATACGATAAGAGGTTTTGGAGGTGTCGGGCTGGCCATTGGAATCCAGAACAATAATGACCGTATCATCACCGCGAGCAAGCAGTTTGATCTGATATTTACTTTGATCAACTGCAGTCTTGTCTTGCCAGAATTTCAGGCCGGACAGGAAGCCGCCTTTTTCCTCAGCCAGAGGATCAACATACTGAACATAGTACACGCCATTTTCACGGTCGCGATCTTCCACCACAAAACTGATACGATCCAGAGCAACGCCGGTACGGCGCCAGGCTCTAGGGAAGGTTTCCTTAACCACCAGACGGGAATTACCCTGTGCATTACGGGAAATAGTCGCCCTGTCGACTTTTTTCGTGGCAGAACGAGCCAGCATTGTTTTGGCTTTCTGCTCTTCAACACCCATGTAAACCATCATACGACCCAGCATTTCTGCTTCGAGTTCCGGGTCCCTTGGACGAGGCTTCCAGATGGTACGTTCTGTCGTGTCATTTTCAATGACTTCTTCCATACCATAATGGGTCAGGTACAGATTGATTTTTTCAGGCTGTTCGCTTTCTTCAATACGGACACGGTATTTATCCCGTGTGCCGGCAGAATAAAACGCTTCCATGACATAACTTAACGCCGAGCGGATAAAATCCTGTGGGATATCGGCGCGGTTCTCAGCCCATTCTGTTTCCAGTATACCTGTGCTGGGGTTCTCACGCTTAATCAACATACCGGAATTAAGCCAGAATTCACGCATTTTTTCCCAGACCTGTGTTTTTGTCCCAGTGATCACCAGATGACGAACATCAACACCTTCACGAATGAGCTTGATATTTTTCTGTTCGGGTAAAACTCGATCAACACCAATGGTACTACCCTGACGTTCTTTTGCATAATCCTCAAATGAGGCACTTCCACCGGTATTGATATCCGGCACAACCATCAATTCATCATAGGTGGCTGAAGTCAGATCCGGTGGGATTTCCAGAGGTTCCACGTCACGGCTTTGTTTTTTATAATCAACTTTTCGACCCGCAAAGGTATCATCCAAACCAGAAAAGGTATCGCAGGCCGTAAGCACTGAAGCAATACTAATAGCAATAGTCAGTTTCGTGTACTGGCTGAGGCTCTTTGCCGGACTGAGGCTCTTTACTGGGCTGAGGCTCTTTGCCGGGCTGAGGCTCTGAATAGGGTTAATTTTATTTTCTGAAGCGGTTTGTTTCATCACACACCTGTCTTAATACTTCACTGATTTTGTATGCCACTTATGAGGCCTGTTTTATCGCATCACGGATCACATCATGATATTGCGCGTCCAATGGCGTAAGAGGTAAGCGGATCCCTTCAGGAATTAAGCCCATTTCATACAATGCCCATTTAACTGGAATGGGATTGGACTCAACAAATAACTTACTATGCAATGCCAGCAGACGGTTATTGATGGCTGTCGCAGTTTCCCGATCACCTGCCAGAGCCGCTGCACACATTTCATGCATTGCCCTGGGCGCAACATTAGCTGTCACAGAGATATCACCCCTGGCACCTAATAAAATCAGCTCCATAGCAGTCGCATCGTCACCAGAATAAACATCCAGCTTATCGCCGCATTCATCTATAATTTGTTTTCCGCGCTGCAAATCGCCGGTGGCTTCTTTGATACCCACAATATTGGCAATCCCTGACAAACGCGCCACGGTTTCCGGTAACATGTCAACTGCCGTGCGGCCTGGAACATTATAGAGAATTTGCGGTATGGCAACAGTTTCAGCAATCTTCTTAAAGTGCTGATACAAACCTTCCTGAGTAGGCTTGTTATAATACGGGGTTACCAGAAGTCCGGCATCTGCTCCTGCCTGCATCGCACATTGAGTCAGTTCAATCGCTTCTGAGGTGGAATTTGCTCCGGTACCCGCAATCACAGCAATACGGTTATTGACCATACCAACAACCAGTTTAATGACCTGACAGTGTTCTTTTTCATTCAGTGTCGCAGACTCACCCGTTGTGCCCACTGCAACTATGGCATCAGTGCCATTTTCCACATGAAATTCTACCAGTTTTGCCAGGGACTCCTGATCCACACCGCCGTCCGCATGCATGGGCGTCACCAGGGCAACCATACTGCCACTAAACATTTACCATCTCCACAATCATTTCAAATTTAAAACAGTCGCCTATTATCCTAGATTCCCTTGCAGAAAACCACTTAAATCAGGCAAGATATTCGCTTTTTATCAGGTAACATGAAAGCCACACAACTTCCGCTCAGATTTTATATGTTACAAAGTTCTTTATTTATTGAATCATGTAGTCAATAATTCAATAAACTTTTTAACTTTTATGGGTAGCAACTTTTATGTCACCTTCAGATAACAACTCGAACCAACTCGTAATTTCAGCAATTGGCAGTGACCGCCCTGGCATTGTGAATGAACTATCCCAGTTGATTGTCCAACACAATGGCAATATTGATGATAGCCGAATGACCGTGCTGGGTGGTGAATTTGCCATTATTTTGCTGATTTCAGCAACAGCCAGTGATTTGAACAATATCGAACAGATTTTAAACCAGAGAGCTGGCTCTCTTGAATTGAATATCATCAGCAAACACACCAGTGCAAACACTTTGCCTGAAAAGCACATTCCTTATATTGTTGAAGTATTGGCAATGGATAATCCGGGCATTGTCTATAAACTGGCTGATTTCTTTTCTGCGCGGAAAATCAATATTCAGAGCATGCAAACCGACCGTTATCAGGCACCACATACCGGAACCCGGATGTTTGCAATTGAGATGGTCATCGCGGTTCCTCAAAGCATTATTATCAATGATCTCAGAGAGGACTTTCTGGATCTCTGCGAAGATATGAATCTGGATGCTTCAATTGAAGCACCCAGGCTCTAACCCCAGGAATAGCTATTTAAGGCTGCCCTAATGCAGCTTAACTAAATTCAATTTCAGGATCAACAATGAGCCAGGTCGAAACAGGTAAGAAAATTCCAGACTTTTCTGGTCAGGCAACCAGTGGTATAGATTTTAAACTCAGTGATTTCAAAGGCACTCCTGTGCTGCTGTATTTTTATCCCAAGGATAATACGCCTGGATGCACTCAGGAAGGTAAGGACTTTCGTGATCACTATTCCGCTTTTGAACAAAAAAACATTAAAATCTTTGGCCTGTCCAGAGACGGCATCAGGGCTCATGAAAATTTCAAAGCCAAACATGAGTTTCCCTTTGAACTGATTTCAGACAAAGACGAAACCATCTGTAAGCTTTTCGATGTCATTAAAGAGAAAAAGCTCTATGGGAAGGTACACATGGGCATAGAACGCAGTACTTTTTTAATCGATGGCAATGGGAAACTGATCAAAGAGTGGCGCAAGGTCAAAGTAAAAGAACACCTTACCCAGGTTTTAGAAGCCATTGAGGCGTTGTAATTCTATATAATATACTCACACTCAGGAAGATTATTCATTCTATGGCGGAAAAAAAACTATGACAGAAAACAACGATGACAAGCATGCCAGAAAACCTCGCACTAAAAGCAGCGAAAAACGTTTGTTTGTTCTTGATACCAATGTCCTGATCCATGATCCTACCGCCTTATTCCGCTTTGCCGAACACGATCTGTTCCTGCCAATGGTGGTTCTGGAGGAGCTGGATAACAATAAAAAAGGTCATTCGGAAGTTGCCCGCAACGCTCGTCAGGCCAGTCGTTTTCTTGATGACCTGACCTCATTTGCCAGCCCTCAGGAAATTAAAAGCGGTCTGGATCTGAACCAGAGAATCGGCTTTGACGAAGACAGCGAAGAAGGTTTTATTGCCAATGGAAAACTTTTTCTGCAAACCGAACATATCCCAACCGAAATCCCAATTCCCCTGCCTGGGCAAAAAAATGACAATGACATTTTAGGGATCACCGTTGCACTGCAGAAAAATCCTCAGCTACCCGAAGTATCACTGGTCAGTAAAGACATCAACCTGCGCATTAAAGCTGCTGCCATTGGTGTCCATGTTGAGGACTATAATAACGATCAGGTTCTCGAAGATGTCAACCTGCTCTATAGCGGCGTACAAAACCTGCCTGCCAATTTTTGGGATCTGCACGACAAGAAAGTTGACAGCTGGTCTGAAGAAGGACGTACCTTTCATAAAATAACCGGTGACGAAGCAAAAAAATGGCTGCCAAACCAGTTTATAAACATTGGTGATGAAGGTAACTTTGATGCCATTGTCAGAGAATCAAACAAAGAAGGCGCCATTGTAGAACAGGTGCATCAGTATTATTCTGAAAAACAGGCTGTCTGGGGGATCATGGCCAGAAATCATGAACAAAATTATGCCCTTAATCTGTTAATGGATCCGGATATTGACTTTGTTTCTCTTGTAGGACAGGCCGGCACGGGCAAGACTCTGCTGGCTCTAGCCGCTGGTCTGAGTCAGGTTATGGATGATAATCTCTATCAGGAAATTATTATGACCCGTACCACTATTTCAGTGGGTGAAGACATCGGTTTTTTACCCGGTACGGAAGAAGAAAAAATGGCACCCTGGATGGGGGCACTCATGGATAATCTGGAAGTGTTGACTGGCAGCAATGAAGCCGGTGAATGGGGCAAACAGGCCACCAACGACTTATTGGCGAATCGGATAAAAATCCGTTCACTCAATTTTATGCGCGGCCGTACCTTTTTGAATCGTTATATTATTCTCGATGAAGCACAAAACCTGACTTCCAAGCAAATGAAAACTCTCATCACCCGTGCAGGACCGGGAACCAAGATAATCTGTCTGGGTAATATCGCTCAGATTGATAGCCCTTATCTAACTGAAACCACTTCGGGCCTGACCTTTGTTGTGGATCGCTTCCGCAAGTGGGAACACAGTGGTCATGTAACGCTAAGACGGGGTGAACGCTCCAGACTGGCTGATTTTGCTGCTGACATTTTATAGGAATATTTTATGCCCAATACTACCTCCCTGATTCGATTGCTAACCCTGGTTTCGATTTTAAGTATGCTCATAACATCCTGTGCAAAAACACCGGATGTGCGATTAACCATGTGCCAGGATCTGACAAAATTGTTGCTTAATTCTCCGGATAAACTGGAATGGCAAGAACACAAACCAATAATAAAAGGACTTGATGATCTTGAAATGCAAATTCAGTTTGCCATAACAGATGCGAGCGGACAGACGAGCAATGCTCAGGCCTCTTGTTTTTATAAGTATGAGCAAGATGAGATTGGCGCAGAAACGTTTAACACACCCACCTCAGCCTATTCAACCTACCCCCATAAAATGATTTTGCAGGGCAAAGAGATTAACAAACAGCTCCTGGCCAACAGTGTCAATAAGGTCATGATACTACAGGGTAATGAAGCAATATATAAAGCAAAAGAAGGTGTGAATAAAGCCAGCCAGAAAATTGCAGAAAAAATAAAAGAATATTAATGAATAGTAGCGTATACAAACTCATATTTTAAGAGATGCCCACAGAAGTTTATACATAGTCACCTGTATAGTCACACTCCCTGAACACTCTCAAAGTCATTTGCCTCGCTCTTGTCTAAGATCAAAACGGTTAAAAACACTGAAAAAATACAACAATAAGCTTAAATACTAGAGACATAATAGTTAATTGGAATTTTTCCTGTTTTTTCAGAATTATTACGCATCATCTCACTGGGGATGATAAATTCTTAATATTATATTATAATTTTTATTATAACTTACATAAACACAGTAAAGGAATGTATGCATTATGCACACTTTAAAATTACGCAAAATTGGTAGCTCTGTCGGGGTTATTCTACCAAAAGAGATTCTGGAGGCCTTACATCTTTCTGAAGGAGATCAAATCTTTGCTGATGCTACACAAGATGGTTTACAGCTAACCCCTTATGATCCCGAGTTTGAGGCGGCTATGGAGGCTTTTGGGCGCACCCGTAAGAAATATCGAAATGCCCTTCATCAGTTGGCTAAATAATGCCTCGTTGGCTCCCTAAATCAGCCATTATTGCTATGCATGGTGAATTGTTGGCTGAACATGGAGGTTTATCTGGTCCAGTCAATGAGGACTCTCTCGGTTCAACACTTGCCAGACCTCAACAATTGGACAATTATGGCAATCCACCACCTGATATTTTTCAATTAGCAGCCTCTTATGGTTTTGGTTTTGCCAAAAACCATTGTTTTAAAGATGGGAATAAACGTGTTTCCCTGGTCGCCATTGATGTGTTTCTGGCACTGAATGGTTATGAGTTGAGTGCAGAAGAAACCAATGCTGTATTTACAATAGAATCTTTAGCGGCTGGAAATATCAGTGAAGAAGAGTTGTCGCTATGGATCAAAGAAAATGCACAACTACTTTCATAATTGTAAATTTCATTACCCTGTGACATAACTCTTAGAAGAGCGTGAAATAAGCTAAAATAAATGACTGCTTTTCTCTAAAAAATAAATTCAGAATAATTATCGGCTAACCGGTTTGGGTCGTAAACTGATGTTGAGTGCGAAACTTTATAGCTTGTTTACTACTCTTTCACCCCCTGGAGAAATAAGTGATGCTGGCAGTTTCCCCAACGCGGCTGGACCTGCTCCACTTTTTGAATATCCTTCATTTACGTGAGTTATTTTAACCAGATCAATTTCCAGCCTGCCTAAAGGGGCATTCATTGCTAAACGCAGGGGGATTTTTTTGGTATCATGGTTCAACCAGATATGATAGCTATTATCTTTTTTTTCATCGGTCTGAATTTTATACTTGATGGCCTGGTATTCTTTTCCGCCAACTTGCAACGCTTCTATGCCAGCGTTCTCAATACGGTACAAGCGTATATCATCTGAAATTGCGATAGCGATTTCTTTTCTTGCGCTGATATCCATGGTACGCAAAATATAAATCATTGACAGGGGATCAAGGATCGTCGAGCGTTCAATTTTGTCACCTGACTCTTTATGAATTAAATACGTCTGGTGATTTTCCAGTTCCGGAAAGCCGTTCAGAAACTGCGGGATTGGCAACTCCCCATCATTTTCCCAGTACTCTTTGCTACCCAGTCCCAGAATGCCGGAATTCAGCTGCTTTTTTTCCCTTTTTTTAAAGAGTTGAGTTTCTTTATTGCGCCAATCCAGCCAGAGAAAATCATGACTTTGATTGCCGCCTGTATCAATTTCTTCTACCAATAACGTTCTTTGTAATGAGGCATCCAGGGTGGTGGTATAGGTATACCGAACCGGCTGGATTACTTCAGCTTTGAGGTAATTTTCAGTGCTGAGTTGTAATACAAACTGGTACCCGGTTTGCTCACCCGGCGTTGGCATATCAGCGATAAACGTCATTTTGGCATCAGCGATGTCCGCCCATATCATTGACGTTAGCAACCCCCGGTAACTGAGTTTATAGTGCAGGGTTTCACCTGATAAAAATGGCAATTTGGGCATTGTTTCAAAGGCATCAGTATCGGCCAATGCCGCAATACTGGATGACAAATAAAGAACCAGTAAAAAAATACTGTAGCGTTTTTTAATCATCACCTTTACCTCAGTTCACCCGAAATATGGGCTATCAGGAAAAAGCGCTCTAACAAGTGTACAAAAGTCTGAACCATAAGCGAAAGACCAGTCAATTTATATTTCGTTAACAGCTTTTTTTTCCGGATCGGACGGTAGCGATGGCCACGCCCTGATAACCGAGCTGACCAGGGTTCCCAAAGGAATCGCAAAGAACACCCCCCAAAAGCCCCATAAACC
>RCNG010000649.1_pt1 | contig 16167 bp, 13 predicted proteins | sample 2041371 | NCBI WGS metagenome assembly RCNG01 (sample SAMN09708227, study PRJNA481090) | Marine sediment metagenome, whole genome shotgun sequencing project. | biome: marine sediment; feature: ocean; material: sediment; isolation source: Sewage treatment plant 1 marine sediment (STP1) ... | reverse complement strand
GAAACCTGGCTGCGTAGCCCCATTTCCTTGTAGCTTTCGTTAGCCACGATTCCGGAACGACCCTGACGCAGCGATTCGAGGATTTCGTCTTTGTTGTTGCCGATACAGGAGACCGAGCCGATGCCGGTAATTACTACGCGCCGCATGAATATTTCCTAGAAGTCTTCGGTGGAAGTGAACAGGCCGACTCGCAGGTCCTCAGCCGTATAGATTTCCCGGCCGTCAACGGACAGGGAGCCGTCAGCAATCGCCATGTTGAGCCGGCGAGAGATGACACGCTTGATATCGATCTGAAACTGGACCAGTTTTGCTGTCGGCAGAATCTGCCCTGTGAATTTGACCTTGCCGACGCCGAGGGCACGACCCCTGCCCTGCAGCCGCTGCCAGACCAGATGAAAGCCGACAAGCTGCCACATCGCGTCAAGTCCGAGACAGCCGGGCATGACCGGGTCACCTTCAAAATGACATTTGAAGAACCAGAGATCGGGCTTGATATCGAGTTCCGCCCGGATTTCACCCTTGCCGTATTTGCCACCCTCCTCGCTGACGCGCGTGATGCGGTCGATCATCAGCATATTTGGCAATGGCAGCCGCCCATTAGTCGGGCCGAACAGCTCGCCATGACCGCTCGCGAGGAGTTCCTCGTAGTTGTAGGAATTCTGTCGAGCCGGCAGATTTGAAGCAGTATTACTGTCTGTCATGCGCCCTCCGGCGTGCTTGTTCTCGTTATGCGCTCGGACAACCGGCCCGAAGTCTCGCCAGCTGTCAATTTTACCCCCGCGAAAAATGCATGGGTTTTGAAATCGCGCCATTCGGCCGATTGGCGCCCCTGGTGTCCTGTTTGATTAATTCGCAGGATGTCAGAGCCGCCCACTGCGGCAGAAACGAGGCGCATTCCGCCATTGTCGGCAGAACGCGCCTTGCCACACGCTTTTTGCTACACACTGACAGCATGCGAATTAATCAAACAGGACACTAGGCCTTGTCGTAGTCTAGCAGGACCTCGTCAGTCTGCGGTCGCGACTGGCAGGCGAGGGTGAAGCCCGCCTCGAGCTCCCAGGGCTCCAGCCCGTAATTTGTCTCCATCTGCACGGCGCCCTCTCGAACATGGGTCCGGCAGGTCGCACAGACGCCACCTTTACAGGAGTACGGCAGCTCGATGCCGTGGTCGGCCGCGGCGTCCACGATCGTCTTGTCATTGCGCGCCATCGCGAATGTCTTCTTGTGGCCGTCCATGATGACCGTCACCGTGGCGACGTTCTCTGACGGTGTCGCAGCGGCGCTCTTGCCCGCACTCGCCGGCTCGGCGGGCGATTTTCGAGGTGCCCCAAAGCGCTCGGCGTGTATCGTGTCTTCCCCTAAACCGAGCCCGCGCAGAGCAGCCGCGACTGTATCGATCATCGAATCGGGGCCACACACGAAGGCCTCATCAACCCGGTCCCCGCTGCAGAAGCGCTTGTGAAGCTCGGCGACCTTTTGCGCGTCGAGGCGCCCGGCGCCGATCGCAAACTCCTGGTCTTCCTGGCTGAAGACAAAATGCAGTTGCAGACGATCGGGGTAACGGTTCTTCAGCGCGTAAAGATCCTCGATGAACATCGCCGAGCCCTGTCGGCGATTGCCGTAGAAAAGAGCAAAGCGGCTGGCCGGCTCCTGGTTCAGGATGGATGTGGTAATCGATAGTATCGGCGTAATGCCGCTACCCGCTGCGAAACCGAGGTAATACTTGCTTGCGCCTGCGTCGACAGTGGCATGGAAGCGTCCTGTCGGCGGCATCACATCAATCACATCGTCGACATTCAGTTCCCGGGAAGCGTATTCGGAAAACCGCCCGCCAGGCTGCACGCGAATACCGATTTCCAGTGGCCAGTGTCCAGGTTCGGAACAAATACTGTAAGTACGGCGAAGGCGTTTGCCGCCCACCTCGACCTGAATCGGCAGGTGCTGGCCGGGATAGAAATCGAACGCAGATTTCAGGTTCTCGGGAACATCCAGAGCAACGCGAATGGAATCCTGCGTTTCCTGCTGCTTCGCCACTATCTTGAGCGGGTGAAACTGCTTCATCGGGTGCTGCTCACAGGTACCTGCTCAAAGACATTTAAAATACTCGAAGGGCTCGAGGCAGTCCGTACATCGGTACGAAGCTTTACAGGCAGTCGAGCCGAACTCGCTGATCTGCTCCGTGTTTTTGGACTCACACCGCGGGCATGGCACAACCGCCTGACCCTTCAGCAGAGCGCGTTTGCTGCCGCCTTCGTCCGGCGGCGCAATGCCGTATACACGCAGCTTCTCCCGACCGGCATCGCTGATCCAGTCGGTTGTCCACGGTGGCGACAGGACGCGCTTGATGGAGACGTCGGCTACTCCCCGATCCTCGAGAGCGGCGATCACACTCGCTTCGATAACTTCGGTCGCCGGGCAGCCCGAATAGGTTGGCGATAACGAGACTACGATGCCTGCGTCGCAGTCAACGTCCCGCACGATGCCAAGATCGGTGATGCTGAGCACCGGTATCTCCGGGTCAGGAACCTCTGCCAGCCAGTCGAGGACTTGCTGCCGACTCGGCGCGGCGGCTACCACGTCACACCCGGATAGGTCCGCGGCAGGATCTGCATCTCGGCAATCAGGAAGCCGAAGTGCTCCGTATGCCGGCCTTGCTTGCCACCACTGGCCATAACGGTGTCCCCGGGTAGCCGCAGGGTCGCCTCCGCCACGACAGCCTCAAGCTCTGTCTGCCACCGGCTCGCGATTGCCTGGAGATCCGGGCCGTCGAATGAGTTCATCATCGCTTCGTCGATCGGATCGGTAGCAAACATTTCACCCGTATAGCGCCACAAGTCGTCCAGGGACCGCTGCGCTTTCTGGTGACTTTCCTCGGTGCCATCGCCAAGCCGGATCAGCCACTGGGCATCGTGCCGCAGATGGTAGCGGACTTCTTTCTCCGCGCGCGCCGCGATTTCCGCGAGTCGCTCGTCGCTGCAGCGAGTCAGGGCCTCGAGCAGTGCGAGGTAGTAGGTGTCAAACAGCACCTGCCGAACAATCGTGTCGCCAAAGTGCCCGTTAGGCTGCTCGACAAGTAACAGGTTTCTAAACTCATTTTCCGGCCGCATGAATGCCAGGTCATCTTCGTCGCGACCCTTGCCGTCGAGTTCCGATGCATAACTGTATAACAGGCGCGCCTGGCCGATGTAGTCGAGCGCGAAGTTCGCATTCGCCAACTCTTCCTCGAGCTCCGGACTGGCAGCGACCAGCTCGATAAGGCGTTGACCGAGGATCATGGCATTGTCGCCCAGCCTGAGCACATACGCTTGAAGTGCCTGTTCAGGTTTCACAGATTCTCGACCCCGTCCGGAACTTCGTAGAACGTCGGATGCCGGTAAATCTTGTCCTCGGCCGGCGAGAAGAATGCGGAAGTTTCCGCCGGATCGGAGGCAATGATCCGGTCTGAACGCACGACCCAGAGGCTGACACCCTCACTGCGCCGCGTGTAGGTATCGCGAGCGTGATCCAGCGCCATCTGGTCATCGGCGGCGTGCAGACTGCCGGCATGCCTGTGACTGAGCCCGCCGCGTGTGCGGATAAAGACTTCGTAGAGTGGCCATTCCTGCTTTGACATTACTTTTTCCTCAGGCCGCTGCCCTGGCCGACTTCTTGTCTGCATAGGCGCTCGCCGCCTCGCGAACCCACGCGCCATCGTCATGCGCCTTGCGACGTTTCTGCATACGCTGCCGATTGCACGGACCGTTGCCCGCAAGCACGTCGAAGAACTCCTGCCAGTCGATCTCGGAGAATCGGTAGTGGCCAGTCTCTTTCTCGAGCTGCAGTTTCTCATCGGGAACTTTGAGGCCAAGAAAATTGGCTTGCTGCACCGTGACGTCGACGAATTTCTGCCGCAGCTCGTCGTTACTGAAGCGTTTGATTTTCCAGGCCATCGACTGCGCGGAGTGCTTTGACTGCGAATCGTTCGGACCGAACATCATCAGTGACGGCCACCAGAACCGGTTTAACGCATCCTGCGCCATCGCGCGCTGCTCTTCGCTTCCACGACACAGCATCAGCATGATTTCGAAACCCTGGCGCTGATGAAAACTTTCTTCCTTGCAGACGCGAATCATGGCGCGCGCGTACGGTCCATAGGAACAACGGCACAGGGGAATCTGGTTCATGATCGCTGCGCCATCAACCAGCCAGCCGACTGCCCCGATATCGGCCCAACTCAATGTCGGGTAGTTAAAGATGCTGGAGTATTTCGCTTTGCCCGATAACAGGTCCGCAACCATCTGATCGCGTGAGACGCCCAGCGTCTCGGCGGCGCTGTAAAGGTACAGCCCGTGGCCGGCCTCATCCTGCACCTTCGCCAGCAGTATCGCCTTACGCTTCAGTGATGGTGCGCGCGTCAGCCAGTTGCCCTCCGGCTGCATGCCAATAATCTCGGAATGCGCGTGCTGGGAGATTTGTCGCACGAGCGTGCGTCGATACGCCTCGGGCATCCAGTCCTTGGCTTCGATCTTTTCTTCGGCGTCGATGCGCGCCTGGAACGCCGCGAGCTGCTCGGGCGTTTCCTTTCGCGGCACGGTCGTTTCGCTATTGCTCGCCTGATCCAGGCCTTGGGTGTACATGCGGACTACTCCGTGAAACAGCCTGATAATGTGACACGGTTTTCTCTATTTTTCAATGTCATTTGTATCGTTTTCCGGGGCGATAACGGGCTGATCACGGCTGACTGCGCGACCTCGAAACAACGCGATGAGTTCGCCAAGGTCATTCTCGACCGTAACCGCGTAATAGCCGCTGCGGCTCCCACGATGTTCTTCACGGGCGGTGGCCTTGAGCTTGTCCCCCTCACGTGCGGGTCGCAGGAACTCGATGTTCGCTGATGCGGCAAAGCTGATGCGGTCATACGCATTGCAGGCAAACGCAAACGCTGTGTCCGCAAGCGTAAACAACAAGCCTCCATGGCAGACATCGAAGCCATTGATCATGTCATCACGAACCCGCATGTGCGCGGTGGCCGAGCCTGCTTCCCGAATCTCTATCTTGATGCCAAGCGCTTTCGAGGCCTTGTCACTGGCCCACATTGTGCTGGCACACCGCTTCGCGGTCTTTAGTTGGCTCATGAAATACTTGCTCCCGGGCTGGATGATTCGGTGAGTCCACCAAAACGCTGCAAGAATGCAGCCGTCGGCGGCGGCAATGGTCCGTCGGCTGATTCCAGCGTTGTATCGAGATAGGCGTCGGCGCCCGCGTGAACACTGCGATAGAGGTTCCGACACAGTTGGTAGGCGACAGCGCCGTTCCAATCTGCTGGCAAAAGTTCGAGCGGCAGCTGCGGGTCGCGCAACAGCACCTTGCGGTACTCCTGAATCAACAGCGTTCGAACAAGGAAAGCAGATTTGTCCGGGAGTTCCGGCGCACGGGACATGGCTTTCATGAGCGGTCGGAAGCGCAGCGCAAAGGCACTATAGCGTGCATCGATATCGTCCAGGTTCCAGCAGCTGTGCGTGAGTTCGCGCATGGCATGCTCGCTTTTGACGGTACTGCCGCGCATGACCACGACGCTGTCGGCGACGCCGAGGCGTTTCAGGCTAATCTCGAGTTCGGCCATGTCCGGCGCCGGATGCGCCAGCACGTTCGCCGACATCGGTCCGAATCCAAGCCAGCCACACTCCTTGCGAACCGTTTCCTTTGCATCGGTTTCAAGCATGGAAAGCAGCAACAGGCACCATTCACCATGCCACTGCGGCGCCGGCGTTCCGTAGATTCGATTGGTGGCCTGATCGAAGCGCTCTCGCCCCTCCGCCGTCAGGCTGTAGTAGGAGCGACGCCCTATCTGATCGGACTTAAGCCAGCCGTCCTTTGCCAGGCGGAATACCGAGGTACGCACAAGTCGTTCGCTGATTCCGAAGTCCGCCATTACCCGGATGAGGCTTCCAAGCCAGACCGTGCCACCGCGCGGCGTGATCGCATCGCCGAAAACTGTCGTGATCAGCGAGCCGGCCCGCAATGTCGGGCGTGAGCGAAATTCATCGACTAGTTTTTGACAGGCAGCTTCGGCACTCATGGGACTTCACTTGCATCCGGACCGCCTGACCGTACAATCTGATACGGAATAATTCAAATCCCAATTAGTTTTGTATCCTACTAGCGCATGGAGAGTCCGGATGAAGCTCGGCAACCTGGTGAAAGACCAATGGGTCGACGGTGATGGTGATGGCACGGTCCTGACGAGTGCGGTAACTGGCGAACCGATCGCGAACATCACGAGCAAGGGCCTCGATTTCGCCGACATGCTGCAGCATGCGCGCGAAACAGGCGGCAGCAACCTGCGACGCCACACCTTTCATGAACGCGCGCTGATGCTAAAGGCGCTCGCGCAATACCTGATGGAGCACAAGGCCGAGCTTTACGAGCTTTCGACGCAGACGGGCGCTACGAAGAGTGACAGCTGGGTCGATATCGACGGCGGCATTTCTACCTTGTTCGTCTACTCCGGCAAAGGACGACGCGAGATGCCCAATGACCATGTGTATCTCGATGGCCCGTCTGAAGCGATCTCTCGAACCGGCACCTTCGTCGGCCAGCATATCTGCACGCCGAAGCTGGGTGCCGCGGTGCATATCAACGCGTTCAACTTCCCCTGCTGGGGGATGCTCGAAAAGCTCGCCCCGACGCTGCTTGCCGGCGTGCCCGCAATCGTCAAACCGGCCTCCAGCACTGCCTACCTGACGGAGCTCATGGTAAGGCAAATACTGGCATCCGGTATCCTGCCCGAAGGGGCCTTGCAGCTGATCTGTGGATCGGTCGGCGACCTGTTCGATCACTTCAACTGCCAGGACACGGTTGCATTCACGGGTTCGAAGACGACTGCAGAATTCCTGCAGCAGCACCCCCGCGTGATTTCCGAGTCTGTGGCTTTCACGGCCGAAACGGACTCGCTGAATTCCTCTATCCTGGGTCCGGACGCCGTGCCTGGCACGCCCGAGTTCGACCTTTACATCAAGGAAGTAACACGGGAGATGACCAGCAAGGCGGGACAGAAATGCACCGCCATACGCCGAATTATCGCCCCCGCAAATATCGCCGGTGACCTTGTCGCTGCGCTGGCAGAGTCGCTTGGTCAGATCCGCATTGGCAACCCGGCGATCGACGATGTCGACATGGGCGCACTGGCGAGCCAGGGTCAGCGCGACGAAGTGCGCGATCGCATCAAAACGCTATCGCGTGAAGCAGACATCGTCTACGGTGGCGACAGCGACTTCGAGGTCATTGATGCCGATGCGAACAAGGGCGCATTCTTCATGCCGACGCTGTTGCATTGCCAGAAACCATTGTCGGCTTCGGCGGTTCACTCGGTTGAGGCATTTGGTCCGGTCAGTACCGTGCTTCCTTACGAGAACCTGGAAGAGGCTATCGAACTGTCCCGCCTGGGCGAAGGCAGCCTGGTCGGCTCGATAATCACAAACGACAATGCCGCCGCACGTGAACTGGTGCTGGGAACCGCGGCCTACCACGGCCGAATGGTCATCATTAATCGCCACTGTGCCGCGGAATCGACGGGCCATGGTTCGCCGTTACCGCACCTGATTCATGGTGGACCGGGAAGGGCCGGCGGTGGCGAGGAGATGGGTGGTGTACGCGGTGTCATGCACTACATGCAGCGAACAGCCTTACAGGGTTCGCCGGAAACGCTCTCCGTTATCGGTGGTCGCTGGATCAAGGGTGCCCAACAGCAACAATCCGACGTACACCCGTTTCGCAAGACTTTTGAACAGTTGCGCCTTGGCGATACGTTCGCTTCCGCCTCGCGCGAAGTATCCCTGGACGATATTCAGCATTTTGCAGAGTTCACCGGCGATACGTTCTATGCACATACCGATGAGGAAGCGGCCGCGAAGAATCCGTTCTTTGACGGCCGGGTTGCCCACGGTTACCTGATCGTGTCGTTTGCTGCAGGGCTGTTCGTCGATCCGGACTTCGGCCCGGTTCTTGCGAACTACGGACTCGATGAGCTGCGCTTTGCGAAACCCGTAAATTACGGCGATTCGCTGAAGGTCCGCCTGACCTGCAAGCAGAAGACGCTGCGTGCGGACGCCGGATACGGCGAAGTGCGCTGGGACACCGAGGTGAGAAATCAGGACGACGAAGTGGTCGCCCAGTACGACGTCCTCACGATGGTCGCCACCGACGAGCAGTGGGCCTCTGTGCAGTAAGCACCTAAGCTATTGTTGCAAATGACGTTATTTTCAGGCGAGAGATTTTCTCGCCGGCAACTTATAATGCCCGGCCCTCCTGACAACACCCAACAAGAACAGGCTGCGCCGCGGCCAACAAGGGACTCGCATGAGCACAGCCAAGATCATCTATACGAAAACAGACGAAGCGCCCGCGCTGGCAACCCGTTCGTTCCTGCCAATTGTGAAAGCGTTCACCGATGCGGCGGGGATTGACGTTGAGACGCGCGATATATCACTCGCCGGACGCATACTCGCGAGTTTTCCTGAGCAACTGACGGCAGGGCAAAAGGTCGGCGATGCGCTGGCGGAGCTGGGCAAACTTGCGAAGACTCCGGCGGCAAACATTATCAAACTACCTAATATCAGCGCCTCAATTCCGCAGCTCAAGGCGGCGATCAAGGAACTGCAGTCGCAGGGCTATGACATTCCCTCCTTCCCGGAAGAGCCCCGCGATGATGCCGGCCTCGCAATCAGCAAGCGCTACGCAAAGGTGCTCGGCAGCGCGGTCAACCCCGTGCTTCGCGAAGGCAATTCCGACCGGCGCGTCGCAGCGGCCGTAAAAACTTTCGCAAAGAACAACCCGCACTCAATGGGTGCCTGGAGCAACGACTCAAAGTCGCATGTCGCGCACATGGATGACGGCGACTTCTACGGCAGCGAACAGTCCGCTGTGCTTCGCGCCGATGGTGGACTACGTATAGAGCATGTCGCCGCGGATGGCACAATCACAGTGTTGCGCGACAAGGTAGCGGTGCTGGACCGGGAAGTCGTCGATTCGAGCGTAATGAACTGTGCGGCACTGCGCGACTTTTTTGGCCAGGAAATCGAGGCGGCCAGGAATGAAGGGGTTTTGTTTTCGCTGCACCTGAAAGCCACCATGATGAAAGTGTCAGACCCGATCATGTTTGGCCATGCAGTCCAAGCCTACTACAGCGACGTTTTCGAGAAGCATGCTGCAGCGTTTGAGCAACTTGGCGTTGATCCGAACAACGGTATCGGCGATGCCTATGCCAAGATTTCCAGTCTGCCGGACGCGCAGCGCGCGGCTATCGAGGCCGATCTCGAAGCCGTTTATGAAAGCCGACCGGCCCAGGCGATGGTCGATTCGGACAAGGGAATCACCAACCTGCATGTATCGAGCAATGTGATTATCGATGCTTCCATGCCGGCAGCTGTTCGTACGTCCGGCAAGATGTGGGGACCGGACGGCAAGCTGCACGACATGAAAGCCGTCATACCGGACCGTAGTTATGCCGGTATCTATAAGGAGGTCATCGACTTCTGCCGCGACAACGGCGCCTTCGACGTAACAACGATGGGCAACGTCTGCAACATCGGCCTGATGGCACAAAAAGCGGAAGAGTACGGCTCGCACGACAAGACCTTCGAGATGTCGGCTGCTGGCGAGGTCCGGGTTGTTGACGACGCGGGTGCCATCGTCATGCAACACACCGTGGAACAAGGTGACATTTGGCGGATGTGCCAAACGAAGGACCTGCCAATCCGCGACTGGGTCAAGTTGGCAGTGACACGTGCGCGGGCTACAAATTCCCCGGCAATCTTCTGGCTAGACGAAGATCGCGCGCACGATCGCAACCTGATCGAGAAAGTCAGCACCTACCTGAAGGAACACGATACAACCGATCTCGATATTCGCCTCATGGCGCCGGACGCCGCGATGCGTGAGACCCTGGAGCGCGTAAAACGAGGCGAGGATACAATCTCCGTAACAGGCAATGTGCTTCGTGACTACCTCACCGACCTGTTTCCGATTCTCGAGCTGGGCACGAGCGCCAAGATGCTCTCTATCGTCCCGCTGCTGGCGGGCGGCGGGCTGTACGAGACCGGTGCCGGCGGCTCCGCGCCGAAACACGTACAGCAGTTCCTGAAGGAAGGGCATTTGCGCTGGGACTCTCTCGGCGAGTTTCTTGCGCTTGCCGTATCGATCGAAGATCTTGCAGAAAAAACAGGCGGCGCGAGAGCCCGCATCATCGCGGATGCACTGAACATCGCTAACAGCAGATACCTCGAGGAAAACAAGGCCCCGTCGCGCAAGGTTGGCGAGATCGACAATCGCGGCAGCCATTACTACGTTGCGCTTTTCTGGGCACAGGCCGTCGCTGAGAATTCCGGTGACATGGATCTTGCCGAGCGTTTCGAACCGGCTGCACGGGCGCTTGCCGAAAACGAATCGAAGATCCTCACCGAACTCGACGCCGCACAGGGCAAGCCGGTCGATATCGGCGGCTACTACCAGCCGGATGAGGCACTGGCGACCGCGGCGATGTGCCCCAGCCCGACGTTAAACGCGATCATCGATTCAATCTAGTGTCCTGTTTGATTAATTCGCATACTGTCAGCGTGTAGCAAAAAGCGTGTGGCAAGGCGCGTTCTGCCGGCAATGGCAGGGCCCTTGCCAAAGGACGCAACGCAGCCACACGCTCTTTACGACGTGGCCTGCGGGAGCCGCCCACTGCAGCAGCCACGTCGTTGCATACCTTGCCAAGATCTCGACATTGCCGGCGGAATGCGCCTCGTTTCTGCTGCAGTGGGCGGCTCTGACATCCTGCGAATTAATCAAACAGTACACCAGGAACTCACGGCCGAAACGGCAGAGCCGTATCGGCCTTGATTTCTTTCAGGACGATATTGGAACGCACCTGGGAGACACCGGGGAGTCTGAAAATGAATTCGTCCAGGAACCTGTTGTAGGCATCGATATCCTCAACGACGACGCGGAGATGGAAGTCCGACTCGCCACTCGTCGCGAAGCACTCCAGGATCTCCGGGTGTCGCAAGACCTCACGAACAAATCGATCGACATTCTCCTGTTCGTGGCGGGCCAGGGACACGTGCACCACTGACGACAGGCCGAAGCCGGCCTTGCGGGTGTTCACGATGACGGCGTAGCGATCAATGATGCCGGCCTCCTCGAGGCTCTTGACGCGTCGCCAGCAGGCCGAGCTCGACATACCGACCCGCTCGCCCAGTTCCTGCATGGTCAAACGACTGTCGCGCTGCAGCTCAACGAGTATCTGCTGATCCTTCCGCTCAAGCATGATTTGTCTACTATTCACTCTAATCTGGCATAGTTTACCGTTTTTCTTCACTACACGGGATATTCTCCCGAAATATCCCTCGATATCGGCATGATTGGTATCGCCTCACGCGGCAAATCTGCGACACTTTCGAGTCCTGTTTTTTATCCGGATTGACATGTCGAACGCCGCCCTGAAGAACCCGAACTATCCACTCGACAACTACGAGCTCGTCGATCGGTATCGACGCGAATCCGGCCGCGTGCTGTTGTCCGGCACCCAGGCGCTCGTACGAATCCCGCTTATGCAACGCGCGCTGGATAAAGCGAGTGGCCTGAATACGGCGGGTTTTGTCAGCGGCTACCGCGGCTCGCCGCTCGGCATGGTGGATCAGGAGCTTTGGCGCGCGAAGCGCTTCCTCGAGGAAAACAACATCGAGTTCCTGCCCGCGGTAAACGAAGACCTCGCTGCAACGGCGGTACTCGGATCGCAGCAGGTTGAAACCGATCCGGGGCGCACGGTCGATGGCGTTTTCGGCATCTGGTACGGCAAGGGGCCGGGAGTCGATCGCGCGGGCGACGCGCTGAAACATGGCAACGCATACGGCAGTTCACCACACGGTGGTGTGCTGGTTGTAGCCGGCGACGATCATGGCTGCATATCCTCGTCGATGCCGCATCAATCCGACGTCGCGTTCCTGACGTTCATGATGCCGCACCTGAATCCGGCCAGTGTCGCCGAATTTCTCGGCTTCGGCCTATACGGCATTGCCCTGTCGCGATTCTCCGGTATGTGGGTAGGTTTCAAGGCAATCACAGAGACTGTCGAGTCCGCAATGTCGGTCGAGCTGCCCCCGTATCCGCAGTTCACCCTGCCGGCAGACTTCACGGCGCCCGCAAGCGGCCTGCACTATCGCTGGCCGGATTTTCCGGGCCCGCAAATCGAGGAACGCCTGGAAGCCAAGAAAGCCGCGACGCTCGCGTTTGCCGCCGCCAACCCGATCGACCGCAAGATATTCGACGTGAAGGACGCGCGCTACGGCATCGTCACGACCGGCAAGGGACATCTCGATCTTATGGAAGCGCTGCGACTGCTGGGTATCGATGCGGCCGAAGCACGACGCATCGGTATCGACATCTACAAGGTTGGCATGGTGTGGCCCCTGGAGCCGCAAGGTGCGCTCGATTTCGTGCAGAACAAGCACGAAGTGCTGGTTGTCGAGGAAAAGCGCGGCATCATTGAAAGCCAGTTCAAGGAATATTTCTATGACTACCCGGGACGCAAGCCGCGGCGCATGGTCGGCAAATCGGATGAGAACGGCGAGCGACTGGTACCGTGGGTAGGCGAATTATCGCCGCTGCAACTTGCGCCGATTGTCGCGAAGCGCCTCGATCGCGAGTTCGGCGGACGACGATTCAGTGAACGAGCGGAGCAGCTGCAGCAGCGACACGGAAACGTGATCGAAATAGGCGGCGCAAAACGCATGCCCTACTTCTGCTCGGGGTGTCCGCACAACACGTCAACCAAGGTTCCCGAGGGCTCTCGCGCCCTTGCCGGCATCGGCTGTCATTTCATGGCCAGCTGGATGGACCGTGACACCGACGGCCTGATCCAGATGGGCGGTGAAGGTGTCAACTGGATTCCGCGATCGAAGTTCAACGGCGGCCAGCACGTGTTCCAGAACCTCGGCGATGGCACATTTTACCACTCAGGGTCTCTCGCGATCCGCCAGGCCGTCGCCGCGAAAACCAATATTACGTACAAGATTCTCTACAACGATGCGGTGGCCATGACCGGCGGACAGCCCGTCGACGGGCCGGTTTCCATTCAGTCGATCGCTCACACCGTGCGTGCCGAGGGCGTGCAACGCATTGCGCTTGTTTCCGACGAGCCCGAGCTGTTCGATAAGTCTGATTTTCCCGCGGCAACGAGCATCTCGCACCGTCGCGAGATGGACGCTGTGCAGCGCGAGCTGCGCGACATCGCCGGCGTCACGGTGCTTATCTACGCGCAGACCTGCGCGACCGAAAAGAGACGTCGGCGCAAGCGCGGCAAGATGGCCGAACTGAAGAAGTTGGTCGTCATCAACGATCTGGTTTGCGAAGGCTGTGGCGACTGCTCGGTCGAATCCAACTGCCTGTCGGTCGTGCCAAAGGAAACACCGTTTGGACGCAAACGACAGATTGACCAGAACAGTTGTAACAAGGACTTCTCGTGCGTCAATGGATTTTGCCCGAGCTTCGTCACGATCGAGGGCGAAGCGGCGCGTCGACAGCCTGACACCATCGACGATGCCGCCTGTGAGGCACTGGTCGCAGCGCTGCCGAGTCCGGAAACACCCGACCTCAAGGAGTGCTTTGACGTTCTGGTGACGGGCGTCGGCGGCACCGGCGTCATCACGGTCGGTGCACTGATCACGATGGCCGCTCATCTCGAGGGCAAAGGCGCATCGGAGCTCGACTTCATGGGGTTCGCACAAAAGTTCGGCCCGGTACTCAGCTACCTGCGAATCGCCAGCGAGCCGGCCGGCATCAACCAGGTACGAATAGAGCCTGCACAGGCCGATGCGCTGATCGGCTGTGACCTTGTTGTGAGCTCTTCGCCCAAAGCGTCAATAACCTACCAGCGAAACAAGACACGAGCTGTCGTCAATTCTGCCGAGATGATGACCGGGGACTTCGTCAAGCATCGCGATGCGAACCTGCGCGGCAACGATCGCGTCGCGGCGATCGGTGAAGCCATCGGTGACGACAACCTGACGGCGATCGACGCGAATGCGCTCGCGGAAAAGCTTATGGGCGACACGATCTTCGCGAACGTACTCATGCTCGGCGCTGCCTGGCAGTCCGGCCTCGTGCCCGTTTCATTGCAGGCACTGCTGCGCGCGATTGAGCTGAACGGCGTCAAGATCGAAGAGAATGGTAAAGCTTTTTCCTGGGGGCGGATCGCGGTAGCAAATCCCGCTGCCATCGACACGTTGAGCGAAGACGCTGACCAGGCGGACGACGATACGCTGGATGAAGTCATCGAGCGACGTCGCCTGTTCCTGAACGACTATCAGAACGACAAGCTGGCCGAGCGCTACGTGTCTCTCGTCGAAAAAACCAGGGCCGTAGAAGCGAGCCTGTCCGACGCCGAGAACCTGGCGGAAGCCGTAGCGCGAAGTTATTTCAAACTGCTGAGCTACAAGGATGAGTACGAGGTTGCGCGGCTGCACACGAAGACCCCATTCCTGGCGTCAGTCCGCGAGAACTATGGTAGCAGGGCGAAGTTACGCTTCCATCTTGCGCCGCCGTTCCTGAACAGCGGCAGGGACGCGCGCGGCCGACCACGCAAGAAAGAGTTCGGCGCCTGGATGTTGCCCGTGTTTCGAGTGCTTGCGAAGATGCGAGGCCTGCGCGGCACGGCATTCGATCTATTCGGCCGCACCGCCGAGCGGCGCATGGAACGCGCACTGATCGTCGAGTTCGAGCAGCTCGCGGACGACTTGCTGGCTGTTGTTAGTGCAGACAACATCGACGACGCGAGCGAACTTATAGGATGCTTCATGGACATTCGTGGTTTCGGCCCGGTCAAGGAGGAGTCGGTACGGGTCGTGCGCGAAGCGGTCGCAACCCGGATGCAGGGGCTGCTTGGTGAAGCCAGGATAGCCGCCTAGCGAACTCCAGCCTCAGGCATGCGAAAATCCCGGGTACCGAGTGTTTGATTTTTCGTGGTTGCGAAATAGCGAGGCTGAGCTTCCCCAAATGAACCAGATCAAGTACGAATTCGAGTCCCGGCCCGATCAGGGCGAGACCATGGACATTGCCGATGGCGTCGTCTGGCTGCGCATGCCGCTGCCGTTCTCGCTCAAACACATCAATCTCTGGCTGCTGCGCGACCAAGCCGGTTGGGTCATTGTCGACACGGGCGTCGATACGCGGACGAGTCGCGGCGTCTGGCAACAGACCTTTGCAGGCGCGATGCGCGGCGACCCGGCCAGTCACGTTGTCGCTACCCACCTGCACCCGGATCACGTCGGTTGCGCGGGGTGGCTCGTTGACCATTTTGACGTCGACCTGTGGATGACGCGTGACGAGTACATGCTGTGCCGAATTCTCGTCGCCGACACGGACCGTAGCGCTCCGGAAGAGGGCATTCGATTCTACGCGGGCGCCGGGTTCACGGATGAGCAGGTTGCCGTATACAGGAGTCGTTTCGGAATGTTCGGCAAGTTCGTCCACCCGCTCCCGGAAGCCTACAAGCGCATGTCCGATTGTGACGTACTGAGGTTCGCCGGCGCAGACTGGGAGGTGATCGTCGGCAGCGGCCACTCGCCCGAGCATGCCTGTCTGTATGACGCGGATAGAAACATCCTGATTGCCGGCGACCAGTTGCTGCCAACGATTTCGTCGAACGTTAGTGTCTGGCCGACAGAGCCGCTGGCCAATCCGCTGAAGGACTGGTTCCACTCACTCGAAAAACTGCAGCAACGCCTGCCCGAAGACGTGCTGGTGCTACCGGCACACGGCAAGCCATTCCGCGGCGCGCACTTCCGTCTGCGAGAGCTTGCCAAGGACCATGAGGACAGGCTCACAAGCCTGCTGGAGATCTGCGCCAGCCCGAAACGAGTCGTGGACCTGTTCCCATCGCTGTACCGCACCACTATCGATGACGATAACCGCATCATGGCCACAGGCGAGGCTGTCTCGCATCTCAACTACCTGTGTGCCAACGGCGACATGAGCAGCGAAACCGACGCCAATGAGGTGACCTGGTACTGTCGCAGCTAGTGTCCTGTTTGCTGAGTTCGCTAACTCTCAGCACTATTGGCAGCTCGTCCTGCGAGGTGCAGGATTAGCGGGCTACTTCAAACGACTGCAACGCGGCAGGACGGGCTGCCGGGAGCGCCCGGAGGG
>RCNG010000822.1_pt1 | contig 16183 bp, 10 predicted proteins | sample 2041371 | NCBI WGS metagenome assembly RCNG01 (sample SAMN09708227, study PRJNA481090) | Marine sediment metagenome, whole genome shotgun sequencing project. | biome: marine sediment; feature: ocean; material: sediment; isolation source: Sewage treatment plant 1 marine sediment (STP1) ... | reverse complement strand
TCACCCGACACATCAATCGGACCCGACACCGGCCGCGGCGGAGGCGGAGCAAACCCAGCCACCGACACCGACCCACCCGTAGAAACCGGTGGGACCGGCGGAGCGGCTGGAGCGGCCGAGGCGGCGGGTGCCGGTTCGGGCGCGCCGGGTTCGAACGGGTCTCCCGTAATCGCCTTGCTGTCGATCCCTGAAGCGGTCAACACCGTGAGACCGCGCCCGAGGTACAGCGAGCCGTCGGCCGCACCGGTCGTGTTCGAGTTGCGATAGTAAAACCAGCCCGATGAGGGACGGTACGCTCCCACCGTCTGGACACCGTCGCCGTCCCAATCACCCGCGATGATGCGATCACCCGGAATACCGAACCGGAGGGCGCTGGCCATGCCGGATCGGTTGTTGCGAGCAAGGAATGCCGCACCGAGGCCTTCGCGATGAACACCGACGGTATCGATGCCGTCACCGTCGAAGTCGCCGCCGAAGGCGCGATCGCCCGGATTCCCAAACATGAATGCAGCTTCCGCGATGCCATGGGTGAGCACGTTCTTGATGTAGGCCATCGAGTTTCGCGGCCGATACACGGACACCGTGTCGCACCCATCGCGGTCGAAGTCTCCGGCAACCGGCGTGTCGCCCGGATTGCCGAAGGCGAAGTGTTTGTCTGCGATCCCGGATGCATTGGAGTTTCGTAGATACAGGTGGGCGCTCGAGGGTCGGAAGACTCCGGGCGAATCTTCGCCGTTGCAGTTCCAGTCGCCCATCAGCGGAATGTCACCTGGATTGCCGAAGTAGAAGACCCGTATGCGCGCCTCGGCCGAGAGCTCGGCGAGCACCGTAAATCGGCCCTGTCCGTTTACCAGTGCCAGCGTGTCCGGCGTATGCCGGCGAGCTTGGGCCGGTTCGACGGCGGTCGCGAGCGTTGCCGCGACCAGAACTGATGCGAGCAGCGCGCTGCCCAGCACCCTGAATCGACGGCGGTGTGAAATCGTATTGCGTGCGGTGGTCGGCACATGCGCGAGTGAAGATGCACCCATGATGTTGTACTCCCCTGGTTGCCTGACATGGGTGGATTCGGCAGGCGCGGGCGCCCGCTTGAGGGAATCATCCGAGGAACGCGCGAAGTGACTAGTCACCGACCGGTGCCGCGAAGAGACCGTGGTCGCCTCGACGGCCTGCCTCAGGTGCTCGACTTGCTCGCGGGCGCGGATCGGTAGATCTTCCGATGCTCGCGGAGCAGGCCTGCGACCACGACCGTCTCTCCCGCACCTTCCGAGACCGGGCGGGCGAACGGGCCGATGAGTCCGGCCGTTACGGCCACGGCGATCCGGATACCCGCGCCGAGGGTGTTGAGGAACGCAAGGGTTCGCCCTTTCTTGGCGGCCATCAACTCGTTCACGAGGAGGAATACGCTCGCCAGAATGGTATTCGCCACAATGGTCGCCGCTACGAGGCCGGGAACCTCGTAGGCGACCGGGACGATGTACTGCATCGGATTCCAGACCCACGGGCCACCGGCGAGCGGGATGTAGGCGAGGCCGCCGATCACCACCATCATCACGTAGAACCGCTCGACGCGCACCGACTGCTCCAGATCCCGATTCAATGCGGCTTCCATGGCGCGCGGACGGAGCGGGTAGATCAGTCCGCCTGCCAGCACGACAATCGGTTGTGCGACAATTCGGGCGGCCTCGGCGTAGCCCATCGCCGTCGGCCCGGCCAAGTAGGTGATGATGTTGGCGGTTACGAAGGCAGCGCCAGCGGGAATGGCAGCCTGCAGCAGCAGCCAGCGGCCCTGCGAGACCAGCTGACCGAAGCCAACCCGGTCGTCCGACTGCGCGTGCTGCCGGTCGCGCACGACGAGAAACGCTCCGAGGCTCAGCGACAGGAAGTTGGCTGCCGTCAGCGCACCGAACGGGATCCAATAGACCGAGACATCCAGCAACAACATGACGCCGGTGGCGCCAAGCGTGACGACGAACTGTGCGAACGACATCGCGGCAGCGTGCCACGACTTGCCTGCGATGTGCAGCGTCCGCCGGACGTGATCCTGCGTCGGCGAGAGCAGCGTTGCCGCGAAGGCGGTCGCGGTGAGGCCCATGGTGAGCGCCGGTGTTGCGAGGGGTGCCGTCGTCAGGGCCGCCACGAAGACGAGCGACGCGCCAGCGAGGGAGGGCAGCATTCCGAGCCGGATACTGTCATCGAAGATGGCGAGCCGCGCCCGGCCCTGAAGCGAAACAGCGACAATTTCCGACGGAACGTAGATGAGCTGGTAAGCGACGAGCTGGCCGAACGTGAACGCGGCGAAGAAGACGGCATAGATCCCGAGTTCGGGAGCATCGAGGATGGTGACGGCCACGAGGCCGGCTACGAACGTTGCCAGCGAAGCGAAGGACGCGTCGAGGATTCCTGCCGGAAGACGCGAGCGGACGCCGCCGGACTCTCGGGCTTCCGGGATTGGTTGGGGCGGTATCAAGGCGTCGCCACCACCGATGGCCGATCGTCCGACGATTGCCGCGCAAGGCTCAGCGAGGGCAGCCGATCCCATCGGTCAAGCACCGACATGGCAATCCCGAAACCGACGAATCCCCACATCCACCAGGCGACCGGTGGACCCTCGAGTGCCGGGTCGAAGATTGCGTTTACGAGGATCGCGACGCACGAGATCACGAGCCAGCCGGCGACGCCGGCTTGCCGCTCACGGCCCTTCGACATGAGTCGCCTCCGGAGCCCGACGAGCTCCCAGAACCATACAATCCAGAGGACAACCCAGAGCGCCAGCCCGACAAAGCCCATCCGGGCAAGCACGCCGACATGAGAATTGTGTGGGTTGCGCAGCGGTTCCGCCGCCTGACCCGTTACGTCGTAGCGCTCGCCGAGATCTGGGCCCGGCCCGAATCCGGCGATCGGATAGTCGTTGGCCACGTCATCGAGCACCGCCTCCCAGATGGCCAACCTCCACTTCGTCGTCGATTCCTGGCGCTGGCCGCCCGACGACGTATCCACCACACTCACCAGGTTGTCCATGAGCTGGTCGACCGAGACCTCACGCTCCGCGAAGACCTTGACGCGGACACCACCGAACAGTCCAACCGCCAGCAGGACAACCGCGACACCGACCATGATCCCGGCCATGCTCGACCGCTCGCGACGCAGGAAGAGGAAGACGATGAACAGCGCCAATGCACCGGCAAGGAATCCACCACGATTCCTCATGGCGGCGAAGAGAACGACCACCGTGGCCAGCATGGTCAAGATCAGGCGTTGCCGGCGGTCGAAGATCTCGTTGTCGTGGTCGACCAACCAGAGGTAGCCCAGCGCCGCCGCGGCCATCACCGCAATGTTCCCCGTGCGGTGCGACACGATCGAGATGTTGGCGTCCGGGACGGTTGGGAACCGATCGAAGAACGCTGCATCGAGGACGATGGCGATTGGGAACCACAGCAGCATCCACGGGATGAGCTTTCCGAACAACCGCAGCCACCTCCCGATGCGACGCGGATCCGAAACAATCAGTACAGCCACGAATACGCCGACGATCCCGTAGTACCAAACCGCCGCGTCGCGCACGGCGTCTTCACCCCATGTCGGCAGTGCGATGACGAGCAGGGCCGCCCCCCACGCCATCAGGAGCAGCATGACCTTCATGGGGGACGAGCCCCGCATGATGTCGCCGATACGGGTATGCATGCTGAGCAGGATCACGACGCCCACAGCAATCACGATCTCGCCCCCGAACAACGGGGTGCCCGGAACGTGGATCCAAGCAAAGGCGCGGTCGAAGAGCAGGTAGCCGCCGAGCATGAAGAGGAGCAGCACCTCGAGCACCCGAACACTCCGAGGCTCGCCGGTCGGGGGCATCGCTGAGTAGTCGGGATTCGGAATGCCTGCGGGCGACGCCGCGACTCGCGTCTTGGCTACCGGACGGCGTTGTGGTGTCGGGGCCGGGGCTCTCCGCACCCGAAGTCCGACAATGACAGCGGCGCCAAACGCGAGCGCGCTTCCAGCGAGAACGAGAAGCGACGTCGTATCGCCGGCGAAGGGAATCGCCGCTGCCACGATGCACGCGTTGAAGATCCCGATCACAGCGGTGCGGCCGCGCTTGTGGTTCGTTGCGATTCGTTGACGGCTCGGCCAGAGATCATGTCCGAAGTCCCCCCCCTCGCGTAGGTATAACCCGGAGCTTCGAGAACTCATTATGCTAGCGGAGCGGACAGCGCACGGGGCGTTCCAAATCGTCGTTCCGTCCCGTCGTCGAGCACCGAACTACAAGCACACGGGGGCGGAAACATGCAGCGGTATGGGCCACTTTTCGGTTCCCGAAACCCCCTCCGGATGGGTCACGTCATCAATGGGGATCGAAGTTGATGGGCGAAGCACCCTCGTTCCCCCACAAAACCCCGGTGATCGACACGCCGATCTCGATGACGTCGTACGACGAAGTCATGGGATTCCTGCGCACGCCTCCAATGGACCGGGCCGTGACGGTTGCCGTCTGTACCGTGCACTCGCTGATGGCCCTCCGAAAGGACCCAGAGCTGCGCGGTGCGATTCACGGCGCGGACATCGCCACACCCGACGGCGTCCCGCTGGTCTGGGCGATGCGGTGGACGGCCAATCCGAACCAGCAGCGCGTCTATGGCCCCGAACTCATGCGCCAAACCCTCATCAGCGCGGCTCCGGAATACCGGCACTATCTCTACGGCTCCACACCCGAGACGGTCGAGCTCCTCACCGCTCGCATCGCCGAATTCGCACCGTCTGCCACCATCGTCGGCGTCGAATCGCCGCCGTTTCGACAACCAACACCGAGTGAGGAGGAAGCAACGCTCGACCGCATTCGTCAGAGCGGAGCAACCATCGTGTGGGTGGGGCTCGGGCAGCCGAAGCAGGAACACTGGATGCGCCGGGTCGCCCCGAATCTGCAAGGCGTTACGCTCATCGGCGTAGGAGCAGCATTTGACTTCCTCGCCGGAACGAAGGCCCAGGCACCGGCCTGGGTCCAGCGCAGCGGGCTGGAGTGGCTCTTCCGACTCGTCCACGAACCCCGGCGCCTCTGGCGAAGGTACCTGTGGAACAACCCCGCGTTCGTTGCGCTACTCACGCGCCAACTGCTCGCGACGAAGCTGAGTCGCCGTGGCGGGGGTACCGCCACGCACCCGTGACGTCTATGAAGCTCCCTTTTTGCAGGTGCGACGCAGCACGCCTTGTGGCTCGAGTTCGGCTCGCCGAAGCACGAGGGCCGGCCGGATCGGCAGCCTCCCCGGCGCCGACCTCGGGGAATCGCTCCTGCCGGAGAGGCACGCGATGAGGATCATCGTCTGCCACAACTACTTCCGCGAGCGGGGCGGAGAGGACCAAGTCTTCGAGGACGAGGTGGCCTTGCTGCGCGCCGGGGGCCATGAGGTCACTGAGTTCGTGCGCAGGAACACGGACATGTCGGGTCGCGACGTATCCAAAGCGGCGCTTCAGGCGCCCTGGAACCTCGGGGTGTACCGATCCTTGCGCGAACAGGCAGCGTCCGAACGTGCCGACATCGTCCACATCCACAACACGCTTCCGCAGCTATCACCGGCCGTCTTCCGGGCCGGGCATGCATCGGGAGCTGCCGTCGTCCATACGCTGCACAACTATCGCTGGGCGTGCCCCAAGGGAATCCTCTTCCGCGACGGGGCGCCGTGCGAGGAATGCCTGGGGATGACGATTCCGTGGCCTGCGATTCGCCATAGCTGCTATCGCGGGAGCCGGACGGGGAGTGCCGTCGTCACGACGACACTTGGCCTCCACAACGTCCTGGGTACGCCCCAGAGCGCGGATGCCTACATCGCGGCGGGGACGTTCATCAAGGAGAAGATGACCGCCGCAGGCCTCCCAGGCGAACGCATCTACCTGAAGCCGAACTTCCTCGACCCCGATCCCGGGCCGGGCGACGGCAGAGGGGGCTTTGCCATGTATCTCGGAAGGCTCTCCCCCGAGAAGAAGATCGACACGCTGCTCGAAGCCTGGGAACAGCTCGAGTATCCCATACCCCTCAAGATCTCCGGCGACGGACCGTTGCGTCCCCAGGTGGAGGCGGCTGCGGAGCGCATGCCGCACATCGACTATCTCGGCTTTGCTCCGCGCGATGAAGTGAATCGCTTGCTCGGAGAGGCCGGCCTGCTCGTGTTCACGTCGGGAACCTACGAGGCGCAACCGCTCACGATCCTCGAGACCTTTGGTCGCGGCACTCCGGTCGTAGCAGGACGCCTTGGTGCGATGGAGGGCATGATCGAGCACGGCGTCACCGGCTGGCTCTTCGAACCTGGCGACGCAGCCGAGCTGGCGCGACTGGTCGCGAGCGCATTCGCCGATCAGGATGCGCTGCATCACATGCGGTCGGCGGTCCGTGACGAATTCGAGAAGAACTACTCAATCAAGGGCAATCTCGACCGATTGGTAGAGATCTACCGCGCAGCGATTGACTATCGAGACGAAAGCCGAAGGAGTTCTACATGAGAGCGGTTGTGCTCGCCGGAGGCAGGGGAACGCGCCTTGCACCATACACCGTGACCTTTCCGAAACCACTGGTTCCGGTCGGCGACATGCCGATCCTGGAGATCGTCATTCGACAGCTCGAATCCGCCGGATTCGACCACATCACGCTCGCGGTCGGCCACCTCGCTGAACTCATCGAGGCGTTCTTCGGGGACGGGAGCCGCTGGGGCGTCAAGATCGACTACTCACGCGAAGAGTCGCCGCTTGGCACCGTGGCCCCCATCAAGCTGGTCGACGATCTACCAGAGACGTTCCTCGTCATGAACGGCGATGTGCTCACAACACTCCCCTATCGCTCCCTCTACGACTCGCACGTGACGTCGGGCGCCGAATTCACTATCGCCTGCCACCGCCTCAACGTGCAGATCGACTACGGCCTGATCGAGTTCGACGGGCGCCTTCGGGTGACCGGCTACCGGGAGAAGCCCACCTTCCCCGGAGACGTCTCGATGGGCGTCTACGTCTTCTCTCGCGGCGCGTTGGATCTCGTCCCCTACGGCGAATACATGGACATTCCCACGCTCGTCACCCGACTCGTGGAGGAGGGCCGCGAAGTGAGGGCCTCGCTTGCGGAGTGCCGGTGGCTCGATATTGGTCGGCAAGACGACTATGCCCGGGCCATCGCAACCTTCGACGAGCTGCGAGACGAGTTCCTGCCGCAGCGCGATACCGGAACAGCTGGAGAGGAGATCACATGAAGGTCCTAGTTGTTGGAGGAGCCGGCTACGTCGGTTCTCCCCTCGTGTATCGCCTCTGGAGACAAGGCCACACGGTCACCGTGCTCGACGCGCTGTTGTTCGGCGGCGAGTCACTCCTTCCCCTCAGCGGGCAAGAGCGGTTCGAACTCGTCGTCGGCGACCTCCGATCCGAGGACGTGCTCGACGACGTGATGCCGGGGCACGATGCCGTTGTCCTGCTCGGAGCGATCGTCGGCGAGCCGGCGAGCAACCGCGACCCGGAACTGACGGTTTCGACCAACCTCCACGGCTCGGTCTCCGTCCTCGAGGCGGCGCGACGTCACGGGGTACCTCGGTTCGTCTTCACGAGCACGTGCAGCAATTACGGCATCTCGGATGGCGACGGCGCAATCAACGAGACGGCTCCGCTCATGCCGATCTCGCCGTATTCGGAAACCAAGGTGGCCGCCGAGGAGTTGATCATGGCTGCTGCGGGACCCGAATTCCACCCGACCGTGCTGCGCCTCTCAACCGCATTTGGGATGTCGCCCCGGATGCGTTTCGACCTCCTCGTGTCCGATTTCACGGCTTCCGCGGTATTCGACGGCAAGATCGTGATCTACGGTGAGCAGTTCTGGCGGCCGTTCGTCCATGTTCAGGACATTGCGAAGGCGATCGATCTCGTCATGAACGCCGAAGCGGCGCTGGTTTCAGGCGAGGTGTTCAATCTCGGAGCCAACGAGAACAACATTCAGAAGATCGGTCTTGGAGAGGCCGTACAGCGGCTCGTGCCCGGTACCGACCTCGAATTCGTGGTTCGCGACGAGGATCCGCGCTCCTACCGCGTCGATTTCGCCAAGATCGCCGAACGGCTCGCCTTCACGGCCGACTGGTCGATCGACGACGGCATCGCTGAACTCGCACCAGCCCTCGCTCAGGGTGTCTTCGGCGATCCGGCCGAGCCCCGCTACCACAACTGAGGAAGCCTCGAACGGTGCGTCGACACACAGTGAGTCTGCTCGGTACTCCGGATGCGTAGCTCGTCCGACGTCGTCGTGGTGGGAGGCGGGCTCGTAGGGCTCGCGACGGCGCATGCCCTTGCGACTGCGAATGCCGACCTCCGTATCGCGGTGCTGGAGGCCGAATCGGGAGTCGCTCGCCATCAGAGCGGACGGAACAGCGGCGTCCTCCACTCGGGCGTCTACTACAAGCCCGGATCGCAGAAGTCGGCGCTCTGCGTCGAAGGGGCGGACCAGATGGTCCAGTTCTGCACCGAACACGCGATCGACATCGAGCGCACCGGAAAGGTCATCATCGCGACGTCGGCGTCAGAGCTCGACACACTCCGCGAGCTTGAATCACGCGGTCGCTCCAACGGCCTCGTCGGACTCGAACTGCTCGACGAGCAAGGACTCAGGGAGTACGAACCAGCCGCGACCGGCGTCATGGCCCTCTTCGTCCCTCAGGCAGGCGTGGTGGACTTCGTCGGTGTGGCGCAACGCCTCGCCTCGCTGCTCACAGAACAGGGCCACGTGGTCCGAACAGGGTTCGACGTGGTATCCATCACCGAGAACGGATCGGAGTATCGACTAGCGGCTCGCTCCGGAGAACAGCAGACTGCCGGCTACCTCATCAACTGCGCCGGACTCCACTCCGACCGTATTGCGTCGCTCGCCGGGGCCGAGATCGATCTGCGCATCGTGCCGTTCCGCGGCGAGTACTACGTGCTCTCCGCCGAGCGATCCCCGCTCGTGCGCCACCTCGTGTACCCGGTCCCCGATCCTAGGTTCCCGTTCCTCGGCGTTCATTTCACACGCCGCATCGACGGCGCCGTGGAGGTCGGCCCGAACGCCGTCGTAGCGCTCGGTCGCCACAACTACCGCCGCGAAGGTGGGGTGAGCCTGTCTGATGTCGCCGATATGGCGACGGCACCGGGGCTGTGGCGCCTCGGAGCGCGGTACTGGCGAACCGGCGGGAGCGAGATGATCCGGTCGCGCAGCCGTCGACTCTATGCCGCGGAAGCTCGCAAACTGATTCCGGGAGTGCAAGCCGGCGACCTTCGACGCGGAGGGTCGGGCATCCGGGCACAGGCGATCCTTCGAGACGGCACCCTGGTGGACGACTTCGCGATCGAGCAGAGCGATCGAGCAATGCATGTGCTGAACGCGCCATCCCCCGCCGCGACGGCCTGTCTCGCCATCGGTCGAAGCATCGCCGAGCGCGCCCTCGAGGCGATACCGTAGGTCGAAAATCCGCCGACCACCGGGATGTGCCGGCTCGCCGCTATCGCCGAGCGACTTCCCCGTACACGGCTTGGAGACGCTCGAGCGCCATCGCCGGAGCGAACTCGCTGTCAAAGCGGGCGCGGGAGGACTGACCGGCGTTGTCGACCAGAACGTCATCCGTCACCGCGCTCAACGCTTGTGTCCATGCATTGACATCGCCGGCGTCGACGAGCCAGCCGGCACCGTTGTCACCAACCACCTCAGGCCTGGTGCCAACTGCTCCTGCGATGATCGGCAAGCCGGCCACCATCGCCTCGGCAAGGCCAAGGCCCAGCGTCTCGTAGTACGCCGACGGGAACACCATGGCCCGCGAGGTGCGCAGGATCTCGTCCACCTGCGACCGCTCCTGCCAGCCGAGGAATCGGGTACGCGGAACGGCGAGGGCCTCGAGCCGGGGACGGAGCGGTCCGTCCCCGATGATCACCAACTCCAGTGAAGGCGGCACGCTGCGCCATGCATCGAACAGCATCTCGAGTCCTTTGCCCTCCGCGACGCGGCCCAAACACACCACCGAATGCGACCGCGACGGTGCCCGGCTACGCGGACCGGAGTCGAGAACCAGTGGCGGCACCAACCTCATGCGATCCCGAGAGAAGCCGGCCTCCGCTAGGAGGTCCCGAACAAATCGTGTCGCCACGATGAATCGATCGACCCCGTTCTCCCAGGTGTTCAATGACTGGTGGAGCGCGATCGTTCCGGCCGCGAACAGCGACTCCGAAGCCGAGTTCCGGTAGCACCGATGCGCAACCGCCCGCCACGGCCGCTTGCCGAGACAGTCCGTGCATGGTGCCCCGTCTCGGAAGAACAAGCCATTCGCACACATCATTCGGTAGTTGTGGACCGTCGCAACAACCGGAATGCCGCGATCCTTCAGCGCCGCAATGACCGAGGGCGTGTACCGGTACCACGTATTGTGGACGTGCGCCAGGTCCGGCTGATGCTCATCGGCAAGCGATCCAATCGACTTCGCCGACATTGGATTCCAGGGGGAGATCAGAAGGTTGAGTGCCTGCGCCGTGAAGCGATCCGGGTTGGAAACATGCGCCGAGATGACCTCATCTCCCCGGTCTCGGAGCGCAGCTGCTTCCACCCGGGCAAGTCGATCCTCGCCGCCCTCCTCCAGGTATGAGTTGTGAATCTGCAGTATTTTCAACTCGATCCAGCCCGTTTCTCTTTTGCCCGAGAGTGACGTGTCCTAGGGCCGGCGCCGCGAGACGTCACGACCCGAAGTAGCCGGCAACCGGCAGCCAGCTCGGCTGTCCCCAAACGAACTGATCGTCCGCGTTGCCCTGCGTGTTGCTATGGCGGAAGTACATCGTGGTGTTCGAGGGTCGGAAGAGCGCCGGCGTATCGATGCCGCTGCGGATCCAATCACCGGCAACTAGGCGATCTCCCGGATCACCGAAGTAGAACTGATTGTCTGCGTTCCCCTGCGTATGCGAATTGCGGAAGTAGACCAACCCGGTGGTCTCGCGGTGCAACCCGACCGTCTCGATGCCGTTGCCATTGAAATCGCCAACGAACGGCTTGTCGCCGGGATTGCCGAAGTAATAGTCCACCTCGGCCGCTCCAAGTCCGCCGTCGTTCGCTCCCAGCTTGTTGATGACAAACACCCGGCCTTCAGACGGCCGATAGATCGACACGGTGTCGCAGCCGTCGCCGTTGAAGTCACCGGCGAGGGGAATGTCGCCTGGATTCCCGAAGAAGAATCGGATGTCGGCAATACCCTGCGTGTTACTGTTCCGCAGATACACGTAGCCATCGGATTGGCGATACAACCCGGGCGTCTCCACCCCATCGCAGTCCCAATCGCCGACGAACGGATAGTCGCCCGGATTCCCGTAGTAGAACGTCGTCACCGTGCCGATCGCATTGCGGAGCCGCCACACTCCAGAAGCCGGGTCCACCAGGCCAACCGAGTCGAGTCTGGAGTTCCCCGCCACGATGATTGGGATCGCGTCCTGGCGGACCTCGGCACCCTCTTCGTCCGTGATGATCACGGTGATAGTGTGCTGCGCGGCAATCTGGTAGGCGTGCGCTGCGGCAACCGCGTACGTCCCGGTGCCGTTCCCCGGCATTGGCAGGTAGAAGTCGGGAGTCGCATCCTCCCACGACACTCGAACCTCGTGGCTGTCCCTGACACCGGGGTCGCTGAATTCGACGTTGACCTTCGTGGTCTCACCAACAGCGAAAGTCGTCCGCGGATTGCCCGCGGCATCCGTGATCAGGAACTTGTCGATCTTCGGAGGCTTGTTGTCGTCATCCTTGATCGTCCCGACACCCTGGGCGTCGACAATCGGGGCGATTGGAGAACCGCTGATGTTGAGCAGCACCGTCTCGTCGATCTCGTCGATCTCGTCGTTGGCGACCGTGACCTTGACGACCTGCGTCGTTTCTCCGGGCGCGAACGTCAACGGTGTGGTCGGTTTCGGAGCGTAGTCCCCGGGCGCCACGGCCGTGCCGTTCTGGGTCGCGTAGTTGACCGTGATCGGCTGTCCGGACATCGGGAGGAGAGCAATGGTGAATTCGATCTCCACCGTTCCGGGTCCTTCCGTTACAGGTACCGCATCAACCACCGACAGGCCCGGAGGTCCGTCGTTGTCGAGAATCGTGACAGTGTGGGCATTGGGGGTCGAGATCACTCCGCCCACAGAGGCGTTCTGCAATCCGAGAATCACCGTCTCGTTCGACTCGTTGAGCGTGTCCCCTATCACAGTGACGGTTACCGCCACGGTCGCTCCATCGGCCAATCCGCCGATCGGTACCGTCGTCGTAGCGAACGTGAAATCAGTTGCTGCAGCCGTGCCTCCGGTGCGAGCGACCTGCACCGTCGCCCCCGCGGGAGCGGCAGGCCCGGTGGTGGCAGGCAGCCCGTTGGTGTCCACCTTGAGATTGACGATCGCCGGGGTCGAGCCGGCATTCCCCTCGGTCGTGGAACTTCCGGCGAGGTCGAACGCTATGCCAAAGTCGTTGTCGGTGATCGTCGCCGTCACCGAAGCCACAGACACCCCGGTGTATTCGACCGCTTCCCCCCCCTGAATCCCATGCGTCACTGTACCGGTGTGGCCTCCTTCGACGATCGCGTCGTTGAACGCCGTCACCATCACCGTCTGTGGAGCATTCCAGTTCCCCGTCGTGAACGGCAACGTCGTCTTGTTCACTCCGACATCTGGATCACCCGACACGGTCACCGTCACCCCAGCGGTAGGCTGCGACGTCAACACGACCGTGTAGGTATCCGTTGCACCACCCTCGGCGACATTCGTCGATCCACCAGCCTGCACGACCGACACCCCTGCCGAATCGTCATCCGTGATCGACACCGACACCGACGGCGTCACATAGCCGTTGTAGTTCCCATCCGTCGACGCAACAGAGTGTGCGATCGTCCCGAAGTGAGGCGATCCCTCAACCACAGCATCGGGCTGGGCCGACACCGCCACCGTCTGCGCAATATTCCAGTTCCCCGTCGTGAACGGCAACGTCGCCTTATCGACGTTCACCTGGGAATCGTCAGACACCGTCACCGTCACCGCAGCCGTTGGCTGCGACGTCAGAACGACGTTGTATGTCGCCGTCGCGCCGGCCTCGGACACCGCCACCGTCGTCGGTGACACCGACACGCTCGCCGTATCGTCGTCCGTGATATTCGCGATCACATCCACCTGCGGTGCCAACAAATACTCCGGAGCCGAGCCCACCTTGACGGTATGCGCGATCGTCCCCGAATGGGATCCCTCAACAACCGCGTCATCGAATGCCGTCACCGTCACCGTCACCGGGCCATATGAGGTCGCCGCCGTGAACGACAACTCGGTTTGGTCCACCTCCGACTGACCGTCCGGCGCCACAGTGATCACCACGTCGGTCGTCGGCGTGTCCTGGAGTGAAACCTGGTACGTAGACGATGGGCCGCCCTCCGTCACCGAGACGGTTGTTGGAGTCACAACGATGATTGCTGCGGCGCTCGCTGGTGGAGCGATCACGAACAGCGCTGCAATCACCAGCAGGGCAAGAGCGACTCGTGCCGACCTCTCGAGACGGTGACGTTCTTCGAGGACACGACCAATCATGACGGACTCCCTGCGCATAAGTTCCGATTGCGTGGCCAAATCTAGTCGCGGTCACCGATAGTGCTAGCCGGGAACGTCGGCGACCGGCTTCGCCAGAAAGCCCGCAGCACCCCTAGAGGTGCGTTGCGTAGCGCCCGACACCCTCGTAGATCATCCCAGCGCCGAGCACCACCTCGGGATCGAACGCGTTCCGTCCGTCGATCACAACGCGACCGCGCATGCAGTCGGAGACTTTGTCGAAGTCGAGCGCCAAGAACTCGGGCCAGTCGGTGAGGAGCACGATCGCATCGGCCTCGCAGACCGCCTCGTACGGGTCTGCGTAGATGCGAAGATCCGGGATCTCGGGGAGGCTGCTGACCATTGGGTCGCTCGCGCGCAAGATCGCGCCCTTCTCCATGAGCGACCGGGCAATGGTGATCGCGGGTGCATCTCGCGTATCGTCGGTTCCCGGCTTGAACGCCAGACCGAGGATTCCCACGCGCCGACCCCGCAGAGGACGCAGGTGGTCCTGGAGCTTGCGGACGACGGAATGGCGTTGGTTGGTATTCACACGCTTGACCGCGTCGAGAATCAGCGGCTCAATTCCCTGCTCGCGGGCCATCGAGGCCAGGGCCGATGTGTCCTTGCCGAAACACGACCCGCCCCATCCCACCCCGGCATCGAGGAACTTGGGGCCGATGCGAGAGTCGAGACCGATGGCCCGAGCGACTTCGGCAACGTCCGCGTCGATCCACTCGCAGATACTGGCGATCTCGTTGATGAAGCTGATCTTGGTGGCAAGAAACGCGTTCGCCGCGTACTTGATCGTCTCGGCTGTTGCGCGCCCGGTCTTGACGAGCACAGGCAAGGAAGACGGGTCGCCGCCCTCGAAATCCTGGGACAGGATCCGGCCGTAGACATGGGCGACCCTATCGACGGAATTCTGACAATCGCCGCCGACTACGACACGGTCGGGGTGGAGGAAATCTTCAACTGCCGAACCTTCGCGCAAGAACTCCGGGTTGCTCACGACACAAAGGGCGTCGCGATCGACTTCGGACGGCATCTCAGCTTCGATCGTCGCTTCGAGCCAGCTTCCGCTGCCGACGGGTACGGTGCTCTTGGTTACGACGATGTGGGGTTCGTGGAGCGCTCGACCAATTGAACGGGCAGCGGCGGCAACCGACGTCATGTCTTGACCGTTGTTACCCGGAGGCGTATCCACACAGAGGAACACGATCTCGGATGCAGCCATCGCGAGCTCGTAGTCGTCGGTGAACGAGAGCATCCCGGACGCAATTCCCGATCGGAGTCGCGCCTCGAGCCCAGCTTCGAAAAACGGCACGTCACCGCGACTCAAAGACTCGAGCTTCGTCGGGTTGATCTCAACGCCAACTACCCGGTGACCCAGGTCGGCGAGACATGCCGCCATGACTGTTCCGACGTAGCCACTCCCAATGACCGCGATACCGCGTTCATTCCCCATTTTCAGCCCCCAATACCTTCCACGGTCATAGCCTATGCGTACATTCCCCTGTACGCGAGAGGCATTCTATCGCAGTTGCTACTTTCTGTAAACCCAATACCACAGACAGTGGCTATCCGTCGATCAAGACCGTATCCGGCCGGTAGGTCGACCACGCAAACCAGAACGTGTCGAGGTGTTCGATGCGTTCGAGTCGGCCGCCTTCGAGCGGTCCGTCGGTGGCGATTCCGGCCACGCTCCAGGCGGATCCAGTCTCCTCGTCAACGAACGCACCGTCACGAACGACGATCGTCAGGCGCTGCCCATCGACTTCGGGCACGAAGACACCGAAGGATCCAACATCATCACCGCCGTCGACAGTCGAAGCGTCCAGTGCCGAAGCTTGACCAGCCTTCCAGAGAATCACCAGTTCGTTGCCGCCGACCTCTACCGGTGTGGAGCTGCGTTCTCCGGTTGCCAGGGCAGCCGTGGAGTAGGCCACCGACTCTCCGCCGGTACTGATGCCGACCACCCGCTGCATTGCCTGTTCCCGGTCATCCACAACACCTCGGAACAGGAACGGTTCCGCATTGGGATTGTCGTACCCCACATACGGATTGCGGCCGTAGTCACGGGTGAAGCCCGTCTGCGTCCAATCGAGGACCTGCCCGTTCGGATATGAGGTTGCGAAGTCATCCCAGGCCATCAACGGGGACGCGATTGCCTCGAGCTGGGTGCCGGCAAGTACGCCAACCACAGCCCGGCCGTCGAAATGCGTCCATAGCGACTCGGTGAGGCGGTCGTACATGACCAATGCGGAGGCGTAAAGGCTGCCGGAGGTGCCGAAGGTCGTCTCGACCCCGTTGACTTCGCGACGGTATGTCACCGCCGAGTTGCAGAGGGGGCAGTAGGTGACCGACACCGGAACACCACCAACGGTGTCGTTCACGATCTCATGCCAGATGAGGACGCGCACCGGGTAGGCCCGAGCATCGCCGTTGACGACGAGAGCAACAACCGACTCGTCGGGTTCGAGCCGGTCGGCACCTTCTGCGACGCTCACGAACACGGGTTCATCGAGCGGAGGGATGCCGTCGGGCGGCGGTCCGCCCGAGATAATCTGTTCGACCGGCACGAGGGGATCCGGGAACTCGTCTGCAAGCGGATCGTCGAGGGCTG
>RCNG010000647.1_pt1 | contig 16183 bp, 17 predicted proteins | sample 2041371 | NCBI WGS metagenome assembly RCNG01 (sample SAMN09708227, study PRJNA481090) | Marine sediment metagenome, whole genome shotgun sequencing project. | biome: marine sediment; feature: ocean; material: sediment; isolation source: Sewage treatment plant 1 marine sediment (STP1) ... | reverse complement strand
GCACCGTCCACCCTGTTGTGCCCACGGATTCATCCGGCTCGACACTTCGGAGAGTGGCCTCTGGTCCTACCAGCCGCTCTGGTAGGCGGACCCGGTCAATCGATTCGAGTCGGGGTCAAACACTGCGCACTCACCCAAGCGATTGCCGGCATCCCATGCGCCTTGTGTTGGCCACAACGCCCAAAAACTCAGAGCCGATGTCTCGTACGCTACGCCTACGTATCCTTCGAACGCCTCCCGGCACACCGATTTGAGTTCCTCCGTGACCGCCTCATCACCCGGATACGGTCCTTCTGGGAAGTCGTAGCGGAAATACACCTCGGTGTCGTGCGGATCGTCACACGAAGCGAGAGAGAAATCATCACCGGTCAGGTACTTGTCCAACTCGTCATCATCGAGGCACTGACCGATCATCAATCCATCTTCGCTGACCGCAGGAACGGTCGTCACCGTGGTTACGACAGCACTCGTATCACTGCCGGTACTGAATCCCTCCCACTCGTCAACAATCGGTTCGATCAGGATTCCGGCGGCGACAACGCCGGCAACGAGAATCGCCGAACCGCCGACGAAGACGAGAACGAACAGCAGCCAGGTCGGGAAACGAGACCACGATCCTTCCTGGGGGATCGCAGCCGAAGCTACCACCGCGCCACCCGGGCTCTCAGTGTGGCCGAGGTACGGATCGGTCGGTTCGAGACCGACCGCCGTGGCTTGGATAGTCGCGTGGCCGCACTTGGGACAGGCATCCGCGGAGGCTGAGATCTTCTGGCCACACTCCGTGCAGTTGGTCAAAGACATTGAGAACCTCCGAGCATGTCACGACCCTAGTGGAGAAATGCACTCCCCTGGATGACAGGAACAAGACGCGACACCCACTTGGAAGTACGGCGGACCACTCGCATCGCGCCAAACGGCGACCCAGGTGGGCCGAGTAGACCAGGTCCGCGAGTCACGCTGTCACGCGATGATCGCTTGGCGGGATGTGAGGGTCCCCCGGCAGATTCCGGATATCACTGCGCTGATGTGTTCCCAGCCTTCGTCCGTGTCGACGACCACACCGCTGAAATCGACCTGGAGCCGACTCAACACGATGAAGTAGTGGATGGCACCGACGATAAGCAGGATCGTGCCGACCAGATCGGCATCAGTGGCTTCCTCGTCGCCGGGGAAATGGGTCATGAGCTCTTCGAACCAATCGCCCCGTGCCCGTCGGAGGATATCGGTCAATTCGTTCTGCTCTATCTGTTCCCATGCGAGGATCTCTGTTGTCACCGGTCGGCGCCGCAGGGCCTCGGCGTACCTGCTCAACCCGATCGCCCATCGGTCGGCAAGCGAGAGCCCCAACAGCTTCGCAGGATCTTCGCCGAGGACTTCGGCGATGCTGGGCCAGAAGTCGCCACTCTGACCGAACGCGCGGAGGAGATCGGTCATGCCGCCGAAGTAGCGGTAGATCAGAACCTTGTCGACGCCGGCCTCATGGGCGACCGCATTGACACCGAGTGCGCCGAACCCTTCGCGAGCGAGGATCGCACCGACGGCGTCGAGCAGGCGCGACTTGGTCGCCTCTTTGTCTCGAGCAACGGCCGCGTTGCCGGACATCGGCGCTAGGCCTTCCGGGGGTGGGCCCGGAACCATGCAATTGTGGCTTCGATCGCCTCGGAAAGCGGTGTGGCGCTCCCTCCGAAAGCCGATTCGAATCGACTGTCGTCGACCACGAACGGCTCCTCGAACTCGTAGAGCATCTCCTTGAGTTCGCGAACGTTGCCGTTGAAGAGGCCGACAGCGCTCACCATGAACCGCGGCATCGCCTGGATGCCCGGCTCGTTTCCCGCGGACGCGTAGACCATGCCGATGAACTCGCGGGTAGTGATGGCGGGTGCGTTTGGCAGGTGCCACGCCTTGCCGTCTGCCTTGCTGCTCTCGCCGAGAACGATCAGGTCTCTGGCAACGTCGGGGAGATAGCTGTAACTGTGGAGCTGATCCGGATCCCCCATCACCTGGGCCTTCTTCCCTGCGAGTGCCGGGTAGAACACGCGCTCTCCCATGGCGCTGACGAGACCGCGCGGTCCGAAGTAGTCGGAAGCCCGCCCAACGGTGACACGCACCTTGCCCGACTCGTGAGCAGCCATCAGGTCCTTGGCCATCTGCGCCCGCACAGATCCCTTTCGCGTCGTGGCGCTGTGCGGGAGATCTTCGGTGAGCGGTTGGCCATCCGTGGGCCCATACATATAGAGGTTGTCGACCGCGACGATCTTGGCTTCCGCCGATGCGGCACCCTCGATCACAGCAGCTTGCAGCGGTGGGAACATCTCGGGCCAACTCGTGTACGGAGGGTTGAGGCTGGAGTAGACGACATCTGCTCCGGTGCTCGCTTCTATGGCGAATTCCTCCCTGCTTGCGTCGCCTCCGACCACTTCAACGCCGGCAGGCACATCTGCGGACCCGCTTCTGCTAACCGCCCGAACCCGCTTCCCATCGGCGTGGAGCTGCTCGATGAGCGATATCCCGATCGCTCCGGTTCCGAAGACGACATGAAGATGATCAGTGTTTGTCATTGTCCCTCCCCAGGATCTTGATGTGACCCATGTCACTACATGGTGACATGCTACGTCACCATGTAGTGACATGTCAAGTGATCACGCATCGATTCATGCGGCCTGCGCGCACACCTGTGATCGCGATGTCGTCGAGCCACGGTGTGCCTGATCGCCGCCGGACCGACTCTTCCTATGATCGTAATGTGGATCACCCCGAGGCAACGCACCCCGACAGCGGCTGGATCCTTCCGCTGGCTGCCACCGTCATGGTCGGGTTCGGCGTCATCCTCTACGGCTTCTCTGTCTACGCCACCGACCAGGCGGCAGGCGCCGATTTCTCCAAGACGGCCCTCTCTGTGGCTTACGGTGGCTCGGTGTTCGTCGGAGGACTTCTCGCCCTCCCTGTCGGCCGGTACGCCGACAGGCATGGAGTACGCGCCATCGTCGGAGCGGGTGCGGTACTCGGGTCACTGGGCCTCGCCGTCTTCTCTGTTGCGACCCAGTCGTGGCAGGTCATTGCCGCATGGTGGCTGCTCATCGGACCCGCCCAGGCGATGATCTACTACGAACCGGCGTACGTGGCCATCGCCCAGTGGTCCCAGATTCGCGACCGTGCGAGGACCCTGGCGACCATCACGCTGATCGGCGGTTTGGCCGGGATCGTGTTCATCCCTCTCGCAGCCCGGCTGATCGCACTCCTCGGTTGGCGTCCGGCCGTTCTAATCCTGGCGCTTCTGCTCCTCACAGTGGGCGGAGCGACCGCCGTGTTTGCGCTGCCGCGGCGGCGTGATACCGCTGATGAGACAGCGGCGAAGCCGGGGGCAGGCGTATCGATCACGGGCCTCTTCAGGGACCGCAGGTTCGTGCTCTATACGCTGGCGCTGACCCTCGTCCTCATGGCAACCCAAGGCATCATCGCACACCGTGTGGCCCGGTTCGAGGAAGTTGGGTTCTCCCTGGCCACGGTCGCGACGTGGGCGGCGATCGCATCAGCCTTGAGCTTGCCCGGTCGCTGGATCGCACCGAGGCTGGCCGATCGATTCGGGGCGACGCGAGTTCAGGCATCCATCGCCCTGATCGTGGCGTTCAGCGTCACACTGATGGTGGACGGGACAGCGTCGTGGCAGATGATCGGCCACTTCTTCCTGTTCGGCCTGGCGTTCGGGGCTCTCCTACCGCTGCGAGCCATGGTCATGGGTAGCTGGTTCTCGGGTCCGTCCTACGGCAGGATCATGGGCACCCAGTGGACGGCAGTCGTTCTCGTCGCGGCCACGGGTCCCGTTCTCGTCGGCGTATTGCGCGACGCAACCGGTAGCTACCAGACGTCGACGCTGATTCTGACCGTTCTCTACGTGATGGCAGCAGCAGCGATCATCCTCAGTGGCAGAGAATGATCGGGGTCAAACGCACGGTGATGCGATGGGTGTCTGCGCGGAGGAGCCCTCGGCTACCGTTTCCCCGCAAGTGACTGGTAGCTGGGGACTGGAGACCTTTCAAGACCCGCCAGGCTTCATCCACACGGGTACTTCGGACTCGTAGCCTCGGCGCAGGAGTTCCCCCATGACCGCTGAATTCCTCCGGATCGTCAACTCATTGAACCGCGGCGCAGAACCGTTGGCCGGCCCTTGAGCGCCTGGCGAGAACGTCCGATCGTACTCTCCGATCAGCTCCTCATCCGTCAAAATAGGAGCGGGCAATTCCTGAACGCTGCGGGATCCCATAGACCCTCCGTTGCTAGGCGTACGCTCTGAATCGGCACGGACGGAGACGAGCTTAAGTCGATGTCGTCCAACTGTGAGGTATCCAAGGCCGCCGTCTCTCATCGAAGCGTCACATCACCGGATACGGTCTTGAGCTGCATCGTGACATTGATCGATGCCTCTCCCGGTCCGGACGAAGGAGAGGTGAGATTTCTGAACTGACCCGACCGGGTTTGAATGTCCGCCTCGATCGACATCCCGGAAATGAGGCCGATGTCGAAGTCCCCCGACATGGCAACTGCCTGCAGCTTCACGCCGGAGAACTCTCGAATCGTGACGTCCCCGCTCGCTGTTGAGATCTTGACCGATCCGTGGATCGTACCCGCCTTCACATCACCCGACGCGGTGGTGATCTGCGCATCTCCCTTGAGTTGATCGATCCGCACGTCACCTGACGATGTCGAGAGCCGAAACCCTCCCGCGACGTCACCAACGGTGATATCGCCGCTCGCGGCCTTGATCCTCCCATTCCCGCTCAGCGATGCCAGATGAACATCACCGGAGGCCACGTCGATCTCCGCATCCGAGATTGGGACCGAGAATCTGAGATCGCCGGAGGCAGTTTTCGCTGTGACCATCGTCGATGCCGGAACAGTCAAACGAACAGAGGCGCCCCGCCCGATCCAACGGCGTCCACCCTTGCGGGACCGGATCGTCACGACATCCCCGGCGTGGATGATCTCGAGGAGATCGCGATCTCGTTCAGGACCGTCGACCTCGACCGTAATCAAACCGTCGCGGCCTTCAACCGCTATGACGTCGGTGGAGAACACAGCTATCACAACCTCGGGACGGCCACCAACGGCGAATTCGTGGATGGTGGCGCTCATGTCTCGATCGTCCCTGAGTAGCGCCGTCCCGTGCCACGCTCTTTCGCCTTGCTGGTCAGCGTCTTGACGACGAACGCGTTCATCGAGTCCCCCGATTCATCTGCCGCATCCTCAAGGATGCCCTTGAGCTTCTCGGAGAGACGGAGCGAGATCCTCGCCTCGAGGTCGTCGGTATCGATCGATACTGAACCCTCCGCCTCCCGGATCGCCAGTACCGGCACACCCTCGCGAATCTCAACACCGACGCTTCTTCCCGGAAGCTGAGCCTCGGCTTCGCCGGCGGCCTGTTCGGCCAGGCGCATGACGGCTCGCTCTATCGCCGGTTCCAGACCGACCAGGATCGCTTCTGCGGCATCCGCTACCACCGAATCCTCACCGACAAGCCGCAACTGGGCATTCAGCGCCCGCTCGATCTCTGTCGTCACAATACTGGCATCCATAATCGGTGTCCTCTCAGTTTCCGTCATTGCGACCGATGAGCCGCAGGCGAGATCGGCGGGCAACTTCCTCGTCGCGCCCGAATGACGTATCCCTCATGACCTTGACAGCCTCTGGACTGTTGTACCACAACATCGCTACTCCTCTCGATGTCCATTTGTCGTCTTTGCGACATCACTATAATGTCACATCACTGTCAGCTTGTCAACCCTTTTCTCTCGAGGCCGCTATCAAGGGCTAACATGGGGTAACCACTCCGGGGAGTTCGGGTACGCCGAACTGAGAGGGCGGCCGGTGCAGCATCGCTGCGAATGCCGCTTACCCGCGGAACCTGATCTGGATCATGCCAGCGGAGGAAGCTCGTGGAACAACCCGCCAACCAAGTGATCATCCTCTCGGGAGGAGAGCCGCTCGCAGCCGATCGCGAGATCGTGCTCCCCCGCGACGCCTACGTAATCGCAGCCGACAGCGGCCTGCACCACGCCGCAGACCTCAACATCGCTGTTGACATCGTCGTCGGCGACATGGATTCGGTCGACCCGACGGCTCTTGCCAACGCTGTTGGCCGGGGATCGCGAACGGAGACACATCCCACCAACAAGGACCGCACCGATCTCGAGCTGGCAATCGACGCTGCTCTCAAGTCAGGTGCCAGGAACCTGCTCATCGTTGGAGCTCACACCGGCCGACTCGACCACCTCCTCGGGGCGATGGGGTTGTTCGCCGCCACAGCAAGCAAGGTCGATGGGATCGTGTGGACCGACGGACTGACCGAGATCTTCGGCTGCGTACCCGGCCACCCCACGAGCATCAACGGTCGGGTCGGTGACGGGGTCTCCCTCGTTCCAGCCTCGATGGACGTGTCGGGGGTCAACACCGGGGGTTTGAGATGGAAGCTCGTCGACGACGGACTGCATGCCGGTTCGACCCGGGGCATCAGCAACGTCATCGAGTCGATCCCGGTATCCATTGCGGTCGAGTCGGGAACACTCCTGGTCGTTCACGAATGGAGCAGACCGTGACTCGTTTCCTGGCTGGACTCCTCATTGTGGCGACCGCCCTGATGGGGGCGGCCTGTAGCGCCGACGACACAGGAGTCGATGAGGTCGTCTTGATGACGCATGGATCATTCGCTGTTTCCGATGGAGTCCTCGAAGCGTTCACCGCGGAGACCGGCATCACGGTGAGCGTGCTCCAGTCCGCCGATGCGGGCGCCATGGTGAGCCAGGCCATCCTCACCAAGGACAACCCCGTCGCCGATGTCCTCTACGGAATCGACAACACGTTCCTTTCGCGAGCGATCGACGAAGAGCTCTTCGTCCCGCACCGGGCCGCGGCGATCGACACCGTGCAGCGCGGTCTGAGAGTTCAGGGCGATTACGTGACACCGATCGACTTCGGCGATGTCTGCCTCAACCTCGACCCGAACGGACTCGCGGGTCTCGGTCTCGAGACGCCGGATCGCCTCATCGACCTCGCCGATCCTGCATACGGCGGCACTCTCGTCGTCGAGGATCCAACGACGTCATCGCCGGGCCTGGCATTCCTCCTCGCGACGATCGCCACCTTCGGCGAGGACGGCGACTACCCGTGGCAGGCGTACTGGCACGACCTCATCATCAACGACGTTCGCATCGTCCCGGGCTGGGATCAGGCCTACTACGGGGAGTTCTCCGGAGGGTCCGGCGAGGGAGATCGCCCGATCGTCGTCTCGTACGCCACTTCCCCCATTGCCGAGGTCTATTTCGGCGGTCTCGATGCCGCTCCGACCACCATCGTCGAGGACGGCTGCTTCCGTCAGATCGAGTACGCAGGGATTCTCAACGGTACGAAGGCGGAGAGAGCGGCAGGGCAACTCGTCGACTTCCTCCTCGAACGCACATTCCAGCAAGACGTGCCGTTGAACATGTTCGTCTTCCCTGCGAACAGCGACACGCCTCTTCCCGCCGTGTTCGTCGATTTCGGTGTGGTCCCAACGGATTCGAGGGTGATGGACCCGGCGCTAATCGATGAGAACCGGGAGCGCTGGCTCGCCGAGTGGGCCACTGTGGTTCGATGAGAGCGAGATCGTGGGTCCTTCTGCTCGCCGCAGTTCCCACCCTCTTCCTCGCCTACTTCTTCATCTACCCGCTGGTCACGATCCTGTACACAGGGCTCGTACCGAACGGCCGGGTTGCCACTTCGGCGTTCACTGAGATCGTGACCGATCCGACCATGCGGGGTGTGGCGTGGTTCACCCTCTGGCAGGCGTTCCTGTCAACAGTATTCACCGTCGCTCTCGGCCTCCCTGCGGCCTACATCTTCGCTCGCTACCGGTTCCCCGGCCGGTCGCTGTTCAGATCCTTGACCCTGATCCCGTTCGTTCTTCCGACGCTTGTCGTCGGTGTGGCTTTCCTCGCTGTTCTCGGTCCTGGTAGCCCGTTCGGGCTTGATCTTCGGGGCACGATCTGGGCGATTCTCATCGCCCACGTCTTCTACAACCTCGCGATTGTGATTCGCGGCGTCGGCGTTCTCTGGGAACAGATCGATCCCCATATCGAGGACGCCGCCCGGTCGCTCGGCGCCGGACGATGGCGAGTCTTCCGCGAAGTCACCCTCCCCTTGCTCCAGCCGGCGATCCTGTCGAGTGCCGCACTCGTCTTCCTGTTCTCGTTCACGTCGTTCGGGGTGATCCTCGTCCTCGGTGATCTTCAGCACACGACGATCGAAGTTGAGATCTGGCGCCAGGCGACCGCATTCCTGCGCCTCGACCTCGCGTCGGCCCTCGCCGTCCTCCAGCTCGCAGGAGTCACTGCGATCCTCCTGATCTACGGCAAAGCCACCAGAAGAGTTGCCGGCGAACTTCCACTCCGCCCCTCCGCCGAGGTTGCCCGCCGTCCACAGACCAGCGGCGAGCGCATCTTCATCGCAGGGACCCTCGGGATGCTCGGCCTCATCGTTGTCACGCCCATTGTCGTGTTGATCGTTCGGTCGTTGGCCACCCCCAGTGGCCTTGCACTGACCCACTACGCGAACCTCTTCGATCCACCTCGCGGCTCAGCCATCTTCGTATCACCCGTCGACGCGATCGGTAACTCCCTCCGTTTCGCCATCCCGGCGGTCATGATCGCCGCCGGCATCGGTCTCATGGCTGCGGTGGTGATTGTGTCCGCCAGAGGGCGCAGCGGGCGTATCTTCGACACTGTGCTGATGCTGCCACTCGGAACCTCGGCGGTGACGATCGGCTTTGGCTTCCTCGTTGCTCTCGACCAACCATTCGACTTGCGGGCATCCGCCATGTTGATCCCGATCGCTCACGCGTTGGTCGCGATTCCGTTCGTCATCCGAAGCACGGTTCCGGTTATGGAATCGGTACAACGCCGCCTCCGCGAGGCAGCGGCCGTCCTCGGCGCATCACCCCGGCAGGCGTGGCGCGAAGTCGATCTTCCGCTGGTCTCACGCGCTCTGGCTGTGGGAGCGTTGTTCGCGTTCGCCATCTCGATCGGTGAGTTCGGTGCAACGTCCTTCATCGCCCGACCGGCGACATCCACGATCCCGGTTGCGATCTTTCGACTTCTTGGCAGGCCCGGGACCTTCGGAGAGGCGATGGCGATGGCGGTCATTCTCATGGCGATCACCGGAATCGCCGCGATGGGGATCGAGTCGATGCGCGGATCCCGTTCGGGTGGTGTGTGATGCTCCAGGTCTCCCAGCTCACGATCCGATTCGACGGCTCGCCCGCACTCGACGGTGCCGACCTCACGGTTGACGATCGATCGATCCATGTCTTGATGGGACCATCCGGCTCGGGCAAATCCACGATGCTCCGGGCTATCGCTGGCCTCGAAGAACCCGATGGCGGAGAGATCGCTTGGAACGGCGAATCCGTGCTGGGTGTGCCCGTCCACAAGCGAGGCTTCGGCCTGATGTTCCAGGACTACGCCCTGTTTCCCCATCGCGACGTCGCGGGGAACGTTGCATTCGGCCTTCGGATGCAGGGACTCGGCTCAGCAACCATCCGTGGTCGGGTGAACGAGGTACTCGAACTCGTCGGGCTTCCCGGGTACGGCGATCGCAGCGTCGGAACGCTCTCGGGCGGCGAGCGCCAGCGGATCGCATTGGCCCGTACGCTCGCTCCACATCCCCGTCTCGTCCTCCTCGACGAGCCCCTTGGAGCGCTCGATCGATCCTTGCGCGAACACCTCCTTGTCGAGATGCGATCAATCTTCACCCAGGTCGATGCGACCGTCCTGTACGTCACTCACGATCGCGAGGAGGCGTTCACAATCGGCGATCGCGTCGCAATCATCCGCGATGGGAGGATCGTCGCTGATGACACACCCGAGGGTCTCTGGCACCGACCACCGGACGGCTGGACGGCACGGTTCATCGGCCTCGAGAACCTCTGCACGGCATCCGGACTTGCCCAACTGGGCATTCAACCTCCATCCGACACGACAACGATCGGTGTGGTTCCCCCTGAAGCGATCACCCTCTCCCCCACGGGTCGGCACGAAGCGATCGTGGCCGGGTCCCATTTCCGGGGTGGCGCATATCGAGTCGAGCTCGGCCTTGGCTCAGGATCAGCTCTCATCATGTGGTCACCGGCCGGTCTCGAAGCGGGGTCGTCGACTCGGTTCGGAATCGACACGGCTCGGATCAGCTGGTTCGAGAGCTAGTCGACGAGCTCGCTCGTCGAGACAACGCTCCCGAAATCGGCGTCGAGGGACAATGCCGTGTATCGAGCGATCTCACGGGCCCGGTAGACGTGTCGGTTCGGACCGACGATGTCGAACGTGTGGGTAGCGTCGAGCACGAACATCAAGTCGAATCCGAGGTCACTCCCTACCCGCGCCGTCGTCTCGCAGCACATGTTCGTCTGGATTCCGCACACGGCGATACCGGCGATGTCGTTCTCCTTCAGCCAGGCGCCGAGATCGGGAGATCCGTGGAATGCCGAGTGCACCGACTTGGTGACGAGAAGATCCGGTTTGCCTGTGATCACGTCCTTGAACTCATTGCCCTTCGATCCAGGAGCCAGTGGCGAACCAATACTCGCCGAGTCGTGGCGAACGAAGACCACCGGCCATCTGTGGTCTCGCCACGCTGCGATCAGCCTGCCGATGTTCCGTTCACAATCGGGATTGTTCCGTTCGCCCCACTGGTTGTCGTCGAATCCCTTCTGGACGTCGACGACCACGAGCGCGGTGCTGTTCTTCCAATCCTTCACGAAAAGAGCCTCGGGCCGAGCTTCGCGAACTCGTCGCGAGAGGAGAATGGCACGATGTAACGGTCCTCTATCCGCACGTCATCGACGTTCTCAGCAACGTCTTCGATCGTGAGAGGCCCCTCGTGATCAGGATGCTTGAAGTAGCCCTCGCAGAGCCCGGTGAACACCCGGCTCACCGACCCGCCACCGACCGACCAGAGTTCACCGGTTCGTTGATTCTCCTCGGAAGCCAGGTATGCGACTGCCGGAGCAACCGAGTCAGGGTCGAACTTGTCGGCCATCTCGCCCAGGATCTCCTCGGTCATTCTCGTGTGCGCTATCGGAGCAACAGTGTTCACGAGAACATCGTACTTGGCCCCTTCGAGCTTCAGGGCGTTCATGAGTCCGACCAGGCCGGCCTTTGCCGCGGCATAGTTGGTCTGGCCGAAATTTCCGAAGATTCCGGATCCGGAGGATGTGAGGACAATGCGGCCGTACTGCTTCTCCTTCATTGCACGGAAGGCCGGCTTGGCCACGTAGAACGCTCCTTCCAGATGGACGGAGAGCACGGATCGGAGATCATCGGCCTCCATGTTGAGCAGCGTCCGATCTCTCAGGATTCCGGCATTCGAGATCAGGACATCGATCCGTCCGAAGGCGTCGAGGGCGCCCTCGATGATCGCGTTGCCTCCCTCGGGTTCGGCAACCGAGTTGTAGTCGGGGATCGCGACGCCTCCGGAGCTCGTGATCTCCTCAACAACGGCATCAGCCGCGGTGGTACCGGCTCCATCACCGTGCAGTGATCCGCCGAGGTCGTTCACCACGACGGACGCTCCTCGCGATGCCAGCAGCAGCGCATAGGCACGGCCGAGGCCACCGCCTGCCCCGGTGACGACTACGACCCGGTCCTGGAAGTCGATCATGCTGGGTTCTCCTTGCCGATTGCGTTTCTTGAACGATAGCGACCCCGGGCGTCGCGACCAGCGTCGTTCGGGACACGGCGCTAACCTCAGTGTGTGCCAAGGCGGGACCAACCATCACGGGTGCGTCCGCTGCTACCGGACGACGTCGAACAGCCGAGTTCGCCCGTTCGACGTACCCCCGGCGTCTCCGTAGCGGTCGTGGCGGGATCGGTCGTCCTGGGACTCGTGTTGGTGGTCTTCGGAGCGGGCGGCGGAGAACATGTCCCCGAGTTCGATCCGGACCAGAGCTTCGTCTCTGCAGAGGCTGCAGATATCGAAGTCACCATCACGACACTCCCTGTGCCCTTCGCGGACATGGTGCCCATCGAGACGGATCGCCTGGCGACCATCTCCGGATCCGGGGATCCCCGAACGGTGCTCTGGCTCCCATCCGAGCGATTCGGCCGGTCCTATCGACTGCAGAATCATCCCCAGCTTGCATGGTTCGACGCGACAGGGGACTCAGTCGCCTACATCGATGCACAGATGACGCTGTTCGCGGGTCCCGTACCGGGCGATATTGCCCCCCAGGTCGAAGCGATGGTCTCCGGAGCGCGCTTCCATCCGGTCGAGACAGCCGACCTTGCGTATACCGCTCCGGTGACCGCATCGGACTCGACCGGCATCTACCGGGTTCACGTTGCACCGGGGATTCTCGGTGGCCTCGAGCCTGTGCTGGTTGCGACGCTCCCTGAGAGGGCACACCTGTTGACGTGGGGTGACTGGGGATATGCCCTTTCGATCGATGATCCTGAATCCCCCGCGATCATCATCCTCGATCCCCAAGGTCGGGCCGAGCGCATCATGCCGGGAGTGGCGTATTCGGCAGGTGGGGACGCGATCTTCGTCGACGGCACCGGCGAGCCGTTTGCCGGGCCCGGAGATCCAGGGCTTCTCGCCCCACTCGTCGTCGTACCGGAATCGGCGGTGGGAATCTACGACACGATGTTCGAACCGATTTACCTCTTCCCCGGTGCCGATGCCCGCACTTTGAATGTCACCATCTCACCCGACGGTCTCCGGATAGCGGACGCGACGTTCACGAACACCGGCGGCACGTCGGTCACTATTCGTGATCGCTCCGTGGACACACTGCGAACCTTGAGAGTCGATTCGGTCGCTCACCCGATCGGATTTGTCGCCGACGGAACCCATCTCGCCATGCAGGATGCGGATTCGAGAGAGCTGATCTTCGTCAATTGGCGCACCGGGGCCCGCTACCGACTCTCCGGTCTGACGGGTGATTTCGTCGCTGTCGACCTCTGAGATGGACGCGGCGCAGCTGCAACGACCCAACGGATTCACCCGATCGGATCTTTCTAGTCCGTGACGTCTCTTCGCGTAAACGTGAGGTACATCACAGCCAGTGCGAGCATCGCATAGCCGGCCGAGAGCATGACGGCCTTCTCGAATGAGACCAGTTCCGTCCCGCCGCTTGCGAACGCCGAGATCACACCGGCGGGCAGCCACTCGCCTGCGCTGTCCCAAATGAGGCCGAGCAGGTTCTCGACGATGAGGAGATAGGCGACTCCGGCTGTGATCGAGATTGCCGCTGATCGCGTCAGCATTGCCATCACAGCACCGACGAGTCCGTAGAGAACAGCTCCGATCGCCGTGGTTCCGAGCGTTCCCAACGAAGCAGGGACGGTCCATGCGTCCGTCGCGATGTCCTGGCCAGGAGCGAGAACCAGGGCCAGAACGGATGCCACGACACCCGATGCAACGACACCGATGACCACGTAGCTTGACACCGCCAAGAGTTTCCCCGTGAGCAGCGTGGCTCTTCGCGGCTGGCCGACCAGCAGATTCCGAATCGTGCCCCATTCGAAGTCTCTGGCGACGCTCAGTGCGAAGAGTGCGATTGCCACGACGCCGATCAAGTTGGCGGACGTGCTCAGGGCGGCAACAGCGCCGTCGGCGGCGGTCACATCTGCGGCACCGCCGATCGGTCCGCCGTGTCCCCCCCCGCCCGGACCCATCTCCTCGCTACCGAGGAAGAGCATGAAGCTGATCATGACAGCGAATCCGACCATGACCAGGATGCCTACCCGGGCCGTCTTCTGGAACCGGATCCACTCTGAGACGTACGAGCGGATCACAGGCCCGTCTCCCGATTCGTCAGGCGGAGGAACACAGCTTCGAGGTCTTCGTCACGCACCCTCAGTTCAGCCAACGTGATCCCGCCCTCGAAGGCAAGTCGATTCAACTGCCCGGGCGCGTCGACTGCGCCTGCGACGTGTACCGCTCCCTCTTCGATCGTCAATGTGTAGCCGGCCCGCTCGAGGATCCCGGCCAGGGTGGCAAGGTTGTCGGGAGCCTCAGGAGCGACGACCACTTCGTGGGCAGCTTCTTCCAGGAGCGAGGCGAGGTCGCCCTCGAAGATCAGTCTGCCCTTGTCGATGATGACGACCTGGTCGGCCAGCGCCTGGACCTCGGAGAGGAGGTGGCTGGACACCAGGATGGTCTTTCCGTGTTGGGCCAGATCCTTCAGGAGGGTTCTGATCTCGACGATGCCAGCGGGATCGAGGCCATTCATAGGTTCGTCGAGGATCAGAATGTCAGGGTCTCGCAGCATGGCCGCCGCGATACCGAGACGTTGCTTCATCCCGAGCGAGTACTCGGACACGCGATCTCCACGACGGCTCGTCAGCCTGACGATCTCCAGGACCTCGCCGATGCGAGCATCGGACTGTCCATCGAGCGCCGCGAGTGTCCGCATGTTCGCGTCCCCGGACAACTTGGGATAGAACGCTGGAGTCTCGATGAGCGCACCGACGTGCTCGATGTAACGGCCGGGGTGTTCGATGGACTCACCCAGGACGGTCGCCGTTCCGGTAGTTGGGCGAATCAGGCCGAGAAGCATCCTGATCGTCGTGCTCTTGCCGGCGCCGTTCGGACCCAGAAGCCCGACGACGCCTCCTTGTTGAACGTGAACAGTGAGACCATCCACTGCTTTGAGCGTCCCGAATTCCTTTGTGAGGCCCTCGATCTGGATAGCGACGCTCACCGGGAGATGACTCCTTTGTTGCTTCTCTGTGCCATGTTCTCGATCTCTCTGAATCGCTGGAGGGCGGGCAGTGCAATCCGTGAGGATTGCCGTTCAACCCTGGGAGTACAGCATACGAATCTAAGAGATTCGTGAAACGAGCCTATGCCGTTCGCCGCGTGTTATCGCCGGCCCCCTCCACAGGCCCGACGCCGTGTCGAACTTGCTCAACGCCGCTGAATGATCGGTGTTCGTCACCCCCAACAGGCACCATCCGGCCAGGGCCCAGGCTCACGGTCCGTCGGCGGGCTACCCGATGGAACCTGCGAGCGATCGGGCCAGATCTCCGCGATCGACAACGACCACTTCATCCAAACCCAGCCACGTTGCCATCGCTCGGAGTTCGGCTTCCAGCGACGGAACGACCCTCTGCGCCGCGTGTCCCGGCTCGAGATGGGCCGCCTGAACGAGGAGCCGACGGCCCTTCCGATCGGCCTTGAGATCAACCCTCGCGACGAGATCTCCGTCGAGCAGGAATGGCAGAACGTAGTACCCGTACTGCCGTTCCTCCTTCGGCACATAGATCTCGATCCGGTACCGGAATCCGAAGATCCGCTCCACCCGGTCGCGATTCCAGATCAGCGAGTCGAACGGACTCAATAGAGCGGTTCCTCCTGCCCTTCGTGGAATCGCAACATCGGGGTGGAGATAGGCGGGTTGTCGCCACCCTTCCACGACCACTGGGATCACCCGGCCCTCAACTGCGAGGTCCTCAAGAATCGGGCGAGCTGTTGGCTTATGGAGCCTGTGGTAGTCGGCGAGGTCGGACACCGTACCGATGCCGTGGTGTCGTGTGGCATCGACCAGGAGCGTCCTGTAAGCCTCGGTCCGGTCGGACGCCGGCATCTCAAAGAAGGACGCAGGAACGACACGACTCGGTAGGTCGTACCGCCGTCCGAACGTCGGAGAGCGGTAGGCGGTGACCCGCCCGGAAGCGAAGAGCCATTCGAGGGCGTGTTTACCGGGTGCATATCCCCACCAGGGCCCGCCGCGTTCACCGGCATCTTCAAGATCGGCCACCGTCAGCGGCCCCTTCTCCGCTACTTCTTCCAGCACGCCCTCGATGTAGTCCGGTCGCTCGTCGAGGAGTCTCCTGGCACTCCCCCATGGCCTCATCTCACCCATCCGAAATCGGAATGTTGGATACCGGTCGACGGGAATCAGAGACGCTTCGTGGCCCCAGTACTCGAACAGCTCACCGGATGACGTGGTCCAGCGATCGAAGGATGCACGGTCGTACGGGCCGAGCCGCGAGAAAATCGGGAGGTAGTGGGATCTCTCGAGAACATTCACTGAATCGAGCTGCAGCAGCCCGACGCGATCCATCACGCGGCGGAAGTGGCGCACATCGACGCGGCCGGTTGGACGAGGCGTGCCGAAGCCCTGAGCCCCGAGGGCAACCCTGCGGGCCTGATCGTT
>RCNG010000646.1_pt1 | contig 16184 bp, 14 predicted proteins | sample 2041371 | NCBI WGS metagenome assembly RCNG01 (sample SAMN09708227, study PRJNA481090) | Marine sediment metagenome, whole genome shotgun sequencing project. | biome: marine sediment; feature: ocean; material: sediment; isolation source: Sewage treatment plant 1 marine sediment (STP1) ... | reverse complement strand
CACGCAGATGTCGATGCGCTTGAGATCGCGGCTGGTGCGGGAGATGTAAAGCTTGTCAGATGTTTCCGACAGCCACCGGGGGGCGCGGTAGTCGTCGTCCCGGGTGTTGATGGGGTAGCTGCCCGACATGATGGACACGCCCTGATCCTTGAAACGGTCCGCTTCGACCTTGACCATGCCCTTGGTCCCCAGGTCGAAGATCAACACCTCGGACTGTGGAGCTTCCTTTTCGCCAGGCATGTGGTACTTGTAGGTCTCGAGCGTGGGGCGTGGCTGGGCCACGGAGTTTATGACCCACAGGTCCTTGACCTCACGTTCGTCGCTGCGGGAGGTGGCGAATTTCTTGGAGTCATGTGACCAGATTACGTAGGCCCCTTTGCGCTTGTCCTTGTTCTTTTCCTTGTCCACATTGGACTCGCCGCGGCCGCCTCTGTGGTAGCTGTAGTACTCCTCCCCGTCTGTGGTCAGCTGGTTCTCCTCGATGCTCTCGTCATCAGGATCCTGCAGCCACTTCTCATAGTTTGCCTTGTCCATGGCGTAGAGGTTGAAATGCCGTCCGAACACGATCGTCTCACCGTCGGGCGAAATGCTGGCCCAGCTCGGCCTCTTGGGCTCGTCCACAAAATCTTCCAGCATGTTCAGCTTACTGGTGGCGATCTCATACTCGAAGTGATGGAACTTCTTGGCCTCTTCCTCGGCCTTCTCCGTCTCGCTCTTTTCTTCCTCTTCTTTTGTGTCCTTTTCCCCCTTCTCCCCTTCTTCCTTCTGCTCTATTTTCTGTTCTTCCTTATCTTCCTTCTTCTTGGCGGCCTTTTCCATTCGCTTCTCGGCGTCCAGCACGTCCTTGTTCTTCATGACCTTGAAGTAGACGACAGAGTCGTTCCTCTTGAACTTGATGCGGTCTATGGGCAGGTGCTGGGCGTCGTAGGGATCCATGGTCAGCCGTGTGAGCATGGCCGCCATCTTGACGTTGTCGAAGATGGGCCGTTTGGTCTTTTTTGCCGGGTCCACGATCCAGAATGTCTTGCCATCGCTGGTCTCATATATATACCAGAAGCGGTCGCTGTGCTTCAGCCAGTGCGCATCCACCCGGGTGCTGAACACCAGTTTCTGTATTTTATTGGGCGTGAAGCGTGCCGGGAGCTCGTAGTTGGCCTTCTTGATGGGAGCGTTCTGCGCCAGCAGGCCCACTCCCGCAAAGACGAGTATCAAGATAAAAATAAAGAGATGTTTAGGTCTGTTCATCCTCTTGCCCTCCACGGAAAATTGAATTGAAGTCAAACATCTATATGATACCGTATCCGGTGTTTTTGTGCCGATTTGAAGGAGGTTTCTGCATCGGAAGATTTGCCATTATACTTCTGATTTTTCAGAAATACAACAGCATTGGGCATGCAATCTAGCTGGAACCGTGGTTTGAGCGTACTGGTTTAAAAAGGATTGATCCAAAAAAAAAGGATTTTCGGAAAATAATCGGCCCGGTATCCTTCACCGCGGAGCAGAAGGCCACGGAGATCGGGATACCCCGGTTCTATCTCAATTGAGGACGACAGCCACCGCGCCCTTAAGGTCGGGATTGTCGATATCTCGGACCGCGATCAGGAATCGATCGCCGACCTGGAATCCCGGGTTCTTGATGTAGAGCCTGGTCTTCGTGATCACGGTAGCGGACAGCGAGGCCCGGTCTGTGGACTTGGCCTGGCTGAGCAGGGGGAAGAAGTCGAAATCCCAGTTGATGGGGTATCCGGAAAGCTGGGACTGGATCAGCTGGTCCTTACCCATGCGGTCATAGACCCTCGCATCCCGGTTTTCGTTGCGGTAGGCCTCGCGGAATTCGGAGAGAACCGGCATCTTGATGGGCTCGTTGTTGTACATCACCCAGACCGTATCGCGGTTGATGTTGGCGTTGACATTGGGATCGGTCAGCAGGAAGAGCATGATCATGACATAGTCGCTCTCCAGGTAGAGCTCGACCAGGCCGGCGTCGGCCAAGATGTTGATCTGGCCCTCCATATTCACGAATACACCCCTGCCCATGTCCGTGGTCTGGGTCATCAGGCCGACGGAAACCAGGGCGAACAGGAGGACGGTGGTCAGTATCTTTTTCATGGGATTCTCCTTTTTGTCCTTTTCTTCTCCTGAAAGCCACATCCACATGGACTCAGGGTATCAATATAGGATGGATGGGCGGCCCCGTCTATTGGACCTTGGTCCAATACGGATCATTCCGCTGGGTCGGCTCCCAGCCGGGAAAGAAAAGGGCTTAGCGATCGGTCAGCGTCCGCATGAACAGGACGATCAGGTCTTCTTCTTCTTCGGTCAGTTCGAGGTCTCCCAGTTCATCGGTGTTGATGTTGGCTGCGATCTCCGGTGCAGGCCAGTTCTCCTCTTCCAGGTCACGGGTGTTGTAGAAGTGCACGACTTCCTTCAGGGTCTTGAAGACTCCGTTGTGCAGGAAGGCCTTGGCAAAATCAGGGTAGGGCCGCTTGTCCACGTTGCGGAGGGTGGGGACCTTATATTTTCCGATGTTCTCAGCGGCGTACTGCTGGTATTCGGGGACGCTCTCCAGGAAGCCGCCCAGGCCCTTGTCCACCCATGTGTCACCGTCCGGATTGAACTCCGCATCCTGGACATAGAAGGGGTTGTCAGGGTTGCGGGGCGCGCCGAGGTTGTCGTAGGTGAAATCAGTGAAAAGGGGGGGATTGCCCCCCACGGGAGTCAGCACATGGCATTCCGCACACAAGCCCTTGGTCACGAACAGCATGAGGCCCTCCACCTCGTCGTCCTCCAGGCCCAGCCCCTTGAACTGTTCCCAGTTGTACTCGTCCACGTCCTCGACATCCAGCCCGGCTCCCTGTGTCTTTCGCCAGAAGTCGTCGAAGCGGGAGCTGAAGGGATTGACCTCGGCCGTCCGTTCGAAGGCGGCGATGGAGCGTGCGATGCGCTCATAGGTGCCCTCGACATCCTCCAGGGACAGGGAATCCGGCCCCCAGACTTCACGGAAGAGGTCCGCATATTCGGCCTCCAGCACGATCCTGACCGCTCCGTCCTGGTCGGGGAGGTTCTGTTCCAAGGGATTGAGGAAGGGCCCCATGGCCTGTTCGGCCAGCGGATCCCCCAGGTCCCAGCCGGTCGCCCTCCCGTTCCAGAAAAGGCCGCCCACGAAGGTCCCCTCCTCGTCGATGTGGAGCTTGGGGCTCGAGCCGGCATAAGCGGCGGAGGGAGGCTTGACATTGCCGAATCGGGGGGCCAGGGCGCCGGGGTACACGCCGTGTGCTGCGTTGACCTCCGTATCGGGCCCGCCGAATCCGACCTCCGGCCCGTGGCAGAACGCACAGGCCTGCCCGGCCGGCTCGGAAAGACGCGCGTCGAAGAACAGCTTTTTGCCCAGTTCCTCCTTGGGTGTCAGCGTCGAGGCGGCCATGTCTTCGGCCGGTTCTTCGACCTGGCCGGCACAGAAAGCCAGCACCAGGATCACTATGAATGAAGCCAGGAACTTGAAGTGTCTCATGTAGATCCCCTCCATTATCTCGAGTTTCAAGGGAACCCCATTTTATATCTCTTTCTGTTTGGCCTGTCAATCAGGCTCAAGCCCGGATGAGTGCATCTCTGAGGGCCGTGATATCCGGTGACTCAATCCAGTATCGTCTTGCGTGCCCCGAAAAACTTCTGGAACCAGGACCGGACGTTCCCCGTGTAGCGTTTGGTCAGGATGAGGGGCCCTTCGAGCTCTCGAGAAATTTTCTCCGGCATGTCCCCGAAGACCGCGCGGCGGACCAGGCCCTCCTCCGGAGCACCCATGATGATCATGTCGTGGCGGCGCGACTCCTCCAGCACGGCCTCGGCGATACGGTGCGTCTTGCGGATGATGATCTCGTATCTATCGGGATTTATGGTGCCGGCCAGTTTGTTAAGGTCTTCCTCAAGCTTCTTCCGGATGCCGCTCATGTCGTCGTGATGTGTGGCATGGAAGAGAGCGATGGGGGTGTCGGGGTCCGGTTTCAGGGCCTCGGCCACCTTGAGGGAGAGGACGGCGTAGCGAACGTTGCTCACGGGGATCAGGACGCGTTCCGCCGGAGCGTCTTGGGAAGGCGCGCGGCAGAGCATGGCGATGTCGCAGACAGTGTTCTGGATGATCTCATCCAGGATGGTCCCGAACACGCGGTTTCGAGTGTGGACCACACCCTCCCAGCCCAGGATCATGAGGTCGATCTTGCTCTCGTTGCAGGTCTCGATGATGGCCTTGGGGACGTTGTGGCTGACCTTGACCTGGGAGAAGACCGGGATGTTTTCGTCCTCCGCCATCTCGATGGCTCGGGACAGCAGGCCGCGTGCCTGGTCCAGGTATTTGCGGCCCTCACTGGGGGGGAGCTGGGCGGGTACCCGGATCACATTCAGGGCCGTGATGTCCCCGTCATTGGCCTTGGCCAGACGGATGGCGAACCGCTGCAGCTGCTCCACAGTCTGCGTGTTGGCCATGGGGGCCAGGATATGGAACTGACGTGGATCGGCATGAAACACGGGGTTTTCGGCATGGATGACCGGCTCTGCCTTGGCTTTGAATTCCTTGTGGCGGGAATACGCATAGTAGAACACGATGCCCAGCAGCATGTAGCCCACGCACACCAGGATCCCCACGGGGCGGTAAAAGAACAGGAACACGGCCAGGGTCAGGTTGAGCAGTGTGGCTGCGATGGGGATGAAGGGAAACAGGGGCACCTTGAATCCCCGGTCCAGGTCCGGCCTGTTCTTGCGCAGGTTGATGACGGCCAGGTTGACGAGGATGAAGAGCAGCAGGAACATGGCGTCCGTAGCGCTGGCGATATCCTCGATGGGCAGCGCCACGGCCATGAACATGATGAGGGCGCCGCTGAGGTAGGTGGCTATGTAGGGGGTGCGCTTCCGGGCGTGGATCTTGGCGAACAGGCCGGGTAGGTTGTGGTCCCGGCCCATGGCAAAGCTCACGCGGGAGGACGAATAGATGGTGGCGTTGAGTGCGGACATGGTGGAGAACAGCCCGCCGATGAGGAAGATGATCCGGCCCAGCTTTCCCAACATGAAGTGCTCTGCGGCCTCGATCATGGCCATTTCCCCGTTTTCTCCCAGGTACTGCCAGGTGGGCTGCCCGCCCTCCGGCTCCACCGCGCCCAGGGCGACGATGGCCACCAGGATGTAGATGGGAACGACGATGATCAGCGAGAGGAAGATGGAGCGCGGGATGTTGCGCTTGGGATCCTTCACTTCCTCGCCGCATTGAGCGATGATCTCATATCCCTCGAAGGCGATAAACGTCAGGCCCATCGCCATGATGATGCCCGTCCAGCCCTTCTGGAAAAATCCACTGAACTGAGACTGCCAGGGTTCGGCGGTCTTGCCGGCGAACATCGCATACAGGCCGAATCCGATGAACATGGCGATGACCACGATCTTGACGATGGTGACGAAGCTCTCCGCCTGGCCCGTCTCTTTGGCTCCCTGGACGTTGATCCACACAAAGAGCGCGGTGATGAGGACGGCCATGAGTTTGGCTGCCAGCATCGGAGAAAACTCTGGAGACAGCGCATGGAACGGCTTGGCCAGATCGATCCCGGCCATATGGAGGAGGTCTACCGCAAAGGTTCCGAATGCCACCGCATACAGGCTGCAGGCCACTGCGTGGGCGAACCAGCTGATCCATCCGGAGAGGAATCCATTCGGCTGCGGGAGCGCCTCCTTGACCCAGAGATACCCCCCTCCTGCCTCGGGGAAACAGGACCCCAGCTCCGCGTAGGACATGGCCGTCAGGCCGGTAACCAGCCCGTTGAAGGCAAAAACCAGGATAAGGGCCGGTCCGGCCACGCCCGCGGCCAGGCCGGTCAGCACGAATATGCCGGCGCCGATCATGGCGCCCACGCCGATCATGGTGACATGCAGGAGCCCCATGTCGCGGGCTAGTTCCACATTGGGTGTCTGCGCAGGTGATTCGGTCGCCATGCAGGTCTCCTCAGTATGTTTTCATTAACTTATGTGGCCGCCGGCCGATTGTCAACCGATAGCCCTAGAGATGGGTGGGATCGCAGAGGTTTTTCTTGCGGTTGGCTGCGCGCCCGCACCGCAGGCAGACGAACTGCGGAGCGTCGACCAGCTCTGAATAGGCATCCAGGTCCCGCTTCAGGGCTTTGCCTTCAACCAGTTTGCACAGGGTCTTGCCCTTGACTTTGGCCATGGTCCTTTCCTTTTGCCTTGGGATCGGGGGATTGATTCGGGGCCTCTTCAATGGGGTTGTCTTCTTTGGGCAGCGGGGTGGCGGACAGCCTCTTCAGGTATTCATATGTGCTCCACTGGGCCCTGGACTCGTGTCCTCCCTCTGATCGGACAAAGGCATTCGTCAGGTCTTTATCGAGGATGCGTGTCCTGACATTGTCCTTGAGCTGTAGCCCGAGGAAGATCCGCATCTCCTGCTGGAGAGCGGGATCGTAGATGGGGCAGGTGACCTCGACCCTCCGGTCCAGGTTGCGCGGCATCAAGTCGGCCGAGGTGATGTACATCTTCTCCTCGCCCCCGCTGCAAAATACAAAGATCCGGGAGTGTTCGAGAAACTTGTCTACGATGCTGAAGGCCCGTATGTTGCTGCTCAGGCCCTCGATCCCCGGGACGAGAGAGAACATGCTGCGCACAAAAAGCAGGATCGGGACACCCGCTTCACTGGCTTCATAGAGTTTCTGTATGATCGACGCATCCGCCAGGTTGTTCAACTTGAAGATGATGTAAGCTTCTTTCCCCTCAAGTTGGTTCTTGATCTCCCTCCGGATGTGTTTCATCAGCACCCTTCGGGTATCGAAAGGCGACACGACAAAATGCTTGAATTTGGGGACATTGTAGTTGTTTGCGAAAAAATCGAAGACCTTGTCGATCTCTCGCGTCAGGCGTTTGTCGGTCGTGAGGAGATGGTGGTCGCTGTAGATCTTGGCGGTGTCTTCGTTGAAGTTCCCGGTGCCGATGATCCCGTAGCGCACAGGGCCCCCCTTCTCTTCGCGTGTGATCAGGCACAGCTTGCAGTGCACCTTGAGTCCCGGCACTCCGAAGCTGACCCGGGCGCCCTCTTCCTGGAGCTTGTTGGCCCAGTAGATGTTGGCCTCCTCGTCGAAGCGGGCCTGCAGCTCCATGTTCACGATCACCTTTTTCCCGTTCCGGACCGCGTTGATGAGAGCCGACACCACACTGGAATTCTGGGCCACACGGTAGAGCGTGATCTTGATGGACCGAACCTTGGGATCGATGGAAGCGTCACGCAGCAGGTCGAGGACATACTGGAACGTTTGATAAGGATAGTGGAGGAGGATGTCCCTCTTCCGTATGGACCTGAAAATGCTGCGCCCGGGATCGATGTCGCGATGGGGCAGGAAGACGATGGGCTCATATTTCAGCTGGTCCAGCCCCATATCCGGGAATCCCATGAAATCCTTGAAATTGTGGTATTTTCCTCCGGGGACCAGGGTGTCGTCGGGACCGAGCTTGAGCCTGTCTTTGATGAAGTTCAGCAGATCCTCCGGGATCTGCGCGTCGTAGATCAGCCGCACCGGCACTCCACCCTCCCGTTTCTTGAGGCTGCTCGAAACCTTCTTGATGTAGCTCTCGGAGAGGTCGTCCTCGATATCCAACTCAGCATCACGCGTGAGCTTGATCGTGTGGGCCGCGATGTGGTCAAAGGGGAATACGGAGAATATCTCGGCCAGTCCGAAGCGGATGATGTCGTCGAGCAGGATGATGCACTTCCTGTTCCGGAAACAGGGCAGGATCACGAACCGGGGGAGGACATCGGTCGGGATCTCGATGAGGGCATGCTTAGTCTTTTCTGGTTGGCCCTTCAGGGAGAGATATACGGCGAGGTAGATGGAACGGTCCTGCACGTCAGGGAACTTGCTGGTCTGATCGAGCATGACCGGCATGAGCTGCGGCCTGACCTTCTCCAAGAAGTAGGACCGGATGAACTCGACTTGGGCTCGACTCAGGCCCTGTTCGTCGACGATGTGGATGTTCTCCTTGGCCAGATCCTTGAGGATCTGTTGGTAGACCGTGTTGAAGGTCTCATGCCGTTTGACCTCGATCTTCTGGATCTGCTTGAGGACCGTCTTGGGATCGTGGCCGATGAGTTTCTTGGCGGGCTTCCCCAGCTTTGCCAGGCGGTTGAGAGTGGCCACCCGAACCCGGAAAAACTCATCGAGATTGGAGGAGAAGATCCCCAGGAATTTGATGCGCTCCAGCAGGGGGACATCGGGATTGGACGCTTCCTGGAGAACGCGGTCGTTGAACGACAGCCAGCTGATCTCCTTGTTGGTGAATTTTTTCACGGATCCATACCCTTAAAAATCCCGGCGGAGCATGCAATCCCCCGATCCGGGCTGTGGTGAGCCTACTATACCAACCGCCGCATAAAAGTCAATTTGCCTCTCCACCATTCAGGAGGAGGCGCATTCCCTGGCGGTAGCGCGCCATCCGTTCCGGAGTGTCCCCCATCCGGCCTCTGTCGAGGATGGCATCCATGTGGTCTTGGAGGTCGGCCTGCTTGACCGCCCGTGCCAGTGCGTTTGCTCGAGCTCGCACGATATAGTCAAGATAGGGTTCCCCCTCTCGCTTGGTCAGCCCCTCCACGGCGGCGATCACCTCGGAGCTGAAGCCTGCCCGGTTCAGGTCGACGAGCGTCCTCTCGCTCTTCTCCACCACATCGTGCAGGAGGGCTACGATCCTTTCGTCCTCCGACCGGCAGCGCAGCATGACGCGGAGAGGATGCAGAATAAATGGATCCCCGTACCGGTCTTTTTGCCCCCGGTGTGCCTCCGTCGCCACCTGCAGGGCCCTGTCGAGGTCTGCCATCCCGCCCTTATTATAGGGGAAAAGACCCCTCCCGGAACAGATTTTTGTTTGCACTGAATTTTCCATGGCCTAAGCCCTGAGGCCTGTGCTAAAGTAGGATCGATCCATTTGGATCCATTTGGACAATATGCGGGAGATCGAGCGCAAGTTTCTCATCCTGTCCCTTCCCGAGGGGATTGAGTCTCATCCGGCTTCGGAGATCCGCCAGGGATATCTGGCGGTCGAAGGGGACCGGGAGGTTCGCGTGCGGGCCAGGGGCGAATGGCTCGTGCTGACCGTGAAGAAGGGGAGGGGGCTGTCGCGCGAGGAAGTGGATATCGAGCTTGATGAATCCCGGTTTGACCAGCTCTGGCCCCTGACACTGGGGAGGAGGGTGGAGAAGACCCGGTATGTGCTCGATAAAGGGGAGTTCATGATCGAGCTCGACGTCTTCCATGGAGAGCTGGAAGGACTCTTCTTGGCAGAGGTCGAGTTTCGCTCAGACCAGGAGGCGGAGGCCTTTTTTCCTCCGGGCTGGTTCGGCGCCGAGGTGACGGAAGACGATCGTTTCAAGAACAAGAGCCTCGCCCTGCGTGGAAAGCCCGATCTTGAACCATGACGGATCTCAACGAAAAGGCGCCGAGCGCGTCCGGACGTGACTGGATGTTCAACCAGTCCGCTGTGATCCCTTTCCGGCAAGAGAGGGGGAGGGAACTGCGCCTCCTCCTCATCACGTCGCGCAGGAAAAAGCACTGGGTGGTTCCCAAGGGCATCATCGAATCCCCCTTGAGCCCCAGTGAGTCCGCAGCCCAGGAGGCCTGGGAGGAGGCGGGGATCCGCGGCCGGGTCCTTGCATCGCCCATAGGGGAGTATGAGTATGCCAAATGGGGGGGCACCTGTCATGTCGAGGTCTTTCTCATGGAAGTGGAGGAGGAGCTACTGGAATGGCCGGAGTCCTTTTTCCGGGAACGAAGATGGGCCGAAGTGGAGGAAGCAGCCGCCCTGGTCGACCAGGAGGGCCTGAGGCGCCTCATCCGGCTGGTCCCCGCTTTCCTTACCGGCAGACATGGACCTGAGCCCGGATAGGCGCGGTGATTCGGGCCGAGAGTACATGCCAATAAAAATATAGAGGAGGCAAACACCATGACAGAAGCATCGAGACAGGCCCTGCAGGGGATGCGCGACTTTTCCATGCTGGAATGGTATGTCATCCCCCTGCTGGCCATTGTTTTCTACATCTATACCAACGAGATCAGGAAGGCCCGGGTATCGGGGAACTGGGATGCGATCTTTGCAGGCCTAACTATCTTCGGGATGAACTTCTTCAACGAGACCTGGAACGGGTGGGTCTTCTATCTAACGGAGAGGTCCGCAATCTGGACCACGCCCGGTAAGACCGCACTGAGGACCATGGTGGGGTGGAACATCGAGATCATGTTCATGTTCGCCATCTCCGGCATCATCTATTACAACACCTTGTCACCAGACAAGAAGGAGAAGATCCTCGGCCTCCCCAACCGCTGGTTCTGGGCCGTGGGCTACGCCGCCTTCTGTGTCTTTGTGGAGTGTATCCTCAACCTGGGCGGTCACCTGGTTTGGGAGTACCCTTTCTGGAATCGGTCCTTCGGGGGCGTTTGGCTGATCTTTTTCCTCGGATATTTTCCTTTCTATGTGGCCGTGATCCTGGTCCTCAGGATGAAGAAGACACGAAGCAAGATCATCGCCGTGAGCACCATTTATCTGATCGCGATCCTGATGAACGTGATCGCTTTCGGATTTTTGGGGTGGTACTATTGATGCTTGACAAAAAGATACGAGAGGGTTATAAATAGGGCGGTAGAGGTTATATAAAGAGGAGAATAGGTTACGATACGTGGCTCTAATAGAGGGCCGAGAGCGCTTGCGGGGAGGAAAAAATGCCACAGCGATCCCTGGACAACACCCTGAAGATCGAACGCGCGAAAAAGGACTGGACACAGGAACGGCTCGCGCACGAGGTGGGTGTTGCGCGCAAGACAGTAAACGCAATTGAAAATGGGCGGGACGTCCCCTCCGTTTACCTGGCACTCAGAATGGCCAAGGCATTCGAGGTGCGCGTGGAGGACCTCTTCCAGCTGAAGGGAGACCGGATCTGGGGGAGATCTCCCTTCGAGGCGTGAGGGAGCGGATTGGTTTCGAACTTTTTTCTGGGATTTCCGTTAATATCTTCTGTATGAATACGAATAGGAGGTGAAAATGAGCCAAGCAAAGATTCTACGTGTGTTGGGAGTGGCCATGGCCGTGATTCTGGTCGTTTCTGTGGGCGGCCTCTCGGCCTGGGGCCAGGAAGGCGACGATGCGCTTAAGAAAAAATATGCTCCTCTGCTGGGCGAGTACGAGTTCGAAATGGATGGCCAGATCATGCAGGTTTCCTTCTGGGTGGAGGGCGGAGCCCTGTGGGGCGGCCCCGAAGGCCAGGAGGCCGCGGAGCTGACTCCGGTTGAAGGCCAGGAGCTGAAGTTCGAGATCAACACTTCGGATGGCCAGTTCATGGAGGTTGAGTTCGTGAAGGACGAGTCCGGCCAGGTCGCCAAATGCACGGTCCTTACCATGGGCATGGAGATGGAGGGGATCAAGATCAAGAAGTAGCACCATCGGTTCTTTATTCGCCAGGGCTCCAGGCCGACGATCCGGGGCGGAGTGTCCCCCGGAGACCGCAACAAGATATAGGCAAACTCCGTTCTTTGTGCTAAAATACTGGTTTTTGCGAAAGGAAGAATGAAAAAACTCGGCTGGATCTTACTCCTCCTCGTGGGCACTCTGCTCGGCAGGGCGGACTCTGTCCCCGTGGATTGGGGGAGTGTCGTCGATATCCTCCCCGACCCGCGGGCGTTCCATGAAGTGAGCACGATCTGGGAAGCCTACGGGGACTACATTCAGAGGATCGAGGTCCGGGAGGGAGACGTAGCCTTCCTCGTTGACAAAACCTGGATCTACTACCGCGACGGCCGGCTGCTCTCCGAAAGGAACCGCAACAACAGTCACCGATACGATTCATTGTTCAGTGAGTATGACCGGACCGGACCGGTGGAGAAGCTGCCCAGGGGAAGCCGCCTTCCCCGTTCCCGAGACCTGCTCCATGCCATGTTCGGCCGCAGCGAAAGCCAGGTTCGCAAACACTGCCTCACCCTCACGTTCCTGAACCACGAGGTCAATGTCAACCGTTTGGCCGCCCAGGCACTCCGGCAGATCGAACGGGAGATCTACGCCGCCGCCAGCACCGATCCCGAGGTCCGTGCGTTTGTCCAGGATCTGTCCGTGATCTACTCCTTCCATCGCAAGAATGTCAAAGGCTCCCGCACCCTCAGTTTTCATGCGTACGGCCTGGCGCTCGATCTTATCCCCCGAACCTACAACGGCCAGCATGCCAACTGGGCGTGGAGCCGCACCTACAAACGGTACTGGTATCGCATCCCCGCGGAAGAGCGCTGGAGCCCTCCTCGTATGGTCATGAACGCTTTCAAGCGTCACGGCTTCATCTGGGGCGGTGATTGGATCCGGTTCGACTGCGTGCACTTTGAATACCGGCCCGAGATCGCCTTCACACGCATGTCTGTGGACACACCCGATTGGATGGCCAGAGCCACCTCCTCTTTCTTGATCAAATAGAGAGATAGGGCCTGCCCCGTCCCTCTCTGTGAATCCCCTCTGGATGAGTAATGTTCTAATAACTAGAATATATGATTGACAAATTCTCCTATATCCTCTATTTTATAGAAGAATGATGAATCCATTGTGTCTTAACCCAAGCGTGTCACGGGATTCGTGTCGGGGGAGGAGCGGATAATGAAATTGCTGTCGCGTCAAGAGGAGGTTGTCCTGCTTTCCATCTGGAAGCTCAAGGGCAATGCGTATGGTGTGACCGTCCGGGAGTACATCTCAGAGATCACAGGAAAATACTGGTCCATCGGTGCCATCTACGTTCCCCTGGACCGATTGGTGGAGAAAGGGCTGCTGAGTGCTTATCAGGGCCTCCCCACCAAACGGAGGGGCGGCCGCAGCAAACGGTTTTACGAGATTACCCCCGAGGGAATGAAGGTGCTGTCCGAGATGAGACAGGTTCAGAAGATCCTGTGGAAAGATTTTCCCGAGGTTACGACTGAATAAGGAATAGATAGTGAAGGAACGTTTGACAGCGAAACCTCCCCGCGTGGCCGAATGGCTGCTCGGTCGATTCCTGCTCCTGCACAATGCCAGCCCGGTCCTGGGAGATTTTGAGGAACTCTACAACGACATGATCGAGTCACGGGGTCGGACCGCCGCTGATCTCTGGTACTGGTTCCAGCTCGTGAAGTCCTTTCCGGGCTTTGTTTTGGGCTATTTCTACTGGGGATTTGTTCTGTTCCGCAGCTATCTGAAGGTCACTCTCCGCAGCATCATGCGGCACAAGGGTTTTTCCTTCATAAACATCTTCGGCTTGGCCCTGGGCCTTTCCTGCACACTTTTCATCTCCCTCTGGGTGCTGGATGAGTTGAGCTTTGACCGCTTTCATACAAATACGAAGCGGCTCTACCGCGTCGAGGCGGACGAGGAATACTCCGGCTACAGCATGCATACCATCGTTTCCCCCCCGCCGCTGGCCCCTGTCCTGGCTGACGAGGTCCCGGAGGTGGAGGCCGCCGCCCGATTCTCCCGTTTCGGAGGATTGCAGCTGCGATATGGGGACCATTCATTTTTCGAACAGCAAGTCCGCGCCACGGATCCGACATTTTTCCGGATGTTCTCATTCCCACTGCTCAGGGGAGAACCGGATACGGCCCTCAACGATCCCTTTTCGATCGTGATCTCCCAGCGTATGGCCACCAAATATTTTGGTGAGGACGATCCGCTCGGTGCCGTGATCCAGGCTGAAAATCGATTTGACCTGATGGTCACAGGAGTCATCCAGGACCCGCCCGGAAATTCCACGCTCCAGTATGACTGGATCGTGCCTTTCGTTTTCGTAGAGCAGAACCTGCGCCGCATGCCCGCAGGCTGGGAGGACGCCATCTCGACCTTTGTCCTGCTAAGAGAGGGTGTCGAGCCCGATGGGGTGGCGCCCAAGATCACGGAGCTCATACTCCGCAACAAGGGCAAGCCGGACCGAACCGTTTACGGGCTGGCCTCCCTTGCACGGCTTCGCCTGTTCAGTGTCTACGGCCGGGGAGAGCTGATGGGCACGGTCAAGTATGTGTACATCTTTTCCCTCATCGCCCTGTTCGTCATCGTGATCGCCTGTATCAATTTTATGAACCTGTCCACGGCTCGCTCCGCACAGCGTGCCAAGGAGATCGGGATGAGGAAGGTGGTGGGCGCCCAGCGCAGGGATCTCATCCGTCAGTTCTATGGTGAGTCCCTGCTCTACACTCTGTGTGCGCTAGGCTTTGCCGTATTGGGGGTCATTGTGCTGCTGCCCGTCTTCAGGACGGTGAGCGGGAAGTCCATCTCGCTGGACTCCTTGGGCACGCGTCCCATTCTGCTGGCTGGGGTGGCCCTCACGTTTCTGACGGCAATCCTGGCAGGCAGCTATCCGGCTCTCCTCCTGTCTTCCCTGAGGCCCGCCCGGGTCCTGCGGCGCTTGGGAAAGGTCGAGAGACGATCAGTGATCCGTTCAATGCTGGTCGTTGTCCAGTTCTCATTGTCCATTTTCCTCATCATCGCAACCGTAGTGGTGTACACCCAGACACGCTACATGAAGGGGAGTGACCTTGGCTACGACCGGAACCAGCTTCTGACGATTCCCCTGAGGGGTGAGGTGGGTGGCTCCTATCCCGCGTTAAAGGACAGGCTCCGCCAGGAGCCCTCCATCATCCAGGTCACCGCCATGGGCCGCCGGCCCGCCATGATCGGAGATTATGCACGCGACGCGACCTGGGCCGGCAAGGATCCTGACCAGGAGACACGAGTGGTTTTTGCGGCGGTGGATTATGAGTTCGTCGAAACGATGGGACTGGAGCTCGTGGAGGGGAGGACGTTTTCGCGTGACTTTGCCACCGATGCCGAGCAGGCGTTCCTGATCAACCAGGAAACCGCCAAGCTGATCGGAGGAGATTCGGCGGTTGGCACCCCGTTCACCATGTTCGGGCAGGAAGGGACGGTGATCGGAGTATTGCAGAACTTTCATTTTCAGCCCCTGCGTCGCGAGATCCAGCCCCTCGTCTTCCTGCTGGCGCCCAATCCCCACTGGCTGGGAAACATCGTCGTACGCTTCTCTCCGGAGAACACGGCCGCCACACTCACCGCGATCGAAAAGGCCTGGAAAGAGGTCCTGCCCACATATCCGTTCGAGTATGTTTTCGTGGATGAGGATTATTCGCGATTCTATTGGAGAGAGGAGCGCATGGGGCAGCTGTTGGGAAATTTTTCCTTCCTGGCTGTGTTCATTGCCTGCCTGGGACTGTTCGGCCTGGCCTCCTTTGTGGTGGAACAGAAGACCAAGGAGATCGGGATCCGCAAGGTGCTGGGCGCTTCTGTCTCCTCTATCATGATCTCCCTGTGTGGGGAATTCGTCCGCCTGGTTGTGATCTCGACATTCATTGCCTGGCCGCTGGCCTATCTGGCGGCACACAGCTGGCTGGATGACTTCGCCTACAGGATCCGGCTGGATCCCTTCGTTTTCCTCCTGACGGGGCTGCTTGCGCTGATCATAGCCCTGCTCACAGTAAGCCTTCAGGCAGCCCGTGCGGCCCGCGCCAATCCAGTCGATGCCCTCCAGTATGAATGAAAAAGCAGCGGTTCGTAGTGTTGACACAAACAGAGGAGTACAGTGCGGACCGGGCAGACAACGGATAGATGAACAAATAAACGAACTCATGAATGAGTGAGTGAAAGGAAGAAGACATGAGGAAGAAGACTTGGGTCCTGGCTGCTGTATTTGTCGGTGTAATCTTGATTTCCTGCGGAGGGGGGACCGGGCCGGCTGACAGCCCCACAGAAAGCCCCGCTCTCGACGAGCCGGAGGAGGTGACCTACCTTGAAGAGATCAGGGAAGGCGTGACCTTCGTGCACAACACCGGCCCTCGTTGGGGAGAGACTCCGAAGATCCGGCTGGAATTGATCCGCGTTCTGGGAGGGCCGGGAGAATCCAGCCCCGATCTCACATTCTACAAGCCGTCGGACATTGCGCTCGATGCCCAAGGGAACCTCTATGTCCTGGATGCGGGCAACTTCCTTATCAAGAAGATCGGGCCGGACGGAACATTCCTGGCGGCCTTCGGCCGCGAAGGCCAGGGCCCGGGAGAGTTCCAGTTTATGGAGGGAATCGTCCTGGATGGCCAGGGCCGCATGTATGTGAGCGACAAGGCCACCAATGCCGTGAAGATCCTGGATCTGGA
>RCNG010000759.1_pt1 | contig 16185 bp, 11 predicted proteins | sample 2041371 | NCBI WGS metagenome assembly RCNG01 (sample SAMN09708227, study PRJNA481090) | Marine sediment metagenome, whole genome shotgun sequencing project. | biome: marine sediment; feature: ocean; material: sediment; isolation source: Sewage treatment plant 1 marine sediment (STP1) ... | reverse complement strand
GGGGGTGATTTCGGTCCACGGCGATTATTGGACCAGCCACTGTCTCGACTGTGATCGCCAGTACGACCTCGCACAGATGGAGACCATGGTCCGCACGACAGAGGTCCCGCGGTGTAGCTGTGAGGGAGTCATTAAGCCGGACGTGGTGTTCTTCGGTGAGGCGGTACGAGACTTGGAGAAAGCCGCGAACGTGGTCGGCGCCAGCGACCTGCTGCTGGTGCTCGGATCCTCACTCGTGATCTATCCGGCGGCATTTCTCCCCGAGCAGGCAGGGGGCGACGTCGTGGTGGTCAACCGTGGTGAGGTGGGATTCCCGCCGGGCCCTGGTCGGTACTTCGTAGACGCCGATCTCGATGAGTACTTCGAGGAAGTCGCTCGGCACCTCGAAGGCTGAGCGACCGAAGGGGCGACAGATTTCAGGGGCTGGGACATTTCCCGCCTGGTTCGATTCCGTTCCGGCTGAGGCGAGCCGTTTCAGCTGTCATCCCGACCGTGGAGCCGCAGGGTCCGAGCGGAGGGATCTATGAGGCCCGGGCTGGACCGAACGGCCGAGCTCCCCACAGATCCCTCGATTCGCTACGCTCACTCGGGATGACGCCACGGGACGCGGGGCAACAAATCATAAATGCCCCCGAGGGGCGACAGATTTTTCGCCGCGGCGTGAGCCGCGGCTCGCTACGCGAAGCGGTGGCCAGAATATCTTACGAACTACGTCTTAGGCTTTCGCGAGCGCGGGAGGGAAGCTTGAGCGGCCGGAGAATCGGCCATCGGTAGCGAAGTTCGGCGAATGCCGTCGTAGTTATAGAGGGCTCCCGCGACGGCCCCGGCGGTCGGAACGAGGCCGATCTCCCCAACTCCCTTTGAACCGTAACCGCCGACAGCGTCCGGGACCTCAACCAGAATCACATCGATGGGTGGTGTGTGGGTGGCGCGCAGGATCCCGAGGTCACGCAGCAGAAGCGAGTCCGGTTGGCCTTCAGTGCAAGGAAAGTCCTCTGAAAGTGCGTACCCGAGGCCCATGTGGACGCCGCCCTCGATCTGCCCTGCGCACAGAAGGGGATTGATGGCCCGTCCGACGTCGTGGGCCGCGACGACCCTCTCGATCGTGCCATCTTCAGCCAGGACTACCACCTGGGTGGCAAAGCCGAACGCCATATGTGTAACGGGTTCCTCGGTATTCTGATTCGGCGCCGTCGTGAAATCGCAGATGAACTCACCGTTGAAACGGCGACCCACGAGCTCTTCAAGTGACGAATCTCTGAGCGCTCCTGCGAGCTGGCAGGCGGCGATCTGTCCGGCCGCCGTGCACAGGGCTGTGGCGCGCGACGCGGTCGTCATGCCGCACTCGATGTCGGGTGTGCTGTTGGTACGAACAGTCATGATCTCGGGCGACAAGCCGGTTTCCTGACACACCACCTGGCGGAGGATGGTGTGCAGTCCCTGACCCATCTCGGTGTAGCCGGTGAGTATTTCGAGTCTTCCTTCTTTGAGAACCTCGATTGCGACCCGACCAATATCCTCCATACCATTGCCGATGCCGGTGTTCTTGATGCCGCAGGCGATGCCGGCCTTTGTTGATCTTTTGTAGATGTCTCTCACGGCTTCGAGCGTTTGCCGGATGCCACAGCTCGAGGTCATCAGCTGACCGGTGGCAAACCGATCGCCCGGTTCGAGGATATTCCGTTCGCGGATGTCGTAGCCATCGATGCCGATCTTCTCGGCCAGGATGTCGAGAACGCCCTCGATGGCGAAGGCGGCCTGATTGGCGCCGAAGCCGCGCATGGCCCCGCACGGTGGGTTGTTGGTGTAAACGGTCCTCGCTTCGACGTCGACGTTGGGCACGCGGTAGGGTCCGCACGAGTGGCCGGCGGCGCGCTCCAGGACCTTGGTGCCGACCGAGGCGTACGCCCCGGTGTCGCCGACGATCTCAGCCCTCACGGCGGTCAATCGGCCGTCGGCATCGGCACCGACTGTGTAGGCAAGTGTGATCGGATGGCGTTTGGGATGGATCCGCATCGACTGCTCGCGGGTCAGAACAACTCTCACCGGCCGCTGCAGAAGCCAAGCAGCAAGGGCGGCATGACCCTGTACAGAGAGATCCTCCTTGCCGCCAAAGGCGCCGCCGTTGGAAACCAGCTCGACCTCGATCTGGTGGCGATCGATTCCGAGGATGGCGGCGATCTGGAGCTGGTCGTCGTGTACGCCCTGGCCTTGGGACCAGATCTTGAGTCCACCGTTGTCTGATGGCGAGGCGAGGCTTGCCTCGGGTTCGAGGAAGGCGTGTTCGATGCGCTGGGTGGTGAAGGTCTCCTCGACCACGAAGGCGGCCTCGTCGAGCGCAGCATCGACACATCCACGCGAGAAGGAACAGACTTCCAGCAGATTGCCACCCGGATGGATCGGTGGGGCATTGACGGATAGGGCAGCCGCTGGCGATGCCACCGGGTCCAGGACTTCGTAGGTGACTTCGACTGCATCGGCCGCCACCCGCGCACGGTGCTGACTGTCGGCCACCACCACCGCCAGGACGTCGCCGATGTAGCGTGTCGTCTCACCCTGGGCCACCAACAACGGCCAGTCGGGGATCAGCAATCCGTGATTGCAGACCCCCGGGACATCCTCGGCAGTGAGGATGCGCTCGACTCCTGGTAGGAGAGATGCCTTCGAGGTTCCGATCCGGACCACCGTTGCGCGGGGATGACCGGAAAGAACGAGGGCGCCGTGGAGCATCCCTTCTTCCGTCATGTCGGCAACGAAATTTTTGGCGCCGAGAGTCTGGTCCCGCCCGCCATAGCGTCCTGAGGAGGCGCCGATACCGTCGTCCCGAGGGACCTCGGACCTGCGCTCGAGACCGTAGTCCTCTCCGAAGTGGTGGGGACGCCGCGGCGGACCGTCGCCGATTTCGGCACCCTTCTCCGAAGCTTCGCCGGCGGTCTGGATGGCGTCAACAATTCGGTTATAACCTGTGCACCGGCAGAGGTGTCCGGCGAGCCCACGCTCGACCCGGGAGCGATCCCCGGTCAGACCCTTGTTCATGAGATGGGCCGCCCGCATGGCAATGCCGGGTGTGCAGAATCCGCACTGCACGGCGCCCTCGCGAACAAAAGCACCGGCGAGAAGCTGACGTTGGCGTTCGGGAAGACCCTCGAGGGTCACCACTTCTGCGTTGCTTGCCCTGACGGGGTCCAGTTGGCAGGCGAGAGACGGTTTGCCGTTGAGCAGGATTGTGCAGCACCCGCACACGCCCTGGGGGGCACAACCGTCCTTTGCCGACGTGATGCCGCAACACTCCCGTAGTACCTCGAGGAAGTGCATACCGTCCTCGAAGGAAACGGTGGTCGGGTGTCCGTTGAGCTTGAAGGATACTTCTGGCATCGCTTCAGCTCCGGTTACGGAGGGAGATGATCTCGGCCGCGATGCTGACCGCGATTTCTTCGGGAGTATGGCTGCCGATGGAAAGTCCCACCGGTGCTCTGACGCCCTCAAGATCAGCTTCGGGAGTTCCGTCGGCGACCATCGCGGCATACATCTGACGAACCTTGTTTTTGCTCCCCAGCAGCCCGAGGTAGGCGAACTCTTTTCCCAGCAAGCCCTCGAGGACTTGCCTGTCATGGGCGTGCCCAAATGTCATGATCACGACCCAGGAGCGATCGCCTTCTCCGACATGCGCTCCAACATCGTCGAAGCTGATGACCTGCTGGTGGTGGGCCCACTGGTTGGCGTCCATGGTTGGCAGGTCCTCACGGTTGTCGAGCACGACGATTCGGAAAGGGAGTGTGGCCATGACTTTCGATAGGGCCAGGGCGACGTGCCCACCCCCGATGACGTAGAGGGTTTCCTCGAACCCGATAGGCCCGGTGTACGTCCAGGCTTCCTTTTGGTCGGTCCACGAGTGCCGGCTTGTTTCACCGGCTTCGAACTCAACGCCATCCGAGGACAGGCGGAGCATTCCGGTGCGGTGGTTGTCGATCGTGTCAACAATTGCCTTGAGGGGTTCCAGATCCTCCTCCGAGAGAGGGATGATGGCAAAATCCTGGATACCAGAGCACAAGGTTCCGCCTCCACTTGGGGTGTGGAGAAATCGATAGATTTCCGCGTCCCCGTGATGGCCGAACGCTCGTTCGATCAACTGCATCTCAGCCGCACCGCCGCCGATGGTGCCTGCAAAGCCCGCATCCGAGACCACGGCGCGGGTCCCGGTCACGCCTGGCACCGACCCCGAATGATCGACGACAAAGACAAGAACTGCGCGCCGGTCGCCTTGGAGGGACTCGAGAGCGAAACGCCAGGGATCGGTCTGGGTGTGTTTGGGCAAAGCCATACTGTGATTCTAGACAACACGCGGTCTCGACACCAACAAACTGACGAAAATTAGTGAACATCAGAACCACAGAGGCACGGAGGGCACAGCGATAACACAAAGAACAACACCAGAATCCGTCGCAACCACGAAGACACAAAGACACGAAGAGGTGTTCACTAAGTTTGAGAGATGGTCCCACTTTTTGGTGGCAGAACGTCAGGCGATCGAATGATCACCTGTCGCCGGGGAGAAGCCCGATCGCACCGGATGCGAGCATCCGTTTCGTTCGCTCTTCTCCCCGGCCGACGTGCCCTTGGCACGTCGGTTCTGCCTTACTCCTTCTTGAATAGGGAGGGAGGTGTACTTCTCCCAGCTATTGAATGGAAAAGAGAAGTGGCGAGGCCTGCGCTCGCGGGGCGCAGGTCGCTGGGCCAGGGAATTGGAGCGAAAGCTTGTTTTCGGGGCGGTTTCCTGGCCCAGCGGTTCGCGGCCGTCGTCGGACGGCCGGGACCTTGCCATCCACAGGAATCCGGCGAGAGCGCCTCTGCGCCTCTGCGCCTCTGCGTTGAAGGTTGGGTGGGTTGCTTTGTGATGTCTTTGTGCCTTCGTGCCTTCGTGTTTGCGACGGGAATGAGCGGCTCTGTGGACTCTGTGCATCTGCGGTTTTTCTTGGGTGGGTTTGCTTGGCGTCCTTGGTGCCTTGGTGGTGAATCAGAACTACCGCTGTACGACTGTTGCCGCTTCGGCGATGTCGTCGGTCGAGGTGGTTTGCCGATCCCCGTGTAGGAACATCAGGACACGCTCGGGCGTCATCGGGGCGTGGAAGAATGCCTCGCGGTCGGGGCGGAAGGCCCGAAGCGCATCGAGGAGGGCAAAGTAGGCGCCGATTCCGTACATCAGCGGAGGTTCGCCGATCGCTTTGGAGTGCATGATTGCGTTCGGGTTGTCGGCGTCCTCGAGGAAATGGCTCTCGATCTCCGGTGTGCAGAGTATGTCGGGTATTTTATAGGTGCTGAGAGTGTCGGTGAGGTTCCGGCCGTCTGAAAAGAGCAGCTCTTCCATGGTCATCCAACCGATGCCCTGCACCAGCCCACCCTCGAGCTGACCCGTATCGACCAGCGGGTTGAGGCTGCGGCCGGCATCGTGGACGATGCCGACTCGATCGACGGTGTAGGTTCCGCGCAGACAATCGACGGTGGTCTCGATGACCGCACTGCCATAGACGTGGTATGCGAAGGGCTCACCCGTTTCGGTTTCGCGGTCGAAGTTGATCTTTGGTGTTGCGTGGTGGGCCTGCTCCGAAAGGCTGACCCGTTTGAAATAGGCCTCCGATACCAGCCCCTCCCAGCCAAGTTCGGTGGTCTTGCCCTCAACGGTCACGTTCTCCGCCGAAATTTTCACCTGGGCGGCATCGACCTCGAGGATCTCGGCAGCCACATTTCGTAGACGATCAACAATTGCGCGGCACGCGATCTCGGTGGCCCGGCCATTCATATCAGCGCCGGAGCTGGCGGCGGTGGGGGAGGTGTTGGCGACGCGGAGGGTGTTGGTGGTTTCGACCGTGATTCGCCCGGCGTCGATTCCCAGAGTATGCGCTGCAACGCTGAGCATCTTGGCGTTGACGCCCTGTCCCATCTCTACCGCACCGGTGCTGACGCTGACGCTGCCGTCGGTATAGACATGAACCAGGGCTGCAGCCTGGTTGAGGAAGGTGGAGGTGAAGGAGATGCCGAAGCACACCGGCATCATGGCGAGACCCCGCTTTGTGAGGCGGTTTTCGCGGTTGTGTTTGTCGATTTCGCTCCTGAGGGCGGTGACACCATATCGTTTCTCGGTCTCGGCGAAGGACCGGCGGGCATGTCCCTGCTGTGCCTTCATTCCGTAGGGAAAGGTGTCTCCTTCGGCCAACAGGTTCCGGCGCTGGATTTCGATGCGGTCAATGCCCATGACCGCGGCCGCTCGAGTGATCGCCGATTCGATAACGAACATTGCCTGCGGAGCGCCAAATCCGCGGAAGGCAGTGAATGGCGGCAGGTTCGTCTTGCAGCTCAGGGCAGTCACCTTGACGTTGGGTACGAAGTAGCTGCCGGTCGAATGGAAGAGGCTGCGTTCGAGGATCGCGGGCGAGAGGTCGGCGGCCGCGCCGGCGTTCTGGTAGTAGGTTGCCTGGTAGGCGAGGATCTTTCCCTCAGCGTTGAGACCGATTTTGAAGTCCGAGGAGTAGGGATGGCGCTTGCCGGTCATCCGCATGTCCTCGGCCCGGGAAAGGGCGATCCGCACGGGTCGTCGGAGCTGCGAGGCGGCGAGAGCTGCGATAGCTGCCCATGGCGTTGCCTGATCCTCCTTGCCCCCGAAGGCGCCACCGAGCCGTGCGACGTCGACTTCGATGTCGTTCATGGCGAGACCGAGGACCCTTGCCGTGATGCGTTGGACCGCCGTCGGTGCCTGGGTGGATGAGATGATCCTCAGACGTTTTCCCTCCTGTGGCAGGACCAGGGCGCTCTGAGTCTCGAGGTAGAGATGTTCCTGTCCGCCCGACTCGGCACTCCCCTCGACGACCACATCACAGGACGACCACGTCTCCTCGACGTCGCCGAGCGAAAAGGTCCGGGACGGGACAATCAGCGATCCGGCCGCGGCGGCCTGCCGGGGATCGAAGACTCCGGGCAAATCCTCGAACTCGATAACGATTGCGGCGGCTGCCTGACGCGCTCGCCGCGGGCTGTCGGCGACGACGGCCACGATCGGTTGGCCGGCGAAGTGGACCTCACCCTCGGCCAGAAGGGGTTCATCGAGAACGATTCCGCCAATCTGATTTTCTCCCGGGATGTCAGCGGCCGTCAGGATGCACGCTATGCCTTCGATCCCGGCGGCTGGAGTTGTGTCGAGCCGCACGATACGACCGTGAGGAACCGGCGAGGCAAGGATCGCTACGTGGAGCAGCCCCGGAGGATCAGGGAGGTCGCCGACGAACAGCGACTCGCCTCGGGTGTGGGGTCCGATCTCGCGGTTGCTCACGCGCTCGCCTCCTCGAGGAGTTCGGCCCCGATGCCGAAAAGAACGTTGAAATGGGCGAGGATGAGCTGGCCGAGAAGGAGTTGCTTGTAGTCAGCCGTGCCTCGAACGTCGGAGATAGGCATCACTTCGGAACGGGCCACTTCAGCGGCTCCGAACGCGGTTGCGCTGTCGGTGAGCCGGCCGGCCAGGAATTCCCCCGTGCGCCGAAGCTGCATCGGAATTGGCGCGACACCACCGGCAGAAACGCATGCAGTCTGGATCTGACCGCCCCGCACCTTCACCGACATGGCGGTGTTGACGCTGGCGATGTCGAGGTGGGTCCGCTTGCTCACCTTTTCGAAGTTGAAGAGGGCGTCTCCTCCGGGGGTCTGGAAACGGATCCATTCGACCAGCTCTCCGTTCCGGAGGTCGAGATCCTTGTAACCGATGAAGAACTCTCGGAGCGGCAGCGATCGGTGACTGTCACCGGTCACGAGACTGATCTCGGCATCGAGGGCGAGCAAGGCAATGGTCATGTCACCGATTGGCGAGGCGTTGACGATGTTCCCCGCAATGGTGGCGCGTTGACGGATCGGCAGCGACCCCATCAGCCGCATCGCCCTCTCGATGCCGCCAACCTCCTTGTCGAGGATTTCCGAACGCTTCATATCCTCTGCGGTAGCTGTCGCGGCGAGGTAAATGTGGTCACCATCCTGCCAGATGGGGCTTTCGGTTTCGATCGGCAGCACCAGGACGTCTCGCTCCGGAAGTTCGTCAGGCCGCTGCACATAAAGATCGGTGCCGCCCGCAACGACCACCTGGGAGCCTTTCGGTGGTGATGTCGGTTTCGCGACCTCGAGGGCGCCGACCAGATCACCGACGCGGAGGAAATACTCGGGGAGAAGACCTTCTCGAACAAGCGCCGGGATGCGCTCCTCTTTCGGATTCACATTGCTTTGGAGCTGGTCGAGCACGGTTGTCAGCGAGCGCCGGATCGAGGCATAGCCGGTGCACCGACAAATGTTGCCCGCGATCGCCTCGATAGCATTGCTCTCATCCCACTGTTTCGCTTCAAGGAGATATCCGGTGAATGCAACCACGAAACCAGGGGTGCAGAAACCGCATTGCGAAGCGCCTTCGCCCTCAAATGCGCTTTGGATGGGACTCAGCCGTCTGCCGTTGAGACCCTCAATGGTGACAACATGGTGGCCATGTAGCGCGCCGATCGGCAGCAGGCAGGAGGTGACGACTCGGTACTGGATTGTGTTGCCCACTGGCTGACCCAGCAAGATGGCGCACGAACCGCAGTCCCCCTCACGGCAAGCATATTTGACGCCGGTGAGGCCCGCGTCAGCGCGCAGATAATCGAGGGACGGCAACCCGGGGCGGGTTGCAGTCTTCACGAGGCCGTCGTTGAGGGCGAACCGCAGCATCCACTGTCCTTGAGAGCTGGTCTCGATATTCAGCGTATCACGATGCATGGCCAGAGTGTTCGAGAAACTCGGCCAACTCCGGAGAGGACAGCGGGTGGGCCAGGTAATAACCCTGACCGTATAGGCACCCGAGATCGATCAGGCTTCTCATCTGCTCCTGGGTTTCGATGCCCTCAGCGACAACCTCAAAGGTCAGACCCCGTCCAAGTCGAAGAATTGCCTGGACAAGCGCTGACGAACCCTCGTCGGTCTCGATCTCGTCAACAAAGAACTTGTCGATTTTGACCACGTCCACCGGAAAACTGCGAAGGTAACTCAGGGAGGAGTAACCCGTACCAAAATCGTCGAGCGCGAGACGTACCCCGAGGGATTTGATGGCCCTCAACTTGCTGGCAGCCTGGTCGATATCGTGCATCATCACGCTCTCGGTGATTTCGAGGACCAGGTGCTTGGGGTCGAGTTTCGTTTCCGTGAGATCGGTCGTTAAATTGGAAACGAAGTCGGGCTGGCGAATGCTGGTCGGAGATAGATTGACGTGCGCGGCGGCGGGTTTGTTTGCGAAAACCGTGCGGTTGAGCTCTCGCACTGTCGTACACGTCCGCCTGAGAACCATGCGGTCAATTACCGGTAAAAGGCCGGCCTCTTCTGCCATTGGGATGAAGTCGATAGCCGAGATCACGCCTTTCTTTGGGTGAATCCACCGAACCAGAGCCTCGAAGCCGTATACCGAGAGATCCGAGAGCTTCAGTAGCGGTTGGAAGTAGACATCGAGGCCTCGATTTTCGACAGCGTGTCGGAGCTCCTGCTCGAGATCGAGCCGGCTCAAGGCGCTAGAGTGCATCGACTCTTCGAAAACGGCGATTTCGGACCTGCCCCGCTCCTTTGCGGTGTGGAGAGCGGTGAAGGCGTTTCGCATCAGCTCGTCAGGTCGTATCTCATTCGATTGTGCGAGCGCGATTCCGACACTTGCGGTGAACGTGACCTCGCGGCCCTCGATGGGGAAAGGTTTCTCGAGGTCTTCAAGAATGCGTTCGGCAGCGGCAGTAGCCTCTTCCGAATCCTTTGCCTCCAGCAGTACGGCAAATTCGTCGCCACCAAAATGGGCAACCGAGTCGCCGGAACGAACGCTTTTAACAAGGCGATCGGCCAGAGCAATCAAAACCTGGTCGCCGGCGGTGTGACCGAGGCTGTCGTTGACTCGTTTGAAATCGTCGAGATCGAGGAACATCAGAACTGCCGCGTGCCCCGGTGGACGTCGGCGGGCGATGGCGTTTGCTACTCGGTCGAGGAGCAGTGTCCGGTTGGGCAGTCCGGTCAGTGGATCGTGCATCACATGGTATTTGCCCTGGTTGCTGACTTTGCGCCGCGCTTTATTGATTCGAGCTACTTCGACAGCAACTCCCGCCCGCTCACCAAAAAGGCTCAGAGCCCGTAGGTCGTTTTCGGTGTACTTGCGCTCGGGTTTGGCATTGACATTGAGAACGCCAATCAGTTCATCCTTCGCGACCAGCGGGACACATATCGCGCTTGCCGATCGCTGGAGATCGGGATCATAATGCGCCCAGTCGAAGATCCCGAGAACGAGAACGGGCTCGCGAGTGGCGGCAACCTTGCCCGCGATTCCGTCATTGAGCCCGACCCGTGCTCCGCGGGCAGCTGTGTCGCCCGTGGAGCAAACTGTTCGAAGCTCATTGTCCGAATGCAAGAGCATTATCGATCCGCTCCGTCCGTCGAGCAGATCCATCGAACAGCTGAGGATCGTATCCAGTACCTGTTCGACACTGAGGTGGAGGTTTGATTCGCCGCCTGATTTCATCAGGACATCGGCCTCGCGCAGGCTGTTGGTGAGGCCGGCAGCGAGCACCCGTTCATCCATCAATTCTTCCGTGAGAGTACGCAGGTCGAGTTCTTTACTGATGGCGTAAGCGCCGAAAAGCACTACGAGCACGACAACCCCGAGGTAGACAATTCCTGGCGTGACCGAGAACGAGACCTCGGAATCACCCCAGAAGAGGACGAGGCTGAGCATCCCGGCGGTGGATACGAGGAGAATCAGTGCCAGCGTCCACAGCTGGAGACGCCGGGTCGAAATCATCTTGAGGGTTGGTGTCTCGTGGGTCGTCAGGCCTTTGACGTGCCCATTAGTCGCTCGGCCGGTATTTCGCTCCGTCATCATCAGACCCCAGGGCCCACCACGATTCGATATCGATCAGATCGTCAAAAGAAGCTGGGCCGCAAACTGACTTCACAGGCCGAGACCCGTTGGAACTAGATTACCACGGGTGTTTTGAGCGGTTGGTGGTTCGATTTTTCAGGAGGTGAGACATTGTTCAGAGCTTGATCGCGACTGCGATGACGATGAAGACCGCGGCCACGCCGAGGAGTTGGAGCAACAGGGGCGCCATGAATCGCAACCACCTGTCATAGGGAACCTTTCCGAGTCCGAGTGATGCCATGAGAATTCCAGATGTCGGGATCACCATATTCGAGAAGCCATCTCCGCATGTAAAAGCGAAGACAGCGGTCTGTCTCGTGAGCCCGAGGACATCAGTGAGGGGAGCCATCAACGGCATCGTCACGGCTGCCTGGCCTGAACCCGAAGGGATGAAGAAATTGAAGATCGCCTGAAACGCCAACATGCCCTCGGCGGCAACATACGTCGGCACGTGCTGCAATATCGCAGCCGCTGAAAAGATCAGGGTGTCGAGTACCTGCCCATTTTCGAGGACGACAGTGACGCCCCGCGCAAAACCCACCACCAGTGCTGCGACAGTCATCTCCTCCATTCCCTTGACCGCGGCGAATGTTGCCTCCCGGACCGGTAATCGGGAAACTGCGGTTGCGACGAGAGCCATCAGGATGAACCCTCCGGCCATCTGGGTCAGCCACCAGCCCATTTCCTGGACCGCATAGAGAATGAATACGAAGATGGCAATGCACGAAACCAAAATGACTACGTGTGCCCCATTGAGCGGCGGCGGTTCGACGTTGTCGGTTGGGAGAACAAAGTCATCGTCAGCCATGAGCGAGGCCGACGGGTCCCGGCGGATCCGGCTTCCATAGCGGAGCATATAGACCAGCGTTACCGCCAAACAGGCCGCGAGAAAGAGGAGCCGGAAGGGAATCGCGCTGTTCAGCGGTAGGCCAGCGATTTCCTGGGCGACGTTGACGGTGAACGGATTGGTCGTGGCTGCGGCGAAGCCAACTGCTCCGGCAACGTACACCAACGCTACGCCAAAAATTCGATCGCAACCAATCTCCTTGGCGACGATGAGAAAGATCGGAACCAGGGGAATGAACTCCTCGCCCATGCCGAGCGTGGAGCCGCCAACGGCCATCGCGGTCATGAGAACGATCGTGAGAATTTTCCACGATGACCGCAAACGATTGAGGACGGCGCCGAGCACGGCCGGGATTGTTCCGGTCGCCTGGAGGATGCCGAAGACGCCGCCAATGATGAAAATGAAGAAGATGATGTCGGCTGCCCTCACCATTCCGTGAGGAATGGCGCTCAGGAATCCTTCGAGGCTGACCGGACTCGCCATTCCCTCGGCTTCATCCTGGAAAAAAAGGCCCTTGGCGGAAATGTGTTTCGGCAGGGTTTGGTAGGTATCAGGCACCACGACCGTACGGTCACGCCCGCCCACGGACAGCGTTTCGCGCTCGTACTCACCGGAAGGCACGATGAAAGTCAGGAGGCTGCAGATGAACACGACACCCGTGAGTAGCGTGAAAACGTGCGGAACCTTGATGCGCTTCAGGAATCCGATCACGGCAGTTCCTTCCGACCAATTTCAGTGGCGTGGGTAAGGCCTGCTCCTACATTTTTCGTTGTAGGGGAGGGGTTTATCCCCTCCCGTTCGTGGAATTCCACTCGGATCACAGCTCTCTCAGCGCATGCGCAACCTGGAGCCTTGCCGCGCGTACGGCCGGCAGAACGCCACCCACGAACCCCATGAACAACGCGAAGAAAATACCGGCCCCTAAAAGGCCCGGTGTGACGCGGAACGCGAAGGCCAGGTGTGAAAACGTCTGCCAGTTCATTGTTCCGGCAGTGAAGCCGTTGAGCGGCAGGACCGCAATGCACCCGAGGATGCCGCCGATCAATGAGATGAGCAGCGACTCGAACATAAAGGACAGGATAACCGAGCCGCCGCCAAAGCCGAGAGCGCGCAGGGTGGCGATCTCCCGGGCTCGCGCCGCGACCGCTGAATACATGGTGTTGAGGGCGCCGAAGACCGCGCCGATCGCCATCACAAAGGCCACCAGGAAGCCCAGCACGCGGATAAGGGTACTCACTACCTGGGATTGCTTGGCGTAATACTCGGCTTCCCGTTCGACCTGGACGGTCAGTCGGGGATCGGAGGTGAGCGAATCTTTGAAGGCGTCGAAATCGGTGGGGGAGTTGAGCCGGACCGTTATCGAACTATAAGAATTGGTGGGGCGATCGAAGGTCTGTGCGAGCACGGTATGGTCGCACCAGATCTCCGAATCGAACGCTGAACCACCCGCGTCAAAGATGCCGACGACCTTCCAGTCCTGGCCGCCAAAGCTCAGAGTCGAGCCGAGCTCCAACCCGCGGTATGAATTTACTGCATTGGAGCCGACGACCAGCTCAGCGAGGCCGGGCGTGAAGAACCGTCCTTCGGCAATCTTCACCGATGGCCGCACCTCGAGCACGAGTGGCGTCATGCCCCGGATCTGAGTATTGGCGTCGGTTCCGCTCTTGATGAGCTGGAATGCACCAATGACGACCATCTCCGGGCTGGCCAGCGGGACTCCCGCGGCATTACGGGCGACCTGCGCCGCATCCGCGATGACCCGCGCTTGGTCGAGGGAGACGCCGCTGTCCATCTCCGAGCTCGAACCGGCGCGGCGGATGATCGAGTTGGAAGCAGAACCGGAGGCGATCAAGGTTGCCTGGAAGCCGCGCGCCATCGCGAGCATGGCGACAAAGACCCCAACAGTGCCGGCGATGCCGAGGATTGAAACGATGGCGGTCTTCCATCGCGCAGCGATCGATCGTACGTTGTAGGAGAAGGGGATGGCCATCACACCCTCCGCAGCGCATCAACAATGCGCAGGTTCATTGCGGTGAGAGCCGGGATCGCGCCCGCGGCGAGACCCACGAGGGCCGCGATCATGATGCCAAAGATCATCTCGCCAGTCGAAAGATAGAAGACGGGTAGTAAACCGCGGGTTGGGTCCCCGACCATGGTGCCGAGCTTTGCGAGCCCGATTCCAATCGAGCCTCCAACAAGAGCGATGAGGAGTGCCTCGGCGAGGACCAGGAAGAGAACCGTCGTGTCGCCAAATCCAAGGGTCTTGAGTACCCCGAGTTCAGGGACCCTTTCGCGGACCACCATCGCCATCGTGTTGCCCGTCACCAGCAACAAGGTGAAGAGAACGACGGCACCGATCGACATGATGAGCATTTTGATATTGCCGATCTGTTTGGCAAAACCTGAGGCGAACGCCTGCTCGGTTTCGGTTGAGGTTTCATACGCCGAGTTGGAGAATCGTTCGTCGATGGCCCTGATAACCGTCACCGCCTGATCAGGGTCGTCGATCTTGACCGTGTACCAGCCGACCATTCCCTTACCCCACGGCCTGCGTTCCTCCAGGTACTTCCCCTGGAAAAAGAAGAGGGATTCGTCATGACCTGCTTCTGTTCCTTCATAAACGGCTCGGATATTGAATTCCCAGGTGCCACCCCAGATCGGGGCCTGGAGCGGTATCCGATCCCCAACCTCCCAGTCGAATCGATCGGCGGTCTCCCGTCCCACGACCGCGCCCTCGCGGTCCGCGAGAAAGTCCTGCCACTGGTCGTCGGGAATCTTGTACTCGGGGAAGACCGTGCGGTAGGTCTCGGTGTCGATGGCGAACTGTGCGAAGAAGTTCTTGGGCTCCTGGTAGATGCCGCCGAACCACGAGGCAAAGGTGGCCTCCGAGACGTGGTCCATCTGGCGCAGCCTCTCCTGATACGAAAAAGGCAGTGGCATGATCAGGGAAGTCCTGTTTCGGACAATCAATCGGTCAACTCCGGCGACGTCAACACCACCGTTGAGTGATCTCTCGATTGTCACCAACAAACCGAAGAGGAACAGAGCGACAGCAATCGATCCGATGGTGAGGATGGTCCGGGTCTTTTTTCGAAAAAGATTCCGAAAAATGAACGGCAGGTACTTCATGACGCCGCCTCGACCAACGCCCCCTTATCCAGGTGGAGCGTCATATCCGCCCGCTCGGCGGCCAGGGGATCGTGGGTCACCATGAGGATCGTCTTGCCGTGATTGGACTCGAACTCGGTCAGCAGATCGAGGATCTCCTCGGCGGCCTTCCGATCGAGGTCACCGGTCGGCTCGTCACACAGAAGAAACGTCGGATCGGTCACGATCGCGCGGGCAATCGCGACCCGCTGCTCCTGGCCTCCAGAAAGTTGTCGCGGGTAGTGCTTCATCCGATCGTTGAGCCCGACCAGCGGTCTCGACGTGTTGGCGTCTCTGGGCCTTGGAGAGCTTGGTCAACAGCAGCGGCAATTCCACATTCTGGAAGGCCGTCAGAACGGGGATCAGGTTATACATCTGGAAGATGAAACCGACGTGTCGGGCGCGCCACGACGCGAGATTCCGGCCCGACATGTGGGTGATCTCATCCCCGTCCACGGTCACCGTTCCCGAGGTCGGTGTGTCGAGACCGCCCAGGAGATTGAGCAGGGTGGTCTTGCCAGAACCGCTCGGGCCCATGAAGGCCACGAACTCGCCCTTTTCGACATCGAGGTTGAGCCCCTGAAGGACATCAATCGTTTCGCTTCCGCGGCGGTAAACCTTGTTGAGGCTGCGAACCCGAATCAGGCTGTCGCTGTGTTCTTTGCCATCGATACTGACCATTCCAATTGCCCCTTACTTCGTGAACTCAAAACTCAACACTCAAAACTACTAACTTTTGACCTTGACCTTCTGACCATCGCTGAGTCCATCCGACTCACTGACGACGACCCACCCGGTCACCAGGAACAACCCCGGCCAAGATTTCGGTGTCGGTGCCGATCGAGCGACCGACGCTGACCGCGCGACGGTCGACGATTTCGTCTTCCACGACAAAGACGACCGTCTGGCCGTTCTCGGTCCTCACTGCCGGCTGCGGGACCAGCGATTGCGCCGGGTTTGCGGTTGCTTCTTCTTGAGCCGTTTCCCGGAAGGCCACCTTGACTCCCATATCAGGCAGGATCCTCGGATCGAGTTCGTCGAAGGTGAGGCGGACTTTCACTGTTGCCTTCTGACGGTCGGCGGTCGGGATGACCGTCCGCACCGTCGCTGGGATGTGCCATTCCGGGTAGGCGTCGAGGACGGCGTCTGCCGGTTGTCCCGGTGTGACTTTGGCGATGTGGCTTTCGTTGACGTCAACTTCGATCTCGAGTGATTCCATATCGACGATCGTCGAGATCCCGGT
>RCNG010000645.1_pt1 | contig 16199 bp, 13 predicted proteins | sample 2041371 | NCBI WGS metagenome assembly RCNG01 (sample SAMN09708227, study PRJNA481090) | Marine sediment metagenome, whole genome shotgun sequencing project. | biome: marine sediment; feature: ocean; material: sediment; isolation source: Sewage treatment plant 1 marine sediment (STP1) ... | reverse complement strand
ATGATAAAACAGCCACACGGTATGATTCTGGTCACCGGGCCGACCGGCAGTGGTAAAACCACCACTTTGTATGCAACTTTAGAAAAAATCAGTACCAAGCAGCAAAAAATGATCACGGTAGAAGATCCGGTTGAATACCAGCTGGGCGGGATCACACAAATACAGGTCAATAGTAAAATCGGTCTGAACTTTGCTTCCGGGCTGCGTTCTATAGTTCGCCAGGACCCGGATGTGATTATGATTGGCGAAATACGCGATCATGAAACAGCGTCCATTGCCATTGAATCTGCTCTGACCGGCCATCTGGTGTTTTCGACCCTGCACACCAATGATGCTGCGGGCTCTATCAGCCGTTTACAGGACATGGGGGTAGAACCCTATTTAATCAGTTCCAGCCTGCTGGCTATTCAGGCGCAGCGGTTAGTACGGGAAATTTGCCCGGACTGCGTCAGCGAACATAAAATAACTGAGGTTGAAGCAAAACTGCTGGAAATTTCACCGGATCAAATTGCCATCGTGCATCGGGGACAAGGCTGTAACCGTTGTGCCGGGACAGGCTACCGCGGCCGTATCGGGCTCTATGAGTTATTGATCCTGAGCGATGAAATCCGCCACCTGGTTAATACCGGAGCGGATGCCAATGCCATCCGTGAAAAAGCCATACAGCAAGGTATGCTGACGCTCAGACAGGACGCGCTGAACAAACTGGCTAATGGCTTAACCACCGTTGAAGAAGTTGTCAGGGTAACCAAAGCCGTATGAGTCTTAGCTATTACGACTATCAGGCCTACGATGGCCAGGGTGTGCTGGATAAAGGCCAGATCAGCGCCGAAAACGAGCAGGAAGTTGTTAATGTCCTGAAAGGTAAAAAGCTGATCCCCATTAAAATCAGCCTGTCAGCCAATCAGTCTCAACAGACGACCCAGCGCAAAGGCATATCCCGATCTGAGCTGATTGATTTTACCCAGGGACTGACAACCCTGATGGATGCCCGGATGCCTATTGATAAAGCCTTGCTTTTGCTGGAAGGCATCTCGGAATCCGCCTCAACCAAGCAACTCATCGAAGCCATTCGCCGAGATGTGAAAGAGGGTAAAACTCTGGCTCAGGCAATGGAAGCCAGACAAAACGTTTTTTCAACCATGTACGTCAACATAATCAGAGCAGGAGAGGAAGCCGGGATCCTTAACCAGCTTTTGCCTTCGCTGGAACGCTTTATGATTGATGCTGAAGAAACCAGACGTTACATTATTGGCGCAATGATTTATCCGGCGGTGTTGTTTGTTGTGGGTATTTTGTCGGTGGTGCTCATGCTGGCTTTTGTGGTACCACAGTTTGCCATTTTGTTTGAAGACGCAGGAAGCCGGGTTCCGCCTTCTGCGGCTTTTTTGCTGGCACTCAGTGAATGGATGCAGTCCTGGGGATGGACCTTGCTGCTGATACCGATTGGCGCTTATTACTCCTGGAAAAGGTGGGGTAACAGCAAAGAAAAAAAACAGCATCGGGATGGTTTTTTATTAAAATTACCAATTTTTGGTAAACTCTTGTTATATAAGGACACGGCAAATTTCTCTCGCACCCTGGGTTCCCTGTTATCGGCAGGAATTCCCTTACTGCGCGGGTTACAGATCACTCGCGGAGTCATTGAAAATACCCTGCTGGTAAGTGAATTAAAGAAAGTAGAAATTGAAGTTCAGTCAGGCGTTGCTTTGGGACAGGCGCTGGATAACCGGAAAATGTTTCCGGTGCTCTTATATAAACTGATAAGTGTGGGTGAAGAATCAGGGCGTACAGCCAGTATTCTGAATCAGTTAGCGGCAACCTTTGACGGCTATGTTAAAAACCTGATTGCAAAACTGGTTGCTTTACTAGAACCTTTATTAATCCTGTTTTTAGGAATTATGGTTGGCGGGATTGTGATTACCATGTTACTGGCGGTATTCAGTCTCAATGACATGGGAATATAGAAGGAAAAAAAAGTGATTGACACTGTGAAAAAAAATAAAACAAAACGTCCGGTCAGACAAACCGACACCGGGGCTGCAGGATATTCTGGCCGTTATACAAAGTACAGCGTACTACTGGCAGCACTTTTTTTAGCTGCCTGTCAAACCCTGTCCGAGCAGGGTGAGCCAATCCCGACAGCGAATGATGAGCTGGCACAAACTGAACCGCTGCAAAAGCCCCTGGAGCAGCCCGCAAGCTTTGCCCAACAGACATTGCAGCCCCCGGCTTTGCCACAACAGTCAGGACGGTCTGCCAGCACACCCAAAGCTGATTATAGTCAGTCCCGGCCGCCGATGTCTGAAGCCACAAAAAGGCGCTTAAAAGCACACGCCAAGGAATTAACCAGTAACGGATACATGCCGTCAATTAAGTATCAGCAACCCGTGGCAACCGGTTTACAAAGATCGGCGAGTTCAACGCCAGAGGGTGCTCAGCCGGATAGCGAATCAGCACCGATACAACTCAATTATGAACAGGTGGAAATACGCCAGATCCTGGAAGAATTTGCGGATTCTCTGAATATGTCCATTATTATTGATCCCAGTATCAGTGGCAGCATTACCATGCGTACTGCCCCCGATTCCACCCTGACCCGGAAGGACCTGCTGCCCTTGCTGCAAATGCTGCTCAGTGAATCGGACATTATTCTGGAACAGCGCAATGGAGTTTATTACGCGAAAAAAACCAAACAACATATACCTTCCACCATTGGTACTCCTTCTATTCTGGATACTACAGACGCCTCTCTGATCATGCAGGTGACACCCTTAAAGCATATTTCCATTGATGCTGCACTGACTGTTTTAAAACCTATTGCCGGGGCTAACGGCCACATTGTTCAGGTGCCGAACCTGAATACCTTGCTGATAGTTGACAATCCTGAACAGCTCAGGCGCATTAATGGCCTGCTGTCTCTGGTTGATGCTGACCCGTTCCGGCATCGCGGCATTCATTTGTATAAGATCAAACAGGCAGAAGCGGTAAAAGTTGCCCAGGATCTGAGCGAAATCCTGAAACTGATTGAAGGCGATAAACCGGCTTATCAGGTACTGGGACTGGAACGAATCAATGCCCTGCTGGTGGTCGCACCACCCGGACGCGGTTTTAGAGAAGTCAGCCGCTGGGTGGATATTCTCGATGCCGGTGCCGATGAACAACTGGTAGAACAGATTTTTATTTATAGATGCAAAAGTCTGCAGGCCACTTCTCTGGCGGAGACCCTGAACGCCGTTTTTGAACAGAAAGATCCAGATGCAGAGGCAGAACGGAATCAGCCCCTGGAAAACCCCAATGAATTCAGGACCGTGTCTAAAGAGTCATTATCGGTTGCAGAGCGAACCCGCCCCGTTGAGGATGATAACGCCCAGCCACTGCCCAGAAGCGGCAGTGAATCAGCGTCATCTGCAGACATCAAGGTGATCATTGTTGCCGATGAAGACAGCAATACCCTGCTGGTCCGTACCACGACCAAAGATTACAAGCACCTGCTGAAAACCATACGAGCCCTGGACGTGGTACCTCTGGAAGTGCTTATTAATGTGGTCATTGCTCAGGTTACACTGTCAGATTCACAGTCCTTTGGCATTGACTGGTCCTATTTTGGCAGCACCGGTACGCTGATACGAACTAATTTTGGCCAGGCGCAATCGGTTGTGGGTGGCAATCCTCTGGGGATTGTTGTCAACCGGCTGACCAGTAACTGGCGTGTTACCTTAAACGCTCTGGCCCAAGAAAGTGATGTCAATATTCTTTCCCGCCCCTCTTTGTTAATTACCAATAACCAGGAAGGTATTATAAATGTCGGTAAGGAGGTGCCGGTTGAAACGTCTAATACGACCAACACTAATTCTGTAACCGACGACACGGTCAATGTCACCCAGCAAATTGCCTATCGAAAAACAGGTATTGAATTGACCGTCACACCGCAAATTAATGATGATGGTATTGTGAGCATGGTGCTTAAGCAGGGACTGTCCGCTATTGAAGGTCAAACAGAAGGTGGTGATACCGGCCTCAACCCTACCTTTACCAATCAGGAAATTAGTACTTCGGTGGTGGTAAAAGATGGCGAAACGATTATATTGGGTGGTTTGATAGAGACGGTCGAAGTCGATGGCGAATCAGGCGTGCCAGTATTGAAGGATGTGCCTATAATGGGAAATTTGTTCAAAGCACAGGGAACCCAAATCGAGCGTCGGGAACTTATCCTGATTATTTCGACTCAAATAGTTAATGCTGAAGGTGATTATGATGATTTCAATAATGCCTTTAAGAATCGCTATTATGCGGCAGCAGAATATCTAGATGAACAATTAAGTGACGATAAAGTCAAAGAATGGAAGAGAGATTGATAGTGGAAGTCTTAATGAGAAAAAAAATGAAACTGAACAAGAAGCACAATGGTTTTACTCTGATTGAATTGCTTATCGTCATGGCGATCCTGGCTTTGCTTGCCGGACTGGTGGGCCCGACATTGTGGAATAAGTTAGGCGGCGCCAAGCGGGACGTGACAGCAACACAGATAAAAAATATTGAAACGACACTGGATTCCTACCGCCTGGATATGGGTAAATATCCCAAGGAACTGATTGAGCTGGTAAAAGATTCAACGGGTAAATCATCCTGGGATGGCCCTTATATGAAAAAAATTCCCAAAGATCCCTGGGAGAATGACTATCAATATGTCGCACCGGGTAAGCATAACAAGGATTATGACCTGTATTCCATGGGCGCTGATGGTCAGGAAGGTGGTGAAGAAGCAGAACAAAAAGACATCAACAATTGGGAATAATGCTTAAGCGCAGCACTGGTTTTACCCTTATGGAGCTGATGATTGTCATGGCAATCATCGCTATCGCCAGCGCTGTGATCATTCCCCGCATAGGCAGCAGTGATGGCAGACTGTTCCGTGTGCAGTTAAAAACTCTGAGCGCAACTCTGAATTTTAATCGTCGCAATGCCATTGTAGTGAATCGACCTTTTACCATGACTCTGTTTCCTATTGCAGATAATGATGAGCAATACGCTAATGTCAGAAAAGTGAAAAAAGGCGACTGGGCCAGCCAGGGCGCTAAGATACACTGGCAGTCAGGAACACAGAAAATTCGCAATAAAGTGTTTAAAATCAAATTTTTCCCTCAAGGCGGCGCTACAGGAGGGAGCATACGACTGCAGCAAGGATCCTATATTGCCCTGCTGAACATTGATGGCATCACCGGCAAGGTGACTGTAAAAGAAACAAGCGATGACCCAGACAGCTAGATCAGCAGGTAAGCCCTTTATCCAGCAACAGGGTTTCACACTGCTTGAAGTTCTTATTGCTATTACTCTGACAGCTCTGGTGCTGGGCAATCTGCTGGCGTTACAAAGTCAGAGTAAGCGTCTGAGCTTCAAGGCTCAGTTGAATTTGCAGAAAAACATCGAGCAACGTTCCTATTTTAATGCCGCCTGGATAAACAACCGCAAACTGGATTCTTATATGGACAAATTATCCCGCCGTTCAGACTACTCTGTAGATAATAACAAAACACTAAAAAAGCCGAAGACACAAACCAGCCCCTTAAACTTTTCTCTTGAAGCTTTTGATATTGTGAACCGGGAAAATGAAGCAGTTCTCAGCAGTGTCCGCTTAAAAGACAGCAAAGTATCCCTACGATAATAATAAGCTGACATTGATTATGGGCAAAAAACTTCATTCTTCAGCTTTTTTAAGGCACACAAAAGGCTTCACTTTACTGGAATTGCTGATTGCCCTGAGCCTCAGTGCTGTACTGATGACGGTTCTTGTCACTGGTTTAAGTCAGATTTCCAGTGACTGGGAAAAACAGGGCGAAAAGCTGGAGCAAAAAATTGATGAGTCACTGTTATTATTGCAACTGGAAAAAGCCATTCTTGGAACCTTCCCCTATCGCTTCAGGGAACACAGTCTGGCCCAGGAAATGTTATTTTTTGAAGGCGGCAAGAGCAAACTGAGCTGGGTTTCTACCGTTTCACCTGGTCATAACAACAGCCTGACATTGTGGCATCTGGAAGCCGATCAGGATAACGGTTTCAGGTTAACGATTTTACCCGCTTACCCGGGCAATTTGCACAAACAGCTGGAAAAAGCACAATCCGAACAAAAACATCCAATGATTTTTTTTAAAGACTATAAGGTGTCATTGCATTATCTGGTTGTTACCACTAACCAGAAAAAAACCTGGCAAACCAGCTTCTCTGGAACAGACAAAAAAGAATTTCCACTGGCTGTAAGAATACAATTTGAACAAAAAGAAAATGTTTCACTACAGGATATGGATTTTTCAGTCTTCAGTTTCATTCGTAGCAATGCCAATGGCCGTTAGCAGCAACGCAGTGAAAAAAAATCACGGTTCCATTCTTATTATGGTGCTGTGGATAATTATGCTGGGCCTGATTCTGGTGACTGCCCTGACAACCAAAGTTCGCTTATCGGCGACCACAGTGATGCATCATCAGGAGTCATTACAGGACTGGAGCGCCATACTTGACGCTTTGAATAAGGCACATATGGAACTGGTTATTGACAAAATGCCAAAAATCACAGCTACTACGACCAGCCTGTTTAACCGTGAAAGCGAAGAAAATCGTTTTGACGGCCGCCCCATTAGCTTAAGCTATAAGGCCCCGAAAGGTATCAATGTACGTATTTATGACCTGTCCGGGAAAATCAATATTGCCAGGTTAGATCAAAGCAAACTCAGAAAACTGCTGGAACAGCAAATGGGGGACGGCAATAAAAAAATTTCCGAACTGGTGGATGCCTGGTTTGACTGGACAGATGCAAACAATCTTAAACGACTCAATGGTGCCGAGGAAGATTATTACCGGAAAAAAGATAAGCCTTATGAACCGCGCAACGGAGCTTTACCCTCTGTAGATGAAATCCGCCTGATCAAAGGTTTTGAGGACCTGTTTACTGGCATTGACCTGAACTCAGTGTTCACACTTTGGGGCAATATGGGCGGAGCAGTGAACCCTAATGCGGCCAGCCGGGAAGTTCTCCTCATGCTGCCAGGCATGAGCGAGAAGCTGGCTGATAAGCTTATCAAGGCCCGGAAAATCCAAAGTTTTAAAAATATGGCTGATGTCAATGTTCACCTTACCCCTGTAGCGGCCAATAAATTAAGCGGCTGGTTTCAGTTTAAAAAATCCAGTTATTACAGCATTGCAGTCTACCCGGATAAAATCGTAGAAAAAAATAAAAAATCTCAGACAATTTATGCCTATATGGAAGACGTCAGAGTGCCCGGAGCCGCACAGAAACCAATAATTTTGCGTGCTATCCCCTATGCAAAAGTGACGATAGAACCTTGAGCGCCAAGTTCATGTCCTCACATCAACAACTAAGATTATTACAGCAGCATCAGCAAGCACTTGAGCAGTGCGATTTATGCCCGCAGATGTCCGGCCCGCCGGTTCATGGTCTGCCCGTCCTATCGAAGGTGATGCTCATTGGGCAGGCCCCTGGATTTAAAGAGATAGAGGTTTTGCGGCCATTTGCCTGGACCGCAGGAAAAAAACTGTTTTCCTGGTTTGAAGGTATTGGTATGAATGAAAAAAACCTTCGCAAGGGTGTTTATATGACGGCGATCTGCCGATGCTATCCAGGCAAAAAAAAGACCCATGGCGATAGAGTGCCGGACCGGGAAGAAATTGCACAATGCGCTCAATGGCTGCAGGCGGAGATAAACATCCTTAAACCAGAACTCATTATTCTGGTGGGGAAACTGGCCATCAGTCAGTTTATGAGCATAAAAAAACTGGATGAAGTGATTGGCCGGACTCATGCTATAACCATTGACCGGCATCCATGCGATGCAATTCCCCTGCCCCACCCATCCGGCGCCTCTACCTGGCCGCTAAAAGAACCGGGGAAAACACTATTACTACAGGCCATGGCTCAGATAAAAGCGCATCCGGCGTGGGCATCGCTGGTACCTTGAGGTTAATCGTAGCCGGTCATTTCCAGATAGCCGGAACCTGATATTGGCTGATGATCTTTTATGCCGCTGACCTTGACGGCTCCTTCCCAGTAGTTAAACGAAAAACCATCCGCCTTGCTCCATTCCTGCTGTTTTACTTGCGCTGCAACGGTCAGTTTAATATTTTGATCCGGGACAAGCAGCTGCCATTTAACGGGATAACGAATACCACTGGCGGGGCTTTGCCAAAAATCAATGGCCTGTAATTGAAACTGTCCGGCCGGCAATTTTTTACTGTTTCCCAGTGAATCAACAAACGTGCCACTGGAATAGATGTCTTTAGAGCCATTTTTTTTACGCATCTGATACAACATCAGATCGCTGCCATCATCCAGGTGCAGGGCAAACCAGTCCCAGCCCTGTTGATCCTCACCAAGACTGGATGTTGACCATTCCCGGTCAAACCAGCTGTTACCTGATACCGGGAATGTTTTACCCCCTGTTTGTATGCTTCCCCGGCTCAACAGGCGGGTATAGGAATAATAATAAGAGGCATGTTCAGCGCTTTTTTGACTTAAACCCTGATCACCATTTAATACCATCGGCTTACTGGCCTCCAACTGCAGGTTTAAGGTAAATTGCGGGTCTTGAATGTTCAGTGTCAGGGGAAACAATCGCTCAGGGAGCAGTGATTTAGCCTGCCAGTCATGCAGCCAGAATTGCACAAAGCCATCGTCTTTTTTCTCTGCACCGGCCAACGCCAGACCATCCCGACTGAAACGCTCGCGCTGATAAAATTTTCCCTGCTTAATATCAGTCAAAGCAATATGTGCCATGTAGATATTGCTGCTGCGCCAGGCAGAAGCATTGCCTGGCAAGTTTTTTTCAGGGTGCAGAGCAAAGCGGAACAGGGTAAATTGATAAGCAAATGCCTGATCACTGTCCTGGTCACTCTCCTGATCACTGTCCTGCTCACTTAAATTTCCAGTACTTACGTTTCCAGTACTTACGATTCCAGTGAAGTACCACCACTCCGTTTTATAGGCCTGATGCGCCAGATGATCGCGCGGGAAGTGAAACTCCATGGGACGCACTGCTTTTTCAAACACAGCACCGCCCTGCGGCCCGGGTTGTTCCCCTAATACTGACTTTAGAGACAGGGAGTTTATTGCGGGATTCGCAGCACTGATAGCAGAGGAAAAAGCCAGCAGAATAAAACACTGACAACACCGGGACCACACAGACTATTCTCCTCTCAAGGCCAAAGCCGGTAATGTTCTGCTCAGATGCCAGGCGGGATAGATGCCCGCCAGCAAGGCAGACAAAATTGCCAGTCCCGCGGCCATAACAAATTCCCTGAGGGGCAGAATAAACTGCATTGACCAGCCAAATGAACGATAGTTAACCACTTCAACCAATAGATAGGCTATCGCAATTCCCATGGGCATGGCTAATAGAGCAGCGACTATGCCCATCGATAAGGTCTCGATATACACCAGGGTTGATAATTGTTTACCGGTCAGGCCGGTTGCCCGGAGTATGGCAAATTCCCGGCTGCGTTCCAGTTCAATGGCCATCAGGGCACTGAGAATACCCACAAATGACACTAAAATCACTAATAGTTTCAGAACATTGGTGATATTAAAAGTACGATCAAAAATCATCAGGGATTTCTTATGCACAGTCTGTCTGGAAACAAACTGCAGGGAACGGCCGCTGATAAGTTTCTGCAGCTGTTGTTCAAACAGCTCCTGCCTGCTTCGATTGTGCAAAATTTCATCGGACAGATAAACACCCAGGGCCTGCAGTTTTCTATCCTGCCAATAACGATTATAGGTCGTCCGGCTCATATTAATGACACCGTGCTCAGAGCCATAATGGTAATAAATCCCAACGATCCTGAATGACCGCAGGGCGTTTTGTTTCTTTTTTCCGCTGACCGGCAGTTCAATTTCATCACCCACCGATAAACCATGCCGATAAGCATAGGGCTCTGAAATAATGACCGCATCCTGGTTAAGCCAGGCTGTTTGTGCTGCCGAAGGATTGCCCTCTTTTAAGCGAAAGGCAGTGAAACTGGCAGGCGGAATATCCAGCACGGTGAGATGATGATACTGACCATGCAGATAGAAATCCACCTCCTGAACACTACTGGTATGCTCAACTCCGGGCAGGCGGGATAAATCAGCTAAAAATTGCTGAGCTAAAGGCTGCTCTGATGCCCCCATCCCTAGCGGGGTATCAGTATCCGCCGGGCTGATATAATAATCAGCTTTCAGATAGCCCAGCAACCACTCATCCACCGTAAAACGAAAACTGTCCACCATAATCCCGATGCCCAGTGCTGCAGAAACTGATACGCTTAACGCCGCAATGGCAACAATACTGCGGCTGAATGAACGAGAAATATTATTCACGGCCATTTTTCCGGGTAGCAGAAACAGGCGTTTCATAATAATGGCTAAAAGAAACAGCAGATAGCGTGTCATAAAAGGCAGCAGACATATCAAGCCAATAATTAACACAAACACCAGAATAAAGCCTGTGGCAATACCGCCTGTCTGTTCTTTAACCAGAACATAGACCAATAGACAAATGGCTAAACCGGGCAGTATAAGCCCGCTACTCCAACGCTTGATTTTTGCTTCCAGATCGCTGCGTTGCAGAGCTTTGACCGGCCTGCTGTAAGCTGCTTCAAGCGCCGGTATTATTGCCGATAACAAGGTTGCGCCAACACCCAGTAAAACGGCTTTCAGGACGCTTATATAGGTCCAGTGCAGTTGCGTGACCTGCAGGACATAATACAGATCATTGATAGTTCGGGTGACAAAATACAATAAAATTTGTGCCAGTCCCAGTGCCATTATTAAACCGCACCCTATGGCTAGTATGGCGATTACCAATGCCTCGGCAAGAACCTGTCGAAACAGTTCTTTTCGGGTTACACCCAGTACTCTCATGCGCGCCATCAAATCCCTGCGCTGCACGACTGAAAACATCATGGTGTTATAAATCAGAAACATTGACACCAGCAGACCCAGCATGCTTAAAGCTGTCAAATTCAATTCAAAGGATTGGCTTAAGCGGGCAATCGCGTTTGAGTATTCATCTGCTTTGACCAGCTGAGTTCCCTCTGGCAAAAGAGCTTTGATCTGCTCTGGCAATTGCGCATCATCTTTATCAAGCAGTAGATCAATCTGGCTGATATAACCCTGATAATTTAATAACTCCTGAGCCGTACTGATATCACTGATCAGCCAGTTAGTGATTTGTGCTTGATAGGCCTGTGGTGCCCTGAAAGAACCAATTATGGATAACTGCGTGGACTGCCGGGTGGTTTTTTGTGCAGGGTTTTGTCTTGCACCACTGTGCAGTGCAATGTGATCGCCAATACGCAAATGGTGTTGTTGTAAAAACTCCGAGCTCACCAATACGGTATTCGCTTCAGTCAGCAGGCGCTGCAGATGCTCCCCGGACAGGGATTCGATCATGCCCTGCTGCCAGGTTCTTATTTCAGCCTCACTAAAAGGATCAATACCAATTAGCTGCGCATTAATTATGGCCCTGTTTTGCCGCGCATTATTTTCCCTAAGCGTCAGTTGGACCGGCTGTTTTATCAGCGGTGTAATTTTTCGCAAGCCAGGATGGCTTCTCAATTGTGCATAAATCGATTCCGCTATGGCATTATCGGTGTTGATAATGCGATGGCTGGCATGTCCGGAAACAGACTGGGTTGACAGGTAAAAGCTCTGCCGGGCACTATGACTGGCCAAATCAATAGCCACTATAATAGCCACGCCCAGCGCCACGCCTAACACAGAAAACAGTAATTGTAAGGGATGCTTTAATAGATATCGCCAACTGGAACGATATAACAGAGTCCGGGTATTTTTATTAAGCAGCATGTTAACGCTTCAGTTCCTGCCCATGACAGAAAGATGCCCGTTTTTTAAGGATAAAATCCGATCTGTGCGCTTTGCAATCTCCTGACTATGGGTCACAATCAACATGGTCACCTGGTATTCTCTGGCCAGTTCAAGTAACAGATCCATCACCTGCCGTCCGGTTTCATCATCCAGATTTCCGGTTGGTTCATCGGCCAATAAGATTTTCGGCTGATGAATAATGGCACGGGCAATTGCCACCCTCTGTTGTTCCCCTCCCGATAAATTTTCCGGGTATTGGTGCTGCTTGTGTTCAATGCGAAGCTTGTGCAGTAATCGCGTTATATTACCCGCGGCATTGTTATCAAGCCTGTTACATAACTCCAGAGGGAACTGAATATTTTCCACAACCGTCAGCGTCGGGATCAAATTAAAAAACTGAAAAATAAAGCCAATATTATGACGCCGAAACAGGGTTTGTTGTTCTTCGTTGATGGCGCTGATATTTATGCTCTGGTTTTTATCAGACATCACTATCTCACCACTATCAGGCGCATCAATACCGGAAATCAGATTCAGCAAAGTTGTTTTTCCCGAACCACTGGGGCCGATAAGAGCCACTATTTCAGCCTCATCAATGGTAACATTAATATCATCAAGAATAGTTTGCTGTTGTTCGCCCTCCTGATAATGTTTACTGATACTGTTCAGTTTAATTTGCACACAATCACCCTGATCACACAAATTGATTTAATGAAGCATGGCTGGATTGGGTAAACACCTTATTCACTACGATCAGCCCCAGACCACAAATCAGTAGCAAGGCCGCAGTGGTAATGCCGATCCAGACCAGCGGATGTAGCGCATAGCTGATATTGAAAACCTGTTTATACAGTACAAAACTGGCCAGCTCTGCCAGAACTATAGCCATCAGAGCACTTAGTACAGCAACCACCACAAATTCAACCAGTAAACAACGTCTGAGTTGTCTGGCGCTGGCGCCCAGAGTACGGATCACTGCATTTTCGTACATGCGCACATCCAGTGTTGACGACAAAGAGGCGCTTAACACCAGCATCCCGGCAGCAATTATAAACAGAAAAATAAACTCTATGGCATGGGAAATTTTTTCAATAATATACTGCACCTCCCGCAGTAGTTCATCCACTTCAATAATCGTGATCCCCGGAAATTTCTCAATAAGTTCATTCAGTTTGTGCTTATCGCCCCTGGCCAGATAAAAACTGGCAATCCAGGTGACAGGATAGTGCTCGATCAGACCCGGTGAAAAAATAATATAAAAGTTTGGTTGAAATGAATCCCATTGTACCTTTCTGATATTATAGACAAGCCCGGATATGCTTTGTGAACCAATTTGAAACCCCAGGGTATCACCAATTTCTATATTTAATGCCTTAGCTAAACCGCTTTCAAGAGAAATTTTTGCCGGTGCGGTATTATCCGGCGTGCCATTTTTCTCTTTGCTGCCCGGCACAACGTTTTGCAATGAGGCATTTTCCTGCCAACCCCGGCCCGACAAAATTTGACTTTGCTGTTGGCCCTGAACCGGCATTGTTTTACTGAAACTCAGATTCAACTCACGATGCAGGGCATTGTGCTGCTGCGCCGTTTCAGAAATAAGCTCTTTTATCGGGCGTTGATTTAAATGACTCAACCTGCCCCTGACCATGGGATACAGACCTTTGTTGCTGATGGACTGGTGCTGCAGATAGTGTGCAAATTGCTCCCTTTCATAGCTTTGCACATTAATGACAAAATGGTTAGGCGTTTGTGCAGGGAATTGTTGCTGCCATTTGTCCAGCAATTCACTGCGCAACAAAAAAATTAAAATCAGCAAGGCAAAAATCATACTGAAGGTGGCAATTTGTAATAAAACAGGTTGTCTGTGGCGCTCCAGATTGAGTAGAGAAAGCCGATTGATCAAGCTGTATTGCCTGGCAAATTGAATAACTCGGGCTAGCAGAAAGCGGGCCACAAAATAGAGCACCAGAGAACTCAGGATAATGACCAGATAAAACCACAGGGTGACTTTAAAATTGCCTGTATAGAAAAATGAAATCAGTAACAGCCCCATCACACTCAGCAGGTAAAACAGAGTACTGCCGGCATTCTGTCCAGAGCTGTCTTTTCGTATCAATGCCATAGGAGACAGTTTTTTCAGGCGGCTCAGGTTTGCCATGGACAGACTCAGCAACAGGAATACCCCACTGCCCAGGCCCACCCAGGCAGGCAGGGCAGTCAATCCCATAGCACTGTTCTGAGCGTTGGCAGCGGGTAATAAATCATTCATCATCTGCAGCACACCCAGATACACCGTATAGCCCAGAATAATACCGGCAAGACTGCCCAGCACGGCCAATATAAGCAATTTATACAGTTCAATGCTAATAAGACGTTTTTCACTACAGCCAAGGCAGAGCATAATGGCACAGTTTTTATCCTGTCTTTGTGCAAACCGGTGGCTATTAACGCTAATGGCGATGGCCGCCAGTAATACCGTTAAAAGCGCTGCCAGAGACAGGAAATCACCGGCCTTTTTCAGATTGGTATTGACAGCATTTAGTCCTTCCACACCGGAACGCAAAGTCTGCCCGGCGCGCAGCTGTGGTTTCAGCCATTGCCTGTAGCTTTGCAGAGCATTTTTTGAGCTGGCGCCTGAGCCAGAACCGGAATCCGGGCCTGAAAAGAAATACAGATAATCCACCCGGCTGCCCGGTTGAACCGTCGCAGTCCGGGCCAGATCAGCCAGATTAATCATTGCCGCAGGCGCAATAGTGAACAGCGAACTGGACTGTCCCGGTACCCGTTCCAGGATGCCGCTGGCACGAAATTCTGAGTCACCCAGTTCAAGTGCATCTCTTTTGCCGTTTTGCTGATCTTCAGACATAAAAGTGAGCTTGAAATACAGTGCCAGGCGTTTGTCCAGCCAGATTTCGCCTCTGGGCGGAGCCTTTGCCGGTTGCGCCGGAGCGTTGGTAGCCTTGGCCTGTTTCGCTGCTGCTTTTCTGACCAGCAATTCGCCCTGCAGGGGGAAATTATCTGACACTGCCTTGATCTGTGCCAGTTTGAATTGCCCATTGACAACCAGCATACTGGGAAAAGCCCTCATCTGAGCGTGACGAAGAGCGTGTGCGTCTGCCTGCTTCAGCCAGGCAGACGGTACGGGTGACGGTGATTTGAGGATCAATTGTGCGCCATTGAGCTGCGTGGCATGATCCAGCATTGAATGATCAATTCGCTGGATAAAAAAGCCGATACAACTCAGGCTGCCTACCGCAACCACAATGGACAGGAACAATAAACTGAGCTCACCTTGCCGGAGTTCCTTCTGAAATAATTTAAAAGCCAGTTGAAGTGTGTGCATATAAGCTTTAGTTTTCCGTCTGACCAGCTACTTTTTATAACCAGTTGAGGTCATTTCTGTCAGGATACCACGATCCAGTTGAAAATGCCGCTGACAGGCCTTCGCTAAAGACTGATCATGAGTCACCAGCACCAGCATAGTTCCCAGTTCCTGATTCAGTTCAAACAAAAGCTCAATAATGGTTTCCCCGCTGAGCTGATCCAGATTACCCGTCGGTTCATCGGCAAACAGAATTTCCGGCTGGCCGGCAAACGCTCTGGCAATCGCAACCCGCTGCTGTTCTCCGCCTGAAAGCTGCAGAGGTTTGTGTTCATAGCGTTCCGACAGACCCACCCGATCCAGCAGTTGCTCCGCCTGTTGCCGGGCATTTTTATCACCCTTGAGTTCCAGCGGCAGCATCACATTATCCAGGGCATTTAAAGCCGGGATCAAGTGAAAGGACTGGAAAACAAAGCCTATCTTGTCCTGTCGAAGGCGAGCCCTGCCTTCTTCATCCAGAGCAACTAATGACTGACCATCAATTTCGACCTGACCCGAACTGGGTGTATCCAGGCCGGCCAGTAAAGAAAGCAGGGTTGACTTACCCGATCCGGAGGCACCGGTAATCGCTACCGATTCCCCCGGTTCCAGACGAAAGTTAATATCTGTTAAAATATCCAGTCGACCATTGGGTGTGATAATATTTTTTGCTAAGCTGTTAACAATTAACAAAACTAACCTCTTAAGGAATTCCCTGCCATTTGGGTTAATTTTACACTGGCTCAGGACTATTTATGCAAACAAATAAAAATTATCTTTCATCTGTCCTCTTTCTGACCACTTTGAGTCTGATTAGTTTAATAATAACGCTTTCAAACGGGCCTGCTATTGCTGCCGCTCCAGAACTGAAGAACAGGACGATTTTGCTGCTGGGTGATAGTTTAAGTGCCGGCCATGGAATTGAACAGGGGAAAAACTGGACTGATTTATTACAGCACCGGT
>RCNG010000644.1_pt1 | contig 16204 bp, 12 predicted proteins | sample 2041371 | NCBI WGS metagenome assembly RCNG01 (sample SAMN09708227, study PRJNA481090) | Marine sediment metagenome, whole genome shotgun sequencing project. | biome: marine sediment; feature: ocean; material: sediment; isolation source: Sewage treatment plant 1 marine sediment (STP1) ... | reverse complement strand
GTGAAGAAATACCAGCACTCATACTAGCGACCATTGCCACTGGAGCCTTCTAATACATTACGGGCTTCCTTGCCCAGATGAGCAATTAACGAATCCAAATCCACATTCATTTTGTGTTCTTCCTTGTTTATTTGTCAGGTTTATGTCCGACCCGGAATAATAATTGATTTATGCTGTAGTTCCTGTGCGCCCAGCCATGTTGTCCAGCCTAATTTTTCATAACTGTTACTACTTAATAATAACTTTGGGACTTCGTATTTCAGTAGTTGTAATTCAATGTCATAATCTAATTGATCACGAAGAATAAAATTAACTATTTTTTTCAATGGTAGAGAATACTCGCCATCTGGGAGAAACTTTTCAAACATTTCGTAGGGTAATTTATTTATCAAAATACGAAACTTTCCGCCCCGATCCTCTACCCTGTCTCCAAGGACCAGATCATTGTTTACTGTTGCACATTGTTGTCCTAACCTGTTTTGTTGATCAGAAGAAATTGATACATAACGTTTTATATTCGTTTTGGTCTTAAAATGTTCAAACTTAAAATAGAATTTTAAAATGGCTTCAAGCACACTCGTTGAGTGGCAGCGCATTCCCAACATACCAATAAAGGGTAGTAACCGGTTCCAGTTGACATCCGGATCATTTCTTTGCTCAGGTTGATAAAGCCCTGCAAGCGCAAACATCCAGTTAGAAAACTGATCTTTGCTTCCCGCCTTATAGTTTTGATAAAAACGGTATTTTTCCCAGCATTTGTAGACTAATATAATCATTCGATGATTAAATAAATCCAAAAAATGTCTTGCAGAGTCCTGATCATTTTTTGTCTGCAAAATTGCTTCACTATAAAAAGCGGGCAAAGGTGATGCCGCTCCATACAAGCCTAAAAAATTAATTGACATCAGGGCTGTTAATTTTTCATTTGTTTCCCTGATTGAGATAGAATCAATATCACTGGTGTTATAGACAAGTTCAGGATTAACACTGAATTGAATTAATGTTTTTTTCAGTGCCTGCTGACCATTCTTTGTTGAGATCAAATGATTAAATTCATTAAGTAACTTGACAGCCTGAAAAAAAGAATATTGCTGACTATTAGTTAATAAATCATGCACTATATGATTGGCTGTTGACCGATTCTCGCTGGCCACTGGTAAACCTCTCCCTGTTCAATTCCAAGCACTACAAGTTCATGAAATGAGTTTATTGATACATACAGTGAAAAAAACTCATTCAACACAGAAAAAAATAAAAACATTTCTCCTTCATTGGTAAACCTGGATTCAACTACTCTGATGGTTGAACGAACGCCTCGCACAGGACGCCCGTGATAAAGACGGTCAAGCAGGTCGACTTTTATAGAATCAATACCATCCAGACGATGCTGACTGACTCGCGCCTGCTGCCGGTCATAATAGCTTCGATAATCATAGATGGTTAAAATAACCCTGAGTACCTCTTTATTCATCAGAGACTGATAATTTAAGGACATATTGGAAATTAACTGCCAATGAAACCCTTTATCCAAAGGAGGTATAAACTCTGGCGTGACCTGAGAGATATTTATAATATCGACAAACTCAGGTATTCCTTCACTGGCAACATTGATATCACCAATTCCAAGTTTTACCGGAAGAGTCCGATTGGTACAGGTCAGGCTGGCCTCAACGGTTTCAGTCTGAGGTGTTATATTATCTTCACTGTGATTAACAAAGGCAATATAACTGTCCAGAGCCTGACCATCCTCAGAACCCTTAACTCTTATCTGATAGTACAATTGCGATGTGTTATCGTTAAGAGAATGTTCAAATGATTCAAAATAAGGGTATTTTTTTCGTTTATGATCACTATGTCCCCATCCAACAACTTCATTAACCTGGTAGACTTCATGATGCATTGGATGTATTGCGGAGGGTAATAAGCGATAATCAACTTTTTTATGATCCAGGATAATAGGTGCGGATTTATGTTCAAATAAATTGACCACAGGCGTGCAGTACAATCGTAATGAATCTGCTGCAATTGCAATACTGCTGTCCAGTGTTCTTGAAAATGAACATTCCATTACCAGGCTGCTGATATTCTCTATGTCATGTTTTTTTAACTCTTTGGCCAGATTGTTCAAACCTTTAAAGTCAACAAAAAGATATTTTTCCGGTAAGGCAAAAAATTCCTGAAAAACACGATAACCTTTGAACAGATTGGCTGAGTAAGGTAATAAGCTTTCATCATCAGAAAAGCCCACCGGAACGATGTTTGATTTATCCAGAGAGCTTAAAAATAGTTTCTTTCCCTGCGAATCAATAACACTGATTTGTAAGTCCTGCACATATCGACAGAAATAAAGATAGAGTAAATGAGATGTCTGTATATCGCCAAAGAGATGAAAACGTAGAAAGTCCAGGGACATTTCATCAAGATTGGCCTTTTCATCCAGTAGTGATAACTGGATAGCAATTCTGGAGCCGGTTGATTGAATGGTATGTCGTATATCAGACACCCGCAATGGATACAAATCAACATCAAAACAGGTTTGAAACTGGCACTGCGTTCCATCTACAGGTGTTGATAAAACCTTACTCTTACGTTTAATCTGTTTTTTTTCAGTCAGGCCATCGGCAGGTGTTATCTGAACTACGCTCATGGAGGGTATAGGTTTGAGAAAATTTGGCCAGAGCAGATTCATGACCGAGTGGGTCAGTTCAGGCAACTCATCTTCAAGTTTTTGTCGCAAGCGCCCGGTTAAAAATGCAAACCCTTCCAGTAAACGTTCAACATCAGGATCCTGAGCTTCAGTTGATAAGAAAGGTGCCAAACGTGGATTTGTTTCAGCAAATTCTGTCCCTAAGCCTCTCAGTGCAGTCAATTCATCTTGAAAATACTTATTTACTGACACTTTTTAGCCCCGCACAATTGCCTGTCCGGAACTGGTCAAAACAGTTTCAAAAGACAGGTTTTGTACATCTTCGTCAATAAAAACTTTCGTGACTATACTGAATTTTAATTCCAGGGGCTTGTCAATGTCAGGTTCGTGGGTAATTTGTACCGATTGAATTCTCGGTTCAAAACGATGCAGAAAGTCCCGAATTGATAACTTAAGTTTATGAATGGCATCCGGAAACTGGGAAACAAATTCCGAGAAATCAGGCATTCCGTAGTCTTCCAGCGAGATGAGACTGCCCTTGCGGACATTTAACATATTTTGCAGGCTATTGAGAATTGAATAATGCAGACTGCGGTAATCGAACTTTAGGGAGTAGTTGTGAGTACCGCTATTAATGCGGTCGAGAAGTGATTTCTCTGAAATCATTGTGTGCAATCCTTTGCTTTATGAAAATTCCTTTTAGGACTTTAGAAATTTTTAATTTCGTAAAAGTCATTACATTACCCTGATCGTCCGGGTTGGGCCATTATATTTTAATAAAAGAGAAATAGTCAACAGGATTTTCCCCTGATTGAGCAATTAGTTGCTCAATCAGGCTTATACCCTACGCTCAGACCTGCTGCCTATGCTGTTGAGTATCACTACTGACTTCCAGTTTTCCAATCAGGGACAGAGTAAAATCCGCCCCCATATACTTGAAATGAGGTCTGACCAGAACGGCTGCTCGATACCATCCCGGCTCTCCTGCAACCGGACTCACGTCAATTTTTGCTTTACGCAACGGTCTGCGATTACGAATTTCAATGGACGGGTTCTCCTGATCGGAGACATATTGCTTGATCCATTGATTTAATCCGCGTTCTACATCCGCTTTTTCTTTCCAGGTGCCAATATTTTCCCGTTGGATCACTTTAAGATAGTGAGCAATTCGGTTAATAATAAACAAATAAGGTAATTGACTGCCTAATTTAAAATTAGTATGGGCTTCTTTTTCCTGGCGTGTATTGGCAAAATGTTTGCTTGACTGCACTGAATTGGCTGAATAAAACACCGCATCATCTTTGCCGCGTCTTAACGTCAGAGCGATAAAACCTTCTTCGGTCAATTCATATTCGCGACGATCAGTAATCATTACTTCAGTGGGTAGTTTACTTTCAATACGGCCCAGAGCGTCAAAATAGTCCAACGTCATATCCTCAACCTGTCCGCCGGCTGATGGTCCGATAATATGCGGACACCAGCGGTACTTAGCAAAACTCTCTACCAGTCTGGTGACGAATAAAAAAGCCGGATTCCCCCACAAAGAATGCTCAAGGTCGTCACAGACAGTTTCTTCATAATTAATGCCAAAGTTAATCATTTTTTCATTTACAGAACGATATGGACAGCGTAGTAAAAACCTTGGCAACACCAGTCCCACATAACGAGCATCTTCAGTTGTTCTGAAATTTTTCCATTTCTGGTATTTAGGACTTGCATAAATATCATGCAAATCGATTACCGCTGGAAGTTCGCTCATGCGCTCAATATCAAAGAAATCACTATGCGCACTGGCAATAAAAGGGGTATGGGACATAGCTGCAATACTGGCGATTTTTTGCATCAGTTTAATATCCGGCCCTTTGGGAGTTAATTGATAGTTGCCAATCATCACACCATAAGGCTCACCGCCATATTGACCATATTCCGCACTGTAAATCAGTTGATACAAACCGGAATTAGTGATTTCAGATGCATCTTCCAGATCTTCAAGCAAATCAGTCTGACAGAGATTGAGCAGCTCAATTTTGATATTTTCTCTGAATTGGGTTCGTTCTACTAATAAAAACAAACTTCTCCAGATTGACTCAAGCGCCTGAAAAACACCATTGTGTAAAACTGCATCGACCTGTTGTTTGATTTTCTGCTCAATTTCAGCAATCAGGATAGTTGCCAGGAAGTCATCGACAGGTTGTTGTTTAAAATCACAGCAGTGTGCGTGCAAAAATACACTCAGCGCATTGACAAGCTTATCCTGTTTTTTTTTATCCCGGGGAGTTAAATCAAGTGTTTGTACAATTTTCTGTACAACTGAAGGGGTGCTCTGCTCTTCCAGTTGAGCGGTCATAATAATTCCTTTTATTAAGAAGCCTGGTTGTTCTCCGCTTTGTGTGTTCTTATTGTAGGTTGGGTTAGCGCAGCCTAACCCAACCTACAGAGCGGAGCGGCAATAATCTTATCACAATAAAAGCATAATGATAGCAGGATTTGCTATGAAGTTTAGCTGACCGCCTTGGATAACTTGAAGATAGGCAGAATCAACGAGCTGACCAGCAGGCCGACCACCACTCCCATGACCAGCAGCATTATTGGCTCGGCCAGACGGGAAAAGGTTTCCAGGCGCACTGACAGCTCACGTTCATAGAAATCGGCAAGCCTGGCCATGACTTTGGGAAGACTACCGGTCTGTTCTCCTGTTTTGATCATCTGCTGCACCATGGGCGGGATAAAAGTCGTATTGCTGAAACCGCTGGAAATACCATCACCCGCCAGAACGCGTTCTATTACCTGGTCGATGAACTGTTGAAACTGCCGGTTGCGCACCACATCACGACAGGAATGCAGCGCATCCACGATACCCACACCGTTGCTCAGCGACAAGCCAAGCACGCGCATCGACTGCAACAGGTAAAGCCGGATAAAAATACCTCGCAGGCCCGGCAGGTGCAGTTTGAACCAGTCCAGCCTCTGACGTCCGCCATCGCTGGCCGCCCAGTACCTCAAACCAAGCAATAACGTGGCCAGAGCAATTAACAAAGAGGCCCAATATTCCCGGAACAGGTTACTCACCGCCATCAGGAATAGCGTGCTGGCAGGCAGATGTTCCTCAATGCTGCTGAATAAATCGGCAAACTTCGGGAACACCACAACCAGCACAAACACCACCACGCCCAGAGCAAACACCAGCAGAAAGACTGGATAAGAGAGAGCGGAGAACAGGGTACGCTGTAACTGCTCACGTTTTTCATCCATTTCCAGCAGTTGTTCCATCACTTCGTGCATAAAACCGCCTTCTTCACTGGCGCTAATGAGATTAACATAAGTTTGCGAAAAGACCTCCGGGTGCTTTGCCAGTGCCTGCGAAAACTGTCTGCCCTCGCCAATATCGGCAATCATCTGTTCGACCATTACCTGCAAGGCTGGATTTTGCATCTGTCCCTGCAAAGACTGCAGACTGGCGTGTAGATTATTACCGGTTGACAGTAGCAAAGCCATCCTTTCGGTAAAAAAACGCCGGTCTTTGTCGTTTACTACACGACGGGGTTTCAACCCGGCGAAAAAACCATTACGGACGGATTTGCCCTTGCCCGTCTCCTTAATAGGTTGTTTAAGCTCAATAGCCATGGCAACGATATTCAGATATTGACCACACGTGAAATCTCCTCAATGGTCGTTCTGCCTTCAAGGGCGCGCTGCAGGCCGTCATTAAACAGTGTACAGATCTTTTTCTCATGCATAAACGCAGTGAGCTGGTCGCGAGAAGGATTGGTGATGATCAGACGCTGCAGTTCGCTGTCTGTCTCGACAATTTCATGCACACCCATACGTCCCTTGTAGCCTGAGTCATAACATTCCGGGCAGCCCCGCCCCCTGGAAAGGCGTACCTTACCCAGCTCCTGCCAGTTATAGCGCTGCACCATTTCTGGTGGGGCAAGAAAATCAGTCTTGCAAGCAGGACAAATGCCGCGCACCAGACGCTGTGCGACTACGCCAATCAGTGCAGACGACAGTAAATAGGGCTCGATACCCATATCGATCATACGTGTCACTGCCCCGACGCTGTCATTAGTGTGCAGGGTAGACAGCACCAGATGGCCGGTGAGTGCCGCCTGAACCGCAATTTCTGCGGTTTCACGCTCACGGATCTCCCCCACCATGACCACGTCCGGGTCCTGACGCAATATATGTTTGAGCATTTTGGCAAAGGTCAGGCCAATCTTTTCCTTGACCGAATTCTGATTAATGATATCCAGCTGATACTCGACCGGATCTTCAATGGTGACTATATTTTTTTCAATGCTGTTGAGATAATTGATGGCCGAATAGAGTGTCGTGGTCTTGCCGCTGCCGGTCGGCCCCGTGACCAGTACCAGACCAAAGCTACGATCCAGCAGTCGCTTGAACGCTTGCAGGTTGTTATCAGCCATACCCAGTTTGTCGACATTGAGAATAGCCTGGTTTTTATCGAGCACCCGCAGTACCACTTTTTCGCCGTACAGACCAGGCAACGAACTGAAACGCAGGTCGATCGGACGACCCTGAGTATGTACCTGGATACGGCCATCCTGCGGCAGGCGGCGCTCTGAGATATCCAGATTGGCCATTACTTTAAGACGTGACACAATGGCCGGATTAAGCTCCAGGCGCGGCGTCATAACCTCATAAAGCAGACCGTCAATACGAAAACGCACGCGGCATATTTTCTGTGCCGGTTCTATATGAATATCACTGGCGCCATCATGTACTGCGCGCTGAATGATCGAGTTGACCATATTGATGACCGGACTGCCCGCTGCCATATCATCAATGGTGGAAAAATCATCCCTCAGTTTGTTTTCAACAAATTCAAAGTCTTCTTCCAGCGCCTCCATCATTTCAGCACCGTAGCTGTTTTCGGAGTGGGCTTCACTGATCGCCTTAATGATATCTTCTTTGCGCGCTAAAACAGGTTGAATACGCAAAGCAGTACGTTCCTCCACCTCAGCAAAATCAGGCACCGCCTGCGGATCTGAAGTGGCCAGATAAATTACCCCGCGCAGACGAAACAAGGGTAACATTTTCAGACGCCGTGCCACATCAACTTCCAGCAGGCTCACTACATCCGGATCAAACAGCCCTGCCCGCAAATTGACAAAAGGGATGCCAAGTTGCCGACTCAATACCTCAAGCAATGCCTTTTCGCTAACCCAGCCTTTATCGACAATAATATGACCGAGACGCTTGCCAGTCGTTTTCTGCTGAATAAGTGCTTCATTGAGACGCTCTTCATTCAGCAGGCCCTGTGTTATCAGGATATCGCCAAGACGGATTTTTTCCCCTGTGGATACCGGTGCTGAGCCGTGTTCCTGTTCCTGGCCCGCTTCAATCACTGCAATGGCATTGTTCAGTCCGGTAAGTGTGAAAATATCTCGAATCAGATAATTTGCATTGGACACTTTCAACCAGCCGCCTATTTTTGCCAGCTTCTCCTGAGCATCCAGCAGTGTTTCCAGGGCATCGCTGTACATCAACGGAACGCTAGACAAGTCAATGACCACATGGGTTTCCCACTGTTCAAGGCAGGTCTCTATTGCAGCACGCAAAGGCTGCAGCTCTGCATCACTGGACAGAATACCTCTGGGTGCCAGGTAGGTCATAACACCCATGCGTGTACGCATCACTGCATTAGCCGCCGGGACATCTTCAATATCAATGGCAGTTAGTGATGAGCTAGACATCTTGCGTTTCATCCCGGGAGATATTTTCCCTGGCCAGCAAATCTTCAAGGCAGGTCTTCAGCGGTTGTGGTTTACCCAGTCCATAGCCCTGACCGAAGTCGACCCCGATATCCTGCAGCTTCAGCAGAATGGCTTCGTTTTCAACATACTCGGCCACCGTCAGCAACTTCATGGCATGCCCTACCTGGTTGATGGCTGAGACCATAGATTCAGACACCGGATCTTCAATTATCTTACGTACAAAACAGCCGTCAATCTTAAGAAAGTCCACATCCAGATTCTGCAAATAGGCAAAAGAACTGAGGCCGGTACCAAAATCATCGAGGGAAAATTGGCAACCTCTGGATTTAACCCTGGAGATTAAAGACCTGGCCTCGCTAAGATTCGCGATAGCCGATGATTCCGTAATCTCAAAGCAGATATTTTCAACATGCGGCCCCAGACGGTCAAGCTGTTCAAGGATAAAGTCGGTAAAGGTTTCATTGCTCAGTGACTGACCGGACAGGTTGATTGATAACTGGCAGGGGAATCTGTCGAAAGCGTCCATTGCCTGCAAAGCTTGATCAAAAGTCTGCTGGATGACCCAGCGATCGATGTCCGGCATCAGTTTATAACGTTCTGCCGCGGGCAAGAAATCCATTGGTGATATCAGCGTGCCATTTTCGCCCGTCAGACGCAGTAATATCTCAAAATGTTGCAATTCCTTATTCGGGCCCAGGCCCTGAATTAACTGACTAAAGAGTACGAAACGTCCCTCGCGCAAGGCAGACTGGATACGCCCAATCCACTGCATTTCACCTTTGCGTTGCAGCAGCTCAGTACTGTTTTGTTCATAGACCTGAATGCGATTTCTGCCTCGTTCTTTAGCTGCATTACAGGCAATCTCCACTGAGCTCAAGAGCGCGGAAACAGATTCATTTTGTACCGTAACAGGCGCTACTCCTATACAGGCACTGAGTTCAAACTTTTGTCCTGCCCATTTAAAATCCAGTGACTCAATGTTTTCGCTCATGCGTGTGGCCAAATCCCTGGCCGTTGACAGAGGACAGCTTTCCAGAATAACGCCAAATTTGTCACCACTGAGACGCGCAACGGAATCGCGTGAGCGCACCAGTTTAAAAAGGCACTCACCCACCAGACTGATTGCTGCGTCACCTGCTTCACGGCCGGCAATATCATTGATAACAGTAATGCGATCAATATCAATTTTCAGGACTGTATGTTCAGAACCGTTACCACGTGACGCTGCCAGAACCTGGTTAACATTGGCCTCAAAACTATGCTCATTTTCCAGTCCGGTCAGACTGTCGAAGTTGGCCAAAATAACCTTCGTTACTTTATTTGCCATAACATTGAGCAGATTACGGTCACTATTGGAGAAATCGCTGTCATAATCGGCATTGATGATAGCCAGCATGCCAATAACATCGCCTTCGCCTTTGTCGATAGGGCTTAACAGGTATTTATAAGGCAGCTCGTTGATGGCTAAATTTAGCAGATGGGCATCATGGGTATTATTAATGACTATCGATGCCTGTTGTTGTCTGAGTGTTTCAAAAAAGACATTTTTAAGGTTGGAAAGTAATTGCGCTGAGCCTGTGACTGTCCTGTCTTTATCAAATTCAAAAATAGTGATATTTTTGCTGGGAAGTAACAAGGCTACCATACCGGCACCGAGAAATCCCAGACAATCGGCCACCAGACGACGCAATGAATCCTGAGTGTGATAAAGACTGACAGAATGACTTTCTGACTGATAAACAAGATTGAGTTCATCATAGCGCATGCCCAGTTCATCCGCCATATCTTCGAGTTCCTGATTAAGGCCACGCTCATTCTGGATACATTCGCCCACTGTAATCAGTTTATCTTGCATGGCTTTTATTTCGATATCTCCCAGGATATCCTTTGCTTGCAGGATCACAAGCAGATTCAATGAACCATCGTTAAACTCGTCTATCAGATAAAGAGAGACAATAGTTTCGTCACTACCAAGCTGTTGCCATACGAAGGGTGCTGGTGTCCGGTCGAGCGTTTCAACAGGATGGTTTTTTACATGATTCTCAAGTTTTACTTCAGTGGCACTTTGCGCATCACTGCTGGACCAGATGCACTGCCCGTGCATGTCAAATAAACCCAGAGCCTGGATTTCCGGTGCCAGGTTATTGAGCAGGCGAAAATAATTCTCATACTTTATCAGTGTGATGGCACGATTCATTATGTCAGGCGCTTCCTGTGCGGCTCTTCTTGACTGAAATACCCGGCAAGCTCTGCAATCAGCTGTCGGGCGCTCACCGGTTTTTCAAGAAACTTCAGATTATTGATATTGGCTGTCCATTCCCGATGTTCGATTTCAGTACGAGAGGTGACAATAAAAATGAGAAATTCACGTTGCGGCATCTCTATCTGAATCTGCTGACACAGCTTTTGTCCCGACATGCGTGGCATCTGGATATCGGTAATCAGCACATCAGGCGCCTGCTGGCGGATTTTCTCCAGAGCGATCAAACCATTAGAAGCATCATCGACCAGATACCCGGCTCGCTCCAGTGCCTGTCGGAGAATTCGAATAGCATGTGGTTCGTCGTCGACAATTAAAATCTTTTTCACACTGTTCCTGCCTGTAGTTGTGTTGCCATGTCTTTTTCCAGACGGATGGTAAAAGTGCTGCCCTGATCATATTCACTTACCACGCTCAGCTTACCATGATGAGTCTGGATAATTTGTTGTACCAGCGACAGTCCCAGACCATGACCGGTCTGCGCTCTGACCCGGTCGTCTTCCGAGCGATAAAATTTATCAAAAATCTTATGCTGATCATCGGAACTGATACCCACACCGGTATCACTGACATTGATTTCAATAGCATTATTAAGTTCTTTAGCACTCAGGGTAACGCTGCCGCCTGGCTTATTGTATTTGATCGCATTGGTGAGCAGGTTGGTGATAGCAATACGCAATAAATCCTTGTCGACATTAATCGCTTTCATCTCACGCGGCAAATCGATTTCAAATTTAAGATCCTTGCCGCGACCGCTTTGGCTAATGTTTTTAAATGTGTCCTGCAATAACTCGCCGATACGTACACGTTGTCGATGCATGGTAATGCCATCCAGTTCAAATTTACTGATGGCAAGCATGTTGTTGATCAGATTCGACAGTCGCTCTACCTCATCATGGATAACATTCAGTGCTTCAATGCGGAAAGTTTCTGAATTACCGTCTTCGCCAAGCAATGACTCGCTGTACATGGCCAGTACATTGAGCGGAGTCTTGATCTCATGAGCCATCTGGGCGATAAATTCACCGCGGTTTTGCCTGGCCAGCCGTTCTTCCGTGCAATCGCGAATGACCACCATAGTACCCAGCAAATGGCTTCCATCCTTGGGAGAAAACAAGGGATAGGTTTTTACTTCGAGCTGTTTTTCCGGGTCATTTGGCGGCGTTAAATAAATGCTATCCGAATTGTAGCCCACCTGCTGACTGGTACCGCAAAGATGAGACAGGTACGCAGTGAGTTTCGGGTCCTGACACCATTGTTGAGCCTTTTTGCCCAGAATCGATTGCTGTGATTTGCCGAGCAGCGCAGCAATCTTGTCGTTCACATAGGTGACGCAGCCAACTTCATCAATGATCAGGATTGCCTCCGGTAAGGTCTGAAGTATCGATTCAATTTTGGAGTTCTGGTAAGACAGTAATTTGCTGGATGTCAGCAATCCATTTTGTTCGTTTTCCAGTAACTTAATCCGTTGCTGTGCGGAATTAATGAACTCGTTAAAACGCTGCATAAAATCACCCAGCTCACCGGAAGGGTGTAATTCGATTTGTTGGGTCGTGCTACCCACAAGCAGCTGTTCGAGATTTTCATTCATTTTGCGCAACGGCTGAGTTTCGCGACGCAGTAGAAAGTAAAACAGCGGTGTCAGCAGGAACACGGGCAAGGTCAACGTGCCAAAGAACGGCAAATCCTGATAATGGAAATCAAACTTTGGCTGGAAATAACCCAGGCGGACATAACCGCGAAGATCGCTATTGCTAAACACAGGGGCATGAAATTCCAGGAAGCTGAGCTGCCCTGAGGGTGAATAAATCTGCCGCTCACCCAACCAGGCCGTGGGATCATCAGGCATTGGCTGATTAGGGATGATCACACCGGGTGCGGAAATTGAGCTGGCCGCCGTACCCTGTAAATCAACCACCGCGGCATAAGCAAAATCCGGATTGCTCTGGCCCTGACGCAGAGCCTGCAAAACACCCTGCCTGCCATTCTCAGGAATTAACTCGTCCCAGGCCATACCACCCAGAACCCGGGCAAGACCGACTCCCTGGCTTCTTGCCTGAATCAGACGTGTATCCAGCTGGTAGCTGAATGAGACAAATACAATCAGTCCCATTACCACAAGCGAAGCCACAATCATTATCAAACCAAGGCGCTGGTTAAACCACATAGTTAAAATCCAATGAGTATTATTTCCTTGTCCAGTTAGCACCATTTAAAACTGAGCATGTTAAGCAGTTTCTTTAGTTGAGTTTCATTTCTCAAGATAGCAGAAAATGCTTAATCAGCAAGTTTTCTGACATAAACAGACAGAATGTAATTATTAGTGGAATTTGAGCTATAATTTAATAAAAATTGGTTCTTCTCCACTTTAATTATAAGAATGGCAATCAATCAAAATATGTAAGGAATGTTATGCCAACCGTTTGGGAACAAATCGCTGTAAATGCCCGACTCATCACACTGCCGGAGGTCTATCTTCGGCTCAAAGAGGTTCTTGATGATCCAAACTACACTTCCGCAAAAGTGGCTCAGGTCATTACCCATGATCCCGCTATCACAGTACGCCTGCTGCGTATAGTAAACAGTGCCTATTTCGGACTGGCTACGCAGATCGATTCAGTAAGCCGTGCGATCAGCCTGCTGGGTACCCGGGGAGTTTATGATCTGGTGCTTGCTGTTTCAGTAACGCAGAGTTTTAAAGGTATGTCCAATGAGGTGATGGATATGGATCGTTTTTGGCGTAAAAGCGTGGTCTGCGCCATTACCAGCCGCGAACTTTCTTCCCTGTGCAACGTTGTGGACAGCGAGCATCCGTTCGTATGTGGTCTCTTGTGTGATATTGGACACCTGTTCATTTACCAGCATGCTCCTGACAAGGCACAACAGGCTATCGAAGCGGCAAAGCAACAGCAGGTTCCCCTGTATAAGGTGGAACGCACTCTGTTAGGCATAGACTACGCCAATGTGGGTGCTGCATTGATGCGCCACTGGCAGTTGCCACAGAACCTGTGGGAACCCGCCGAGTATCATATCGAGCCGGAAAAATCACAGGACTATCAGATTTTTACCAGCCTGGTGCACATCGCAAAGGTTATGACCGAGGCAGACGATCAGAATGAGCCACTTGAAAGCGCACTAACAAACGTAGCACCACTGGCCTGGCAGGTAACCGGCTTATCCACCGAGCGTTGTATGGATATTTCCAACCAGGTTGACTCACAAGTGAACAGTGTCATGCAGCTAATTTTCCCATCACGGAAAGCTGCCTGAATCGCGTGGGCTTTTATTAGTCCTGTTGATTCAATATCCACAAGCCCTCATCGCTGGATGACACTTCATGCGCAGGGTTATTTTCCACTAAGGGTTTGTTTTCCACAGCAGGTTTTTCCTCTGGTTTAGAGTCACCCAGCAGTTCGTTCATTTTTTTTTCGCTGTGCTGCTGATCCTGGTTCAATCGCTGTTCATTTCGCCCGACCCATTTCACCGTCTCAGCATTCCTTACGTCCTTGCGGAAATTAACAATCGTAGGGGTAATCAAAACCACAATTTCCGTGGCGGTCAGTGCCCTGGATCTATTAGAGAAAACGGAGCCTACCACAGGCAAATCACCGAGGATGGGTATACCTTCTCTGGATTCAATGATGTTATGCTTCATCAGACCTCCGAGAAAGGCAGTCTGCCCGTCTGATACCAGCATTTGAGTGGAAAGCTGGGTAGTCGTTTTGGATGGAATACCATCATCTGACACTGAACCATCACTGACTTCCGGATGCACATCCAGCAGGATCCTGCCCTGTTGATCCACCGAGGGAGTTACCTTGAGAATAATGCCTGTCTCAAGAAATTCGATACTTTCAGAAGTGACCTGATTGATGGTTGTGACAACACTATACCCCAGACGGGTACCCACCTGGGTCTCTGCGGTATACCCCTCCATTGCCAGCAGCGTCGGGGTCGATAAAGTCCGTAAACGTCCGCGTCTTTTCAGTGCATCAAGGGCAACTTCCAGCTTCGGACCGATAAACTGGAAGAACAGACCCGCACTATTGGGGTTTGATAACCCCTGTGTGCCAATACTTCCGCTGCCATCGGAAATATCAAAAAAATGCGTCCAGTCCAGACCAAAAGATTCCCCATCAGTCAGAGTGACTTCCAGGATCTTGGCCTCGATCAAAATCTGTTTCGGTTCAGTATCTATAGTCGCCAGCAGTACCTCAATCTTTTCCAGAAAGGATGGCAGATCCTCAATGATTAACACATTGCGTTCGCTCAGCATAGTGATTTTACCGTAACTCGATAGGTGCTTTTTCAGAATACTTTCGACATCAGCAGGCTTTGTATATTGCACCTTAAAGGAACGTATCTCGGTGATTCCAGAGTCACCGTATTTACCAACCTCATCGCGATCGACAATAAAATAGCTGCCCTTATGTTTCTCGACTGCATAACCTGCTGCCCGGCTTATGGCATGAATGGCATCAAACAGATTCATATTGTAAAGATTAACAGACACCTTTCCCTCGACACCCTCAGTCAGCACAATGTTCACCTGCTGCTGTTGTGACAGCATCTTCATCACCTGATGAATTTCGATATCCTGCAAGGTAATGTTTATCTTTTGTTTTTCAGCGTGCAGCAAAGTGCACAACAGGAACAGTTGCAGCACCGCAAACAGGCGCACAGCAGAAGCAAATTTTTTGTAATTACAGCAAGGTGTAAACATTGCGTTTATTCCAATTTATTGTCTTTGAGATGCATTGTCTTTAACATCATCATCTTCGATCAGCAAGGTATAAGTCTTACCCAGTTTCTCAAATACCGCCCTGCCTTCATCCACCGATAGCAGACGGTAGCCATTAATATCATCACCCGGACTGAGAATCTCATCGTCAGCAATCACCATTGGCAGATTATCAGAAATCAGGATTGCACTAAGCCTGGGCATAACATCCGTCACCGGGGACTGTTTTTTTCGTTCCAGCTGCGGCGGCGGAGCAGCCAGGATTGCCGGCTTATTAAACGGATTGTGCTCCAGCATGGTCAAGGTATCGGCAGCAGATGCAGGACCGAGATGGCTCATCGTCAGTCCCAGCAACAAAAACCCGATATCTGATCGAAGCATTATTCTTTCACCACGCGATAGGAAACCATGGTCAGGTTTATTTTCAGCTCAGGATCAAACAGATCCGCACCCAGTGGCTGAATATCGTACTTTTTAATGACGATGGAACCCAGATCCCGGCCAATGTTCTGCAACCAGCGAAAGAAGTCAAAATAGCTGGCGTTGAGTTTCACATCAAACAGGCTTTCCTGAAAAATCTGTACTTTTTTTCCATCGCCCGGCTTCACGCTGACCAGCTCGACATTGGTTTCCCAGGAGACTTTCTGTAGCCGCCCTATAATATACGATTCCATCTGTTGGGCAGGCAAATCCGCCATATCCCCGTGCAGCTGATGCCCCAGCGACTGGACATCCGCCCCGGTTTTCGCCAGTTGCTGTTCCAGACCTTCACTGCTGCTCACGGCTCGCTGCAGCAGCTGGTAACTGTCATTGCTCTT
>RCNG010000643.1_pt1 | contig 16205 bp, 12 predicted proteins | sample 2041371 | NCBI WGS metagenome assembly RCNG01 (sample SAMN09708227, study PRJNA481090) | Marine sediment metagenome, whole genome shotgun sequencing project. | biome: marine sediment; feature: ocean; material: sediment; isolation source: Sewage treatment plant 1 marine sediment (STP1) ... | reverse complement strand
TCGGCCTTCTTGTCGGAGTCGGTCGACTTCTTCTCGGCCTTCGCCGTCTTGGCCTTCTTGTCGGAGTCGGTCGACTTCTTCTCGGCCTTCGCCGTCTTGGCCTTCTTGTCGGAGTCGGTCGACTTCTTCGCTGCCTTCTTCTTGGCGGCGGGGAGCTCGATCTTCTTCACCTCGAGGCGCGTGTACTTCTGACGGTGCCCCGCGCGACGGCGGTACCCGGTCTTGTTCTTGTACTTGAAGATGTCGATCTTCGGACCGGTCGAGTCACCGACAACTTCCGTCATAACGGTCAGTTTGCCGAGAGCGTCGCGATCGGAGAGGACGCTGCCGTCATCATTGACGATGAGGAGAGGGGTGAATGCAATCTCCCCCTCGGCCTTGATGCGCTCGACGTCGATAACGTCGCCTTCTTGTACTTTGGCCTGCTTGCCGCCGGCGCGAATGATGGCGTACATGATCCTTCAATACCTGTGATGGACGAGCCGACTCTCTCGGCGCGGTCAAACGCCTCGTGTGCGAAGCGCCAAGTGATGATAGCGGAACGGCGTCCTATCAGAGGGCCGTCTACGACTCGTCGATGTCGTCCGAGTCGATGACCATCGGAACTCCGGTGGTCGCAGCCTCCTCGTGCAGCAAGACGCCCCGCCCACTGCATCGCGGGCACACCTCGGAGAACGATTCGAGCAGCCCGGCGGACACATTCTTGCGGGTCATCTCGACCAGTCCCAGATTCGAAACGCCGAAGACCTGCGTACGCATCTTGTCCTTGGCGAGGTGTTCTCGCAGACGAAGAAGTACTGCCTCCTGGTTCTTCTGGATCTCCATGTCGATGAAGTCGATCACGATGATTCCGCCAATGTCCCGAAGCCTCAACTGACGTGCGACCTCCTCGGCGGACTCCAGGTTGTTCTGAAGCACCGTGTCCTCGAGGTTCGAGTGCCCAACGTAGCGACCCGTGTTCACGTCTATAACTGTGAGTGCCTCGGTGCGGTCGATGACGATGTGACCACCCGACGGGAGCCAGACCTTGCGATCGAGCGCCTTGCGCAATTGGTCCTCGACGTGGAAACGCTCGAACAACGGGAGTTCGTCACCGTACAACTGGACCTTCTCGATCAGGTCGGATCCGGTGCCACCGAGATACGAGAGGATCTGGTCGTGAGTATCGCGAGTGTCCACGATCAGCCGTTTGAAGTCGCGAGTGAAGTGCTCACGGATCACGCGGATCACGAGCGGCGGCTCTTGGTAGATGAGCGCTGGGGCCGAGGCCGACTTCATGTCCTTCTCGATCCTGAGCCAGATCTCACTAAGCCGATCGATGTCGGACTTGATGTCCTCCGGGGTTGCCCCCTCAGCCGCGGTACGGACGATCACGCCCATCCCCTCGGGGCGGAACTCGGCAACGAGTTCACGCAATCGCCGGCGTTCGTCGTCCGGGAGGCGTCGTGAGATGCCCCTCACCTGTGCGTCGGGTGCGAGTACAAGGTATCGGCCGGCGAGGCTGATCTGGTTCGTAAGGCGAGCGCCCTTGTGGCCCATGGCGTCCTTGACCACCTGCACGAGCACAGGATCACCCGGTTGGAGCGCGGACTCAATGCGCTTCGGCTTGCCGTTCAAGTCGTACGCGCCGTAGTTCACGTCTCCGGCGTACAGGACTCCGTTCTTGCCCCCGCCGAAGTCGATGAATGCGGCCTCCATCCCGGGGAGGACGTTGCGGACCTTGCCGAGGTAGACGTTGCCGACGAGGGATCGTTTGTCGGAGCGAGCCACGTAGTGCTCAACGAGAACCGGACCTTCGAGGACGACGATCTGAGTCTGGTGAGGCATGGACCGAACAAGCATCTGCTTGCGCGCGGTGTCCGGAGGTGGGGAGACCTCAACGTGAGAGGGTCGGCGCCGACGCCGCTGTTCGGTCCTCTGCTGTTTCTTCTTCGGCTGCTGTTTCGGCTGTCTCTTCTGCTTGGCCGGATCCTTGGTGGTCTGCGTCTCAGCGGTCGAAAACCGGCGGACGGTGACAGCTTCGCCGCCGACCGTGCGCACCGTGCGCTCCTCTGTTGCAGATCCGCGACGCACCACGTGCACGGACTTCTTCCGGAACAATCCCATCGGTGAACTCCTTCGAGGTGCCCGGGATCCGGCGAGGTTCGTACACGAGTGGTTTCAACGTGAGGTCGGGCACGACGAAATCTCGATGATCGATCGTCGCAAGGTGCCGGTAGACGTTGAGCATGCGCGTGTGCTTCTCGATGGTCCCAGGTCGGAAACGGCGACCGCGTTCTGCGGTCGTCTCGAAAACGAGAGTAGCGCGCCGGAGGACCTACTCCGGGGCAATCGCTCCGAGTAGCTCAGTAGAGCAGTAGCGAGTAAACCGGCTCTGATCTACTGATCTACTGGTCTACTGGTCTGCTGAATCCGAGCTCTTCTTGCCTGGCTTCGTCCGGGTTGTAGCAGCGGCGGCATCGAGCTTCGTAGGCGTCCTGGGCACCAAGAACGACAAGTTCGTCGGATTGGACGACTCGTTGCGTGAACAGGCCGGGCCCACCGCACCGGTGACAGACTGCAAGCGCCTTCGTCACGTATTCGGCACGCAGCATCAGCGACGGAATCGGCTCAAACGGGCGGCCGAGGTAGTCAAGATCCAGCCCTGCGATGATCAGCTGCTTGCCGGCGGCAGCGAGGTCCGTCGCTACTTCGACGAGACCTTCATCGAAGAATTGTCCTTCGTCGATGCCGATCACGACCGTGCGATCCTCCACAGCGTGAAGCAGTTCGCTCGAATCTGTGACCGGCGTCGCCTCTGTGGAGAGGTTCGAGTGCGAGACGACCTCGCCGATTCCGTACCGGGTGTCGATCTGTGGTTTGAAGGTCTGGACCGGAACTCTTGCGATGCCGTATCGGGTCACCCGGCGAATGAGCTCCTCGCTCTTCCCCGAGAACATCGGCCCCGCGATGACCTCGATCCATCCCTGTTCAGAGCGTCGGTGCATGAACGATGACTGTAGACCGAGTGGGCAGCTACGGGGCGCTCGAACGCTCCGCTGGGAGCGTTGGGCGGCGCATCCACGTCGAGTGGGCAAGTCCGAGTGCAACGCTCATCGTCACGAACACGGTGCCGCCTGATGACATGAACGGCAACGGGAGACCCGTGACCGGCATCAACCGAACCGTCATACCGACGTTGACGAATACGTGGAACGCGAGGAGTGCGGCGACACCCGTAGCGATCAGCTGTCCGAAACGATCGCTGGCATTCGCCGCGGACACCAACACACGCCAAATGATGATGCCGAAGAGCACGAGCACGAGCAGGCTCCCTGCGAATCCGAGCTGCTCTCCGACGGCGGTGAAGATGAAGTCACTCGACTGCTCCGGGACGAAGCGGAGATTCGTTTGGGTTCCGTTGAACAGTCCCTTGCCGAACAACCCCCCGGTACCGATCGCGATCTGGCTCTGGTACTGGTTGTACTGCGTATTCAGGATGTCGGACACCGGGTCGAGGAACGCAGTCAATCGCGTGATCTGGTACTCCTTGATGGCTCCGACCTGGAAGAGACCCACCGTCCCGATCAGACCAGCGACCACGAGCGCCGCCATCTGGCGCCAAGTCGCCCCGGCGACGAAGACCATGACCCCTGCCATGAAACCGAACGTGAGCATCGTTCCGAGATCCGGCTGCAGGAAAATGAGCACGGCAGGCAGCACCACGAGCCCCACAGCTCGGGCGACACGATCCCACCGCATCGGCCGGGCAGCGGCTGACAGCAGCGCTGCAAGAGCGAGGATGACGGCGAGCTTCGCTATCTCAGACGGCTGGAAGCGGATCGGCCCGAGTTGCATCCATCGTTGTGCCCCCTTGACGGACGATCCCAGTGGGCTCAGCACGAGAATCAGTGTGATGACAGATCCCAGGTAGATTACGGAGACCCACGGACGGATGGTCACCGTGTTGATCAGCGACACGACACCGAATGCCATGAATCCGATGAGCACGAACGCCGCCTGTTGCTCAAGTTCACGCGTCGGGCTCACCCCAAGAGCTTCCAGACGCGGAGCCGACGCCGTATAGATCATCAAGAGCCCGAGTCCGGACAACGCCACGTACGCGATCAGGAGCAGCCAATCGGGTCGGAGCGGCCGGTCCCGCCTGAGCAGTGAGATCTGGCCGCGTTCGGTCGTGATAGACATCAGTCTGTATCCGCGCCGGCTTCGAGCGAGGTCACCGCACCCTCGCCGTTCACGATGTACTGCAAGACCTGGCGGGCGACGGGTGCCGCCACGCGACCACCTGATCCGCCGCGCTCGACCACAACGGTCACGACGTAGTCGGGAGACAAGACCGGTGTCACCCCGATGAACCACGCCGTGTCGACCTCCTGCACGTCCTCCAACGCCTTGATGATCTCTGCCGTGCCGGTCTTACCGCCTACGGTCGAGACGCTGGGACCAAAACTGACGAAGGCGCTGCGCGCTGTTCCGATCGGACCGTTGACAACCTGCTGGAAGTCGCGGCGGAGGGCGCTGACGGTCGCGGGATCCATGTCAATGGTCTGGATGATCGACTTCGGGTTCTCGTCGACGACGTTGCCTTCCTGGTCCACCATCTCAGCAACGACTCGGGGCGTCCAGAGCGTGCCCCCGTTGAGCATCGCCGAGAAGCCGTTCGCCAACTGAAGCGGAGTGACCAGCACCGCCCCCTGACCGACGACGGCATTCATCAGGTCTCCACCGACCCATGGTCCTGTCGGGCGAACTCGCCCGGTGTCCTTCCGCTGCTCGTCGCGGAACCACTGTCGGTCGGGGATCAGACCCGGCTTCTCGAAAGGGAGGTCGACTCCGGTCTCAGTCCCGAACCCGAATGACCTGGCCCACTCCTGCCACAGATCCTCATTGTTGATGCCCGCCTCGTCGGTTCTCTCATTCCAGATCCGCAGCGAGATCTCCCAGAAGTAGAGGTCGCACGATGCCTGGAGCGCACCATGAAGGTCGAGCGGGCCATGTCCATTCCGCTTCCAGTCCCGGTACACCTGAGATGACCCGTCGTTGAACTCGAAGCGGAGACTGCCGGTGCAGTTGTAGAGGTCGGTGTCGGACGTCAGCGGCTCCAAGACCCGGTCAGGCTGCACGGGCGGGGCCGGTTCTGCTTCAGTTCCTTCTTCGCCGTTCTCGGCATCAGGCAGTGTGGTCCCGGTGTTCTCATCGCCGAGGATCCGATCACCGACCGGACGGTCCAGCGGATAGATCCCCTCCTCCAAGGCGAGCACGTACGAGACGGCCTTGAACGTCGACGCCGGTTCGTACTGGCCTTGAATGGCGAAGTTCGTGAACGCGTTGATGGTCCCGAGACTCTCCCATTCGCTTTGTGTGAGCCCGCTTACAAACGAGGTTGGATCGAACGACGGGTATGAGGCCATCGCGATGATCGAGCCATCGTTCGGATCTTCGACGACCCCGACGGCTCGAACCGGGCACCACTTGTCCGAGTGCGACACGACGATGGAGTCCTCGGTGATCGCGATCACTCGGAGGGTCGTGGCGAACGAGTCGCCTTCTTCGACTTCGAAGCGTTCGCCGTCAATGTCCACCACGGCGATGCGCTGCGAGCGGTCCTGGAGAACGGCGTCGAGGCGCATGGTGCGCTCAGTGCTTCCGGAGAGCAAGGTCCGAGATGCAACACTGAGTTCGACTCGCTGAACGGGTACGCACACGCCCTCATCGTCGATGGGGAGTCCCGGGTAGAGCGATCCGAGCACGACTCCTTCGTCGATCTCGATGACGGCGTCCGGGTCGACGCTGTCCTCATCTGCAGCGGTGCCGTCTTCGCCCGCGGCTTCTGCTTCGATGGCGGCTCGTTTCGCCTCCAGCTGTTTCGCTTCGAGAGCGCGGAACAGTCGGGTCGGAATGTCCCCATCCTCCGACTCCAACGCTTCCTGACGCTCTGCCATCTCAAGTTCTCTTGCCAGCCCAAGGCCGGCTTCCAGGGATTGTTGAAGCTGTGCCTGGATCCCGCTGTCGATCGTAAGGATCAGGTTGTCGCCCGGAGCCGACTCCTGCTCCCCGAGTTGCTGGAGCACCGAGCGGCTGGCGTCAACCTGGTACTTGATCACACCTTCGGTGCCGCGGAGCAGATCGTCGTAGGAGCGCTCGATTCCCGCCTTGCCGACGACGTCGGTCCCTTTCACGTCGGGCCGTTCAAGATCTGCCTCGGACGGCTTGCCGATGTATCCCAGCACCTGCGCCGCAAGCTCCCCGCCCGGATACTCGCGAATCGGCTGCGGGATCACGGCTACACCGGGGAAGTCTTCGCGATGTTCGAAGAGCGTCAATGCTTGTTGCTCGGTGAGGTCCTTTGCGAAGATGATCTGTGCGCCGGAGCTTGCGTTCTCGAAACGCTCGAGGATCTCGCTCACCGGCTGATCGAGAAACGCAGAGAGACGCTGGGCGAGGTCTTCCGCGAAGTCATCCTCCACGAGACCCATGTCAACGACGGCGGCGAGGGACGCCTTCGTGCCGGCGAGAAGTTCACCGTTGCGATCGAATATGTCTCCCCGGGGGGCGGGTGTCGGAACGACCCTGATCAGGTTCTGCTCCGCGACGGCCGTGTACGTGTCGGTTTCCGTCACCTGGATCGACCAGAGTCGAAGGCCGAGGACACCGAGCATCAGCGCGAGCACGATACCGACGCCGGCGAGTCGCCACGTACCAGTCATGACGCCCACGTCCTTTCGGGGGGACGCACCGTGATCTTGATCAACCAGAAAACCGGGTAGGCGAGGATCACGTTGTACAGAGCCGGCACAAGAAGGTCGCCGAGAAACCCTGGACGGTTGATGATCCCTTGTCCGAACAACGTTCCGAGGACCGCATACGTGAACTGACCGATGACGGTGAGGCCAAACACACCGAGGAGAACGATCGGAGTACCCGCGATCTCACGATCCCGCACCTTCAACGCGATGAACGCGACAATCGTGAACGTGGTGGCCCACAGCCCGAGGGGTGCACCACCGACGATGTCCTGGAGGAACCCGCCGGTGAACGCGACGAACAGAGCCTGTTCCGGATCAAGGAAGCGTGCAAGAGCGATCACCGTGAGCATTCCGAGAGCAGGCGCGTATCCAAATGGACGAATGTGTTGGAACACGGTGGTCTGGATGAGTACGGCGGCCAGGACCAGACCAAGGGCGATGATGACCTTGCTGTTCGTCATTGGCGACCCGAGTCCGGTTCGGTGAAACCTGGTGCGTCGACGAGTCGGTCACCGGCCTGCGGGTCGGCATCGAGCGGTGACCATCCGACGACAACCTTGACGAAATCGAGTTGCGAAAAGCCTGCGGCTGGATCGACGGTGGTCCTCAGGGCGAAACCGACGTCGGCCGACTTCGTCTCGTCGGCGAAACCGACGACGATCCCCGGAGGAAAGAGGCTGCCGTCGGTGAGAATGACTGCTCCTTCGCGCACCGGCTGTGTTGCGTCGAACATGTCGAGGCGGAGCAGTTCATCCCCCCGTCCGGTGGTCACACCCGTCTGGTTGGTGTCTTGCACCCGCACGCCGACCGAGACGAGAGGGTCGGTGATGAGGCGTACCCTGGCCGAAGATTTCGTAACGAGATCGACACGACCGATGAGACCGTCCTCGTCCACAACGGCCTGGCCAACGATGACCCCATCATCGGATCCCCGGTCGATGAGACGTATCTGATCGAACGTCGATGCACCGGCGGAATAGATCCGCGCCGTCACCGTCGCGAGGTCCTCTGGAGGAGCGAGATCGTTGATCGCTTCGAGCTCGGCCACTCTGCGCTCGAGAGCCGACGTCTCGAGAAGACGCTGTTCGAGACGGCGCACCTCTGCCTCGAGTCGGGCGTTCTGGTCGCTGAGGCCGGCAACGTTGGAGATACCGTCCACGAATCCGACGACCGGCCGGACAACGAAGCCGATCCCTTCTTGAATCGGAGCTACAAGGGTCTGGACACCGCCACGGATCACCGTCGTGATGCTGTCGCCGGAAGAGCGGACGTCGAACGTCGCGGTGAGGAACCCCACCGCCAGAAGCGTTACGAAGAGCGCAGTTGAACGATCAAGACGACGACCGGATGGAAACATCAGTTACGACCCGGGACCATGTCACCCGCGGCCGCTGGATTGGAGCACTACGTGGAGCACGTTGAACTCTTCCAGGACCGCTCCCGACCCGAGCACCACGCTCTGTAGTGGTCGTTCGGCGGTAACGATCGGCATGCCCGTCTCGTTGACGAGTCGCTGGTCGAGACCGCGCAGCAGGGCACCACCACCGGCGAGCACGATGCCGCGTTCCATGACGTCGGCGGCCAACTCAGGTGGTGTCTTGTCGAGCGTATATTTGACCGCATCGACGAACGCTTCGACCGGTTCGTCGATCGCTTCACGGATTTCGGCGCTCGAGAGCACGATCGTCTTCGGCAGACCGGTGATCAGGTCACGGCCGCGAACCTCGGCGGCCGGTTCATCAGCGTATGGCCAGGCCGAGCCGATCGCCATCTTCACCGTCTCGGCGGTTCGTTCACCGAGCATGAGGCTGTATTCCTTCTTCACCCACTGGATGATGGCATCGTCGAGTTCGTCTCCCCCGATCCGGATGCTCTTCGACACGACGATTCCACCAAGCGAAATGACTGCCACCTCGGTGGTGCCGCCACCGATGTCGACGATCATCGAACCCGTCGGCTCGTGGACGGGGAGACCGACACCGATCGCTGCAGCCATCGGCTCCTCGATCGTGTACGCCTTCCTCGCTCCTGCGTGATAGGCAGCTTCCTCAACGGCACGGCGCTCCACGCCGGTGATGCCGGAGGGGACACAGATAACGATTCTCGGCCGTGCTGCGAATCGACCCGTATGGACCTTGTCGATGAAGTACCGGAGCATCTTCTCAGTCACGTCGAAGTCTGCGATCACACCGTCGCGCAGCGGCCTGATGGCCTGAATGTACGACGGCGTGCGGCCGATCATTCGCTTCGCGGCCATGCCTACCTCAAGAGGCCGGTTGTCACGAGTGTTGATCGCGACCACCGACGGTTCGTTCAGGACGATGCCCTGGCCGCGGACGAAGACAAGCGTATTCGCCGTGCCGAGATCGATGGCCATGTCCCGACCTGCGAAGGACAGAAGGCTATTCATGGGAGCGTTCCCTGGGAGTGTGGTGTCAGTGTAACTACGAGTACGTCTAGCGGTCCTAGAAGTACAACCCGAGTTCTCGTTCGGCGCTCACCGGTGAATCGGATCCGTGGACGATGTTCTCGGTGATGATCGCACCGAAGTCGCCACGGATGGTGCCCGGAGCCGCTTCTGTCGGGTTGGTGGTGCCCATCAGGGTCCTGGCGACGACCACGGCCGACTCGCCAGACCACTGCATGGCGACGACGGGTCCGCTCGTGATGAACGCTGCGAGTTCCCCGTAGAAGGGCTTCTCGAGGTGCTCCTCATAGTGGCGCGATGCCAGATCGTCGTCGATCGTCAGCATGCGCATCTTGTCGAGCGTGAGCCCCTTGTTCTCGAACCGGGAGATGATCTCACCGACGAGACCTCTTCGTACGCCATCCGGCTTCACCATCACGAAAGTTGATTCAATTGCCATGGGCTGGAAGGCTACCCGTCGTCGTCGGTTTCCGCCCAGGCATCGCCGGTATCTAGCCAGGGTTCGTCAGCATCATCCTCGGTGTCGTCTTCGACCACCGACTCGAGCCGGACATGGACACCCGACGGGCGGAACACGGTTCCGATGAGGGACTCACGTGCCTCACCGGCTACGTAGAGCGAACCGGCGACAACCACAGCGCCACCTGATCCGGCCGCGGCCATCGCTTCGACCACGGCGTCTGGCACGTTCTCGACGACCGTCGCCTCACAGCCCAGTACCGGTCCGGCCGACGCCTCGATCACCGCCGCATCGATCGCTCCAGGATCAGCCGCCGCTGTTGCCCAGAGGTGCCCGGCGAGACCCGTGAGCGGCTCGAGGATCTCACCCGGGGATCGCTCGCCACGCATGCCGGCCACGACGTGCCAGTCAGTCGCTGGGAACTCGTCCCGGAGGGCCGAGGCAAGGCCCTGAACACCCTGGACGTTGTGCGCGCCGTCGATGATGACGAGGGGCCGATGGTGAACGACTTCGATACGGCCCGGCTGCGTCGTGGCGGCCAGAGCTTCTCGGAGGGCGTCGACGTCGAGCGCACGCTCCAGAAAGGTCTCGGCTGTGGCAATCGCCGTCGCCAGGTTGTCAACCTGATGCCGTCCATGGATCGGGAGGTAGAGCTCGGTGTAGTCCGAGTAGATGCCCACGACGTCGACCATCCAGCCCCCGACTGCCCGGGTCTCATCAGCGATGGAGAAGGCGTCACCGGAGCGATACCACCTGGCGCCCATGTCGTTGACCCGAGCGGTGATCGTGCCCTCAGCGGCCGCTGGGAGTGGACCGGTGACCACGGTCGCGCCCTCTCCGATGATCGCTGCCTTCTCTGCTGCGATGTCGGCCACGGTTTCGCCGAGATACTCGACGTGATCGAGAGCGATTCCCGTGACCACAGCCACGGCCGGGTCGACGACGTTCGTCGCGTCCCACCGGCCTCCCATCCCCACCTCGATAATCGCCACGTCCAGCGCGACCTCGGCGAACACCGAGAAGGCGAGTGCGGCTGTGACCTCGAAGTACGTGACTCCGCTCTCCGCACTGCGTTCGTATTCCTCGATGAACCAAGCGATGTCCGAGACTGCCTGGGTGAATGCGTCGGACGATATCGGCGCACCGTCGATCGAGAACCGCTCCTCCAGTCGGTGTAGGTGTGGCGACGTGAAGGTGCCGGACCGGATTCCGTGTGCGCCGAGGATGTCGGCGACCAGGCGCGTGACCGTTGTCTTGCCGTTCGTACCCGCAACGTGGATGACCGGATAGTCGAGTTGCGGGTTTCCCATGATTTCGAGGACACCGGTGATGCGCTCGAGACCCGGCTTCACGCCCTGACCGATCCGATTATCGAGGAAGGCTTCCGCCGAGGCTCGATCAGTAATCGTCGGGATGGAATCAGTCACGACTCAGCCGAGTTCCGCGAGTTGGGCGCCAAGTTTGGCGATGCGCCCCTCGGCTGCGGCGACCTTCGCTTCCTCTCCGGCGACGACCTCGGCGGGAGCGCGGTCCCGAAAGTTGGGGTTCGCGAGCTTGGTACGTGATCGTTCGATGTCGGATTCACCGTCGGCGATGGACTTCTCCAGACGCTTCCTCTCGGCGTCGACATCGACGAGCCCGTCAAGCGGTATGAACGCCTGGACCGAGCCCGCGATAACGCGGCTCACGGCGCCGTCGGTCGGCGGCTCGCCGTAGGTCACGGTGCACCCTGCGATGGCTTGGAGATGTTCCGCCCACCACGCCTCCGCGAGGGCATCCGGATCGCTCACCGTGATGTCGATCGCCGTCTTCGGACTGATCTGGTGTTCGGAGCGGAACCGGCGAAGCCTCACGATGAGGTCTTGCAGCGTTGCCATCCCCTCGGGTCCAGTCGCTGCCGGCGGTGTCGGCCACGAAGCGGTGATCAGAAGGCTTCCGTCGCCCAGCTCACTCCAGAGCTCCTCGGTCAGATACGGGATCGCCGGGTGGAACAGCTTCAGAAGATCGCGCAGCACCACACCGAGTGTGGCCCGGGCAACGGGGGCACGGGCTTCGTCACGCAGTGTTCCCTTCGCCATCTCGAGGTACCAGTCGAAAACCTCTGCCCATGCAAAGTTGTAGAGCAGGCCGTATGCGTCGGAGAAGCGGTACTCGTCGAAGAGACGATCGAACTCGGCGGTGACTTCGGCGAGTCGCTCGAGGATCCATGCATCTTCGGGACCGGGATCTTCGGGATAATCGCCGTCGACCGGAACATCGGTGATCTCCATGTGCTCGACTGCGAATCGCAGAGCGTTCCAAAGCTTGTTCCCGAATCGGCGCGTAGCGTCTGTCCAGGCTTCGTCGTACGGCACGTCATGACCCGGTGCTGCTGCCTGGATGAGCGAAAGACGCAGCGGGTCGGCGCCGTACTTCTCCACGAGTTCCAGGGGATCGAGCGCGTTGCCGGACGACTTCGACATCTTGCGGCCGTCCGGTGTGCGGATGAGGCCGTGAATAGAGATGTCGGCGAATGGCTCCGTTCCTGTGGAATAGAGACCCATCATCATCATGCGCGCCACCCAGAAGTAGATGATGTCGAAGCCGGTGACGAGCACAGTCGTTGGGTAGTAGGTGGCCAGGTCGTCGGTCTCCTCGGGCCAGCCCATCGTTGAGAACGGCCAGAGTTGCGAGGAGAACCACGTATCGAGCACGTCCTCATCCTGCGTGAGGGCCGTTCCTTCGCAGGCCGGGCACGCAACCGGGTCGTCTTCCGTGACGATCACCTCGCTACAGTCGTCGCAGTACCAGGCCGGGATGGCATGGCCCCACCACAGCTGCCTGCTGATGCACCAGTCGCGCAGATTCTCCATCCAGTGGAAGTAGTTGTTCTCCCAGCGCTTGGGGATGAAGCGGGTGCGCCCTTCCTTCACGGATTCGATGGCGGGGACTGTCAACGGCTTGACCTTGACGAACCACTGGAGCGACAGCATGGGTTCCACGACCGTTCCGCAGCGCGAGCAGTGACCGACCGAGTGGTGGTGGTCGTCGATCCGGTCGAGGAAACCGCGCTTCTTCAGTTCGTGGCGCACCGCTTCGCGGGCTTCGAACCGATCCTGGCCGGCGAACGGTCCGCCGTGGGCGGTGATGCGTGCCTCGGTGTCGATGACCTGGATCTCCTCGAGTCCGTGACGTCGCCCGATCTCGAAGTCGAGCGGGTCATGCGCGGGAGTGACTTTCACGGCGCCCGTCCCGAACTCGAGCTCGACTCCCTCGTCTGCGACCACAGGAATCTCACGATCGAGGAGCGGGAGGCGGATCATGCGGCCCACGGCGTCCCGATAGCGGTCGTCGTCAGGGTGCACGGCGACCGCCGTGTCACCGAGCATGGTCTCTGGTCGTGTCGTGGCAACCGTGATGTATCCATCGCCTTCCACGAACGGGTACTTGATGTGGGTCAACTCCCCCACTTCGTCTTCGTGCTCAACCTCGATCTCCGAGATGGCTGTGTGACACCGTGGGCACCAGTTGATGATCCGGTTGCCTCGGTAGATCAGCCCATCGTCGTAGAGGTTGACGAAGACCTTCCGGACCGCTTTGGACAGCCCCTCGTCGAACGTGAACCGCTCCCTCGTCCAGTCGGTTGAGAATCCCATGGTGCGCATCTGTTCCGTGATGCGGTTCCCCGAGGTGGCTTTCCACTCCCAGACTTTCTCGATGAATCTTTCTCTGCCCAGATCGTGACGGCTCATGCCCTCTTTGGCGAGCTCGCGTTCAACGACGTTCTGCGTGGCGATGCCGGCGTGGTCGGTCCCGGGAATCCAGACGGCGGCGTAGCCCTGCATGCGCTTCCTACGGATCAGGACGTCCTGGATCGATAGGTCGAGGGCGTGGCCCATGTGGAGCACACCGGTGACGTTGGGCGGCGGGATGACGATCGAGTACGGCTCGCCATCGGGGTTGGTCTCAGGACGGAAGGCGCCGGCGTCTTCCCAGACGGTGTACCAGCGCGATTCGACTGCGCTGGGATCGTACGTTGCCTTCATCATGCCCCTCGGTCATCGGTTCCTCCGGCGAGTCATGGATGATACAGGTGGTCACGGCCCATCAATGGAAGAAGCCGGGGATTCTGTGATCCCCGGCCTCCCTCCACCATTTCCCCTGCTCGCCCGAACCGAAACTCTGCGTCCTACCGCCTGCCGCACACGGTACGACCACCCTCCGTATCCGTCGAGACACAAAGCCCGTCGTTTCGAGTGACTAGTCACCGACGAGACACGTCCGAACCAGCTTCGCCCACCATCGTTCGTGCCTACGACCACAGTTGTTGTGGTCTTAGACACACACGATCAAGGCGCGGCGCATCGCCGCTACCGTGTCCCGGCAACCGAACGGAGGAAACCCATGACCGTGCGCATCGACACAGATCTACTGATCCCCGGACGGGGTCAACCTGTTGAGAACGGAACCGTGATCATGGAAGGGCGGACGATCGCCTTCGCCGGACCGTCATCGGATGCTCCCTCAACCCCCGATGCCATGACCACCGAGGTACCCGTCGCCATGCCGGGCCTGTGGGACTCCCACATCCACTTCATCGGCCTCACGACGATGGACATGCACGACACGCTGCACACCACCATCGCCGAGATGGCCGTTCGAGCAGCGGCCGACGCCGCGGACACACTCGACGGAGGCGTCACGAGCGTGCGCGAGGTCGGTGGCTTCGGTCTCGACTTCGCATCAGCGATCAACGACGGCAGCGTCCGTGGTCCAAACATCTACGGGGCCGGACGCATCCTTTCCACCACAGCCGGCCACGCCGACGGCCACTCCTTCGATCTCGACTTCATCGAGAGTTCCGAGCGGTGGCTCGGCGAGATCTGCGACGGCGTTCCGTCATGCCTCAAGGCGGTCCGGAAGCAACTCCGCAAGAACGCCAAGGTCATCAAGATCTGTGCCTCGGGCGGCGTCATGTCCGAGATCGATCATCCGATCCATCAGCAGTTCTCGGAAGAAGAGCTCCGGGCGATCGTCGAGGAGGCCGGGAGGGCAGAGCGCTATGTGGCCGCCCACACCCACGGGCTCCCTGGCATCAGGGCGGCAGTCGAGGCAGGGTGTCAGACAATCGAACACGGCTCCTACCTGGACGAGGAGACGGCGGCTCTCATGGCCGAGCGAGGCACCATCTACGTCCCGACCAGATTCATCGTGGATCAGTTGCTCCAGATGGAGGCGTCCCTCCCCCGCTACGCGTACAAGAAAGGCGTGATGGTCGCTGATCACCACGCTCAGGCGATGAAGATCGCTATCGCGAATGGCGTCACGATCGCCATGGGAACCGACATCTTCACGCCGGGGTCGTACGGACAGAACAGCGCCGAGCTTCGCTTCCTCCAGGATGCCGGGATGACAGCTCTGGAGGCGATCGAGGCGGCCACGGCGAATGGTCCGCTGACGCTTGGCCCCCAGGCCCCGCGGTCAGGCCAATTGCGAGAAGGATTCGATGCGGACGTCATCGCCCTCGATTTCAACCCCCTCGAGGACAACGCGGGATGGGGAGATCCTGATCGCGTGACCCGCGTGTGGAAGTCGGGGAGACGGGAGAAGTAGGGCATTAGAGCAGTAGGGCATTAGAGCAGCAGAGCAGTAGAGCAGCCTGATCTACTTGCTACTGATCTACTTGCCTACTCATCGCCGAAGCTCAGCTGGGGCCCGGGAGGCGGCGCCTCGCGCCGCCGACGGGTGATGCGGCGCCTGGGAACCCCATCTGCGAAAAGGGGTTCTTGGATGAGGGCTGCGAGGCGTTCTGCGATCGGCCACCAGTCGTAACCGTCCCCGATCTCGGACGCCGGGATGTCGATGAGGTGCCCGTCATCGATGAACGTTTCGAGATGAGCGTCGAGGATGTGCTCGATCTCCACACGGAACTCATCCGACGTGGATCGCACGCCGTCTGACGAGAGATCGACGTCGGGATGTAGGCGGACGACGAGGTCGTACGTCTTGGACCACTCCTCGACCATTGGCGCGACGGCGAACCGATCGTCGCCCCCGCAGGCACGCAAGTAGTAGGCGTAGTTGTCCATCACACCACGATCAAGAACGAGAACTTCCGCCTTGGGAGCAAGTGCGAGTTCCTGACGGACCTGAGAGACGAGCACCCAGAGCTGCGCCTCTCCGGTGGCTCCCTCGTTGATACCCAGAGGGTTGTCTCTCACAACCTCTCGTCCGTATTCGACAGAGCGACCGGCCCGCTGCATGGCATTCGCGAACCCATGGGCCGCAGTGGTCTTCCGTATGCCGTGAGATCCGATGAACGCCACCTTGGCATTCCGTTGCCAGCGTCCCACGTCGCCCCCCGGGCTCAGGCTGAGCGTTCTTCGGGCATGTCGGTCGAGGCAAGTTCGGTGATGGGAACGAGCGTCGGGTTCACACGCTCCCGAACGACCTGCTCGTCGATGACGACCTGGGCGATGTCGGTCCTTGCGGGAAGCTCGTACATCGTGTCGAGCAGGACCTCTTCCATGATCGCACGAAGGCCGCGAGCGCCGGTTCCTCGGTTCATCGCCTGCTCGGCGATGGCGCGCAA
>RCNG010001090.1_pt1 | contig 16210 bp, 13 predicted proteins | sample 2041371 | NCBI WGS metagenome assembly RCNG01 (sample SAMN09708227, study PRJNA481090) | Marine sediment metagenome, whole genome shotgun sequencing project. | biome: marine sediment; feature: ocean; material: sediment; isolation source: Sewage treatment plant 1 marine sediment (STP1) ... | reverse complement strand
ATTCCTGGCAAATTTTTCAAGAGCATCGAGCCATGAAGTATTTTTTAATACAAAAAACGACTCAAGATTATATTTGCAGATGCAGTCGATTATGAACGAGAGCACGTATTTAACGACTCGTGAGGCGGCCGAAGTGCTCGGGGTGTCGTTGCGCACAGTCCAGATGTGGGTAGAGAACAAAGTTCTTCGGGCCTGGAAGACCGTGGGGGGGCACCGGCGGATCGAGCGCGGCTCGGTGCAGGAACTACTCGATCAGCGCAGCACGGCGGCCGGTGGCCAGGAATCCGCGCTTGAGGACGAGCGCCGCACGGTAGTCTTCGTGGAGGACGACGCTAGTATGGTCAAGCTGTTCGAGCGTCTGCTCATGTCCCTGGACCTTTCGATGCGCGCGATTACGGCCAGGAACGGTTTCGATGGCCTGTTGCAGATCGGCCTGGCCAGGCCGGACCTAGTCATAACGGATTTAATGATGCCGGGAATGGACGGCTTTCGAATGATTCGGGCGATTAAGGGGCATCTGGAGATGTCCAAGACCCGATTGGTGGTGATTACCGGCCTGAGCGATGACGACGTGGTGCGCTACGGCGGCCTACCCGAGGGTGTCCAGGTGCTGCACAAGCCGGTGCCCCTTGATCAGATCGAGGCTCTCCTGCGAACTACGTTTGACGAAAAACGGGGCGACTCCTGAAGGAACCCTGAGGATGCGCTGAGCAAAAGATAAGCAAGATTGGATGATTATTTTTTCCGTGACCCTTAGGAGTTATCCGGGAGTAATTTCCCGATATTGCGCCGCAATGTCGTTTGTCGCCAAGGCGCAGCGAAGGGCGCATAGCCGGGCCTATGTAACCGTAGCCGCAACGCCGAAGACGGACAACAGGGCAAGTAAGGGCCGCGGAAATAAACAATTGTCCAAAGATTGCGCTAGGTTCATTGGGGCGCAAACTAAGGAAGACGGGTACAAAGGGCGGTTTCGGAAGAGTCGGTTCAAGAGTAAGGCGCTAACAGCCACTGCGGGAGATGACGTTGTTGGCCTGTGTGGTTTATGTGGATCAGGAATCCCTTCCGTGTCGGATGCCACGAGACGTTGGCGGGGCCTCCTGCGGCAAATTTAGCCGTAAAATACAGAATGGTGGAACCTAATCTCCGGCTCTACTTTTCACAGGCACTCACCACCGAAAGGATACATAACGTAGGCTAAAATATGGAAGATTCTGACCTCCGGAATGTACAATTTCCCGAAAGTCAGAACCACAGGGCAGACGTTCCGCCTACTTGGGAAGAGCCCTATCCGCCCAAGGATCCCCGAACTGAAGCCACGCGGGATTGATTTCGAGGATCTCGGCAATCTTCATGATCTGCCTGGGACGCAGGCTGTTGCCGTTCTCGATTTTCTGAATAACTGCCTGATTGGTACCCGATGCTTCCCCAAGCTGTGCCTGGGTCAAGCCCCTCTCCCGCCGCACCAACCGAAGGCGTTCGCCGATGTACTCTGGACCAGCAATATAAGCATTCATAGGATATTCTTCGTAACCTCGTTGAGCCAACCAAAGGGATTAAAACAGTGCATACGAATTGTATCGCACCGCTGCGAAGAATTAAAGCACTGGATTAGTCTTTTCTCAAATAAATCAGCAAAAAATTCACGGAACGGGTTGCCCACTCCGTAATCGGCTTCCACAAAGCTAAATTATTTCTCCCTACCTCGGCCGCATCGGTATCAGCCGCAAACCACGTCTCAGGCGCCGCACCCAGAGGCTATCCAGAGCCAAAGCAAATCCCGCCAGCAGCAGTAGGACCCCCTGCACCCACCAGATACCCAGCCATTCCGGGGTAACCTCCTTTTGCATCCAGCTTATCGAGACCGCTTGCAGATTAAAGAAGACAAAATAGACCAGAAACGCGAAGAACATACGTCCGTACATTCCCTGTCTGGGCGTGGAACGGCTCAAAGGAATGGCGATCAAGGCCAGCGTGATCAGGGAAACCGGATAGGAGACACGGCCCCAGAGCTCGGCCCGGTCGGCTAAGTCTGGCGATTGGTATAACTCGTCGCTCGGCCTGGCATCACGCTCGTCCTGTTTCAAGACGGCACTCTCCGCGATGCGCAGAGTGTAGGAAACGAACTCCGCAATGACGTAATCCGCGCTGCCCGGATGCCCCTCATAGCGGCGGCCATCCCTCAAAGTCAGGAAGTGATCACCACTGTTCTGGTCATAGGTATGATGTCCGGAAGCCGCGGTGATCAATCCGAGTCCTCTGTGCTCACGATTCTGGATGAAAATATTATGCATTTCCGACCGTTCACGGTCGATGGTCTCCACGTAGAACACCAGGTCGCCGCTACTGTACTCATTGAAGCGGCCCGGTTGCAGCCCCGCCAGCTCGGCTGCGTTCTGCTTCTGCTCCATCACAATGCGCTCGATCTCGCCCGCAGCCCAGGGCTGGAGTCCCAGGGACAACCAGGTGGTGAGTGCGAACATCGGAATCAGAGCGTAGCCGAAGGCGCGGTAGATACGTCCCGCTCCCACTCCGCAGGCAGCCAGGGCGGTCATTTCGCTGTCCCGATACATCCGCCCCAACACCACCAGGATCGCCAGAAAAAAGGCCGCCGGAATGAGACGGGCGAGATAGCGAAGGACTTGAAACCCGATCAAGGGTACCACTACTTCCGGGTTCATATCCCCCAGGGCGACCTTCTCCAACAACTTCACAAATCCCAGGCTGGAGATGATCAGGCTTAAAACGATCAGGATCGCGAAAACGACCTTGAACAACTCCCGCATCAGATAGCGGTCGATCACGTTGGTCATCGGCTGCGTCTCCTTACCCTACCTGTCGCACGTGGGTTTTGCGTATCTGGAGTGGGTCATTCGTGTCCCGGGACCAGACACTGCGACGAGTCACCCTAGAAACGGCAGTTGGACGGGGTGCGGAGTGCGTCATATTTTTTGCCTGGCAAGGCAGCCTGGCAAGGCACAACGACGAGTAATAGCCAGCTATTGCGAGGGTGAAACCGACAGGTTTCACGGGCGTACAGGGATTGTAAGCCCAGGTCCGAAAGGCGGAGCAGGATTGCGCAGCGCAGGGCCGTAACCCAGGGGCGCAACCTTGGGGGATGACGCAGCCATAGGGCGCAAGGGACTTGCTCCTGGGCGCACAATTCAGGTGTGAAGGGTATGCCATACGCGCCTAACCTAGGCCGGCCGCCATCACCATTCTGACCAGTTCCGCCAGCGACCCGGCCTCCATTTTCTCCATCACCCGCGCCCGGTGCACCTCCACCGTCTTGGCGCTGACGCCCAGATCCATAGCGATCTCCTTGTTGGAACGGCCTTCGGTAACCATTTCCATCACCTCGTGCTCCCGTGGGGTGAGATGAGCCAGGCGCGTGGCAATCTCGGCCCTTCGACTCTGGAACTCGCGCTGTTGTTGGTCGATGGCCAGGGCGTTGCGGATACTCTCCAGCAACAGCTCGTCGTTAAAAGGTTTATCGATGAAATCAATGGCCCCGGCTTTCATGGCCCGTACTGCCATGGGCACGTCGCCATGACCGGTGATGATGATAATGGGGATATGGATGTCGTTGCGGGCGAAATGCTCTTGCAGCTCCAGGCCGCTCATCCCCGGCATGCGCACATCCAGCAGCAGGCAGCCCGCGCGGCCCGGATAATAGCTGCGCATGAATTCATCTGCCGAGGCGTAAGTCTCCACTTGCAGCCCGACCGATTCGATAAGCCATTTCAGGGACCTGCGGATGGCCTGATCATCATCCACGACAAACACGATGGGTTCCATGCTCATAGCTGCGTTTCTTCAGAAACCGTCTCATCCGGCCAAGCGCTGGGCAGTTGCACGAAAAAGCTCGCACCCTCTCCCGAACGCGACGAACTCCAGATTTTACCACTATGTTCCTCCACAATGGTCTTGCTGATGGGCAGCCCCATACCCATCCCGGTCTCCTTGGTGGTAAAAAAGGCGTCGAACAGCTGTTGCAGAGTGGTGGCGTCGATTCCCGGACCACTGTCTCGGATTTCCACCCGCACTTCCCTGCCCAGAGACCGGGTGTGGATCAAGATCCGGCGCTTGCCGCGCGGGACCTCCTGCAGGGCATCCAGGGCATTACGCACCAAATTCAGCAACACCTGCTCGATCTGCACCAGATCCACCCGCACCGGCAACAACCGCTCGGCTAGATCCAGCTCGATATCGACTTCCTGGCGCCCGGCGTCGAACTCCACGAAAGTACACACCTCCTGCACCAGGTGGTTCATGTCGACTACCTCGCGCACCGCCATCTGCTTACCCACCATGCCGCGCAAGCGGCGGATAATTTCCGATGCGCGCTGCGCCTGGCCGGTGACCTGGCCCAGTGCATCCACCAGCTCCGATGGATCCCCCACTCCGCTTTGGATACGGCGCGAGCAACCACTGGCGAAATTGACGATAGCCGAGAGGGGCTGATTCAGCTCATGGGCCATACCGGTCGCCACCTCGCCCATGGTGCTGAGCCGACACACGTGCACCAGCTCCGCCTGGTGCTGCCGGGACTCCTGCTCGGCCCGGCGCACTGCGGTAACATCGCGGCCATACAGATTCACATAGCCCAGCTCCGTCACCGGAGCGAACAGCAGGGAAAAGACTTGGCCGTCGAGCTCTATCTCCCATTCGGCATCCCGCCCCTGTTCCAGGACCCAGGTAGTGCGGCCGCACCACAGCGGCGGCAGGGTCTGACCGAGTCGGCAACCCCAGTAGTCCAACAACGGCCTGCCCGCTGCGTTGACATATCGGATCACGCCCTGGACATCCACCCGCAGCACCGGGCTGGGACTTTCGCTGGCGAATTTGGCCAGGCTGCGGATCTGGCGCTCTGCCTCCCTGCGGCTGCTTATATCGTGCAGATAGACGGTGTAGACGAAGGTCAAATCCAGCAGAATGGGCACGATAGAGATCTCCACCGGCACCACCGAACCATCGGCATGCACCGCCTCCAACTCGCTGCGCACGAAACCGTGGGAGGGCTCTTGCTGGTTTTTCCGACACTCGCTCAACAGGGCATGGAACCGCTCCGCCCCATCACCGGTGAGAAAAAAGGCCGTGAAATTGCGTCCCAGCACCTCACCGCGTCGGTGTCCGAAGGCCTGCTCCGCTGTCGGGTTGAACTCGATGATGTCGCCACGGCCGTCGATGGTGATAATGGGATCCAGGGATGCCTCCAGGATGGCCGTTTTTAGCGCTTCGGTTTCACGGATCTCCGTTGCATGCTGGCGCCGCATCTGCGTCCGCGCCTCCAGCACCAGGCGGATAAACTGATACACCTGATCCTCCAGCAGCAACAGCTGATTGCCACTGCGGCTGGATCGGTAGCGCGCCGGCCGGAAGCCCAGTGCCCGTTCGGAAAAGCGTGAAATACGCTGTAACACCCGATTCAAGCGGGCGGAAACCAGATAAATCACCAGGGTGAAGACGCTGATGAACGCCAGAGCCCAGATCAGGCGCTGATGTTTCTCCAACTCCCGCACCTGATCGGACATGGCATTCACGGTATCGCGGGATAGGAAGGTGGCGAACACCACGTTCCAATCCGCCCCTTCGTATTCGCTGAAGGATTGAGAGGTCACTAGGTAGTCACGGGTCCACTGCTCCACCCGGGTCCCGGGCAACAACGTCTGTGGATCGCTGCTGGCAAGAATGCGCTGGTCGTCTGCATCGATCACCGCGACCAGATCATCGCTGTGGGAAACGTCTTGCTGGGAAGCGGAGAGAAAGCGCTCGTTGATGGGCACCACCAGCAACAGGTAACCCATGCCGTAACCTCCGGCGTCCGCCGCCGCGTCGGCGACGATCAGATAGGGATGATCGCCGAAGCGGGTCAACACTGTGCGCACCCGGCTTTCGTCCAGAAACTGGTCGCGGATGACCGAAGAGAACTCCTTGGGCAGTGGTGTTTGGCCGGAGCTGTAAATCTCGCGGACCAGCCCCTGGGGATCCACCAGCAACACCTGGTTGGGTGCGGTGAGGGAGTTGCGGCCGATCAGATCCGGCAGCCAATAGGGACGAAAACCTTCGTAGCGCCGCGGCTCCACCTCCTCCTCCTCGGACCAGAACACCGGATCCAGATATAGCGCCAAGCGCCGGTGATTGGCCAGCAGACGGGTGGTGGCGGCGTAATTTTCCAGATACTGGTCGAAGCGAATTAGATTCTCCCGGGAACGCTGATCCAGGCGCAACTGCAGTTCCTCTCGAAACAGATCGCGCACCGCGCCGCGCTGGGTCCGGTCCAACAGATCCCACACCACCAACCCCACGCTCAGCCCGATCAGGACCGCCAGGATAGGCAGAGGAACGCGGCGCAACAACCGCGGCAGGATAGATTTTGCCTTGGATCGTCTCGTTCGGGCCATGGAAACTTACCTTGCCTGATTTTGGGGCCGAACGTAGCGGACGTCAAACACAAAGCTGCAAAGCCCCACCCATACTGCCGTTGAGTCGGGAAATATGTGACAATCACCGGTATTTGCGTGAACCGGGAAAAGATCACGTCACCATGCCGATCGATATCGAAAATGCCCAAACTCCGGGGCTTTTGCGGCGCCTCGCCGCCGTGTTCTACGACTGCATGCTGCTTGCCGCCCTGCTCATGCTGGCAGCAGCGCTGGCGGTGGTGCCCTTGGGAATGGGTCTCGATATCGATTCCGAGGTGCTCGCCCGACATCCTCTATTCCGCCTCTACCTGTTTCTGATCATCCTGGGATTTTTCTGTGGTTTCTGGGTACGCGGCGGCCAAACCTTGGGCATGCGCGCCTGGCGGCTCATGGCGGTGCGTAACGACGGCAACCGCCTGCATCTGCGCGACGCCTTGGCACGCTTCGCGGCGGCCGCCCTCTCCTGGGTGGCCCTGGGTGCCGGCTTCCTGTGGTCTCTGCTCGACCGGGAAAAGCTGACCTGGCACGACCGTCTGTCGGGTTCGCGCCTGGTGGTACTGAAGAAGCCGGAAAAACGCTGACCGTGCGGTCAGCGGGTCCGCCGGAACAGCCAGAAGGCACCGAAGAAACAGAGGACTCCCGGCAGGAAGGCGGCCAACACCGGGCTCAGCGGATAAACGACCGCAAGTTGGGAAAAGGCCCGGTTCATCACATAGAACACAATGCCGATCAAAACGCCGACGAACACCCGCTGGCCCACCCCTACCCCACGCAAGTTGCCGTACAACAGGGGCACAGAGAGGGCGATCATGGCCAGAATGACCAGCGGGACCGCCATTTTCCCCCAAAAGGCCACCTCATAGGTGGTAGTGCTCAAGCCATTCTCCTCCATGAATTGTATGTAGCGGTACAGTGCCCAAACCGGCAGTAAACTGGGTTCCACCACCAGCAGACTCAACATCCCGGGATCCAGCAACGAATCCCACACCGCCTGGCGCGACGCGCGGGTCTGCACCCCCTCCTCCGATATTTCGCTTTGCCAGATGCCTTCCAGTCGCCAGGTATTGCCGATGTAAATCGCCGACTCGGCGAAGGTGGAAAGTTTCAACCGCTTGGCGTCATCAAACTCGTAGATATAGATCTTGCGCAGGCGCCCGCCGGGAAGGATGTTATGGATGTTAATGAATGAGCGGCCATCCCGCGCCCAAAATCCAAAACGGCTTTTGGTGACGATTCCCTCGGACAACAGCTCCGCCCGCAAGTGATTACCCTGGTCCTCGCTAGCCGGCGCGATCACCTCCCCCACCAGCACCGCAACCAGGGCCACCACCAAACCTGCCTTGAGTACCGCTGATACAATGTGCAGCGTTGAGATGCCGGCGGCACGCATAGCGGTCAGCTCCGAATGCACCGACAAATTGCCGAGCCCCCAAAGGCTCCCGATCAGGGCCGCCATCGGCAGGAGCCGATAGGTATCGCGCGGCAGCGACAGCCCTATGAAGACAAAGGCATCCGCCAGCGTGTAACTTCCCCTGCCCACGTAGTCCAACTCGTCCGCCAGGTTCAAAACCCCCCCCACCGGCAACAGCACCAGCATGGCCACCAGGGTTCCCATCAATACGGTTCGGAGGATGTAACTGTCAATGATCTTCATGCTGGCGTGGAACATAGTTTCGGCTTTGGCAAGGCGGATGGCTTCTGCCCGCCCTCTCCTTCCGGTAAACTCGCTCACTCCTGTTGCGAACCCGGTGCAATGCTACAGAAAACCGCGACGCGGAAGAACCATTATGACGCACTGTCGAATATTTCATTCTAGATAGGAATTATACTATTCGTTATTTTCCTGGAGACCACATGAATTACAATATTAAGATCGGGGACCTTTCGAAAATGCGCGGAGCCTGCCTGGTCCTGGGCGTCCATGGCAGAAAGCGCCTGCCGGAGGCCGCCAAGGCCATCGACACGGCCTCCTCCGGCCACCTCTCCCGAATGTTGAAAAATAGCCACATGGACGGTGCAAAGGAACAGATCCTGCTGCTGCACCAGGTGCCTGGCATCGCTTGTAAGCAAGTGTTGCTGGTAGGCTGCGGCAAGAAGAATGAGTACAACCTGGCTGCCTACCGTAAGGTGGCGGCAGCCGCCGTGGCGGAACTGGGCAGGCAGCGCGTTACTGAGGCGCTCTGGACCCTGCACCAGCCCACCCCTGACGGCACTGATGGCTACCGCAGCGTGCGCGACACGGTAATGACCGCGGAGGATTTCAGTTATCGCTTCGACCAGCTGAAGAGCGAAGCGAAGCCTCCGAAGCGCCCGCTCAAGACCCTCGACTTCTGGGCCCCTGATAAGACCGGTTATGCGGAAACACAGCGGGCCATCGAGCACGGCTGCGCCATCGCCGACGGAGGCACCTTGGCCAAGGACTTGGGCAATCTACCCGGCAACCTCTGCACCCCCACCTATCTAGCCGATCAGGCGTTGGAGTTGGGCACGCTGTCGTCCAAGCTGAAGATCAGCATCCTGGAGGAAAACGAGATGCAACAGCTGGGCATGGACGCCCTACTGGCGGTGAGCCGCGGCAGCCGCCAGCCCGCCAAGCTGATCGTTATGGAGTACCGGGGCGGCGCCGAGCAGGAAAAACCAGTCGTTTTGGTGGGTAAGGGATTGACCTTTGACGCCGGCGGCATTTCCCTTAAGCCGGGACAGGCCATGGACGAGATGAAATATGACATGTGCGGCGGTGCTTCCGTACTGGGCACAATGCGCACCTGTGTTCAGCTGAAGCTACCCATCAACCTGGTCGGAGTGGTACCTGCCTCGGAAAACCTGCCGGGCGGCGCGGCCAACAAGCCCGGCGACATCCTCACCAGTATGTCCGGCCGGACCATCGAGGTGCTGAATACGGATGCAGAAGGACGGCTGATCCTGTGCGACGCCCTCACCTACAGCAAGCGCTTCAAGCCCGATGTGGTCATCGACATCGCCACTCTCACCGGCGCCTGTGTCATCGCCCTGGGTAGACACCCATCGGGACTATTCAGCAATCACGACGGACTGGCTCGCGACCTGCTGGCCGCCGGCGAGGGGAGTGGCGACCGCGCCTGGCAACTACCTCTGTGGGACGACTATCAAAGCCAGCTGGACAGCCGATTCGCCGACATGGCCAATATCGGCGGTCGCGAAGGCGGCTCCATCACCGCCGCCTGTTTTCTCTCTCGCTTCACTAAAAGCATGCACTGGGCCCATCTGGACATCGCTGGCACGGCCTGGATCAGCGGCAACAAAAAAGGCGCCACCGGACGGCCAGTACCCCTGCTGAGCCAGTATCTGCTGCAACGCTGCGGACTGATCCCGTGACCAGGGTGGACTTCTACATCCTCAGCGAACAGGCCCGCAGCAACCGCTATCAGTTCGCCTGCCGGCTGGTGGAGAAAATCTGCGGCCAGGACCGCCGCGTCTATATCCATGCCGGTAGCGACGCCGAGGTCCACCACCTGGATCGGCTGCTGTGGACCTTCCGTGAGCAGAGCTTCATCCCCCACGGCCGGTTGGGCGACGCAGACCCGGAGCTGACGCCGGTGCTGCTGGGCTGGCAGCGGGAACCGCAACACGAGGACGATGTGTTGATCAATCTCGCACCGGAGGTACCGGAATTTTTCAGTCGCTTCGACCGGGTTGCCGAGATCATGGACAGCGACCCCGAGGTGCGGCGGGCGGGGCGCGAACGCTTCCGCTTCTACCGCGACCGCGGCTATCCACTCCAAGACCACAAGATCAGCCAATGACATCCGACCGCAATGCACTACTGCACCTGGACGAGAACGGCATCCCCATCCTCAACGAGGCGATCGGGCCCCCACCCCTGGACGACCTCGCCACCGCCATCAAGACGCAACTGCTCGCTGAGCTGAAACCCCAGCTACTGGACATGGTGCACAGTGCCATGAGCGAGTCGATCAAGGCCGGCGCCTTGGAGCTCAAACGCTCGTTCGAGCAACAGCTGGATGAGACCCTGGAGACCCGCGTCCACGAACTGGTGGAACAGGCGGTGGAGCGGGCCTGTCGGGAGGCGGACAGGTAGCACGGGGGGGCTGCGAGCCTGGTGAGATGCAGTCCTGGCGGCATGGGTCACCGCACGGTATTCCGTTCCACGTAGCGGCCGCAGAAAACCCCCTCACCCCACCTCCACCCCGCTGACCCGCTGAAAACCTCGCGGCAGCTTGAGGCCGCGGCGTCCACGCTCACCCTGGAAGCGGTCCAGGTCCGCCGACTTCAGGGTAAAGGTCCGCTTACCCGACAGGATGGTCAGGGAGCCCGCGGCGGGCACCACCGCCAGGGCCGTAACGTATTCCTCCCGGCTCTTCACCCGGGCTGCGGGGATACCGATGATCTTGTTGCCCTTGCCGCGGGCCAGCTGGGGCAGCTCGGCGACCGGAAACACCAGCATGCGGCCCTCATTGGAGATGGCCACCAGGTGGCTGGAGTCGGGCGCTTCCACCGGCACCGGCGGCAGCACCTGCGCCCCCTTGGGCAGGGTCAGCACCGCCTTGCCCGCCTTGTTCTTGACCTGCAGGTCCTTGAATTGCACCAGAAAGCCATAGCCTGCATCCGACGCCAGCAGATACCAGCGTGATGCCTGGCCTCCCAATACGGTGCGGAAACGGGCGCCGGCCGGCGGGCTGAGGCGACCGGTGAGCGGCTCCCCCTGGCCCCGGGCCGAAGGCAGTGTATGGGCCGGCAGGGAGTAGCCGCGGCCGCTGGAGTCCAGGAACACCAGCAGCTGGTTGCTGCGCACCCGCACGGCGTCCAGGTAGGCGTCGCCGGCCTTGTAGTTGAGCCCGCGGGGGTCGATCTCGTGGCCCTTGGCGGCGCGCACCCAGCCCTGTTCCGAGAGCACCACGGTCACCGGCTCCGCCGGAGCTACGTCGGCCTCGTCCATGGCCTCCGCCGCCTCCCGCTCCGCGATGGGGGAGCGGCGCCCGTCGCCGTATTTCTCCGCGTCCGCAGCCAACTCATCGCGCACTAACCCCTTGAGCCGGGCCTCGGAGCCGAGCAGCCCCTCCAGCCGCTTGCGTTCCTCCGCCAACTCCTCCTGCTCGGAGCGGATCTTCATCTCCTCCAGCCGGGCCAGCTGGCGCAGCCGGGTGTTGAGGACATACTCGGCCTGGATGTCGCTGAGCCTGAAGCGGGCCACGAGCGCCGGTTTGGGTTCGTCCTCGGTACGGATGATGCGGATCACCTCGTCGATGTTCAGGAAGGCGATCAGCAACCCCTCCAACAGGTGCAGCCGCTCCAGCACCTTCTCCAACCGGTGGCGCAGGCGCCGGCGCACGGTTTCGGTGCGGAACTCCAGCCACTCCATCAGCAGGCCACGCAGGTCCATAACCCGGGGGCGTCCGTTGAGGCCGATCACGTTGAGGTTGACCCGGTAGTTGCGCTCCAGGTCGGTGGTGGCGAACAAGTGCGACATCAGCCGTTCGAAATCTATTCGGTTGGAACGGGGCACGATCACCAGCCGGGTGGGGTTCTCGTGGTCCGATTCATCCCGCAGATCTTCCACCCAGGGCAGCTTCTTGGCCCGCATCTGCTGGGCGATCTGCTCCAGCACCTTGCCGCCGGAGACCTGATGCGGCAGATGGGTGATGACGATATCCGCCTGCTCCCGCTCCCAGCGGGCGCGCATGCGGACGCTGCCGTTGCCGCTGCGGTAGATGCGCATAAGTTCCTCCCGCGGCGTGACGATCTCCGCCTCGGTGGGATAGTCCGGTCCCAGTACGTGCTCGCACAGCTGTTCCAGCGTGACCTCCGGCTGCTCCAGCAGGCGGATGCAAGCGCTCACCACCTCGCGCAAATTGTGTGGCGGGATATCGGTGGCCATGCCTACGGCGATGCCGGTGGAACCGTTCAGCAGCACGTTGGGCAGCCGCGCCGGCAGGATCTCCGGCTCCTGCAGGGTACCGTCGAAATTGGGCGCCCACTCCACCGTACCCATGCCCAGTTCTGAGAGCAGCACCTGGGCGTAGGGGGTCAGCTTCGCCTCGGTGTAACGCATGGCGGCGAAGGATTTGGGATCGTCCTGCGAGCCCCAGTTGCCCTGACCGTCGATCAGCGGATAGCGGTAGGAGAAGGGCTGGGCCATCAGCACCATGGCTTCATAACAGGCGCTGTCACCGTGGGGGTGGAACTTGCCCAGCACGTCACCCACGGTGCGGGCGGATTTCTTGAACTTGGCGGCGGCGGAGAGACCCAGCTCGGACATGGCATAGAGGATCCGCCGCTGCACCGGCTTGAGCCCGTCGCCGACGCGCGGCAGCGCTCGGTCCAGGATGACGTACATGGAGTAGTCCAAATACGCCTTTTCGGTGAAGGTCTTCAGCGGCAGGCGTTCTATGCCTTCCGGGTTATCGATGGAGTTGTCGGGCATGGTTCTCGATGGATCACATAGTCCTAGAAACGGTAGTTGACCATTGTGTGTTAAGCGCAACTAACTAATAATATAGAATATTTTCGCAGATTGAGCGTTCACCTAATGGGTGAGAGCACTACGGGGCGCAGAGCACGCCCTATTTTTCGCCTGGCTACGTTACAACTCCTCACAATAGCCGGCTATTACTCGTCGTTATGCCTTGCCAGGCGAAAAATATGACGCACTCTGCGCCCCGTCCAACTATCGTTTCCAGGATAATCGGCTGCGGCATAGTACACCGAGTCCCCGTTCAAAGGGAGGATGAGTCTATATTGGAATCTGAATTTGGAGCATCGCTATCTGTTCGTCCTGGACCTGGCCAGAGTCAAGATATTCTGGCGCCTGGAAACCACCGACATGATGCGGTTTCAGGTTCTGCCCCAGAGCATCGAGTCGGAGGTGCAGGCGGCACTGCTGTTCCGGATCATGAACACCCTGGGCCGGCGTCTCGGTAAGACTGTGGTCATGATACACCCGGCGGATGGACGGGTGCTGTTCCGCTATTTATCCAGTCAGGAAGGGGTCGAGTACCTGGGCTGAGCGGCTGCCGCCGCCACCGCTCTTCGCAACGGATCGCCGGGAGGTGGATAAGGCGTGTTAAAATTCCGCAATCAGTTTACGGCAGGTTGATCCCATCATGACAGATAACGAAGATTTCGCAGCGCTCCTTGGAGAATTCGAAAACGAGCAGGCGGGCGCGGCCAGGCGCGTCCCCGCGGTCGGCGACAAGGTTCGGGGTAATGTTATCTCGATTCAGGGCGAGAGCCTGTTCATCGATCTCGGCGCCAAGACAGAAGGTGTCGTGGATATCGAGGAGTTCAGCGATGCCGACGGCAATTTGACCGTGGGCATCGGCGATTCGGTAGAGAGCGTCGTCAACGGCAGAGACGAAGAGAGCGGTACACTGATGCTGGGCACCCGCCATGCGCGCCGTCTACACGGCAGCGACGGACTACGACAGGCGTTCGAGCAGCAACTCCCGGTCGAAGGGCATGTCACCGGCACCACCAAAGGCGGCATCGAAGTGGAGATCTCCGGGGTGCGCGCCTTCTGTCCCGCGTCCCAGGTCTCCAACAGCTATATCGAGGAGTTGGATACTCTGGTCGGCCAGCGGCTCGAATTTCGCATCACCAAGTTCGAGGGTGGCCGGCATACCAACCTGGTGGTCTCCCGCCGTGCGCTACTGGAGGAGGAGCAGCGGGTGCGCGCTGAAGAAACCCGCGCCAACCTGGAGGTGGGCGCCGTTCTGAAAGGCAAGGTCACCAACCTGAAAGATTTCGGCGCCTTCGTTGACCTGGGTGGTATCGAGGGGATGATACACATCAGCGAGCTCGCGTTCGGTCATGTGCGCCATCCAAAGGAGGTGCTGGTCGAAGGCCAGCAGATCGAGGTCTCCGTGCTGCGTATCGAGAAAATCGACAACCCCAAACACCCGGAAAGGATCGCACTCTCTCTCCGTGCCCTGGAGCAAGACCCCTGGCAGGAGGCGCAGCAGACGTTTGTCGTAGGTACCAGAGTACAGGGCACCATTACCAGAATTCAGCCGTTTGGCGCCTTCGTCGAGCTGGCGCCCGGAATCGACGGGCTGGTGCACATCAGCGAGCTAGGCGCCGGCCGCCGTGTCACCCACCCGCAGGAGGTAGTCAAGGTCGGCGACCGAGTCGACGCGACGATCCTCGGCGTCGATATGGAAAAACGCCGCATCGGCCTGTCGCTGAACCCCGCCCGCCAGAGCGGCGAGGCCGTCGCCGGCCCCGATATCATGGCGAGCTACGGAAAACCCAAGCAGAGCTTCGGAACCCTCGGTGACCTGCTGAAAGAAAGCATGAACAAGAAGAAATAACTTACTTGATTTTGCCGTCTCGACGCCATGGCCGCCGAAAAACTCCATGATTAGAAGGCTTGCGTTAGGCACCTGAACCGCTCTAACCTTGGAGTTGAAGTCGGGTTCATACCCTTCCCGGGGTGCTGGCGGACTCGAAATTCAGGAACAAGCCACGGCCTGGGAAGAAAGAATACGAATGTCGTGTCAAACGAAAAAGACGTCGACAGGAGCCAAACCACATGCCTGAGCTTTCCGACCTGTTCGGCAGGCGCGTCAATTATCTGCGGGTGTCAGTCACCGACCGCTGCAATTACCGCTGCTTCTACTGCATCCCCAGCAACGACTTCGTGCTGGAGGAGCGCAGTGAGTTTCTCAGCTACGAAGAGCTGACGCGCCTGATCCGCCTGTTCGCCGAGTTGGGCATCAGCCATGTACGGCTCACCGGCGGCGAGCCCTTGGTGCGGCGTGGCTTGGTGGATTGGGTGGGCCGGCTGAAACAGCTGCCCGGGATTGAAGAGCTGTCGCTCTCCAGCAACGCCCACCTGCTCGGGGAGCATGCAGCTGCCCTCAAGGCGGCGGGCCTCGACCGGGTGAATATCTCTCTGGACTCGCTGGATCCCGAGACCTTCCGGCGGGTGACCCGCAACGGCGACCTGGACAAGGTGCTACTGGGTATCGACGCCGCACTGGCAGCGCAACTGCACCCGGTCAAGCTCAACATGGTGGTGATGAAAAAAATCAACCACCATGAGATCGAGCCCATGCTCGATTACGCCCTGGCCAGAGACGTCAACCTGCGCTTCATCGAAACCATGCCCATCGGCAGCGCCGGCCTCGACGGAGTCCGGCACTACTACGCTGCCGCCGCCATTCTGGAACGGGTGAAGCGCCACGTGGGCGCCGAACTCATTCCAGTAACCACCGACAAGGGGGCGGGGCCGGCCCGCTACTACCGCATCGGCGGTTCCCGGGCCACGGTCGGCGTCATCAGCGCCATGTCCCGCCATTTCTGCGACGGCTGCAATCGGGTACGACTGACCGCACGCGGCGAACTGGTGCTGTGTCTGGGCCAGGAAGACCGTGCCAACCTGCGCGGGCCGCTGCGCGACGGCGCCAGCGACCAAGAAATCAAGCAACACATTCTAAAGGCCATCGAACGCAAGCCCCGCAGCCACGACTTCAACAACGATCCTCAGAAAGTCGCTTCCCGGACCATGTCCTCACTTGGGGGATAGGGTGATTTGATAGAGGGTAAAATCCAACCTCGCCGCGAACCTTAGGAGCCTGTCAAAAATAACTTGATCATGTAGGGTGGAACGCGACGCGGTTCCTCCATTGCCACGCGGAGACCGTCACCGACGCCGCGTTGGTGGATCGCCCTGCGGGCATCCACCCTAGGGACTTGGAAAAGATTAAATTACGCGCCTTGCTTGTCTATGGCTCCGTCTTCGGTGTTGCGCCAAGGGTTACATACAACAAGTATGCGCCCCTTGGCGCGCC
>RCNG010002768.1_pt1 | contig 16212 bp, 17 predicted proteins | sample 2041371 | NCBI WGS metagenome assembly RCNG01 (sample SAMN09708227, study PRJNA481090) | Marine sediment metagenome, whole genome shotgun sequencing project. | biome: marine sediment; feature: ocean; material: sediment; isolation source: Sewage treatment plant 1 marine sediment (STP1) ... | reverse complement strand
TTCGCTCTGCAAGCGCTCCTCGAAGCAACTCCGGCGCAGAACATCTTCATCGATGAGAACTTCGATGATCCGGTGCTCGGGCTCTGCTCGCGAGTCACGCACGAAGCGATTCGCGCCGGAAGTGAGAGCATCGTGAGCGAAGAGATCTGGGTCGAAGAGGACGAACCGAGCCGGGTGTTGCGCACGGTGCTTCCATACTCCGACATGCCCACGGTGTACGACGCGCTGTCGAAGGGTCAGCCCGCGGTCATCCATACGAGTGGTCTCGAGGGGCGCGAGCGCGAAATCTACGTCGAGGATGGCTGCCTATCAGAACTCAACATCCCGATCTTCGTTGACGGTTCGTGGGTCGGCTCTATCGGATTCGTCGATTACGTGCGCGACCGGCAGTGGAAAAAGGATGACGTGGCAGTACTCCAAACCGCTGCCGCCATGATCGGCTCGTTCTGGGAGCGGGCTCGGGCAACCGAGCGCCTCGAAGAGTTGGTTCATTCCAAGGACCGCTTTCTCGCGTCGATCAGCCACGAGATCCGCACCCCGCTCACCGCCGTCGTCGGCTTCTCGCAGGTGCTGCGCGATGACGCCGTGGGGCTGTCGCCGGGTGGATCGGAGATGATCGAGATCGTCGCTCAGCAGGCCCAAGAGATCTCAGACATCGTTTGAGAGGACCTTCTCGTGGCGGCGCGTGCGGACATCGATGCCCTCACCGTTGTCTCAGAGGCAGTGGTGTTGCGCAGCGAAGCCGCAAATGTGGCCTCGGCCCGAAAAGCACCCAAGATCGTCATCGAGGATTCAGACGTCGTGGCGCTGGGCGACCCGATTCGCGTGCGTCAGATTATCCGGTGTCTCGTCAGCAACGCCGCTCGGTATGGAGGCGAACGCGTCGAGATCCGGTTCCGACGGGATGGTGATCGCGCCAAGCTGACCGTGGCCGACAGCGGCACGGGAGTCACCGCCGGTCACGAACGGCACATCTTCGACGCGTTCCATCGTGCCGGGACGAGCGACGTCACCACAAAGGCCATCGGCCTCGGTCTCTACGTCTCGCACCACCTCGCGGCACTCATGGGGGGCGATCTCACGTATCGTCGGTCGGGCGGATGGACGCTGTTCGAACTCGATCTGCCCAACGTCTCCGGGCAGGCGATCGACCCACCGACAGCACCGCATCTCGACCCCGGCGTGAACGCCCCGGCGACCGATGGACCCCTCGTGCAGCCGGTGTAGGGCAGATCGAGGCGTGACGGCGTATCCGAGTGCGGCGTGTCAGCCCCGCTCGAGGACGACGACTGGGATGACGTCGCGCGTTGTCTTTTGTTCGTATTCGGCGAACTGAGGCCACTCGGTCTTCTGACGGCTCCAGATGTCGTCGTGCTCGTGTCCCTCGGCGATACGGGCGGAGACGCCTACCGAATCCGCACCCACCTCGACTGTGGTTGCCGGATTCGCCACCACGTTGTGGAGCCAGTCGGGATTCGTGTCGGCGCCCGCCTTCGAAGCGAAGACAGCGTATCCGCTAGGGGTCGCTTGATACATGAGAGGAGTTACGCGTTCGGTGCCGGTTCTGGCGCCGGCGTGGTGCAGGAGCAGCAACGGTGCTCCCTCGAACACGCCGCCAACCTTGCCGTCATTAGCTCGGAACTCGTCGATGATCTGGGTATTCCAGTCGCTCACAGTGTGCTGCTCCTCCTCGGTGGTGCCCCAGCGAATGTCGCTGCTCTCGCCGGCATGTTCTCCAACCGAGGTTGGCGGCATCATGTTCCCGTCAGATGCGGGCGGCAATCCGCGCCGTCTGCGATTGGGCGAAGACGGTGCCAGGGCCGCACACTCGGGCGACCGTGCTGCCGGTCGCCCTCTGGGCGGGTAGTCTCTGGTCAATCCAAATCGGAGTCTTCGGAGTTGGAACCTGGTGCCTCATGAAATGGCTTGAGAACATACGATCGCTCTTTCGCAAGGAGACGCTCGGCAGCGACGCCGTGGCCGGCGTCGTGCTCGGCGTCGAGAGTGTTCCAGACGGACTCGCGGGCGGGCTGCTCGCCGGTGTGAACCCGGTCTACGGCCTCTATGGCTACATGGTTGGGACGTTCACCGGGGGGTTGACCACAAGTTCGTCGTTCATGGCCGTCCAGGCGACCGGAGCGATGGCGATCGTCGTTGCCGACGTCGCGGTCGTGCACGCATCGGAAGATCCCGACCGAGCCCTGTTCACCTTGTCGATCGTCACCGGCATCGTGATGCTTGTTGCCGGCCTACTCAAGCTCGGTTCGATCCTTCGGTTTGTCTCGAACGCAGTGATGGTTGGCTTCATCAACGCCGTCGGCGTGAACATCATCCTGGGGCAACTCGATGATTTCTCGGGCTACGAGGCAAATGGTCCAAACCGTGTGTGGCGCGCGTTCGATCTGCTGTTCAACTTCGGCCAGGTGCATTGGCCCACGCTCGTCATCGGTATCGCGACGATTGCGCTGATTCTCACCCTCGAGCGCACCAAGCTTGGACCGCTCGGCATGGTGGTTGCCATTGTTGCGACTTCGGGGCTCGTCCAGATCCTCGGATGGGAGGTTGCGTCGCTCAACGACATCGCCGACATTCCGAGTTCGCTCCCGCTCCCGATGCTTCCCGACATCAGCCTCGTCCCGGTTCTGATCATTCCTGCCCTCTCGCTCGCGTTCGTTGGGTTGGTCCAGGGCGCGGGAATCTCGGCGAATTTCCCAAATCCGGATGGTACGTACCCAAGGGCCTCGCGCGACTTCGTTGGGCAGGGCGCCGCGAATGTGGCGTCGGGCTTCTTCCAGGGCATGCCGGTCGGCGGCTCGATGTCGGCGAGCTCTCTCGTCAAGGCAGCAGGCGCCAAGACGCGCCTTGCGCTAATCATCGCGAGCGTCGTCATGGCAATCGTGATTCTCGTATTCGGTGACGCCGTTGGCTACATCGCAATGCCGGCGCTCGCCGGCCTGTTGATGACCGTTGGCTACCGCACCATCAAGCCGGAAGACATCAAGGCCATGTGGAAGACGGGAGCGATGCAGGCGACCGTGATGGTCGTGACGTTCGTTCTCACGATGGTCATTCCGTTGCAGTACGCCGTGCTCGTGGGCGTCGGAATCTCGATGATCCTCTATATCGCCAACCAGTCGAACCAGGTGGTCATCAAGCAGTGGATCTTGGTCGACGGGCGCATGCGCGAGACGGATCCGCCCGCCGATGTGGCTGCCGACGCGGCGCTGATCCTTCAGCCGTACGGAAGCCTCTTCTTCGCTTCCGCGCCCGTGTTCGAGGAGAATCTGCCCAGTGTCACCGACGAGACCACGAACGCGGTCGTGATCCTGCGTTTGCGCGGACGGAGTGATCTGGGCTCGACGTTCATGGACGTCCTCTTGAAGTATGCCCAGTCGCTCGCCGATGCTGACAGTCAGCTGATGCTCGTGTCAGCGAATGAGAACATGCACGAGCAGTTGAAGGTCGCCGGTGTGGCCGATGTCGTTGGCGACGACAACATCTACACATCGGACGAGTGGGTCAACAAGACCGTCAAGGGCGCCTACGAAGACGCGATGATGCTGATCGAGAGTGGAGCAGCGACGACGGAATCGCCGAGCGCTCCTCCGTCGGACGACGAACAGTCCGGGGCGGAACCGGCCGAGACCGATCCGACGAACTAGCCCGACAACTGCCGGGGTAGCCTGAGAAGTCGCCGAACGAGGACAGACCGCGATGCACATCCCCGATGGAGTGATTGGCCCCGGCGTGAGCGCCGCCGCGGGTGTGGTCGCCGCCGGGGGATTCGGCGTCGCAGTCTCACGGTCTCGCCGTTACCTGACCGATCGGCTGGTACCGCTCGCTGCACTCGTCACTGCGTTCGTGTTCGCCGCCCAGATGATCAACTTCCCCGTGCTCCCTGGCATGTCGGGACATCTCCTCGGCGGTGTGCTTGCCGCGGTGCTCGTTGGTCCATGGGCTGGGTTCTTGGTGATCGCCATCGTCCTCATCATCCAGGCGTTCCTGTTCGCCGACGGTGGCCTCACCGCGCTCGGCCTGAATATCGTGAACATGGCGTTGATCGGGGCCGTCGGTGGCTACGTGGTGTATCGGCTGATCTTCCGTCTCGCCGGGTCCCGACCGGACCGAGTTGCGGGCGCCGCCAGCGTGGCGGCGTTTCTCTCGGTCCCGCTCGCCGGACTCGGCTTCGTCGTCGAGTTCGCTCTTGGTGGTACGGCGGAGAGCTTCTCGATGGGGGCGATCCTCGTGGCCATGGTGAGCACCCACCTCCTGATCGGAGTTGGCGAGGGCATCATCACGTTCTTCGTCGTAGGCGCGGTGATGAAGGCTCGCCCAGATCTGGTCTATGGGTCGCCGACGTTCGCCGGCCGCCGGACCGAGGAGCTGACGACGTGAATCGCAATGCCGTCGGGTGGTTCGTCGTCGGAGTTCTCGTGACGGTCGTCGTTGCTGTGGTCCTGTCTCAGTTCGCGTCGAGCAGCCCCGACGGACTCGAATATGTCGCTGAACAGCAGGGGTTCAGCGATCAGGCTGAGGATCACGATTTCGCCGACACGCAGCTTGCCGACTATGGCGACAACCTCGAAGGCGATGGCTTCCTTTCAACCGGAATCTCCGGATTGGTCGGCGTAGTCGCAGCTCTCGCCGCCGGATTCGGATTGTTCTGGCTGGTTCGGGCTCCGAAAACCGACGCTTCGGATTCGGAACCGTGAGCTGGGGTCACGTTCACGCGTTGTATCGCCACGGTGCCTCCCCCGTGCACGGAGTCGCCGCCCAGGTGAAGATCGTTGCGGCGTTCGGTCTGGTCTTCTCTATCGCTCTCACACCACGGACCGCGATCTGGGCGTTTTTCGTGTATGCCGTCGCGGTCGCCGCCCTCATAGCGATTGCACGGCTGCCGCTCGCGTACATTGCCCGCAGATCCATCGTCCTGATCCCATTTGTGCTGGTCGCCTTGCTCTTCCCGCTGTTCGGTTCCGGCGATCGCGTCGACGTATTTGGCGTGCCCCTCTCTGAACAGGGATTGTGGGATCTATGGAATGTGGTGGTCAAGGCCGGACTTGGATTTCTGATTGCGGTAGTCCTCGGGGCGACAACGGAGATCGCCGACCTGTTGCGTGGTCTCGACGCGTTGCACATGCCCCGCATCGTGACGTCCATCATCGGATTCGCCGTCCGCTACATCGACATCGTCGGTGCCGACTTTGCCCGGATGCGCGTTGCGATCTCCTCGCGCGGCTACCGCGGACGGTCTGTGGCCGCGTGGGGTATCTATGCCCGGTCGGTCGGGACTGTGTTCGTGCGTACCTATGAGCGGGGGGAGCGGGTGTATCTCGCCATGCTGTCGCGCATGTATCGGGGCACGATGCCCGTTGCAAGCGCTGTTGTGGTCCCCGCTGCACAATGGGCCGCGGCGGCGCTCATCGTCGGAGGCGCTGCATCGGTAATGGTTGCATCGAGAGTGATGGCATGAGCACTCCGATCATCGAAATCGAGGGCCTCAGCTATCGCTATCCCGACGGAACGGTTGCGCTCGACGATGTCGACCTCCACATTCACGAGGGCGAGCGCGTCGCCCTGCTGGGACCGAATGGCGCGGGCAAGACCACCCTGATTCTCCACATGAACGGCATCCACCTGCCGCAAACAGGGCGGGTCGCCGTCTCCGGCTCTCTGGTCACCGAGGACAATCTCCCCGGCATTCGGAGACGGGTCGGCATCGTCTTCCAGGACCCGGACGATCAGTTGTTCATGCCGACGGTCCAACAGGATGTCGCCTTTGGCCCCGCGAACCTCGGGCTGGTAGGAACCGAGCTCGACGAACGCGTCGCTGCTGCGCTGGCATCCGTTGAGGTTGCCGATCTTGCCGATCGCCCGCCAAATCACCTTTCCTTCGGGCAGAAGCGCAGAGTCGCGATCGCCGGCGTCATGGCGATGAAGCCGGAGATCCTGATCCTCGACGAGCCAACCTCGAATCTCGACCCGGCGAGTCGCAACGATCTCACCGGCATCCTCGACGGGCTCGACGTCACCCGGCTGATCGTGACCCACGATCTCCTCTACGCGCTTGAAGTCTGTGAACGCTCCCTGATCATCGACGCCGGAAGGATCGTTGCCGACGGGCCCACCCTCGACATCCTTGCGGATGCCGATCTGCTCGCAGCGCATCGATTAGCCCTCCCGGCCGGTCTCAACATCGAGGACTTCGGAAGCCGATGGCGGCGCATGTGACAGACCTCACTGAGTCCGATGCGGCCATCACCGGTCGCATGTGGGATCTAGCCCTGCCGCTCCGAGCACCGTTCGCGAACGCCGCCGGGCACATCACCCATCGGCGCGTGATCCTGGTGGCCGTAGACGACGGCGAAGCCGTCGGGTGGGGAGAGGCGGCGCCCTACCCGGGGATAACTCCCGACTCGATCGACGACGCCTGGGAGACGCTCGAGCGCGGAACGGTGCTTTCTCCGACGGCCGCTGCATCGCTCGACGAAGCAGGCGCCGATCTCGAAGCACGTCGCAATAATCGGCCGCTGTGGGCGGCGATCGGAGGCTCATATCGAACGATCCCAACGTCGATAGCGGTCGGCCTAGGAGAAGATCCGGCGGATCGAGTCGCCGCCACCGGGGCCCGAGGGGCGAAGCTGAAGATCCGTCCAGGCGATGATGTGGCACGCGTGGCGGCATTGCGCGCCGCGTACCCGGATCTATCGGTCGGCGTTGACGCGAACGGCTCCTATCGGTGGGACGAGCGGGACCCGCTTCTCGAGCTCGATGCGCTCGGCGTGGACTACATCGAGCAACCGTTCGCGACGGATGATCTCGCTGCTCACGGCCGGTTGCGGGACGAGATCGTCGCCGCGGTGGCGCTCGACGAAACGATCGATTCCACCGCAGCGGCCATTCGAGCGATCGACGCCGGTGCCTGTGATCTTGTCGTCGTCAAACCCGGTCGGCTCGGCCTCGCCGCAGCGAGAACAATCCACGACATTGCCCTCGCCGCGGGCATTCGAATCAAGGCGTCGGGCCTCATCGAGACCGATGTGGGACGTGCCCACACACTGGCGGTTGCCTCGTTGCCCGCCGCAACATGGTCCGACATCGCCGCAGCGTCATGGTTCTTCTCTGCGGCGATCTCGGGAGATGCTGCCACTGCGGAGGACGGTCATCTCACCCTGGGGGAACAGTCCGGAATCGGAGTCGATCCAGATCCTGAAGTATTCGCTCCCTACGTCGTGCGAGAATCGGTCCTCGGCTCGAGGATCTGGGACTGAACCACCCGTCCAACGGGCCCGGCAGTATCGAACAGCTGCGACTCTGCGGAACCAATTCCGCTGGGATGCTGGTGGGCAAGCGATCTCATGCCGAGCCACTCGCCTTCAGGCAATCGGTGCAAAGTCAGGCCGAGATCGGGGTTGACGTACAGCCACTTGCGCCCGTCGAGTGCCATCGAGTTCCCGTTGCCAACATCCGACAGCGTCGCAGTGGCCACCGTCGATGATGTCGGTTCCCCTTCGACGACCGGGACGGCGAGCCGAACCCAAGAAAGACCCTCGCCCGGCTTGAAGAGCGAACCATCGATGGTGCGGACCTCGATTGCGTGAATGTGGAAGAAGTCGACGGTGGGCGCGGTAACCCCGGGTCGCTCCCATGAGATTGCCTCGGCCTCGTCTGGTCCGGGTGGCGACGCCCACGGAATGGGGGAGCGGGGGATGGGCACGTCCGACATGCGGATCTTCAGTGCTGATGCTCGAGCGACGGGACCGCCGTCGGCGAAGAGAGATGCGTCGACGACCTGGATGCGGCGACCATCGCGCACCACGTGCGTCTCGGTGTGGATCGGCGAGTCGATCGGCACGGGACGGTACAAGTCGACGGTGAGGCGCACAACCTGCATCAGGACCGCCGTGGGCACATGCTCGATTGCCCGAGCGAGCAGCCCGATCGGCGGACCGCCATGCTGGACCTCGTCCGACCAGAAGCTGCGAGTGAGGCTGGTCGGACGAAACGTATCGCCGTCCGGAGTGAAGAGCGCGGTTGGCATGGACGGAAAGGTAGTCGCCAGTCGCCCGAGTCGAGGACAAAGACCCAAGGCGCTTCTGCTCGGCTACTGCTCCAGGCCAGCGACTCCAACCGACTACCGACTACCGACCACCGACTACCGACTGGCGACTCTCAGTCATTCCACCGGCAGGCCGAGGCCTCTTGCGATGATCAGGCGTTGCATCTCACTGGTGCCTTCGCCGATCTCGAGCACCTTCGCGTCCCGGTAGTGGCGGGCGACGAGCGAGTCGTCGAGGAAGCCGGCACCGCCGAATACCTGGGTCGCTGAGCGGGTTGCGGAGACAGCGGCCTCGGTGGCGTAGAGCTTGGCCCGTGCAGCGGCGTGCTTGTAGGGCTGGCCGGTGTCTTTGAGCCACGCGGCCTTGTAGGTGAGAAGCCGGGCAGCCTCGGTCGCTACCTCGATGTCGGCAATCTTGAATGCAATGGCTTGATAGGCGCCGATGGCTTTGCCGAACGAGGTGCGTTCCTTGGCATAGCCGGTTGTCTCCTCCAGGCATGCTTGCAGCACCCCGACGGCCAAGGCCGCGATCGCGATCCGGCCGTTGTCGAGGGTGGACAGGAACTGCCGGAACCCTTCCCCCCGAGCAGGTGGTCCTCGGGAACGCGGCAGTATTCCAACCGCAGACCGTGGGTATCAGATGCGTGCCAGCCATCTTCTCGTATGCAGGCTCGACCTCGAGGCCCGGGGTGCCGGCTGGCACGATGATGGCGGAGATTTCATCCGGGCCGGTCCGCGCTGTGATCGTCACCAGCGACGTGATCTCAGTGCCGGAGTTGGTGATGAACGCCTTTGAACCGTTGACGACCCAGTGCCCGCCGTCGAGGATGGCTCTGGTTCGGGTTGCACCGGCATCCGATCCCGCTCCGGGTTCGGTGAGGCCGAACGCGGCGAGGGAGCGCCCTGCGACGAGGTCGGGTAGCCACCGCTCCCTTTGGGCATCGGTTCCGTACTCGGCGATCGGATCGATCCCGAGCCCGACCGCGGCCTCGAGAGTGATGGCAATGGACTGGTCGACGCGAGCAAGCTCTTCGATCGCAATGCACAGCGTCGTGAAATCGGACCCTGATCCGCCGTAGCGTTCGTCGAAGGGGAGCCCGAAGAGGCCGAGGTCTCCCATGTGGCGGACGGCGTCGATCGGGAACGACCGGGTTCGATCCCACTCGCGGGCGTAGGGAGCGATTTCGGCGTCGGCGAAGGCCCGCATGACCTTGCGGAATGCAACGTGCTCTTCCTTGAACCCCATGCTCCGTGATCCTCCCGGTCTGCCAGTCAGCCTATCTGGTCGCGACCGGAGCGACTCGCTAGGGTGAAGTCAACGATCCAAGAGAGGATTTCCTATGTGTTGTTTCTTCGCTGCGTTGGTAGCGCTTGGTCCGCGTGCCGCCATCCTGGTTTGGTGGCTTGTTGATACGGCCCGGTGGGATGCTGCGTTCTCGAACTTCTTCTGGGCATTCCTTGGCTTCTTCTTTCTGCCGTGGACCACGCTCTCTTGGGTTGCGGTGTGGTCGCCGAGCGGAATCACTGGATTCGACTGGGTCATCCTCGGTCTCGGGTTCTTCCTCGACCTCGCCAGCTACGGAGCGAGTGAGTACGGACGCAGGGATCGCTACGCAGCTGTCTGAGGCACGACAGCTTCGGCTGGGTGACGCCCTGACGGACACAGCAGTCGTGCTCGTACAGAGCTACCTCTACCCGAATCCGCCCTCGGTTATGCGGGGGCGGATTCGGGAAGTTGGCTGTCCTTTGGTATGCACGTGGTGGCAGGGGTCTGCGACGCCAATACTGTCCGAATACAGTCGTCCCCACCACGAACACGAGGAACGCCCGATTTCCCTCGCGGACCTCGAAACTTGCGGTCGATCGTCTTGAGGCATCGATTCGCTCGCGATCCGAGATAGCGTCAAGAAGTCTCCGGTCGGTGCCGACATGAACCGGATGGCCCTGACGAAGCGGCGAATCCTCGGGGTGGCATTGGCCATTCTCATGACGACGGCGGCGTGCGTTCGCCCAGCCGATGGTGAACGACCGCCGATTGTGCCCGAATCCGCAGCCACGTTCGGCAGCATGGTCGAAGCGGCCGGCGACGCTCCGCTCACGACCGAGGCGTCGTCGGAATCCTCGCTTATCACGACGACCACCATCGAACGGCTGACGGCCAGGGTTGTGACAACGACAGCGCCAAGCCTGACGACGACGACGTCGGTTTCCCCAAGCCCGGGAGATGATCCGAATAACGCGGAGCGTGCCCAACCGACCGACCGTGTCGGGGACATCAGCATGGGTAGCTATCGGTTCACGAGTGCGCTTGTCATCACCGAAGCTGGGACCGAAACGACGGGCTCTCTCCACGGAGAAGCCGATGGGTCCGGCGGGTACCACTACATCTACGAGCCGGATGGTGCGGAAGTTATCGAGACCCGAGACCGCTACTGGCGGCGTCTCGACGGCGAGTGGTCTGAAGCCGAACCTCCATCGGAGGCCGCTCCCTTCGGTCTGCCGGACCGATACAAGAGCGTGTACTACATGTTCGAGAACGTCATGGATGTCGCTGAGCAAGTTGGTACGGAGCCTCTGGGCGACGGGCTCGCTACTTCCCACTGGCACCTGGAGGGCGACGGCCAGGAGCCGGACGGTTCGCAGTATCACCAGTTTGTCGATGTCTGGTTGGACGAACTCAGCGACGGCTATCACGTGGTGAGGAAGGCTACGTGGGGTACGGTGTGACCCGACGACGATTGGGGAATCAGCTACGAGTGGGAGTTGAGCGACCTTGGCGCCGAGATCGTGATCGAACCGCCAATTCCGTAGCAGCCGCGGCTGCCATCGATTCGATCTCCTCGGCTGTAGCTCGGTGCTGTAACCTTGAGCGGCGTGGACACCGCTGTTGCGCTGGTACAGAGCTACCTGTACATGAACGGGTACTTCACCGTCACGGAGTACCCCGTGCTCGAACTCATGGCGGACGGTGAGTATCGGACGGTGACGGACGTCGACGTGCTCGCCGTGCGGATCCCCGGCGCCGGGAGCGATGCAGAGGGAAGGTCCGACTCGTTCGTCGGGGTGGACCCGGACCTCGATGTCGATCTCGACCGTGTCGACCTGATCATCGCCGAGGTCAAGGAAGGCCGCGCTGACCTCAACTCGTCCGCCCGCGACCCACAGGTGCTGAAGGCAGCACTCAACCGCTTCGGGGCGGTCGCCGAGGGACGGATCGACGAAGTGGTCGCGTCATTGCTCGAAGACGGTGAGGCCGAGCATCCCGACGGCCCCCGGATCCGGCTGATGTCATTCGGCGCGCGCCCACCGACCCAGAGAGACGCCACGTACCGATGGAGGCTCCTCGGCGATCTCGCCGCGTTCATTCATCGGACCATCACCGACCACTGGTCGGCCGCACAGACCATCCAATCAAAGGACCCAGCCCTGTCGTTCTTCCTCCTCCTAGAAAAGGCAGTAAGAGGCGAGAAGTAGCAACCCGGAGCAAAGAACAAGGAGCAAAGAGCAAAGACCTGCGGGCGCCCAGTCTTTGTTCTTTCTTCTCTCCTGGTACCTTCGCCCTGTGTTCCACGTTGTGCTCCACCGCCCCGAGATCCCGCCGAACACCGGCAACCTCATGCGGCTCTGCGTCAACACGGGGAATCGGTTGCACTTGATTCGCCCGCTCGGCTTCGAACTCGACGACGCACGGCTGCGGCGCGCTGGTTTGGACTACCGCGAGTACGCCGATGTCACCGTGCACGACGATCTCGGTGTATTCCTCACAGTGATCCGACCGCAGCGGTTCTTCGCCTACACCCAGCATGCCGATCGCCTCTACACGGATGTCGCCTATCGAGACGGCGATGCCCTGTTGTTCGGTCGCGAGTCGGACGGGCTACCGACTGACGTCCTCGACCACGCGGCAGTGTCAGACCGCCTCCGCATCCCGATCGCCCCCGGGGGACGCTCGCTGAATCTGGCAAACGCGGCTGCAATCGTGGTGTACGAGGCGTGGCGCCAAGCGGACTTCACCTAGTGCTCGATGCGCCCATCTGGGACACCGGTCGGGTAGCTTGTCGGCTGTGAAACACCGATTCCCGATCCGGGTTCGTTTCTACGAACTGGATCCCTACAGCCACGTCAACCATGCCGTCTACATCCAGTACTTCGAGGCGGCGCGGATCGAGCTTCTTCGCGATGCCGGTTTGACGCTCCAAGGCATGCTGGATGACGGCGTGATGATCGTGGTGACCGACATCAACACACGGTTCCGCAAATCCGCGCTCGGCAACGACGATCTCGTCGTCGAGACCGAGGTGCTCGAATTCAAGCGGGTGACCTCGCGCTGGCGCCAGCGGCTGATGCGCGGCGATGAGGTCATCGTGGAACAGGAACTCGGCGCTGCCGTGACCAATCTCGACGGACGGCCGATCCGCTTTCCCGAGTCGATGGTTGCCGTGCTCAGGCCCTACCTGTTCGAGTCATGAGCATCGAGACGATCGAGCGGGCCGCGGCGATTGCTTGGCCGGCCGTCGAGACGACGAATCTTGACGCGTGGACGCTGTCGGCGGGAGATGGGTTCTCGCGACGTCGGAACTCTGCAATACCGGTGGGCCCAGCACCCACCGATCTCGAGAACCGGATTCGTGACGTCTCCGAGTGGTACCGCAGCCGCGAGCTGCCGACGCTCTATCGCATCACGCCAGCGTGCGATCCGGCAGTCGATGCGGTCCTCGCAGCGCGTGGATTCTCACTTGAGGCACCGACGCTGGTCATGACTCGCCCGATCGAGTCTTCAGGACCAACGGCCGGGGTCGTCGGCCGTCCAACCGCAACCCAAGAGTGGATTGCAGCAGAACTCGAAGCATTGGGGGTCCACGAAGCCATGGTTGGACCGTGGCTCACGACGATCAGATCAGTGCCATCTCCCGCCGCGTTCGTCTCCCCAACCGACGGCGACCGACGCGTTGGCGCGGGCCTCGGCGTTGTTGTGGATGACCTCGTCGGCGTGTTCGAGGTCGTGGTGCACCCCGCGGAACGCAGTCGGGGCCATGCCACCCGGATGATGGCGGCGCTCCACGAATTCGGGGCACGCAACGGAGCAAGCCGATCGTTCCTCCAGGTACTCGAAGGCGACGATCGCGCCATCGGTCTGCACCGATCGTTGGGATATCACGTGTCGCATCGCTATTGGTACCGAAGGAACGTTGGCGAATCCCGGGTGCCTCTGACGGCGCGATTGGTCGAATGACCGACGAAGATGGAACCACGCGCGCTGGGAGGCATCGTGAAATCGGAACAGGTTGCCGTCTTCGATGAGCTCGAACCACTGGTGCCGACGCGGGCGGCGATTGCCGGCGTCGACCTGGTCATCGTTCGATGGGAGACCTCTCAGGGTGTCTCCGTGCTCTACGGTCGATGCCTCCACCGAGGCGCGCTCCTGTCGGATGGCTGCATCAAGGGCGACAACCTCATCTGTGGTCTGCACGACTGGGACTATCGGTACCGGTCAGGGATTTCCCAGTACCACAACGACGAGCGGCTCGAACGATTCAGTTCATGGATCGAAGACGGCGCCGTCTTCGTGGATGCTGAGGAGGTCGCGGAGTGGGCCAGCACGAATCCTCAGCCATACGACGTCCGCTCCTACCAGGGCGACTACCAAGACCACACCGGCACGCCGGACGAGCCCCACGTCTCGGCGATTCGGGAGCTCGCGGGACACGGTCTAGACCGGGTCGGCGCTCATGGCCCGGCCGGAGCAATGGGCGTATCACGCACGAAGCTTCCGTCATGGGACGACATCCAGATCGTAACGGCGCAGCTTGCGGCGTTGCCGCTACTTGACGAGGAGTCGGTTGCTGCCGACTTGGTCATCGGCCCAGGCGCTGACCGGCCGCTGCGGCTCGAGATCCCACTGTTCGTGTCCGACATGTCGTTTGGATCGCTTTCCCAGGAAGCCAAGACGGCGCTCGCCCGGGGAGCAGAGCGTGCCGGCACGGGAATCGCATCAGGCGAGGGAGGGGCCCTGCCCGAGGAACGGGCGGAGAGTAGCCGCTACTTCTATGAGTTGGCATCTGCCGGTTTCGGATTCGAGTGGGACATCGTGGAGCAAGTGCAAGCCTTCCACTTCAAGGGTGGCCAGGCCGCCAAGACGGGGACCGGCGGGCACCTTCCTGGAGCGAAGGTCACACCAAAGATTGCTGAGGTGAGAGGCATCCCGGTTGGAAAGCCTGCCGTGTCGCCGGCCCGCTTCCCGCAATGGGACGACCTGAACGGATTCCGTGACCTGGCCACCGAGGTGCGCGAACGGACTGGTGGAATCCCAATCGGATTCAAGCTGTCGGCGCAGCACATCGAGGCCGATCTCGACGCAGCCCTCGAAGTTGGGGTCGACTATGTGATCCTTGATGGCCGGGGCGGCGGCACCGGATCCGCACCACTCGTCTTCAGAGACCACATCTCGGTCCCCACGATCCCCGCCCTCGCACGAGCGCGACGCCACCTCGACCGGTCTGGCGCCAACGACATGACGCTGGTCATCACGGGTGGCCTCCGAACAGCGGCGGACTTCGTCAAGGCCATGGCGCTTGGCGCGGACGGCGTTGCGGTGTCGAACGCCGCGCTGCAAGCCATCGGTTGCATCGGCATGCGAGCGTGTCATACGAACAACTGCCCGGTTGGGATTGCGACGCAACGCGACGAGCTCCAAGCAAGATTGCCGGTCGATGAGGCCGCCGAACGACTCGCCCGATACCTCAATGCGACCGTGAGCCTCATGCAGGTCCTCGCGAGAGCATGCGGCCACCGGAGCCTGGCCGACTTCTCCCCGGACGACCTGACAACGTTCAAGCGCGAGATGGCCGACCTCTCAGGGGTTGCGTTCTCGGGCCCGACGCCGGGAGCGAGCGGGTAGGAGCGCGCCGAACATCCAAACAGCACGTTTCGCAACCGCGCCGAGACACACGGCATTGAGTTGCGCGCTGAAGTGCCTCCACCTGGTTTCGTAGTTTCACTACGCTCCAGGACGGCACCTCCCGCACGCGGAGGAGACGGGCCCGTAGCTCAGTTGGTTAGAGCAGGCGACTCATAATCGCTTGGCCGCAGGTTCGAGTCCTGCCGGGCCCACGCGAACCCGCCAGTGGCGGGTCCGTCGGCAGTTCCCTGCGGGAACTGCTCCACTGCGAGGCTTATCGGTACCTGTTCCGTCCCACCGGTTTCACGACTGATCGCGAGCGTGTTGCCGAAGCTCATACGCTGCGTCGGGTGGCCGATCGCTTCCGGACCAGATCGCGTTCACCCAACCCTTCCGGGTTTCACGTCGTCGCGCCGCCAGTTGTCCGACCTATTGGCTCAGATCACGCGAGGTCGAAGCGATCGAGATTCATGACCTTGTTCCACGCAGCGGCGAAATCTCGCACGAACTTCTGCTCCGCATCGTCACTTCCGTAGACCTCAGAGATCGCCCGGAGCTCGGAGTCCGAGCCGAAGACGAGGTCGACGCGAGTGCCGGTCCACCGGAGCTCGCGGGTGTCGCGACTCCGACCCTCGAACACGTCCTTGGACTCAGAGATCGCCTTCCACTCCGTCGCACTGTCGAGCAGGTTCACGAAGAAGTCGTTCGTCAGCGTCCCGGGTCGGTCGGTGAAGACCCCGTGCTCGGACTGCCCAGCGTTGGCATTGAGGACGCGCATGCCGCCCAGGAGGGCCGTCATCTCGGGAGCCGACAGCGTCAGCATGAACGCCTTGTCCACCAGCAGGGCCTCCGCCGAAACCTCGTGACCCACCTGGAGGTAGTTGCGGAATCCGTCTGCGGTCGGCTCGAGCACGGCAAACGACTCGGTGTCGGTCTGCTCCTGGGTGGCGTCGGTGCGACCCGGAGAGAAGGGCACCTGCACATCGTGCCCAGCCTTCTTCGCTCCCGACTCGACGGCTGCGCACCCGCCCAGCACGATCAGGTCGGCGAGCGAGACCATCTTCCGGCCAGTCTGCGAGCCGTTGAACTCCCGCTGGATTCCTTCCAGTTCCCCAAGCACCCCCGATACGCCGGACGTCACGTTGACGTCCCACTCCGCCTGCGGTGAGAGGCGGATACGCGCCCCGTTTGCGCCACCGCGCTTGTCGGTATCGCGGTACGTCGAGGCCGACGCCCATGCGGCAGACACCAGCTG
>RCNG010000641.1_pt1 | contig 16214 bp, 15 predicted proteins | sample 2041371 | NCBI WGS metagenome assembly RCNG01 (sample SAMN09708227, study PRJNA481090) | Marine sediment metagenome, whole genome shotgun sequencing project. | biome: marine sediment; feature: ocean; material: sediment; isolation source: Sewage treatment plant 1 marine sediment (STP1) ... | reverse complement strand
GTAACTTCGACGTTGGTCTGCTTGTGAACTTCGGTCACTATCCCAAACTGGAACACGACCGTTTCTTGAACCGCAGACTCGACACGTCAACAGCAAGCGTGCCAAGGATCTGATGCGATGGTATCTGTGTCTATCTGTGTGATCTGTGGGCCGCAGCGATGAGCGACGTGCTCTTCCTCGCATGGCGGTACCTGGCTCACAACCGGGTGAAGACGGTGGTCCTGGTGGGTTCGATCATGCTCATCGTGTACCTGCCCGTCGCGTTGCGGGTGTTGGTGACGCAATCGGCGACGGAGTTGACCTCCAGGGCGGAGGCAACTCCACTTCTGGTTGGGGCGAAGGGAAGCCCGCTGGAGCTCGCCCTGAGCTCGCTCTATTTCTCGGCCGACACACCGGAGTTGACCACCCATGCCGAGGCGTCGCGGATCGCCTCGACGGGCTACGCGCAATCGATCCCGGTCTATGTCCGGTTCAAGGCGCGCTCGCAGCCCATCGTCGGGACCACCCTCGATTACTTCGATTTCCGCGATCTACGCTTTGCCGACGGCCGCACAATGGCCGTGCTCGGCGAGTGCGTCCTGGGATCACGGGCGGCACAAGTCCTCGAAGCGCGGGTGGGCGGCTCGGTGGTGTCTTCGCCCGAGAGCGTCTTCGACATCGCCGGGGTCTACCCCCTCAAGATGCAGGTGGTGGGCGTCCTCGAACCGTCCTTCACCGCCGATGACGAGGCGGTCTTTGTCGATCTCAAGACCGCATGGATTGTCCAGGGGCTGGTTCACGGCCACCAGGACATGGCCGCGCCGGAGGCCGCACCCGGGGTGCTCGCCCGCGAGGGCGACACCATCATCGCCAACGCCTCCGTGGTCCAGTACACCGAGATCACCCCGGACAACATCGACTCCTTCCATTTTCACGGTTCGGTGGATGACTACCCTATTTCGGCCGTCATCGCGGTACCGCACGACCAGAAATCGGGGACCATCCTCATGGGCCGCTATGAGGCCCCCAACGAACCCATGCAGATCCTCAAACCCACCACCGTCATCGACGAGCTGCTGGGCACCATCTTCACCGTGCAGAATTTTGTGGTCGCGGGGATGATGCTCGTAGGCGTCGCAGCCCTTGCCACGGCCTCGCTGGTTTTCATCCTCTCGTTGCGGCTGCGCCAACGCGAGATCGAGACCATGGCCCGGATCGGCGGGTCGAAGGCGCGGGTCGCCGGGGTGCTCGTCACCGAGGTCGCCGTGGTGATCGGGATGAGCGTCGTCCTGGCCGGGGTTCTTACGCTGCTCACTGCACGTTTCGCTCCCGCCGTGGTGCGGGTGCTGCTGCTTCAGTAATCGACGGACAACACAAAGGAGACCGCCCATGCGTCTCGAAACCTCGTCTGCCCTTTTTCTTCTCATCGTCCTGTCATCCTGCGGTGGGACCGGCCCCGAACCGGTCGTGCCGGTCGCCGACGATACTCCCGACCGCCTCGTGGTCTTCACGGTGAACTATCCCCTCGCCTACTTCGCCGAACGCCTGGGCGACGACTCGGTCGATGTGATCTTCCCTGCACCGGTGGACGAAGACCCGGCGTACTGGTCGCCCGATGCGAACACCATCGCGGCCTACCAGGGCGCAGATCTGATCCTGCTCAACGGCGCCGGTTACGCCAAATGGGTCGAACGCGCGACCCTGCCGACTTCCAAGATGGTGAACACCACGGCCGGTGCGACCGACCGGCTGCTCGAGCTCGCCGGCACCGTCACCCACAGCCACGGCCCCGAGGGCGAGCACGAGCACCAGGGATGGGCCTTCACGACCTGGCTCGATCCGACCATTGCGGCCGATCAGGCGCGAGCGGTGGCTGCCGCCCTCCAAACAGAGCTCCCCGATTCCGGGGACATCATTGAAGAGAGGCTCTCTGAATTCGAGGCCGATCTCATCGCTCTCGACAAGCGACTAGCCGCGGCCGCCGGCGCCATCGGCGACGATCCGTTGCTCTTCTCGCACCCGGTCTACCAGAATCTGATTCACCGGTATGGCTTCAACGGTCACCAGGTCCACTGGGAACCCGATGTGGAACCCGATGGCAAGATGTGGTCAGAACTCGGCCACATCCTCGGCCACAACCCCGCTCGGTGGATGCTCTGGGAGGGTGAGCCGCTTGAGGCCATCGTTTCGGCCCTCGCAGAGCGGGACATTGCCAGCGTGGTTTACTCGCCCTGCGCCAACAAACCGGCAGAGGGAGATTGGCTCACCGTCATGCAAGGGAACGCCGCGGCGCTCGAATCCATCGCAGAAGCGTTGCCCTCAGATTGAAGCAGAGAGTACGGGCCATCGCCGCTGCCCACAGATCACACAGATAGACACAGATTCGGATCGGGCCATCCATCGCAGGGAGGTTGTCCGACTCCGCAGAACGGACATCGAAACGAGGTTGCCGGTCATTGCTCCTCCCCTTGGTGGATGCTCTGCGATGAGCGATGGCTATCTGTGTTCATCTGTGTGATCTGTGGGCTGCGTTGAGATGTTGCGATGGAATCTGCGTCAATCTGCGGTTTCTCCGTCCGTGGTCCTTCAAGTCAACTCGTAGACGAGATCGGCAGCGGCTTTCATGTCATCCGCCATGAACCGATCGTCCTCGTATCGAGGTACCTGGTCCCGCAGACGACCGATCACCCCTTCCAGCACCGGCGAGGTCGTCAGCGGACGGTGGAACTCGAGGGCCTGAACGGCCGCCAGGTATTCCATCCCGAGAACCTGACGCCCGAGATCGACAACCCGGGCGAGCTTGCGTGCCGCCCAGGTCGACATGGACACATGGTCCTCTTGACCGGCCGAGGTTGGGATCGAGTCCACCGAAGCGGGGTGCGAGAGGGTCTTCATCTCGCTGACCAGTGCGGCGGCCGAAACCTGAACCATCATGAACCCCGAGTTGAGACCTGCGTCGTCGACCAGGAATCGCGGCAGACCGGAGAGCGAGGTGTCCACCATTCGCGCGAAGCGCCGCTCGGAGATGGAGGCGAGATCGGTGATCGTGATCGTCAGATAGTCGAAGACCGCTGCGATCGGGGCACCGTGGAAGTTGCCTCCCGAGATCACCCGGCCGTCTGGGAAGACCATGGGGTTGTCGGTGCCCGAGTTGAGCTCGATGGTCAGGACTCCGCGGGTATGATTAAAAGCGTCTCGACCCGTGCCGTGGACCTGGGGTGAGCAGCGTAGGGAGTACGCATCCTGGACCCGACCGCAGTCCCGGTGGGACTCGCGAATGGCCGACCCATCAAGCAGTCGTCTCATGCGGCGAGCGCTCTCACCCTGACCGGGATGGGGCCGTGCCTCATGCACCGACTTGTCGAATGCGGCGTCCGTGCCTGCGAGGGCATCGAGGGTCAGGGCGCAGATGACATCTGCGGCACTCAGCAGCCGACCCGCATCGGCCAGAGCCAGGGCTCCGACGGCGGCCGAAGCCTGGGTCCCGTTGATGAGCGCCAGGCCCTCCTTGGCGCCGAGGGTCAACGGATCGATCCCCGCTCGAACCAACGCCGTCTTGCCGGAAACCCTGTCCCCGGCGACGACGGCCTCACCCTCACCGACCAACGGTAGAGCGAGGTGAGCCAGCGGCGCCAGATCTCCCGAAGCCCCCACCGAACCCATGCTCGGTACCACCGGATGAACCCCGGCGTTGAGGAGATCGAGGACCTTTTCCACCACCAGCGGGCGGCACCCCGCATGGCCGGTGGCGAGAACGTTGGCCCGGAGGAGGAGCATGGCGCGAACCACCTCCTCGCTGAAGGGCTCACCGACACCACAGGCGTGAGAGCGCAGGAGATTGAGCTGGAGCTGTTCAAGTTGATCGGGTGGGATGCGAACCTCGGCGAGCCGCCCGAATCCGGTGTTGATGCCATAGACAACCTCGCCTGATTTGAGAATATCGTCGATGACCCGTCGAGAAGCAGCGACACGATCACGAGCCTCATCTTCGAGATTCGCCTTAGCGCCGCCACGCGCGACGGCTTCAACCGCCTCGATGGTCAGGGATTGTCCGTCGACGGTGATGGAGTCGTGTTGAGTCATGCGAAACCTCCGGGAGGAGGCATTCTAACGGTTACGGACCGCCGAATGAACCGAGTTCGGCGGCGCACCTCTAAACCCGATACTCCCATCGCGTGTGTCCGAGGGAGCCACCCTCAGCATTGTTCGGCCTCACGAGAACCTGAAGAGACTCAACGCTCTACTGCCGAACAATGCAAAAAGTGGCACCCCGTTCAAGAGCTATCTCAGCGCAACTGCGTAGCCCCTCTTCCTTCGGATCGAGAATCGAGTATCCAGTACCGAGTATCCGATCTGGCAGCTTCCGGCGTCAGCCGGCCGCCAGCTTGTCAACCAGATCGATGTACGCCTGCATCGCATCGTCCTTGCTCAACCCGCGGCGGCTTTCCCACCCATCGTATTTTGCGGCGCCTTTGAAGTCGAACATCCCGGGTTTCTCGCCGGAGACATCCCCCTCCGTCGCCTGTTTGAACAATCCGTAGAGTTCGAGGAGCACGTCGTTGGCTTGGTGCGGCAGTTTCTTGGCCCGTTCAGTCGCGGATTCGAAGGCCTCGCGGACATCCATACTCTCGTCCACCTTTCGTTCATTCTCGAGAGAAGTCATTCATCTTGTGACAATTATCAATTGTAGTAGACACCAAGCCTGATATGCTAGCTGTTCTCAGTCGTCGACGCTGAGGAACTAAGTTTGAGGTCTAAAGCAACCCACACACCACCCACCTCCGATGGTGGAGTTGTCGAACCAATCGGTTCAACGGGGAAATCTGCGGACCGACGCTCCAGAACGTCGACTGCCTCTCGAGGGGTCGAAGCCGCTCTCGAACGAGCTCGAAAGGTCCTTGACCAGGAACCTGAGTGTGTTTTCTGGAAAGACCTGAACTCAGTCTATCGTGGGTGTAACCAGCGTTTCGCCGAGGCCGCCGGACTCGGCTCACCCGACGAAATCGTGGGCAAGACAGATTTCGACCTCGCGTGGACCGAGGGTGAGGCCGATTTCTACCGAGAGGTCGATCTTCGGGTGATGGCCAACAATGCACCCGAGTACCACATCATCGAATCCCAGCTCCAGGCGGATGGTCGGCGGGCCTGGATCGACACCTCTAAGATGCCGACCTACGACGACCAGGGGAGTGTCGACGGGCTTCTCGGAATGTACTCGGACATCACTGCCCGGGTTGAGTCCGCCAAACTACTGTCGCAAGGCACGGACGTCTTCCGCGCCATGAGCTTCTCGGCCCGAGCCATGGTCGAACACGGCGACTGGACCATCAACATCGAGGAAGTTCTCGCGGCCCTGGGCGGGGCCGTCGAGGTCAGCCGGGTGACCCTCTTCTCAATCCTCGACAGCGAACACGACCACCTTCTCTGTCATCGATTCGAGTGGGTGGCCGAGGGTTTCGAGCCCCGCCGGGATCGGCGCGAACTGCAGGATGTCCCGATGCTCAAGGTCGGGCTGGGACGGCTCTACCACGAACTCGAGGAACAGAGGTGCGTCCATGTCCGCGTGCGCGAGCTCGTGGGAAGCGAGCGGCGGATCCTCGACGACCAGAAAGTGCTCTCGGTGGTCACCGCGCCCATCGCCGTCGATGGAGAACTCTGGGGATTCATCGAGTTCGACGACTGTGCGACCGAACGCCGGTGGCTCATCTCGGAGATCGAGGCCCTCCGCTCCGCCGCGGGGATCATCGGCGCCGCAATCAAACGACACCGGGTCGAACGCGCGCTCCGCCTCGAGACCCGTCGATTCGAACAGCTCTACGAAAACACCCCGTTGGCGATCCTCATGGCCGGCGCCGACGAAAAGGTCGTCACCATCAATCCGGCCTTCGAATCACTCTTCGGCTTTGCCGCGGCCGAGGTGATTGATCGGAAGATCAACGACCTCATCACGCCACCCGATCGGCACGACGAGGCGACCTGGCTGTCATCGAGGACCTTTGGCGGCGAGACCGTTGCCCAGCGGACGGTTCGTAGACGCAAAGACGGCACCCCGGTCCCAGTCGAGGTCTTCGGCGTACCCGTGGTCCAGGACGAGCAGGTCGTTTTCGTCTACGGCATCTATGTTGACCAGACCGAGCGCTTGCGCGCCGAGGCCGCGCTCCGAGAGAGTGAGGAGAAGTTCCGTTCGCTCGCCGAACAGTCCTTGCAAGGGATCTTTGTCATCAAGAACGGCATGGTCGCCTACGCCAACAAAATGATGGCCGACATCACGGGTTTCGGGCTCGAGGAGATTCTCCAATTCGACCAGGCCGCGTTGGAACAGATCATCCACCCGGCGGACCGCTCATTTGTGATCGCCGCCGCCAATGGATTCGAGATCGGGGACGGCAGGGTGAGCCCACAGTCGGAGTACCGGCTCATCACCAAGTCGGGAGCGTTGAAGTGGGTGTTGCAGCAAACCCGAACCGTCCGCTTTGACGGCGAACTCGGTGTCGAAGGCGTTCTGGTGGACATCACCAAACGAAAACACGCCGAAGAACAACTCCTTCACTCGGCCCTGAACGATTCGCTCACCGGCCTGCCCAATCGAGCCTCGTTCTACGATCGGGTGGATCTGGCGCTGGAGCGAGCCCGCGGCCGCAACAACGCCCCGTTCGCGGTCCTCTTCCTCGACCTCGATCGATTCAAACTGATCAACGACGGCTATGGCCACCAGGCCGGTGATCGTCTTCTCGTCGAGATCGCTCACCGCCTTCGGCGGGCGGTCCGACCCGGCGACACGGTTGCCCGACTCGGCGGTGATGAGTTCACGGTCCTCATCCCCGACATTCAGGGCGGCGACGAGGCCATCTCGGTCGCTCGGAGAATCCACGACGCTCTGTCGAGACCATTTCAGGTCGGCGGCCAGGAGGTCTTCACCACGGCGAGCACGGGCATCGCCATCAGCTCGCCCCGCTACGACAACCCGGACGAGATCCTCCGTGACGCCGATATCGCCATGTATCAGGCAAAGGCCGAGGGCCGGGCGCGTCACTTCATGTATGACGAATCCATGCACCCCCTGGTTCTCAGCAAACTCCACATGGAGAACGATCTTCGCAGGGCCCTCGAACGCGAGGAGTTCGTGCTTCACTACCAGCCCATCGTCGACACAACGACTGGACGCATTGTCGCCTGCGAGGCCCTCGTGCGCTGGCAGCATCCCGAACGCGGGCTGCTTCCCCCCGGCGAGTTCCTGTCGGTGGCGGAAGAGACCGGGCTCATCAACCCCCTTGGCGAGTGGGTGCTGCGAACGGGATGCCGGCAGGCGCGGCTCTGGATGCTGGAGCTCGAACCAGACGACTCACCCGCGGTGAGTGTCAACCTCTTCAGTCGGCAGTTTTCCCGCCCCGAGCTCGTCATCTACATCGAGGATCTGCTCGCGAAAGTCGGACTGCCGGCAGACCGGCTCCAGCTCGAAATCACCGAGAGCGCCGTCATCGACGTGCCCGAGCTCGCCATCGCGGTCCTGCTCCGACTTCGAGACATCGGGGTCAAAGTTCATCTCGACGACTTCGGCACCGGCTACTCATCGCTGGCCTATCTCCAGCGCTTCGCGGTCGACTTCATCAAGATCGATCAGGGTTTTGTCCAGCGCCTGGGCTCGAACGGAGGCGGGTCGGCAATCGTCCAGACCATCGTCACCCTGGCCCAAAATCTGGGCATGGACGCCCTCGCCGAGGGAATCGAAACCAGGGAACAGCTGAAGATCGTCCACGAACTGGGATGCACCTTTGGTCAGGGGTATCTCTTCGCAAAACCAATGCCGCCGACCGAACTCCTGGAGCTCATGAGGCGGGGGCCGATTGCCGTTTCGTGAGTCGTGAGTCGGGGCCCTGAAATCCGAAAGGCCGGAGTCTTCGGATTCGACGGTGGTTCGCATCGAGGCTCGTTTTTTGAAACGCAAAGAACGCTAAGTTCGCAAAGAACACCACAAAGGGATCGCACCGACTCAATCGCTCCTCAGGCCATATTCCAGCTACCGACTCGTGCGGTTTCGTTTTTCTTTGAGTGCTTGTTTGAAATGCCAGGCGAGAATACGGTCTGCTCCGTGTTCCGAACGACACCGTTGAATTCTCCCTAGCCGACCCACGAAGTTGAGGCGCATTCCGGTGCCGAACGCCCACTTTAAGATGCGATGCTTTGCGACGGCCTTTGCGTTCGTTGCGATCTTCGCGTTTCAAGTACCCGCTCCGGCGACCACGGTCGATGCACGGAGTCGGAGCGCCTCCCGGAACCGGGGGCCACTCTCAGATGCGATGCCTTGCGAACCTTGCGCCCTTGCGGTTCAATCCCGCCCTAGAAGGGTGAGAACCCACCATCGGCCCAGTAGTCTTCACGGACCCCCCCGTAGAGCTTCTGGAGCGCGTCGAGGTGGCCCTTTTCCCAGTCCGCCAGGAATTGGTAGAAATCCCGGACCTCGTCCTCCGATGCACGTTTGGCGGCGGTTGTGAAGTACTGAATCGCTCGAGTTTCGAGGGTCATCCCGATGGACAACACACCCATCTCGAAGTCGGCATCGCGCGCCTGGGTCTTGAAGGCATCGGTGTAGATGGTGTCGGTGAAGGCCTTGAGTTCGGGGTCTCGACGGGCGATGGTGAAGGCCGCCACACCCTTGTCCTCATACGAACCGATCACACTCTGGAGATAGGCCTTGTGTTGGACCTCGTCGCTGGCGAGCTTGTCGAAGAGCTCCTGCACCGCCGGTTTCTCAGCCCGATCGGCGGCCATGGAGTAGAAGGTGTAGCCATCGACCTCGATCTGATAGGCCTTTTTGAGAACTTCGCGAATGTCATCGTGCATGGATCACTCCTTCGATTCGGCGCGATCACCGTCGCAACCACTAAGACTCCAAGACACAACGAAATCAAACTGATCGGCCCCTGGCCGATCGGAAGAAACACGTTCGTGTCTTCGCGCATTCGTGTCTTCGTGTATCAATTCTTCACCCGAGTGTCAGGGTTTCCCGGTCCAACGGCTCGGGAGGCAGGGTCGCCTCGGCCGCGGGAACCCAGGCGATGGCCCCGGTGGGGCAGAAGGGCACGCAGCGCGGCTCGCCGCCGCAGAGATCGCACTTCTGGACGCAGTTGTAGACCTCGTCCCACAGCATGTTGCCGAAGGGACACGCGGCAACGCACATTCGGCACGAGATACAACGGGAACGAACCATGTCGATGGCACCGGTGGCCTCGTTGCGCACCAGAGCCTGGGTCGGGCACACGGTGACGCAGGCCGCGTCATCGCACTGGAAGCACACCACGGGAGTGCCGAGCTCGGGACCCCGACGATGGATGTTGATTCGGCTCTTGGCCGGCCGACCCTCGCTTCCGTGGGCGAAGGCGCAGGCGAGCTCACACTTGCCGCAGGCGATGCAGCGCTCCACGGAGACCTTGTAAATCATCTTCGTCATTTGATCACCTGCAGTTTTTCAAAGGTCTTCGCCACTTCCAGCCTCTTGGTCTTGTCAGAGGTTTCGAAGTAGCTCTGTGGCACCCCGCTCCGTGCGGCGAAGTGCTCCGCCTGAGCCCTCGTGATCACCGCCTCGCCGGTCTTTGGATCACGGAGCATTTCGAATTCCTTCCCCCAGATCGTTCGCCGAACGTTGGAGGTGGTGAACTTGATGTGATCGGTGGGGCAGATCTCGGCGCACGCGAGGCAGCCGATGCAGTCCGGCGGCGGCTCGTTGAACGGCGGCGCGATCTCGCGTCCCCAACCGCGATCGGTGCTGGCGATGGCCGAAACCCCGATGTGGTCGCAGACCCGGGTGCAGAGCCCGCAGAGAATGCAGTCGGTGGGTTCGGGGTTGGCCTCGTAGCTGGTCTCTTCGATGCCATGCTCACGGGCGAGCCGCTGGATCACCGGGGTCTCCGGACAGCGGGCCAACAAAAGATCCAAGACGACCCTGCGGGTGGCCAGAACCCGCTCGGAATCGGTGATGACGGTCATCCCCTCCTCCACGGGGTGGTTGCAGGCGGTGACCATTTTGAACCAGTCGTCATCCCACTTGGCGAGGGACATGTCGACCACGCAGAGGCGACACCCTCCCCAGGGCTCGAGACCGTCAAAATCGCACAAGGTGGGCACATGGACGCCCGCCTCCCGACAGGCTTCGAGGAGATACGCGTCGTCACCCACGGTCACCTTGCGGCCGTTGATCTTGAGGGTCGGCATCACACCACCTCCTTGGCGGCCAGCTCGACCTTCGGGAAGGTCCGGATCGAGTCGGTGGGACAGACATCGAGGCAAGCGCCGCAGGAGATGCAGGCCTCGTGATCGATGACGTGGAGCTCCTTCTTCTCACCTGCGATGCAGTCGGTGGGACACACCTTGGTGCAGGCGTGGCAGCCGTCGCAGTCATCCATGATTTCAAAGGCCGTCAACTTGCGGCAGATCCCCGCCGGACAGGCGTGGTCGCGAATGTGGGCCTCGTACTCGGAGCGGAAGTACTTGAGCGTCGAGAGCACCGGGTTGGGGGCCGATTTGCCGAGCTCGCAGAGACTGCCGAGCTGCATCCCGGCGGCCAGGGTTTCGATCCTCTCGATGTCGCCCTCGCGACCACGACCCTCGATGAGAGCGTCATAGATGGCGAGCATCTGCTTGAGCCCTTCGCGGCAGGGCACGCACTTGCCGCACGACTCCTCGGTGAGAAACGCGAGGAAATAGCGCGCGACATCGACCATGCAGGTCCGGTCGTCCATGACGATCATCCCACCCGAGCCCATCATGGAGCCGGCCTCGGTGAGCTTCTCGTAGTCCACCGGAAGATCGAGCAGATCTTCGGGGATGCAGCCCCCCGACGGGCCACCGGTCTGGACCGCCTTGAAGGGTCGGTCCTTGAGAACGCCGCCGCCGATGTCGTAGATGATGTGCCTCAGGCTGGTGCCCATTGGCAGCTCGATGAGGCCGGTATTCTTGACCTTACCCACCAGCGAGAATGCCTTGGTGCCCTTTGACTTCTTTGTCCCCATGGAGGCGAACCAGGCGCCGCCGTTGTCTATGATGGCGCCGATTCCGGCCCACGTCTCGACGTTGTTGAGGACCGTCGGCAGGTCGAAGAGACCCTTCTCGGTGGAGTGGACGTACTTGGCGCGCGGCTCCCCGGTCTTGCCGGCGAGGGAGCGCATGAGCGCCGAGGACTCGCCGCAGACAAAGGCGCCGCCGCCACGTGAGATCTGGATGTCGAAGTCGAATCCCGAACCCATGATGTTCTCACCGAGCAGCCCGAGTTTGCGCGCCTCGACGATGGCGAGTTGGAGGTTGACCACCGCCTGCGGATACTCGTCCCGGACATAGATGAACCCCTCGTGAGCACCGAGAGCGTAGGCGCCGATGATCATCCCTTCGAGGACCGAGTGGGGATCGCCCTCCATGATCGACCGATCCTTGAAGGCACCGGGGTCGCCCTCGTCGCCGTTGCACAGGACAAAGCGCCGATCGCCGGGAGCAGCCTTGCACGAGCGCCATTTGCGGGCGGTGTAGAAACCGGCGCCGCCGCGGCCCCGTTGGCCCGAGGTCTCGACCTCGTCCAGGACCCCGTCCGGGGTCAGTTCGAAGAGCGCCTTGGTCGCACCCGAATAGGCGTCGTGGGCGATGGCGTCCATGAGATCGGTGGGGTCGATACGGCCGATGTTGCGCATGGCCACCCGCACCTGGTTCTTGTAGAACGGGATCTCCTCATACGCCGGGATCCGCTCCTTGTCCACCGGGTTCTTGTAGAGCAACCCGGGGATGATGGTGTCGCCGATGACCGTCTTCTCGATGATTTCGGACACCTTCGTGGCCTTGACCTTGGTGTAGAGCAGACCCTCAGGAAGAAAGACCACCAACGGTCCCCGTTCGCAGAAGCCGTGACACCCGGTGGATTTGACCCCGAGTCCGATCTCGACATCGAGGCCGCGTTCATCGATCTCGTGGGCGAAGGCTTCGGCCACCGCCTTTGCGCCGGTGGCAAGACAGCCGGTGCCGCAGCAGACGAGGATCTTCTTCGGTTGCTTCTCGTCGCGTTCCTTCGCCTCGGTCTGGAGGGCTTTGAACTGGTCGTAAGACTCAATTCTCATCGTTGCCTCCCTCCGTCAGGTACTTGGACATCCGCGCCGGTTTGGCGCTGCCCCAGTACTTCTCGCCGACGATCATCACCGGCGCCATGGCGCAGGCGCCGACGCAGTTGACCGTCTTGACCGTGAACTTGAGGTCCTCGGTGGTTTCGTCGGCCCCGATGCCGAGCTTGCGTTCGAGTTCCTCCACCAACTGACCCGCGCCTCTGATGTGGCAGGCGGTGCCGGTGCAGACCTTGATGATGGTGTCGCCCTGGGGCTCGAGGGAGAAGGCCTTGTAGAAGGTCGACACCGAGAAGACCTTCGCCAACGGGACCTCGAGCACCTCGGCGACCCGCACCAGCACGTCGCAGGGAAGGTAGTTGTAAGCCCGATGCACGTCCTGGAGCACCTGGATCAACGAGGGCTCCTCGTGCGGATAACTGCCGAGGATCTCCTCGGTCTTGGAAAGATCGACACACGGTTGTTCGGCCATGCGCCCCCCTTCAAACCTCGACCGCGCACGCCGCGCCGATTTCGTAGCCGCGGTTGAGCGCTTTGATGTTGACGTCAATGACTCCCGGTTTGGCGGCAAAGGTCTCACGCACCACGTCGACCACCCCATCGAGCGAGACCGCGTCGGTGGCGCCGAGATAGGCGCCGAGAGCGACCATGTTCGCGCCCCGACGATTGCCGAGCTCGTTGGCGATCTGGTTGGCCGGAAACTCGATGACGGTCACGTCATCTCTCTCCGCCTTTCGGTTGATCAGCGACGTGTTGATGAACAACAGCCCGCCGGATCTGAGATCGGATTCAAACTTGTCCAGAGACGGCAGGTTCATGGCGACCACCGCTCGCGGCGAGCGGATCACCGGCGAACCCACCGGACGGTCCGAGATCACCACCGTACAGTTTGCCGTCCCGCCCCGCATTTCGGGTCCGTACGAGGGCAGCCAGGAGACCTCTTTGCCCTCGTGCATTCCGGCGTACGCCAGCATCTTGCCGATGAGCAGGATTCCCTGACCCCCAAAACCCGCCATGATCACATCACTCTGCATGAGAGTACCTACCGATCCAGCGGCAGCGGTTCTCGGCTGCCGCTCTCAGGCGTCTTGAAGACCCCGAGCGGGTAGTAGGGAAGCATGTTCTTCTCGAGCCACCGGGTCGACTCGGCAGGGGGAATCCCCCAGTTCGTCGGGCAGGTGGAGAGGATCTCGACAAGGGAGAAGCAGCGGCCTTCCACCTGGTGGGTGAAGGCTTGCCGCAACATCTCCTTGGTGTTGACCGACATCAGCGGGGTGTGGACCGACGTCCGCGCCACGAACGCCGGTGTCCGGAGGGTCGAGAGCATCTCGGCCACCCGGATCGGGTGCCCTGCGTGGTCCACATCACGCCCGAGAGGACAGGTTGTCGCCACCTGACCCGGCATGGTGGTCGGCGCCATCTGACCGCCGGTCATCCCGTAGATCGCGTTGTTGACAAAGACCACCGTGACCTTCTCACCGCGGTTGGCGCAGTGGACGATCTCGGCCATTCCGATGGATGCGAGATCGCCATCACCCTGGTACGAAAAAACCACCAGATCGGGCCGCGCCCGCTTGATCCCCGTGGCGACCGCCGGTGCGCGACCGTGTGACGCTTCCTGGAAATCGGTCTCGAAATAGTTGTAGGCCAACACCGCGCAGCCCACCGGCGCCACCCCGACCGTCCGTTCCCGCACGCCGAGCTCGTCGATCACTTCAGCGATGAGTCGGTGAATCGTCCCGTGGGTGCAACCGGGGCAGTAGTGGGTCGTGACGTCCCTCAGTGCATCGGGTTTGGAAAACACGCTCTCAAGCATCGGACACCTCCTCCGATGAACCGTCGCCGATCCCACGAATCTTCTCCACCACGTCATCGGGCGACACCAACATTCCGCCGACCCGGTTGAGGAAGTGGATCGGCTTGGATCTCCCGACGGCGAGCCGAACATCCTCGATCATTTGGCCCATAGAAAGCTCGACGACCAATACCGCTTTGGCCTTGGCGGCGGCTTCGCGAATCGCCTTGTATGGGAATGGGAAGAGCGAAATCGGTCGAACCATCGCGACATTGACGCCGTCTTCTGCGAGCTCCTCCAACGCCGATGAACAGACTCGAGCCACCGTCCCGTAGGCAACGATGAGGATGTCGTAGTCGGTCTCGGTGCCAGAGGTCTCGAAACGGAGCTCGTCGCGCTCCATGATGTCGAATTTTTCTTTGAGCCGGAAATTGTGCCTCTCGAGTTCTTCCGGGTCGAGGAAGAGCGAGTTGATCACCGACCTGGGTTTGCTGCCGTCGTGGCCGGTCGCGGCCCAATCCTTGGGCGGCAGCTCCTTGATGGGCTCGCGGACCTCGGCGAACTCCACCGGCTCCATCATCTGGCCGATGAGCCCATCGCCAAGAATCAAGACCGGATTACGATAGTAGTCGGCCAGATCGAAGGCGTCCTGGACCAGATCAGCGGCCTCCTGAACCGACCAGGGGGCGAGCACCAGCAGCCGGAAGTCGCCGTGGGCCATGCCCTTGGTGGCCTGGAAATAGTCGCTCTGAGACGGCAGGATGCCGCCAAGTCCGGGTCCACCGCGCATGATGTTGACGATGACCACGGGGAGCTCGGCGCCGGCGAGATAGGAAATGCCCTCGGCCATCAGCGAGACTCCCGGCGACGACGACGAGGTCATGACTCTCTCACCGGAACCGGCCGCACCGTAGAGCATGTTCGAGGCCGCAACCTCGGACTCCGCCTGAACAAATGTCCCACCCACCTGCGGCAGGCGCATGGACATGTACTCGGGAATCTCGTTCTGCGGCGTGATCGGGTAGCCGAAGAAGAGGTGGCACCCGGCCTGCACCGCCGCCTCGCCGATGGCTTCGGATCCCTTCATGAGTTTTTTCGTCATTTTTGACTCCGTGCCCGTGCCCGTGCCCGTGCCCGTGCCCGACATCCGTCTTCCCACATCGGGAACGGGTACGGGAACGGGAACGGGAGAGAATCGTGTATCAAAACTTCATCATCATCAGTACGCGAAATAGTGGTACATGGTCCCGTGGACCCTCATATCGATGGCCACATCGGGACAGGTGATGCAGCACAAGCGGCAACCGATGCACCGAGCCTGCTCGACCACTTCGGCGTAGAAATAGCCCTTGTTGTTGATCTTTCGGCTCATGCCCAAGATCTGCTGGGGACAGGCCTGGACGCAGAGTTCGCAGCCTTTACAGCGGTCCGGGCTGATGTTGATCTGTGACACGGGTGCCTCCTTTCAGTTGACCACGAAGAGAGGTCCGGTGGTTCGTTGTATCCGAGTCTCGAAGGGAGGCACGACGATCCGGCGTAAAACCACCACCGGAGTCTCGACGACCGAACGCAGCTCGTCGACGAGCTCTTCGCCGACGGCCACGGCCAGAACCGGGATTCCCAAGACCCCGGCGGTTCTTTGCGCGAGTTCCAAACCCTCGAGAATGATCTCGGGGGTCGTTTCATCCATGAGATGGGTGTTGGAGATCAGCCCGGTCACCGGGAGTTGGCCGACGGCCTCGATCTTGCGGACCATGTTCACCGCGGTGATCGAATCCGGTGTCGACGGGCGCCGGAAATTGAGCACCAACAAGCACTCGGTCTCGGCTCGGGGGACCACGTCCGCAAGCGACCCGAGGACCCGCGCCCCGACATCATCGCCCCCGACATCAACGACGAGCCGGCGATCCGAACACCGGAGCTGGGACCGGATCTGCGGCACGATGATGGGGAGATCGGCGTGGATATTGGACCCCTCGGGAGCGAGGAGATCGATCCCCGACTCGGTAAGAAGAGCCCGAGCGGATCGGGTTCGGAAGTACGGTTTGACAACGTCGAGATCGGCCATGGTGACCGGAATGCCCTGAGAAGCCAGGTCCACGGCCACATTGAGTGCGATCTCGGTCTTGCCACTTCCGAAGTGGCCAACGAGAACCGTCACTCGTGAATCGAACACACCAACCCTCCGTTCCTAGAGCACCGCAAAATCCGGGCTCCAAAGATACTCTGGACACGATCATCATGCAAGGTATGTGAAAAATTTCACGTCCGCAAGTCAAAGAGTGAGACACATTTGCAGGACATCGCCTCCTATTCAATGCGACGCTGACAAGGTGTCGATTGTC
>RCNG010001873.1_pt1 | contig 16228 bp, 13 predicted proteins | sample 2041371 | NCBI WGS metagenome assembly RCNG01 (sample SAMN09708227, study PRJNA481090) | Marine sediment metagenome, whole genome shotgun sequencing project. | biome: marine sediment; feature: ocean; material: sediment; isolation source: Sewage treatment plant 1 marine sediment (STP1) ... | reverse complement strand
TCAAACCGAAGTTTGGAGAGGTCTAAAGACCCTTTATGGTGTTGTAAAATATAAGCTTATAAAAACGAATGCCCTGCTCCCAAAGCAGGTGCGCTACCGGGCTGCGCCACGCCCCGACCTGAATCCATTTCCGAATAGCCCCATCAAGTAAGGCCCAGCAGCCCCCCTGTCAAACCCCGTCTCAAATCAGACGGCGTAGGCCCCACGCACCGCCTTCATCAACCGCCGCAACGCTCTGGCCCGATGGCTGATCGCGTTCTTCTCCTCGGGCTCCATTTCGGCCAGGGTCCGCTGCTCGCCATCGGGCTGGAACACCGGGTCATATCCGAAACCCAGACCGCCCACCGGCTGCCGGACAATATCGCCCAACAGGCGTCCTTCGGAGGAAATCTCCAACCAGAACGATCCGTTGACGCCCCGACCCGGTGCCTCGTGGTCCAGGCCCGCAGGTGCCACCACCGTCGGGGGCGTATCCGTGTTCAGAGGCCCGTCCACTGCCCAGATCCGGGGGTCGGGCATCCGCAGCTCCCCCTCGGCCATCCCGCCTTCGGCGCAACCGGCGAGAAGCCCCTCGGCGATTTCGCGCAATCGGTCGCGGTCGTGGCCCCAGGTGGTGGAGTCGGTCATCATCTGGGTCAGGTACTGGTGCCACGCCTGACGGCGGTCCAGGATCCCGTTCCAGAAATCCCATTCCTCTTCGGGACTCTTGATCTCGATCGACCGCTCCCAGGGATTCCGCAGCCAGCGCTTGGTCGCCGGCCGTCCCACCTCATAGTCCTCCAGGCCGGGCCGGGGATCGACCCAGACACAGGCCGTGGCGAACCGCGCCTGGCGACTCCCGTCGGGCACGTCCTTCATCAATTCCAGGACGAGGGCGGCGTTGCTTTCGTAGGTCGCGCCGGGGCCCGAAAAACGGGCGGCGAAGATGTCGGGAAACTCGTTCAGTTCGCGCACCTGCAACGAGGTGTCGTCGGCCAGGGCGATTTCCCCCGTATGGGCCGCCGTGATCACCGCCTTGCGGGTGGCGTTGCCCAGAATAGTGGTTCCGTCCTCGATCACCTCGGGCAGGCCGGGATATTCCGCGGCGGAAACCATTTCGAAGGGCATCCCCTCGAACACCTGCTTCAGCTCGCGCACCTTGTCGGCGTTGCGGCTGGCCAGGACGACCTTGCGCATATCACCCATCACTTCCCCCTATTTCAGTTCCAGGATCTGACGCTGCAATCCGTTGATCTTGGCGATGGCCGCGCCCGCCAGGTCGACCATCCGGTCCAGCTGCTCGCGCTGGAAAGGACGCTGTTCAGCCGTGCCCTGAACCTCGATCAACCCGCCGCCTTCGGCCATGACCAGATTCATGTCGGTCTCGGCGGTGGAGTCCTCGCGGTAATCCAGGTCCATCAGGACTTCGCTCTGCACGATGCCCAGGCTGATGGCGCCCACCAGCGTGCGCATCGGGTGCTTCTTCAAACGCAACCGGCTCAGGGCATCGTAAAGGGCGACTGCCGCGCCGTTGATCGAAGCGCAGCGGGTGCCGCCGTCGGCGCGGATCACGTCACAGTCCAAAGTGATGGTCAGATCCCCCAGGGCGTTCATGTCGGTGACCGCCCGCAACGAACGGCCGATCAGCCGCTGGATTTCCATGGTCCGTCCGCTCTGCCCGTTGCCCGCCGCCTCGCGCCGCATGCGGTCGCCGGTCGAACGCGGCAGCATACCGTACTCGGCGGTGATCCAGCCCTGTCCTGAACCCTTGAGCCAGCGGGGCACCCCGTTGGCGATGGACGCGGTGCACACCACGTGGGTGTCCCCCATCTCGATCAGGCACGAGCCCTCGGCATGGGGCAGATAGTCGCGGGTGATGCGCGTGGGCCGCAGCTGATTGGGACCCCGGTCGCCTGCTCTTTCGATCACGTTGTTCTCATTCTTTCGGTTCGACCTATGTTTCAATCATCCAGTTCGCCGACGGCTTCCATTTCGTCCAGACCGACGGTGATGACTTCGGCAATCGGCTTGCCCAGGAAACGGGCGCCGATTTCCTGGAATTTCCAGGGGATATCGCTCAGGTAGAATTCGAGCTCGCCCTCGCGGTCCTGGTCCGTGCGCAGGAGTTCCAGTTCAGACAGCCGATCCTCTGCCGCTTCGGCCAGGGCCGCGGCCGAATCGACCAGAGTCACTTCCGGCCCCATGAAACGGCCGATGTCCTCCTTCAGCGCCGGGTAGTGCGTGCAGCCCAGGATGAGCGTGTCCACCTGGGCCTCCTTGAGGGGCACCAGGTATTCCGCGATGGCCAGGTCGGTCATCGCGTGTCCCATCAACCCCTCTTCGACCAGGGGCACGAACAGCGGGCATTCCTGGACCAGGATGCGGTCTTTTCCCAGACCACCGGCGGCCAGCCCCTCCTGGTAACGTCCCGAACGGATGGTGCCCGAGGTTCCGATAACCCCCACCGCACCGCCCCGGGTGCGGGACAGCGCCGTCCGGACCCCGGGATTGATCACGCCCAGGACTGGGACCGGCATGGTGTCGCGAAGATATTCCAACGCAAAAGCGCTGGCGGTGTTGCAGGCCACGACGACCATCTTGACGCCCAGTTCGACCAGCAGGCCGGCGTCCTGGCGCGCGAAGGCGCGCACCGTCTTTTCCCCCTTGGTGCCGTAGGGCACGCGGGCCGTGTCACCGAAATAGATGATGTCTTCGCCCGGCAGCCGTCCGTGCAGGGCCCGCAGGACGGTCAGGCCGCCCATGCCGGAATCGAAAACACCGATGGGCCGGTTCCGGTCGTTGGTCGCGCCCATCTACAACCACCTGCGGGGGTCGAAGGGCCGCACCATGTCGAGATTGCCGGCCAGGGTTTCCACCTGGGCCCCCTCGACGAGAATCACGCAGCGCCGGGTACCGGGAAAATTCAGGGCCACCGTGCGCAGGATCGAGGTGAGGGTCGCCACTTCGGCCGCGCTGCCGCCGGGATGACCGGTCACAAGTTCCTCGCTGAAGTCGAGCACCACGGACTGGTCTTGCGGATCGACAAAGGCCGCCAGGGCGCGCGTGCCCCGGGGCATGGCGCTGATCGCGCCACTGATCCGGGGTCCTTCACACAGCACGGCCAGCAGTCCGAGCAGGTCCTCGCCGGGACGGTCTCGGCTGGGGATCTGCCTTTCTTCAGTCACGTACCCGGTGGCGTCCCACTCCGGGAAGACCAGCACCACCGCCCGATCACCGGCCATCGACGATTCCACCAGCGCCCCATTGTTGCCCAGATCCGCGAATTCATCCGCGCCCTCGTCACCTGTGCCGCGCAGGAACCACCAGGCACCGAGAGCCACCGCAGCCAGCAGCACCAGCCACAGGATTCGGCCCGGCGGCGATTTCTTTTTCCGAGGCGTCTGGGGGCGCCTCACCGAAGGGTGCGATCTCGGCTCAGTCATCGGCCACCTCCTGGCCGGCGCCGATCTGATCCCGATAGTTTAAGATGGCGTCGCCGATGGCCCGGGCCAGGTCCCGCTGATAGTTCTTTTCACCCAGACGCTGCTCCTCCTGGGCGTGGCTCAAGAATCCCAGCTCGATCAGAACGGCCGGCATGTAGGCTCCCACCAGGACCCGGAAACCCGCCTGGCGCACGCCACGGTTGGGCAGGCCCAGGTCGCGAGTGACTTCGTTCTGGATGGTCTCGGCCAGCTGGCTGCTGCTGGAAATGAAGCGGTTCTGAACCAGCTCCCAGACGATGAACTCCACATCATTCGGCTCGCCGTCGGGACCTGTCGAACGGCCGGCCTGGTTCTCGGCGGCCTCCACACTTTTGGCCCAGTCACTGCGCGCCGGCGACAGGAAATACGTTTCCAGCCCGTGGGCGCCGTCGTTGAACCAGCTGTTGCAGTGCAGACTCAGAAACAGGTCACCACTGGAACTGTTGGCGATCTCGGCCCGATCGGCCAATTCGAGATAGGAATCGTTGTCCCGGGTCAGGACCACCTTCAGGTCGCTTTCCCTCTCCAGATACCGTCGCAGCTCCTTGGCCACACTCAGGTTGACATCCTTTTCCATGATGCCCCGCCGGCTCACCGCACCCACGTCGTGACCGCCGTGGCCGGGATCGACCACCACGGTCTGGACGTCGATCCGGTTGGTGACGTCGACCGGACCCTGATCGATGTTCACGCTGGCGTGCCCCCGCGGCACGGGATCGGGCATGGAGGAGACCTGCTCTTCTTCCAGCACGACCACGATCTCGCGGCCTTCGTCGGCGGTGTAGGTGCGGTACCGGCCCACGAGCTGATCCACGTTGATGGTGACCGTGGCGTGGTCGCGATGCTGGCGGCTGGCAACGGACTGCACCAGGCCCCGCCGCTTGGAGGATCGGACAGCGCCGGTGTTGACTTCGCCCCCGTAGAACTTCACGTCGATGACGCCGGTGCGCGGGCTGCTGGTCCGGTAACCCAGAGGCTCGCGGGTGAAGATGTGCACCGCCGTGGTGCGTCCCAGGACCTCGACCTCGAGGCGGGCCACGCTGTATTCCGCGCTGCCCAGGGCCAGCTGCCGGGCCTCGCTGTCCCAGGCGACACGTTCGCGGGTCTGGGGCCCGACCACCTGCTCCAGGAACACCATCGGCAGCCACAGGTCGCCCTCGAAATCGAGCACGGGCACCGGCAGCAGCATGTCACCTTCGGAAGAAACCACCACCCGGCTCCCGGCGGTCACCCGGAAATTCTTCTCGCCCACCTTCAGGTCCAGATGCCTCAGCTCACCCTGCCAGTAGCGGCCGGCCTTGAGGATCGTCGCCAGGGTCGCCGACCGCAGATACATCTCCTGGGAGTCGACCAGCAGCTGGCGCCCCATCGCCCGCCGGGTTTCCCCGGTTGCTTGGTACTTGATGGTCAGGGGCAGGCTTTCGGCGTCGGGGTTGATCCGCGAGAAAGCCAGGGGATCCAGATAGGTGTCGCCGCCCCCGGTCCCGGTGGCCGCCTCGTCCTGGGCGAACGCGCCAACGGCCGCCACCAGCAGCACGGCCGCCAACAAGGCTGCCCGCAAAACGTGTGCATGTTTGGACTGCATGATGATGGAAAATCTCCCGGCTACCGGCGGCCAATTTCCTTGGCGATCCGCCGCTGAACATCCTGTTTTGCCTTGGCGTCCCTCTTGTCGTGCAGTTTCTTGCCGCGACCCAGCCCGATCTCGATCTTCACCAGGCCCTTTTTGAAGTAGATCTTCAGCGGCACCAGGGTCAATCCCTGCTCCTCGACCTTGGGCCGGATCTTCCTGATTTCCCGGCGGGTCAGCAGCATCTTGCGCCGCCGAAAGGGTTCGTGGTTTTCTCGGTTGCCCATTTCATAGGGGCCGATGTGCATCTTGCAGATCCAGCCTTCGCCCTCGCGGATCTCGCCGTAGGAATCGCCCAGGTTGACCCGCCCGTTCCGCAGCGCCTTCACCTCGGTGCCCATCAGGACCAGGCCGGCTTCCCACGTGTCGAAAATCTCGTACTCGTGCCACGCCCGCTTGTTCTTGGCGATGATCTTGATGCCTGCAGGTTCACTCTTGCGAGCCATGTCCGCTCCATGATATAGCCCACCGCTCGAAGGACAGGCCCCGTAAATAAGTAGATGGAGAATATACCTTCGGAGTGCCCGCCTGCAAATCACGGATTTCGCCACGGGCAGGTTGACAGGAAAGTTTCGAGCGACTAGATTGATCGCCCGTCCGACCGGAAACCCGGTTCGAACGGGGAATTGCGCCCAGGTGGCGGAATTGGTAGACGCGCTACGTTCAGGTCGTAGTGGGGGTAACCTCGTGGGAGTTCGAGTCTCCCCCTGGGCACCACGCAATAAAAATCCCGGATCTTTCCGGAATTTTTTCCCGAATATTTCCGGAAAATTTTCCCCGCCTCTCCCTCCGGAGAGGTTGTTTTTTTCCCTGCGGCACGTTTTCTGCACACATCCAGCGGGACGAAGTGGGCCAAATCGGCCTGATTCGTGTTAACTCATGGTTTTTAAGGGCCTTAAGTTGGCCCGCCCCCTGATCGAGATCGGGAGACCGTTATGCGCTGGATCGATATCACACTGCCCGAACCGATGATTTGCCAGGATTTGGACGGCCGATTGGCGGCCGCCCGGGACCTGGCCGCCCAGATCCCGGCTCTCCAGGAGGAATTCGGCCTGGATTCCCTGCGGGTTCTCGAGATGATGGCCACGGCCGGCCAGGAACTTTTCCAGGGCGTGGTGGCGGTCGATCCGGAGGCCTTTTCCCCCACCCGGGCCACCCCGGCCGACAACCGGGCCGTCCTGGGCGATCCCGATCACGACGACCTCGTGGGCTACCACATCGAGACTCCGGAATCCTGGATCAACCTGCCCTGGACCTGGCTCCACAACGGAGTCGGCTTCCTGTTCGAAAAGCATCCTATCTGCGCCGGCACCTGCGGCTCCGTTCTGCCCGAGGGCAGCCGGTCCCGGCCCTGGATGCAGCGCCGCACCCGGGCCCGTTTCCTGGTCGGAGAAAACGGCGACACCACCTTGAAGGAAATCCTCGGCCAGCTCCGTCCCGGCGGGGGCGGGCGGCCCGAGATCCTCTTCGTGCCCGGACACAGCGATCGTGAGCGACGGAAGCTGATCTACCGGGAGGCCGAGCTGATGGAGGGCGCCCTCGAAAACGGTTGCCAGGGCGAAACCCTGGTGCACCTGGACCTGCCGCTCGATCCGGTGACACCCAGCGATCTGGTCCAGAAAAGCCAGCAATACCAGGTGATCCACTTCGCCGGCCCGACCAGCCATCCAGCCCAGGCCAACGACCCCTACGGCGAGTTCTGGATGAACCGCCTCATCGAAGAAACCGCCCAGCAGGAAAGTCGTGAACTTGAAGACGCCCTGGGCATCGAGGGCGAGGTGCTGGGGGTCGATCCGGTCACTTCGCTGCTTGACGACATCGTGGAGCGTTACGAAACCGGATCCTCCAACTGGGATACGGTGACCGTCTCCGCCGCTGCGGAAGCCGAAGCCGGCGGTCCAGCCTTCCCGGGCGGGTCGGCGGTCCCCCGGGCCACCCGATCCTGGCTGCTGGATGACGGTCCGGTCATGCCCGAGGATCTCGAACGAGGCGGCATCCTGCCTCCCCTGGTTTTTTCCAACAGCTATCTGGCCCTGCCGGAACTGGGGCACCGTTTCGTGAAATCGGGGGCCTCGGCCTTCATCGGACCGGTGGCGCCCCTGTTCAGCCGGCCGGCCCGGTTTTTTGCGGGGCATTGCTACGGAGCGCTGGGGCGTGGCTGGAGCACGGGGGCGGCGGTGTGGAAAGCGGCGCAGGATTGCCGTCGGCAATTTGGCGCTGCCCATCCCGCCTGGCTCAGCTACGGGGTTCAGGGGTACGGCAAACTGGCGCTTCAGTACCTCTAACCGGCCCTGGAATGGCGGCCGATCATCGCGATCAGCTCGTCGTGGATCAGACCGTTGGTGGCCACCAGCTCAGGTCCTCCGGGAACATAGGGGCGTCCCTCGTGATCGGAAATCCTGCCCCCCGCTTCCCGAATCAGCAACAGGCCCGCGGCCACGTCGTGGCGATGGATCGAGCCCTTGAAACTGGCAACCAGGGCGTCGTAACTGCCCGACGCCACCCGGGCGAGTTCCAGCGCGATGGCGCCCACCTTCCGAATCTTCATCGTATCGAGGAACATCGCCTGCAAAAGATTCGGGTGCCCCACGAAGCGGCCGTCCTTCTTGAACTGGGTGCCCACCACCGCGTCGATCAACCGTGACCTTCCGCTGACGGCGATCGGCATATCGTTGAGCCGCGCCCCCCGGCCCTGGGTGGCGATGAACCCGTCCCCAAGCATCGGCTGGTAGACACAGGCGGCCAGCATCTCGTCGCCTTCCATCAGGGCGATGCTGGTGCAGAATCCAGGCAACCCGAGGGCGAAATTGAGGGTGCCGTCCACCGGATCCAGATGCCAGGTGCGACCGGAGGAGCCGACCCTCCCGGTGCCTTCATAGTGGTCGCCCAGCTCTTCGCCCACGATGCCGTCATCGGGGAAATCCTCGCCGATGCGGCGACGCAACAATCTTTCGATTTCCAGATCGGCGTCGGTGACCGCCTGCCGACCCGGCTTGAACTTCAGTTCCCCGGTTTGGCGAAAGTGACCGCGGGCAATCCCCGCTGCTTCCTCGGCCCAGGCCTGCATACGGAATTCCAGGTGGACAAGGGCAGAATCGGACTCAGTCATCGTCATCCCTTTTCTGTTTCGCAATGGCTGCCGCCAGATCATGCGCACCCTGCCGCACGTTGGCCACGATGGCGTCGATTTCCGCGCGCGTCGCCCGGTCCTGGTGGATACCCGCCACGGCGACCACGGTCCCCTCCCAGACTTCCCCCAGTATCTCCGCGCATTCCCCCGCCAGGAGGCCTTCCCGGTGGTCAGCCAGTTCTGTCACCACGGCGGGACCTCTCGCCGTACGACCGTCCAACACCGCCACCGCCCCGACATGAGCCTTCCCGCCGGTGATCAGAAGGAGAAGATCGCACCCCTGAACGAGCAATTCCAGTTGGACACAGGTGCGGCCGGATCCTACAATCCTCGGCTCCACGGGGGGAATCTCCGCTCTGGTGGAATCCCCGGTCCAGTCGTCGGGACCTTCATGTTTCATCTCGATGCAACCCCCGGGCTTCCACGTCCGTCATTAGGACGGACATTGGGCCGGCATCCATTCAGCAAGTGACCGACATCGTCCCGCCGAGGGTAATGGATGCCCCGGCAGGAAATACAGGGTATATTTCCCAAGAGAGACCGGGAACTATTGCGGGAACCTATTGTTAGCTACCCATTCCCGCGACAACATCCGACCTGATCCCGACCATTGGGACCAGGTCAATAAACGGAGCGCCATGCCGTCCGAACGGCTGCACCCAAATCCCCTGTCGGGAGTCTACAGGCTGCTCACGTCCCGGGGCACTCACCTTGCCATAGGAGTGCTCACGGTACTGGCGGTGCTGTTCAGCGGGTATGACGCCACGCGCACCCGGCCCAGCGACGGCACCGTGTGGCTGTTGGGCCGACCCAAGCTCGAAGTCCTCGACCTGCTCGAACGCCAATCCGGCGAGCCCACCCCGCTGCAGCGGGGCGATCAGATTTCCGGTATCGCCAGCACCATCGTGGTGTCCCCCCAGCAGGCCGCCAAGACCCTGAGCAAGCTTTCGCCCGGGGACAAGGTTTCCTACCTGATCTACCGCGACGGCCGGCAGCTGCTCGTCAAGGTCCCCCTGACCTCGACCCGTGTCAATATCCGGGACTATTCCGTCAACGTGGTGCTGGCCCTGGTCTACCTCATCATCGGGTTCGCCGTGTACCTGCGCAGCAACAACGAACGACCGGCCGGCCTGTTCTTTCTTCTGTGCATGCTGTTCGCCCTCTACTTCATGACGAACCTGCAGCAGTCGAGCTACTTTCTGGGCGCTATCATCACCCAGAATATGGGCGCCTTCGCTCGCTTCATGTTACCGGCAGTTTTCCTGCACTTCTTTCTGGTCTTCCCCCGCAAGAAGGTGACCCTGACCCGGCATCCCTTCCTGGCGCCGCTGCTGTACATCATGCCCTTGATGTTCTATATCCGGTTCACCCTGGACCAGTTCATCGGCGCCGAGGGCGCCAAGATCAACGCCACCAGCTGGATCGTCCTGGGGATCTACTACGTGCTGGGACTGGGCGCCCTCCTGCACGGCTATTTCAGCTACCGCGATCCGCTGATGAGGCAGCGGGTGCGTATCCTGACCTTCGGGACCCTGGCCGCGGTCATCCCCTTCCTGATCTTCAAGATCGGGCTGGAGGAACTGACCTTCAAGACGGGCCTGACCCGTCTGGGCGCGGTTCCCCTGGCTGCCATCCCGATCTCCTTCGGCTATTGCGTGGCCCGTTACCAGGTCCTGCAGATCGACCTGTTCATGAAGCGCACCCTGGCCTACACGCTGCTGGCGGGATTGATCTGGGTCGCCTACCTCAGCGGCGTGTGGTGGCTGGGCAGCAAGGTGCTGACCCTGTTCGGAGGCTCCAGCCCCCTAGTCGCCGCGGGTACGACCCTGGCCATCGCCGCGGCCCTGTGGCCCGCGCGGTCCCAGGCCCAAAAATCCCTGGATCACCGGTTCTACCATTCGCGCGACAACATGGCCGCCCTGATCGAGGAATTCAGCAAGGAAATTCCCCGGCTCATCCAGCGGGACCAGCTGCTGGAAAAGGTCGGGCGCAGACTGCGCGACGTCCTGGACCTGCCCGGGATGGCGGTCTACCTGGTGGACCCCGCCGACGGATTTCCCACCTTCGATCTGGCTGGATTCGTGCGCGGCAAACCCCATGTCTCCGGACTGACCGAGGAAAGCGACCACGACAAATCCGTGCTCCGGCCCGCCCGGGAGGTCCGCTATCCGAAGCAGCTGGTGCTCCAGTCGGTGGCCCAGCATCTGGAGGATCAGGGTGAACCCTTCTGGGTCGGATTGGCTGACATGGAAGTGGTGGCCGACCGCCAGGCCATCACCCGTGAGCAGGCCGAGATCAAGGCCCGCGCCAAGGAGCAGCAGTTCCTGATGGACAACGGGATCCAGCTGCTGATCCCCATGGTGACCCAGGGCCGGTTGGTGGGAATTGTCGGGCTGCCCGGCCGCCCCGGCGACCGCGAATACCAGGTCCACGAACTGCAGCTGCTGAACATCGTGGCCGGTCAGGTCGCCCTGCAGATCGAGAACTCCCGCCTCTACGAGGAGGAGATCGCCAAGCAGAAGCTCGAGGAAGAGATGGCCATGGCGCGCCGGATCCAGTCGCGGCTCCTGCCGACCTCCCTGCCGGTGATCAAGGGCGTGCAGATGGACGCTGTGAACATCTCGAGCAAGCAGGTCTCCGGCGACTACTATGACCTGATCGAGCGCCAGGACGGCCGGCTGGCCATCATCATCGCCGACGTCAGCGGCAAGGGCATGCCGGCCTCCATTCTGGCGTCGAATATCCAGGCCGCGCTGCGCGCCCAGTGCGACACCTGCGAATCACCGGGGCTGGTCCTCGAACGGATCAACCTGCAGATCCACGCCAGCACCGATCCCCAGCATTTCGCCACCCTGTTCCTGGCGCTGTTCGATCCGGCCACGCGCGAATTGATCTACAGTTCAGGCGGCCATAACGCCCCGGTCGTGATGCGAGGCGACGGCATGTTCGAACTCCTGGAAAAAGGCGGCCTGCCCCTGGGCGCCTTCGATTTCGGGACCTATGAAGAAGGAACCGTCCACCTGGGCCTCGGCGACCTGCTGTTCCTTTACACCGACGGACTGACCGAAACCCTGGACAAAGGTGGCGACGAGGAATACGGCGAGGACAGACTCAATCAGCTCCTTCGCAAAAACCGTTTGGAGGACGTGTCGGAGGTCTTCCAGACGGTTAACCGGGGACTGACGGAATTCAGCGGGCGCAAGGACGCCGATGACGACATCACCATGGTGGGGCTGAAAATCGTCGCCACCAGCGATGTGGCCCTGGCCGAAGGCGGACCCCGCTAGACGCCGGAAAGACTGAAAAAAAATCCGACCGAAATGCAACAACTGCGGGAAATCGCCCGTATTGTTTCTGTTACGCTTGGAGGTGGACCCATTTTTTGGGTTTGTCCCCGCAGTTTGGCACCAGCCGGAGGCAATCTATTGAAGTGGATGATCATGGGATTGGCCGGAGCCTTAGTCCTTATCGGACTTGGCTTTATGCTGACCGGAGGCAACGGCAACGATGCTGTTTCCCACAGCCCTGAAGCCGTTCGGCTCTGTGAAGAGGGTACCCGGGACCTGAACGCCTTCCGCTGGCCATCGGCCATCGACAAACTCGGGGAAGCCCTCGAATTGGATCCCACCCTGGCCGAAGCCTCCATCGCCAGGGCTTATGCCTATATGCGCATCGGGGAGCGGTCGAAATTCAAGGTCGAGGCCGCCCGCGCCGACAGCCTGACCACCGTGATCGAGGACGACGAACGGCGGATGGTCGCTCAGCTCAGGCTCAGCGGAATCGGCAAATCCCAATTCCATGGCATGCGCGACTCCCTCTTGACCAGGCTTGAGACGGAAGTTCCCGACAACATCTACGTTCTGGAAGTACTGGCTGGGAAAGCCAGCATGTCCGGCGATCCGGAGGATATCGAACTGGCCTGGCTGAAAATTCTGGAAGTCGACCCCAACTACGCCAGCAGCTACAACAACCTAGGCTACATGGAGCTGTATCGCGGCCACTACGAGAAGGCCATCGAGTACATGCAGAAGTACGCCTTCCTCGCTCCGGACTTGGCCAACCCCCACGACTCCCTTGGCGAAGTGTTAATGGTGATGGGTCGCTACGAAGAGGCCGAAGCGGAGTTCCGGACCTCGATCAAGATGCAGCCCGACTTCTATCATTCCCTGATCAACCTGGGCAAAACCTACATCGCCCGCGGCCAGATGAAGAAGGGGCTGAACATCCTGGGTAAAGTGCACACCCAGGTGGCCAGCAGCGGGATCCAGATGAAGGTTGACCACGAAATCGTGTCCACCTATCTCGTGGCGGGCCTCGACGAAGAACTGGACCGGATGACCGCCCTCTATATCCAGCGTTATCCCAAGGACGAAAACACGCCCATCTACCGGGGCATCCGCCTGGCCTATGCCGGCAGGGTGGAGGAAGGCCGCGCAGTCCTGGATTCCAGTGTGACCGCCTGGCGCGACGGCGAAGGTTACAAGAATTATCCCGACGCCAAAAAGAACATCGATTCCGCCTCCCACCAGTTCGCCGCCCTGCTGGCCGATGTCACCGAGGACTACGAAACCGCCGCCAAGGAATGGGCCGCGGGCGTGGCCCTCATGGAGGGCACCAAATCCTACCACGATACGTTGTACCCCCGTTTCCGTTGGGCAGCCTCTCTCCAGCAGGCGGGCCATTGCCCGGAAGCTCTTGGAATCATCGACCCCATTCTCAAGGTCAATCCACGCCTGCACAACTCCCTGATTCTCAAGGTCGAATGCCATCTGGCCCTGCAGCAGGCCGATGAGGCCAGGAAGGCCCTGGAGCAGTTGAACTGGAGCCTGGCCAAGGCGGATGAGGACCTGCCGGCGCGGAAGAAAGCGGAGGAGCTGGGCGTGAAAGTATCAGCTCTGGCCGTCGGCGACTGAGTTACCGGTACATATCTGGTTCCCCTACCGGGGCGCGGGGCCGCTACATCCATGTAGCGGCCTCGCTCGCATTCCGGGCCCTCCGCCATCCATGGCTCCGGGCCCTCCATGACGCCCGGTAAGGGAACCAGATATGTACCGGTAACTCAGTCGTCGATAGCCGGAGGACACTCCAACAACCCTCTCTTTCTTAAGGGCCTAGCTGGTACCTCAGGCATAGAAGGAAGCACCTGGGGGTTTCGGGGCCTCCGCAAACCCGGAGCCAGGATGGCGGAGGGCCGAGGACAGAGCGGGCGCTACATGGATGTAGCGCCCGCGTACCCGAAATCACCAGGTGCTTCCTTCTATGCCTGAGGTGCCGCCTAGACCTCCTGGAAGAAATAGGGCGCCAGACACTGCACGATCTTGTCGTAGGTCTCCGGATACAGCCCCCACACGGTGGCCGCCACCGAGCTGAGCAGGCTGTTCCCGTCCTGCGGCGTGAAGCAGTAGCCGCTGATGGACCTGCCGTCCTCCGACACGTGGATGGTGTCGGTGGGCACGACCGACTGGTTCAGGATGCGGCCGCAGAATCCGTGATCGCGGCCGAACGAGAACACGCTGTTGGCGGTGGTCTTGTAGGTAACGGCCACGCGGTCGTCGGCGATCACCCGCTGGATCAGCTCCTCCCGGGTCACCGGTTTCTTGACCTTCATGGTGAACTGGATGATGTGCATCAACTGGCTGTTCATTTTCATGGCGCTGCTGAACAGGTTCAGGTCGTATTGGTCGCCCTTGGTCTGGTAAAGATGCCAGGCGTCGCGCGCATGGTGCGTGCCGAACCGGGCGTCCTTGTGGTTCCCCACCTGCGGGCTGGGCACGAACTTGTCGTCCTGGCTGATGTCGTTGGCCCGCCGCATGCAGATGAAGCGTCCCTCCTCCAGGTTGTCCGGTCCTTCGTCGGCCAACCCGAACATCTTGATCAAAACCGACAGGTTGTGCGTGTTGCAGCTGACCACCTGAAGATACTTGTCCTTGCCTACCTCCAGAACTTCGTCGTTGATACCGCGGGCATACTGCTTGCCGAAGCCGAACTCGCTGCCCTGGGCGATGAAGAGGTCGGTGTTGTCCTCGTACTTCTCGTACCAGCGTTCCTTCATGGCGTTGCCGCTTGGCGTGCAGTCGACCACCACGCGCGAAGCCTCCATGGCGTCTTCGGTGGTAACCTCGGCCTTGATACCCATGTCCTCGAACGCTGAGACCCGATCCCTGTCCGTCACCAGACGGGCGCCACGTCGCAGCAGGTTCTGGACCTTGCTGCGGTCTGTCATCAGCGGTGTCCGCTTGTGGAACAAAACTTCATCGATCCCCAACTGGGCCTTGAAATTGCACAGGAGACCGATCAGCGGTTCACCGATGGTGCCTGTTCCGACGACGAGAACCGATTTTGACCCCAGCATTGCCATCTCCTTTTTCCTGTGGGAACAACCGTGGATTCTACGGAATCCGTCCGCGATCAGGTTTCGGGCAGCGCCCATCTCTCATGGGGCAGCACCTCTACAGGACGAGCGAAAAACTTATCCGATGGATAATTAAGAAAGTTACTCACTCTGCTGGTGTAGATACAAGCAAATTCCATGATTTGGCGGCCCAGGCGGCTGGCCGCCCGGCCCTCCCGGAAGAGGGACTCCCAGTGGGGGTTGAAGGCCGACCGCAATTTTCTCTGCAATCGGGCCCTCTGCCCCAGGGTATCACTGATTCGCCGGTCCAGTTCAGCCCGCCTGGCAGCGGATCCCTTGGCCAACGCGTCGAGGTGATCCCGCTCCATGACCAGGTCCTCCAGCTCGTCTTCCAGGCCTGCCAGGGCCTGCCAGTCCTCCCGGAGGGGGCGCATGGCCAGGACCTCATCCTCCACCTCCGGCACGATCATGGCGGTCCGCCATCCCACGCTCTTTTTGCTGCGCAGAATGTCGCCGTAGGTGTGATCCCCGAAGTAGAGGATTTCATCGCCGCCCCATCCGATTTTTTTCTCGAGGAAGAAGGAATCGCCCCCCACATAGCAGTGGCCGTTGCGGTTGGGCATCCGGGGACAGGATCCGGGCTCCACCGGTTCGCCCGGCCCCCGCGCCACGAAAAACCCCGGTTTGCGCGCAAAACAAACCACCAGATCGAACAGGTCCTCCCAGGAGCCGGTCGGTCCGCCAACGAGGTGGTCCATGACCGCGGCCGTGAAGAAAACCTCCGAGTTGGTCAGCAGGAAAAGTTTCTTTCCGGCCTTGCGAATCTTGCGCAGGGTGGGGACCAGGTGGGGATCCTTCAGGAAATAGGAATCGAGGTCGGCGGTAATCCGCGCCTTGAGCGACCCGTCCGCGTGCAGGGTGTCCATCGCCTGACGGATGTCGCTGAATAGCGTGTGGAAATCCACGTCCAGCACGCCCGGGGAATTCTGCATCAGGTCGACCAGGGCCGCGTAGAGGCTCCCCTCGGGCAGGTCGAACAGGGTGTCGAAAACACGATAACGGGCCGACCCCAGGCGGATGCCCCCGCTGGGATACCGGCGGCGGCGCTCGTCTTTTTCCAGGAACCGGCGGCCGTGACGCGCCCGTGTGACGTGGTTGTAGGCGTCGATCTTCAACAGGTTGCCCAGCCGCTTGTCCACCACCAGTCCGCGGATGGCCGCCTCGGGTTCCCAGGCCGTTTTCCGGATGGCCTCAGGATAACCCTTGTCCCTGATCAGGGCATCGATGGCCATCTTGAAACTGAGATGGTTGAAATTGTCCGTGTTGTAGACCGCCAGGGTGTGATCCATATCGAAACCGATGGCTTCGATCGCCTCCATGCGCAGGTTGCGGTTGGTGAAGATCCGGCGTCGGGGCGGCGGATCCGAGCGGCCCGTGTCCGGGTCGTGGTCGTCGGCATTGGCGTTGGCTTGCATATAAGTCTCCCGCCCGGATCACTTGGTCAGGGCAGTGAAGATGGTGAGGGTCAGTTGGTCACCGGGGTCGCGGAGGATGGATCCGGAACCTGCGCGCCGGAAAGACCGGCAGGGTCGGCCAGGACCGCCGGATGCTCGGGGAACTTTTCCACGACCTTGCACCACCAGCTGGCGGCGTTG
>RCNG010000639.1_pt1 | contig 16231 bp, 16 predicted proteins | sample 2041371 | NCBI WGS metagenome assembly RCNG01 (sample SAMN09708227, study PRJNA481090) | Marine sediment metagenome, whole genome shotgun sequencing project. | biome: marine sediment; feature: ocean; material: sediment; isolation source: Sewage treatment plant 1 marine sediment (STP1) ... | reverse complement strand
GGCTTTGACGATACTGAATTTCTCGATCGTCTCATGAACTCTGGCTTTGCGGCGTATGCCCGCCGTATCGATCAGCACGTACTTGCGGTCATCACGCTCGAACGGCACTGCAACGCTGTCTCTCGTTGTCCCCGGTTGGTCGAAAACGACCAGGCGATCCTCGCCCAAGAGGCGATTGATCAGCGTGGATTTGCCAACGTTGGGACGCCCGACGACCGCGATCCGAAGCTCGCGATCTTCATCGCTATCCACCTCTTCGTCTTCTTCGGCGTCGTTTTCGTTCTCGGGCTTTTCGAACCGGGCGAGAATGTCATCTATCAACGCTCCGACTCTATCGCCGTGCGCCGAAGAGATCGCGATCGGATCACCCATGCCCAAACCGTGAAACTCGCTATTCGCTATTGCCTCATCGAGACCTTCGGCTTTGTTCACGGCGAGCCAGGTCTTCTTCGCATGCTTGCGAGCGAGCTCGGCTACGTGTTCGTCCGCTGGCGTCAGGCCGCTGCGGCCATCGACCATGATGACGGCAACGTCCGCTTCCTGCAGAGCCCGAATGGTCTGCTCGACCATTGCTTCCTCAATGCCTTCCTCACCACCGGCAACGCCGCCGGTATCGATCACGAGATAGGGAATCGAGCCCATCTTGCCGAAACCGTATTTACGATCACGGGTCAGGCCGGGATAGTCGGCGACTAATGCGTCGCGAGACCGTGTCAGTCGATTGAATAGGGTCGATTTGCCAACATTAGGACGGCCGATCAGTGCGATGACTGGAAGCATGGCTGGATACCGTCACAGTGGCCGGTCAGGACTCGTCGGCTGCTGGTTCAGCAACGTCCGGTGCCGTTCGCTTCTTACGGTCCTGAATAATTTCATAAGCAGCGACAACGCCATCATCGTTCTGCACATACAGTCGATTAGCGACGACAATCGGCGCACTCGTTATGGCCTTCTTACCCAGGCGCACTCGCGCAACTGCGGTGCCGTCGATGCTGCTGAAAAAATGCAGGTAGCCTTCGAAATCGCCGACAACGGCCGTGGTATGAAACGGTATGGGCAGCGTTGGATCGCGACGAAGAAGATCGTCATTGCGCCAATAATCCGCGCCATTGGATCGGGTCAACGCGATGACTTCACCATCGTTCCGAGTGGTGTAGAGACTGTTCCAGTCGGCGGCAACGCCAACCATCGATGATATCTCACGAGACCAGAGCACCTGACCGGACTCGGCAGCCACGGACGCGATTCGTCCCTGATAACCGGCCGCGTATATATCCTGTCCAACGACGGCGATTGAGCCATCAATATCGGACAGACGATCCAGATCAGAGCGTCCGGTCGGCAGCGATAGCATCGCATCCCATTCAATATCGCCACTACTGACATTGACCGCGATCAAGCGTCCGTTATCGAATCCCGCTATGACCAAAGATCCGAGCATCACCGGTGACGACGCGCCACGCATTGTCAGTACGGGCAAAGTCTGTTCCATTTCCCAACGCTGTTTGCCGTCGAATCGCGCCAACGCGATCAGTCGATTTCCGATCGTCTGCACAATCACGTTGTTCTCGTCGATCAGCGGCTTGGCGATCATCTCGCCACCGACAAAGACGCGCCACTGCTCCGCCCCGGAGTTTGCGTCAAGGGCGATGACGACACCGTCTTTGCTTCCGACAACAACCGTGTCGTCGCCGACCGCAGGTCCCGCTGAAAGCCCGACATCCAGTTCAGTCTTCCAATGTTGCTTTCCGGATTGCGGATCAACAGCGATGACGTTGCCACCGGCACCGGCTGCGTAGATTCGATTGCCGTCACCGACCGGCCGTAATCCGACCAGGAGGAATTCAGAATCTCCGCCGACTTTCGCGGTCCAGAGCTTCTTTACTTTAAGTTTGTTTTTCAGCTTGACCAGTTCTTTTGGCTCAAGCTCTTCGTCATCTTTGTCGCCGAAAATCCCGCAAGAGGACAGCAACAATGTCGCTACGATGAGTCCAACCGGACCCGCAACTCGCCGCAATCTATTCACTCACTTCCCTCTGGATCGGCTTCGTCTTCTTCGACCGCCGCCTCGGGCTCCGGTTCAGCCGATTCCGCGTCTGCAGCGACGTCTGGCTCGATAACCGGTTCAATTTCTGGCAAGTCCAGTGCTTTCCATTGCACGAGTTGCTGGTCAATCGTCCCCTGCGATAGCGGATCCAGCAGTACCTTCTGGTAAGCATCCTGTGCTTCAGCGACTCGGCCAAGGGCGGCATAAGCATCGCCCAGAACCTCGCCGTAAGCCGGCGCAAACGCGCCGCTTTCTTCCGCTGCCAACAGGTCCACGGCTTCCTGAGCCTTGTCCTGATACAGGTAAATACGCGCCAGGCGCAATCGGGCTACGTGCTTCAGTTCGCTATCAGCATCGCCATCGACGACCACCTTGAGCGCGTCGGCTGCATCCTGATCGCGGTTTTTGTCCATGTACAGACGTGCGATCGCGATGCCTGACTGCCCGGCGTATGTTGTTTCGCCATAGGACGTCGTGATCTCGTTCGCCGTTGTTTCTGCCGCATCAAGATCACCGTCGACGATGTGCACCAACAATGCTTCATAGGCGGTTGATGCCGCATGCTGCGCTGCCAGTTGCTTTGCCTGATACTGATTGACGCCGATAAGCAAACCCACGCCGATGACAATGCCACCGATGACATAGGCGCCATACTCGGACCACCAGGAACGGATTTGGTCAATTTGTTCTTTTTCTGAAAGTAGATCGTCCACAAAACTGCCCTTAACGTAGTTTCTTTTTCAGCGTTTCCGCCAATTCATTTAACGCAACACTCGTTTGTTCCTCGGTGCTGCGCATCGGTTTTACTCCTGCACATCCATCGGCAAGCTCCTGCTCACCCAATATCAATGCATACTCCGCGCCGCTCTTGTCGGCACGTTTCATCTGCGACTTAAAGCTGCCGCCACCCAGGTTCATTTCGACCCGGATTCCTGCAATGCCATCGCGCAATTCTTCCGCAAGAGCAAAAGCGCGCTCCAGCGTACCGTCGCCCAACGCGGCAATATAGACGTCGGCATCGTTCGCCGGCGTCGTTCCACCACAGGCCTCATACAAGGCCACCAATCGTTCGATACCCATCGCCCAGCCAATCGCCGGCGTCGCACGACCGCCGAGCTTCTCAACCAGTCCGTCGTAGCGGCCGCCAGAACATACCGCGCCTTGCGACCCCAGCGCATCAGTGACCCATTCGAACACTGTCTGCGTGTAATAATCGAGTCCGCGTACAAGACGCGGATTCACTGTGTAACCCACGCCGGCCGCGTCCAGTAATGCCCTCAAACCGCTGAAATGTGCGGCAGATTCCTCGTCCAGGTAGTCCAGCATTATGGGCGCAGCTTCAACAATCGCCTGCATGTCCGGATTCTTGCTGTCGAGGATTCTGAGCGGATTTTGCTCAAGGCGGCGAATACTATCCTCATCCAGCTGATTTTTCACGCCGGAAAAGTACTCGACCAGGGCCTTGCGATAGCGAATCCTGACATCTGGCGTGCCCAGCGAATTAATTTGCAGCTCGATTTTCGAGATTCCAAGCCGCTGCCACATGCGCGCGCTCATGATAATCAGTTCGGCATCAACGTCCGGTCCTTGATAGCCCACCGCTTCAACATCAAACTGATAAAACTGCCGGTACCGTCCTTGCTGTGGTTTTTCGTAGCGAAACATAGGTCCCGACGTCCACAGTTTCTGCCTCTGGTTATGAAATAGCCCGTTGGTCATACCGGCTCGGACCATGCCGGCCGTCGCCTCGGGGCGCAGTGTCAGACTTTCACCATTTCGATCAGGAAATGTATACATCTCCTTTTCTACGATATCGGTGACCTCGCCAATCGAGCGCTTGAACAGGTCCGTGTGCTCCAACAATGGCAAGCGGATTTCAGAGTAACCGTATGACTCGACGATCTCCTGAACCGCCGTTTCCAGATACCGCCAGGTTCCCGAGACTTCGGGCAGGATATCGTTCATCCCGCGGATCGCTCTTGGTTTGCTACTCATCGGCTATTTCTCAAGGCCCTGTGATCGTCAATCTGGCCGTCCGCCCGCGGCGGTCCGAGGCGGGAATATCAAATGATGAGCCATTGACCTCGAGGCTGACATTGGCGGCATCTCCGAACAGCACGTTAAACGGCGCCTCGCCCGACAAATTGACGGTTCGTCCCGATTTGCCGAGATCGAAAAACAGGCGCCGTCCTCCAGCGTCCGTTATTTCTGTCCAGCAATCGCCTGAGTACGTGATGCTGAGTTGCATCTGTGATGGGTCTGTTGTCTCGGGCACTGGCGGTGCCGGTGCCGGTGCCGGATCGGACACGGTGATCGGCGCCTCGTCCACGCTCTCTTGCGCATCGTCGGTACTGGCGTCTTCCGGCGCTGAGGCTTGCTCTTCCTGAGGCAACGCTGCAATCTCGCCGGCAACCGGTCGCTCGAGTGCGGGTTCTCGAGACACGAACCACCAATAGGCTGACGCGACCGCCAGAATAACGGCGATTGCTGCGATCCACGGACCGGGCGATATTGTCCTTCGCGATCGCGGCCGTAGCGCCAAAGCTGGCTGCGATCCAGCCGCGCGATTTAGCTGATAGTAGTCAGCCATAACGTCGGCCTCGCTGACCCCGACCAGCTGCGCGTATTTTCGCAGGTGGCCTTTCGCGAAGACCGGCGCACCAAGCACATCAAAGTCGTTGCCCTCCAGCGCACGGACCTTGTAATCATCAAGGTGCAATTCTTTGGCAATTTCGAGGACGGGAATTTGCAATTCACGTCGAGCCTCGGCCAAGCGCTCGCCGCCGACCGGTCCTCCGGACTCTTCGCCCTCGATTGGCTTTTCGCGAATGTCTTTCTCGTCACTCATTATCCGGCGCCCAGAACCTTGCGTGCTTCTTCCGAGGTCGGGAATTCCCGGATTAGCCGATCTTCAAACTCAATGCGGCCCTTATCATTACCCAACAAGTCTTCAATCTTCGCCGCGAGATACAAGGCGCCTGACGATGGGATACTCACTGCCATATAACGGTGCAGGAAGGCGCGTGCACCCAGATAGTCGTCGTTATGAAACTTGAGCAAGCACAATTGCAGTAGCGCTTCCCCGTAATTGGATTTTTGATCCAACGCCAGGCGAAGGAATTTTTCGGCCGCCTCAGCATCGGGTTTCTGTCCCATGCAAACACCGGCGTTAGTTAATGTAACCTCGGCATTGTCATTCTCGGGGTGATTCGCAGCTCTTTCGAAGTACTTCTGCGCCCCTTCAAAATCTCGCTGTCTGCAGAGGAAAACAGCGTAGGAGTTTTGCACGGAAAAATCTTTGGGCGCGACGCGAATCGCTTTGTCATAGGACTGTCGAGCAAGGCGCGGATTTTCCAGCGCTTCATACGTCATGGCGAGCGTTGTATGCGCAACAGCCATTTTGGGATCGATCTCGGCGGCCATTTTCAAACGATCCAGCGCGAGCGCATAGGATCCTTGCTCGTAATAACGAGCGCCCAGTTGATAGTTCAACTTAGCGGCATTCACGTCATCACGAACGGGCTCTGTAATCGACCCGGTGGACGTCGAGACACAGGCGCCAAGCAAGAGAAAATAAATCGTACCCGGGACTACAAGATTGATTCTTTTCATACCGATGTCATCCTTATACCTTTGTTTTTGCTAGCTTTTTCGCCAGCACTCTTCGGGCCTATGCGTTTGTCGCCCAAGCGGTTCTTCACGCGATCACTAACTTTACCAGCCAGCTGCCCGCAAGCGGCGTCAATATCGTCTCCACGCGTCTTGCGGGTCGTTGCCACAAGTCCTCGACTTCTGAGACGTTCCTGAAAATGCCGGATAGTCTCCGCCGACGAGCGTTTGAATTCAGTTCCCGGGAAAGGATTGAACGGTATCAAATTCACCTTGGCCGGTTTGTCTTTCAGAAGGCTGGCCAGCTGATTGGCCTGCGCGATTGAATCATTCACGCCACGCAACATGACGTACTCGAATGTAATGAAACGGTTCGAGCGCTTGGCGGCGTACGCCCAACATGCATCCAGTAGCGTGCTTATCGGGTGAAGCTTGTTGATCGGTACAATTTGGTCACGCAATTCGTCCGTCGACGCGTGCAAGGACACAGCCAATGCAACATTGCAGTCGTCTGCCAGCTTACTGATATGGGGAACAATGCCGGAGGTGCTGACCGTAACGCGTCGCCGCGACATTCCATAAGACCAGTCGGATACCAGGAGCTCCAGCGCAGGAACAACGTTGCGATAATTCGCCAGCGGTTCGCCCATGCCCATGAATACAACATTGGTCACCGCGGGATCGCCATTGCTGCGACGCGGCAACTCACGTATCGCATGCCGAACCTGGCCAATGATCTCCGCGCTTGTCAGGTTACGATTAAACCCTTGCGCACCGGTTGCACAGAATGAGCAGTCAAGCGCACAACCGACCTGCGAGGAGATGCACAGGGTTCCACGATCGGTCTCCGGGATAAACACCGTTTCAACGGCCTGCCCCGAGCCGCTGGAAAACAGCCATTTGACGCAGCCATCTTTCGCGTCGTGTCTGCTTTGGACCGCAGGCGGCACGATCTCGGCATCATCATGCAATTGAGCGCGTAGCGACTTCGACAGGTCGGTCATTTCATCAAAGTCGTCAATGCCTCGCTGATAAATCCACTGCATGATCTGTCGTGCATGAAACGGTTTTTCGGATCTCGCAACAAGAAACTGCTCGAGATCGTCATGCGACAATCCGAGCAGGTTTACTTTTGTTGCAGTGGCGGTCACGGTCAAATCCGCTTAACGGGTTCTCGGGCAGACGCCGTCGTCGCCGAAGAAGTAGGCGATCTCAACCGCGGCTGTTTCGACAGCGTCGGAACCGTGGCAAATATTCTCTTCGATACTCGCAGCAAAGTCGGCGCGGATCGTACCGGCATCGGCATCAGCTGGATTTGTTGCGCCCATGATATCCCGGTGCTTGGCAATAGCGCCGTCACCGCTAAGCGCCGATACCAGAACGGGGCCAGAAGTCATATAGCTAACGAGGTCGTTAAAGAAGGGCCGTTCGCTATGAACCGCGTAAAATCCCTCGGCCTGCTCTTTGCTGAGATGCATCATGCGAGCGGCAACGATTTCGAGTCCCGCTTTCTCAAAACGAGCGTAAATCTCTCCGATCAGGTTCTTTTGTACGCCATCAGGTTTGATGATGGAGAGCGTTTGCTCAACTGCCATGTGACAATCCTTTTAATCAATAAAAAATGAAAAATAAACAATAAAAACTGGGCGTCCGGCGCTGTTGCCAGACGAATAAATGTGAACCGTTAATTGTACTACTGAAGCTTCAGACGTTGAAGCTTTCGCCGCAACCGCACTCGCCGGAAATATTGGGGTTGCGGAAGCTGAATGCCTCGTTCAGGCCGTTCTTGATGAAATCGACCTCGGTACCATCAATAAGCGCAAGCGCATCGGGATCGACGACGACTTTAACGCCCTTGTCTTCGAATACGATGTCCGTGGCTTCGATCTGGTCCGCGTAGTTGATGACGTACGAATAGCCCGAACAGCCCGTCTGAGTCACGCCCAGCCGCAGGCCGACGCCGCCGTCTCGCTTATCAAGGTAAGTGCGAACTCGATCTGCCGCCGAGTCCGTCAGAGAAATAGCCATGGTTATCCTGTAGTTAGCTTGCGATGCGATCGTCAATAGCTGCCCGAAGCGATCGGACCGTATCTTCGACGACAAGTATACGTCCGGTTTTCTCTACAGGTACAGCCAGATCCACCATTATCTGGGCGCTTGGGAACTTCTCAAGTTCGATGACCGCCGAACCCTCGAAATGACGACAAACGGCTTCAGCGGCAGCGATCACGTGGGGACAGGCCCAGGCCTCGAATCGCATCGCGAAAATGCGACCTTTTTCTACTTCCGCGCAAAATCTGAGCCGGATGCCCTGATCCTCAAAATATCCCGCGGGAGCGCCGATTATGTCACCCGCATGCTGCGGGTCCGCGAAGTAATCGCGTACGACATCGTTGTAAGGATCGATATAGGAGTCGACGCTCATTCTGCGTCCTTGCGAGTGGGAGACAGGCGTCGCAACTTCTGGACCGCCTGAGCGTAGTGCGCGACGGCGAACGCGATATCGTCGCTTGTGGTTGATCGGCCGAGACTGAAGCGAACCGCACTTTGCGCCTCATCGTCTGAACGCCCCAACGACCGCAAGACATAGGACGGTTCTTTGCCTTGCGCATTGCAGGCTGACCCCGCCGCGACGCAGAGCGGTTCCAGAGCCAATAGCAGACTCTCACCCTCTATGTCCGTAACACCAACGTTGACTATCCCGGAGAAAGCACCGAGCTCAGGGCCGTTGATATAAACACCCTCAACCGCTTTAAGGCCCAGCACTAATTCTGCTTTGAGTTTGGCCAAATGGTCTTCGTCTTCGTCAAGCTGATCTGCGGCGACAGCCGCCGCCTCGCCGAGACCGGCGATCAGATCGACAGGCAAGGTACCGGGGCGCAAACGCTTTTGCTGCCCGCCACCGAACATTAATGGCTCCAGCGGAAATCCGTCGCGTACAAAAAGTGCTCCGACCCCTTTGGGTCCGTAAAACTTATGCGCCGTCAGCGAGTACAAATCAACCGGCAACGTGGCCAGATCCACGGGGACCTTGCCAACAGCCTGAGCGCCATCGACGTGGAAGGTAATGCCGCGCTCACGACAGACAGCACCGAGAGCAGCAATGTCCTGCCGGGTACCCACCTCGTTATTGATATGCATGATCGACACTAATTGCGTGTCATCTCGCAATGCTTGCTCGAGTTTTGTAGAAGACAGATAGCCTTCCGAATCACCGTCAAGCCAGGTGACGTCGAAGCCCTGTTTTTCGAGCGCGCGAAAAACATCCACGACAGCCTTGTGTTCGGATCGCATCGTAACCAGGTGCCGGCCGCGATGTTCACGATGTCTGGCCGCACCGAGAATGGCGAGATTGTTCGATTCGGTTGCCCCGGATGTCCAGAGAAACGATGCCGGGTCAGCGCGCAATAAAGACCCCAGTTGTTCCTCGGCCTGAGCAATGACCGCCGCACTCCGGCGACCCGCAATGTGATTCGACGACGGGTTCGCGAAAAACGCCTGCTGCACCGCGCGCATGCGTTCTGCCACAACGGGATTCAGCGGTGTCGTCGCAGCGTAGTCCAGATAGACGAAATCGCGCATCAGTCCGGCTTCCGGATACGGTCGATCGCGGTCAGGAAACCGCGCAGGATGTTCACTTCGTTTTTGTCAGGGCGCGCGCGTATAAACAGCCGGCGTAACCGTCGCATCAGAAACCGCGGGTTATCCGGATCGAGAAAGCGGATATCACGAAACACCTGCTCGAGATGCGTGTAAAAATGCTCCATCTCTTCGCCCGTCGCCGGCGGCGCGTCACTCTCGAACCCCGGGGCGTTATCCAGGGTGCTGGCCACGCGCAATTCATAGGTCAATACCTGAACGGCCATCGCCAGGTTCAAGGAGCTGAACTCCGGGTTCGTCGGAATCGTCAGAAGCGTATGGCAAAGACTCAGATCGTCATTGTCCAGACCCGCCTTCTCGGGTCCAAATACCGCTGCGACTTTGCCGTTCTTGCTCTCCAGAAGCATTCTTTCAGCGCAATCACGCGGGCCCATGCTTGGCCAGCTGATGGCTCGGGAGCGCGCGCTCGCTCCGGCAACATAAACGCAGTCCGTGAGCGCATCCTTTAGCGACGTCACCACTTTCGCCGAATCGAGAATATCGGTAGCCCCGGAGGCCCTCGCGGTAGCGTCCTCATGTGGGAAGCTCCTCGGATTGACCAGGGCGAGATCACTGAGACCCATGTTTTTCATGGCACGGGCGACCGCCCCGATATTGCCAGGGTGTGTCGTTCCGACGAGTACGATTCGAATGGTCATTGTTGCGACATCTTGGGGACAGGTGACTAAAAGTCCGGTATTCTACCGCCCCGGCGGCCCGCGCTGACAGGTTTGTTCGCGGGAATTGCCCAGTTCTTTGACATTGACGGAATCGAAGCATGCATGCACTACTTAATGTAGCGGTAATGGCGGCGCGTCGCGCCGGTGCCGTACTAGGAAGAAACTTCAACAAACGTGACAAGCTCACCGTTGAAAAGAAGGGTCGCAACGATTTCGTTAGCTCGGCAGATCTCGCTGCCGAAAAAGCCATTATTGACGTCATCCACAAGCACTATCCGGACCACGCGATCCTGGCCGAGGAATCAGGCGCATCAGGCGAGTCCGACCATGTCTGGATTATCGACCCGCTCGATGGGACAACGAATTACCTGCACGGCTTTCCTGTATTTGCCGTGTCAATCGGCTTACAAATCAACGGCCGCCTTGAACATGCTGTCGTCTACGACCCCATGCGCGAAGAACTGTTTACTGCATCTCGCGGTGAGGGCGCGCAGCTCGACGGACATAAGATCCGGGTCAGTGGCAACAAGGACCTCGATCGAGCATTGATTGGCACGGGATTCCCCTATCGTCAAAGCGATGACGAACTGGAGCCCTACCTCGCCATGTTCGGCAAGGTCGTGAAGAACGTGGCGGGCGTTCGTCGACCGGGCGCTGCAGCGCTGGATTTGTGCTACGTCGCCTGCGGCCGGTTTGATGCCTTCTGGGAAACTGGCTTGCAGCCCTGGGACCTGGCGGCCGGGACTTTGATCATTCGTGAAGCCGGCGGCATCATCAGCGCGCTGGACGGCGGAGAAAACCACATGGAAACCGGCCACGTATTGACGGGATCGCCCCGTATCTACAAAGGCCTCGCCAAACTCTGCGCCAAGGAAATCAAAGCTGTCCTCCGGTAGTAGCGCGCAAGGCGCGCTACTACGGCAGGTCGTCAATCAGCGATGTGTCTTTGATCGGTTCGATCAGATCCTGAGAGTTGACGTTGAGCATCAACGCAGTGGCGCTAGCCGTGTAGATCGATGAGTAGGTTCCAACGATAATCCCGACAATCAATGCGATCGAGAATGGCGCAATCGATTCTCCGCCGAGGACCAACAAAGCAACCAGTACGAGCAATGTTGTGACACCAGTGATCAACGTTCGAGCCAGCATTTCGTTGATGGAGATGTTCATCGACTCTTCCGCCGTTTTGCCGCGCAGCGCGAAGAAATTTTCTCGAATTCGGTCAAACGCAACGACTGTGTCGTTGAGTGAGTAGCCGATCACCGCCAACACCGCAGCAACGACCGTCAGGTCGAACGGCAGTCCGAATAAAGAAAAGAAGCCCACCGTCACAATCGCATCGTGAGCCAGAGCCGCTACGGCACCGGCAGAGAATTTCCACTGGAAGCGAATCATCACGTAGACGAAGATCAACATCAGCGCGACGACCATGGCCAAGGCACCGCTTTCCGCAAGTTCGCTGCCCACCTGCGGGCTAACGAATTCAACGCGACGAAGGACAGTATTTTCATCTCCGGCCTGCAAGGTTTCCTGCAGCCGGGCACGAATCTCGTCGACGTTACCTTCTTGCGGCGGCAATCGAACCAGTACAACGTTCTCGGCGCCGAAACGCTGCACCTGAGCGCTGCCGTATCCTTCGCTGGCGAGATCACCTCGAATACCCTCGAGATCCGCGGCCGCGGAATAGCCGACTTCCAGCAAAATGCCGCCGGTGAAATCGATACCGAATTCAAGACCGCGTGTCGCGAGTGAGGCGAACGATGCAATCACCAACAGTATAGAAATCGAGACCGCGACCTTCCGGCGAGAACGACCGAGAAAATTGATACTGGTTTTTTCTTTTATTAGCCGCATGATTCGAATTCCTAGACCGGTAACGACGTTAGCTTGCGCCCGCCGAATATCAGATTAACCACAGCGCGCGTACCGATAATCGCGGTGAACATTGAGGTAATAATTCCGAGCATCAGCGTGATCGCGAATCCCTTGATGGGGCCGGTACCGACACCGAACAGGACGATGGCTGCGATCAATGTCGTTATGTTCGCATCAGCAATCGACGATAACGCTTTCTCATAGCCAGAGTTAATCGCCGCTTGCGGCCCAGCTCCAGCCGCGAGTTCTTCTCTGATCCGCTCAAAGATAAGCACGTTGGCATCCACCGCCATACCAACGGTGAGGACGATGCCCGCGATTCCCGGCAGCGTCAGAGACGCCTGTAAGAAAGAGAGCATCGCGACAATAAACACGAGGTTCGAAAACAACGCGATGTTTGCGATCAGGCCAAACGCCCGGTAGTACACGGCCATAAACAGAATGACGGCCAGAAAACCGATCTTGATCGCGTTGAATCCCCGGTCAATGTTGTCCTGACCCAGGCTGGGGCCGATGGTGCGTTCGTCGATCTTGAAGACGGGAGCAGCCAATGCGCCAGCGCGCAATAATAGCGCGAGGTCATGCGCCTCTCCGGGGCGTAATCCACTAATCTGAAATCGACTTTTGAAGATGCCCTGAATCGTTGCGGTGCTGATGATCTCTTCTGTCTTGATGTCGCGGTATTCGATTTGATCGCCCACCTTGACGGCCTCACGGCGAGTCTCGATGAACACGGTGGACATCGGTTTACCCAGACTTTCCATCGTGGTCTTCAGCATGCTTTCGCCGCCAGCGGAGTCGAGCGCGATCGAAACGATGGGTCGACCTTCACTGAAACCGGAAGACGCATCGACGATCTGATCACCCGAAGCGATAACTTTCCGCTTGAGCACTTGCGCATCTTCACCGAGCCGTCCCGCGTAGCGCCTGGAACCAGGCTCGGTGCCGGATTGATCGACCATTCTGAATTCCAAGGTCGCGGTCGCCGTTAATATCTTGTTGATTTCATTGGGATCCTGGACGCCTGGTAGCTGTACGACAATGCGATCAACGCCCTGTCGCTGCACCAATGGCTCGGCCACGCCAAGTTGATTTACACGATTACGCAACGTCGTAATGTTCTGTTCAATGGCAAAATCCTGGCGCGCCTGGATCTGCGAATCGCTCATGCGAACGGTCAAAGATTTTCCGTCCGTGCCATCTGCAACGAGAATTTCAGAATCGACGTTGCCAATGACTGTACGGGCTGACTCGAGGTCGTCTGCGTTTGACAGCCTAACCGTTATGAGTCGATCACTCAGATCGACGCGGTGCCGAATTTTCGCCTCACGAAGTGAGTCATCCAGCGACTGCTCATACAGCGCCATGCGTGTCTCGATCGCGGTATTCATATCGACTTCCAACAGCACATAGACACCGCCGCGAAGATCGAGCCCCAGACTCATCGGACTCAAGCCGGCGTTGCGCACCCACTCAGGAAGTTTCGGCGCGAGCGTCTGCGCAACATTCGCAACGCGACCGTAACGGTCTTTCAGGGCGTCGCCAATCGGCGTGAGATCGGTTCCGGCTTCGAAGCGCAACACAGCGCGGCCGTCCTGCAAATAGGCGGCCTCCGGAGACATGCCGCCGTTCTCTACGGCTTGAACATACTCATCGAGACGATCTTGCTCGTAGGCAACGCCATTATTGTCGGCGATCTGCACAGCGGGAGCGCTGCCATAAATATTGGGCAGTGCGAGCAGGCAACCGGCGACCAAAATGGTGAGAACCAGTATGTTTAACCAGGCGGGATACTTATTCATTGTTATTCAGCTTTACTCGCTAAGTCTCAGGCTTCGTCGTACGTACCCTTGGGTACGACCATCGACACGCTGGCTTTCTGAATTTTGATATCGGTGTTGTCGCTGATAGTAACAACGGCGTAATGTTCGCTGACTGCGGAGACCTTCCCGAGGATACCGCCGGCGGTCAGAACTTCATCGCCAACCTGTATGCCAGCGACCAGTGCTGTATGCGCCTTTTGTTTCTTTTGTTGCGGGCGAATCAGCAGAAAATAGAACGCCGCAAACATCAAAGCCATCATGATAATGAAGCTTGTTGAGTCGCCTGAGGCCGCGGCACCTTGTGCGTAAGCGTTTTGAATAAAGAAATCCATATCTGTTACTTCTTTGTTTTAGGTTTGAGGGCGTGCCCAGAGGAAAATAAGCGCGGTATTATGGCATAAGCGAACGAGTTGGGGGTGACTAACGATTACGCAAGCCTGCGAAGGAAAAAACGGGCTATTCCTGATAGCTCGCGCGCAGTCCAGCAAGCAATTCGGGGAGATTATCAGCTTTAATGGCATCGCGAATATCTGACATAAGCTTTTGATAATAATGAATATTATGAATTGTCGCGAGCCGCGGACCCAGAATCTCACCGCACTTCACGAGGTGCCGCAGGTACGCCAGCGAGTAGTGACTGCAGGTATAGCAATCGCACTCTGGATCCGGAGCCGACGTGTCGTCACGATACCGGGCATGTCTGAATTTAACCTTTCCCTGCGACGTGTACAGCTGGCCGTTACGTGCGTGGCGAGTCGGAATGACGCAATCGAACATGTCGATGCCGCGCGAGACTCCCTCGGCGATATCGACCGGCGTTCCAACGCCCATCAAATACCTGGGTGCATCCACCGGCATGGTCGGCATCAAAGCATCGAGGACAGCGTGCCGCTCTTCTTCGGGCTCACCGACGGCGAGGCCACCGACGGCATAGCCGTCAAAGCCGATATCCACCAGCCCGGCGCGCGACTCTTGCCGCAGGCCGTCGTACATACCGCCCTGCACAATACCGAACAGTGCTTCACCGCGATCGGGTTCGGCAGCCTTCAACGCATCGAATCGCCGGCGACTCCGTTCTGCCCAGCGCAGTGAAAGCTGCATCGATTCCTGAGCTTCTTTCTCGGTCGCCGGATACGGCGTGCACTCGTCGAAAATCATCGTGACGTCTGCATTGAGCTCGTGTTGCACTTCCATCGATTTTTCCGGCGTGAGAAAAACCTCGTCGCCATTGACCGGTGACTGAAAGCGTACGCCCTCCTCGGACAGCTTTCGCATCGCGGCCAATGAAAAAACCTGAAACCCGCCTGAGTCCGTCAGTATGGGTTTCTGCCAGTTCATGAACTCATGCAAACCGCCATGGGCACGAATGACCTCAGTTCCCGGCCGCAGCATGAGATGGAAGGTGTTGCCGAGAATGATATTCGCGCCTGCCGCCTCAACCTCATCCGGCGTGACGCTCTTTACCGTGCCGTAGGTTCCCACGGGCATGAATACGGGCGTCTGAATTTCACCGCGGCGAAAATTCAGGGTGCCGCAGCGTGCTGCGCCGCACTCATGGCTGATCTCAAACTTCACTCGTTGTATTCCGGTGTAAGAAACATGGCGTCACCGTAACTGAAGAAGCGGTACTTCTCACGCACCGCGTGACGATAAGCCTCGAGGATTCGGTCCTTGCCCGAAAACGCAGCAACGAGCATGAGTAATGAGGACTGCGGCAAATGGAAATTGGTGATCATCGCGTCGACCGTCCGAAACTCGTATCCCGGCAAAATGAACATGTCGGTTTCTCCGGAGTACGGCTGTACGCGACCGCTCGCTGACGCGCATTCGAGCGAACGTACTGTGGTCGTACCGATAGCGATCACGCGTCCGCCGGCCGCTTTGGCAGCGTCGATTGCCTCGCAGCAGGCCTCGCTGACCTCGACGCGCTCACTGTGCAGTCGATTGTCTTGAATGTCCTCCTCTCGCAGCGACTGAAACGTGCCAGCGCCGACGTGTAAGGTCACCCAGGCGTGGCGGGCCCCAACTTCGCGAGTTTCCGCCAACATCGCCTTATCAAAATGCAGTCCCGCGGTTGGCGCTGCGACCGCACCTGGGTCGCGTGCGTACACAGTCTGATAACGCTCGATATCGTCGCTTTCTGCATCCCTGCCGAGATACGGCGGCAAAGGGACGTCGCCGTGCGTTTCGAGAAAAGGCAGCACGTCCACAGACAATTTGAGGGCGTAGAGGTCGCCGTCACGGCCAATGACCTCAGCAACAACATCGTCGGCGAGCAGCAACCGACCGCCGGGTTTCGGCGATTTGCTGGCTTTCACATGCGCCAGTGCTGACCGTTCACCTTGCACTCGCTCAATGAGTATTTCGGCGCGGCCGCCCGAAGCCTTGCGCGCCGCTAGTCGAGCTTTGATGACACGAGTGTCGTTAAAGACGAGCACGTCGTTCGGTTTCAACAGGCTGGTGAAATCACTGAAGACCCGATCCGATATCCCGCGATCGAGTTCCAACAAGCGACTGCCGCGTCGATCAGTCGCGGGGTAGCGCGCGATCAGTTCGTC